>Ga0172380_10000718_pt1 | contig 61386 bp, 52 predicted proteins | sample Leawe162metaG_FD_119747 | JGI IMG/M metagenome (GOLD analysis project Ga0172380, IMG submission 119747) | Leachate microbial communities from a municipal landfill in Southern Ontario, Canada - Leachate well 162 metaG | ecosystem: Engineered > Solid waste > Landfill > Unclassified | place... | reverse complement strand
GCCAGCGCACTTTTTCCTCATCCACTTCACGTCCCTGAACCACCATCGGCCATTGCATGGCCTCTCTTTGCTCTCAAATCCAGCTGTAGTCCAGCTTTTTTTGCAACTATCAGAGATGCGCCCGGACGCCGACACGCGTCACTTTTCTGGTTGCAATGCGTTTCCGGCTTGGTATTCTGCCGGACTTTTCCCATGCCAAAACCAATCGCACGCAGCAAAACCCGCAAGTCCGTGGCCAAACGGTTCAAGGTCACCGGGACCGGCAAAATCAAGCGCGCCAAGAGCAGCCGCCGCCACCTTCTTGCCAGCAAGAGCTCCAAGAAAAAGCGCCACATGGCGAAATCCACGCTCGTGCATGAGTCGGACGTCGCGCGCATCAAGGCGAACCTGCCGTTCAGCCACTGACATTATTTTCGATTCCACGGACTGCCCCGGAGTTTTTCGGGGATGTCGGAGCCGGCGAGTCCAGGGATCCCAACGAAACGAACAGCCGCTCCAAGGAGACCCTGTGAAAGCAGGGTGACATAACATGCCAAGAGCAACCAATGCTCCCGCCAGCCGCGCCCGCCGGAAACGCGTCATCGACGCCTCCAAGGGCTACCGCGGCCGCCGTTCCAAACTCTTCCGCTACGCAAAAGATGCGCAGATGAAGGGAAAATACTGGGCCTACCGTGACCGGAAGACCCGCAAGCGCAACTTCCGCGCCCTCTGGATCACCCGCCTGAGCGCGGCGGTCCGCGCCCAGGGCCTGACCTACAGCCGTTTCATCGAGGGACTCAAGGCCGCGAACATCCTGATCGACCGGAAAGTGCTTTCCGACATCGCCATCCAGGACGTGGCCGTCTTCAACCAGATTGCCGACAAGGCGAAGGCCGCCCTCGAAACGAAGCATCCCAAAAAGCTGGCGGCCTGATTTAGGAGCTGGGAAAAAACAGGGGATCTCACCACGGAGAACTCGGAGCGCACGGAGAGCAGAAACCATTTCCTCAGAAAGAATGATTTCTAAAAATCTTTCCATTTTCTCTGGGTCCTCTGTGGTTTAAAGTTCCTGTCTTCATGCAGCAACAAATCGAAGTCCTGCGCGCCGAAGCGCTCGAAGTCATCAGTGCCGTCACCGACCGCGCCTCGCTCGACGCGGCCCGCGTGCGCTTTCTGGGAAAAAGCGGGGCGGTCACCGCCCTCAACGAAGGCATGCGCCATGTCGCGAAGGAGGACCGCCCGCGTTTCGGGAAACTGCTCAACGATCTCCGGCAGGCGGTCACGACCGCCCTCGAAGCGCAGGAGATCCGGCTGCTGGAGAAAGCGGACGCCGAGGCAGCCGCTTCCCTCGATCTGACCCTGCCCGGAACATTTCCCGGGGCCGGCACATTGCATCCGCTCACGCAATTGATGGACCGTGCGGTGAAGTGTTTTCGCCGCATGGGATTTGCGATCGCCGACGGCCCGGATATCGAGACCGAGTGGCATTGTTTCGACGCGCTCAACACCCCCCCCGATCATCCCGCGCGCAACGAGCAGGATACATTTTACCTGCCGGATGGACGGCTCCTCCGCTCCCATACCTCCACCGTCCAGATTCGCGTCATGGAGACCACGCCGCCTCCGGTGCGGATCATCGCTCCCGGCGCGGCCTACCGTCGCGACGAAGTCGATGCCACCCACCTCGCGCAGTTCACCCAGATGGAGGGCCTCTACGTCGCCGAAAATGTGAGCCTCGCCGATCTCAAGGGCACGCTCGAATTTTTCTTCCGCGAGCTGTTCGGCCCGGGCACCGATCTCCAATTCCGCCCGCACTTTTTTCCGTTCACCGAGCCGAGCTACGAGATCGATATCCGGGCCGAAGCACTGGGGAACCAATGGATGGAACTCGCCGGCTGCGGCATGGTCGATCCCGCGGTCTTCGAGGCGATCTGCGACCGGCGGGGTGATCGCGTGTACGATCCCGAGCTGGTCACCGGATTCGCCTTCGGATTCGGCCTCGACCGCCTCGCCATGAACCTCGCAAAAATCCCCGACATCCGGATGCTCGTCGAAAACGACCTCCGGTTTTTGAGGCAATTCTGAGCGGCGCTTGTCGCGTCGACCCATCGGGAGGGCCAAAAAATATGGGCGCGTAAGGAAATTTCCATTTTTCTTCCGAGTAGGACAACCGTTGACCGAGTTGTCGGGCAAAAATCGCGGGCATCATGTTACGAAAAACCCGCCGGATCGGAACGCCACCTCAACTTGATTTCTTTTCCCGGTGTCCGGGAAAGTCTGGATTTTCCATGCCGAGCGCATAGCATGCCGAACTCGAATGAGAATAAGATGATGCAATCTCCCACATTCCGCTTCTCAGGGCATGAAACCTTTGCGTGCAGGTATGCATGGTTGCCGAAGGCAGTTCGAAAGGTGGCTGAGATGTCCGAGATTTTATCTTCCTCATACGAGGACCGTGCAATGGTCGAGCTCGGCGTCGGAAAAAACATGGTCTGTTCGATTCGGTTCTGGGCGGAAGCAGTGGGAGTCATTGAGCCCTGCAAATTTGGGCATGTTCTCACAGATTTTGGTGCCCAGATTTTTTGGCGCACCCATAACGAGCGAACAGATTCTTTTGAGGAAGGCTTCGATCCTTACCTCGAGGATATTCAAACCCTTTGGCTCCTGCACTGGAAACTGGCAACGAATGTCGAAAACCCTGTTTTCGCGTGGGACTTTCTCCTCTCGAAGTTCCAAGAGCCGGAATTGACAGTCTCCTCGGTATTCGATGCGGTCAAAAAAGCCACAATCAGCCTCGATAAGGAGCTTTCTGACTCCACCCTGGAGCAGCAATTTGAGATTTTTCTGCATTCCTACGTCCCGACGAGAGGGAGAAAAGGCGAAGTCCGGGAGGACAATCTCGACTGCCCGCTCGTTGAACTGGGGCTACTCGATCAAGTCGGTCATAGGCCCGGGAAGCGCAATGCCGGCAGGCCAGAGCCGATTTATGTTTTCCGACGCGAACCTAAGCCAGAGATATCCCCCATGCTCTTCGCTTACTGCGTGGATGAATTTTGGCGACTCCGTCATCCGGGTGAAAAAACCCTTTCATTCCAGCTTCTCGCATCAGGACATGGCAGCCCCGGCCAAGTCTTCAAACTCCCGGAAGACGACATTCACCGTCGTGCAGAGTCATTGGCCCTGGATACAGACGGATTCTTTGATTTCAGGGAATCAGCATCCATTTCATCCCTGATTCGCAAGAAACACAACCAGAGCATCTCGCTGTCCGCAATCTACGCACCCGTTCCCACATATGCCTAACAGCGACTTGCTCTCTCTTATTCGCCCTTCTGAACGGTTCCTCCGCTCAGCAGATCTTGTCCGCGACTACGAGGACCCGAGCGCACTTGAGGGCTACCACCTGACCCCATTCACGCGGCAATGTCTCACCCGAATTGGTGAGGGCATGGAAGCCAATTCCAGTCGGCGAGCATGGCGTCTTACCGGCCAATACGGGACGGGCAAATCCTCGTTCGGGCTACTTCTCGCCTCGACGGTCCGGGATGCCAGCAATCGGCTTCCAAAACCACTCTTCAAAGAGGTGGCCGAAATCCTTCCAAGTGTCCGGAAAAGCCAATACCTGCCTGTGCTGGTGGTCGGCAGTCGGGAGCCCATGGCAACGGCCATCCTGAAGAGCCTGTCAGCCGCTCTGGTGGAAAATGCCAGCAAAGGCCGCAAATCGGATCTCGAACTGGAAATCTCGCGCCTCGTCGAAAGCGATGAAGTTATTTCCGAGGACAAGCTCGTCTCTCTGGTGCAGCAATCCTCTGCAAAAATCGTCACATCCGGCAAAGCCAATGGCTTGATGCTCATCCTGGATGAAGTCGGGAAATTCCTCGAATACGCCGCCCTGCACCCCGACCGGCAGGACGTTTATCTACTGCAACGCCTGAGCGAGTTTGCCCAAAGAAGCGGCAAGCACCCCTTTATTCTCGTTTGCTTTCTTCATCAGGGATTCAATGCCTACGCCGAGCAGCTTTCTGTCACCTCCCAGCGCGAATGGGAAAAGGTCGCCGGACGGTTGGAGGAAATTGTGTTCGAGCAGCCGTTGGATCAAATCGAGGCGATTGCCGCATCCGCGCTCAACACGCAAACTCAAAAGCTTCCCGACACGTTACGCAAACAGGCTTCGTCATCCATGGAGCAAGCCATCCGGCTTGGATGGTATGGCACGGCCGCAGGAAAGGCGGCCTTGCGCGACCATGCGCTCGGGCTTTTTCCCCTTGATCCGCTTGTTCTTCCGGTCCTGATCCGCACGTTCCAGAGATTCGGGCAAAACGAGCGGTCCCTGTTCAGTTTTCTGCTTTCTTTTGAGCCGTTCGGTCTTCGGGCATTTTGCACAAGTTCTCCTGTCGAATCTGCCCGACCCTACCGCCTTCACGATTTCTACGACTATGTTCGTCTGACTTTCGGCCATCGTCTGGCGGTTGCCAGTTACCGCAGTCGCTGGAGCGTGATCGAATCCAACATCGAGAGTTACCAATCGCCCGAACCGCTCGATCACATCGTTCTCAAGACCATCGGCATGTTGAACGTCCTTCAGGCGGACGACATGGCACCCACCGAGGAAGCCATCCAATGGGCCGTTGCTGGATCGAATAAGGCAGGGCAAGCGCAAGTCGCCTCCGTTCTGAAGAATCTTCGCAAGCGCGGCGTCATCCACCACCGCGGTTACTCCAACAGCTATTGCCTCTGGCCCTATTCCAGCGTTGATATTGAGTCGCGGTTCGACGATGCAAAGAGGAGCCTTTCCAATCTCCCCAATGTCTCCAGCGCCATTCTCGACAAACTCGACAGCCGCCCCCTCGTCGCTCGCAGGCACTACATCAACACCGGCAACCTCAGATTTTTTCAGATCCATTACTGCGCAACCTCAGAACTGGAGGAACGTCTCAAACAGCCGAGCGGCGAATCCGACGGCACGATTTTCGTTCCACTCTGTGAAAATGAACAGGACCGCCAGGCGAGCCTGAATATCGCACTGGCCCAAAAGAAGGATCCCACGCGCTTGGATCTCATTGCGGTTCCCCAGCCGCTCCAGAAACTGTCCGGTGCGGTCCTCGAATCGCTTCGTTGGGATTGGGTCATGGCGAATACGCCGGAACTCAACAATGACAAATATGCTCGAGAAGAGGTATCACGCTATCAGGAACAGGCGGCGAACCAGCTCCAAAAAAACATCCAAGATTACATCGGCCTCAACCGCCTCGGGGGGAAAACCTCTTTGACTTGGGTTTACCAGGGTAAAAAGCTCCCCATCCACACAGGCCGGGAACTTCTTACCAAGCTCTCTGAGCTCTGCGACAACGTTTATTTCTCTGCGCCCCATATCGAGAATGAGCTGATTAACCGCCGCGTCCTGAGTTCCGCCGCTGCCGCTGCCCGCATGCGCCTTGTCGAGCTCATGTTCGCCAATGCGGACAAGCCCCTCCTCGGATTCTCGGCGGACAAGAATCCGCCCGAGAAATCCATGTATCTCTCAGTGCTCCAGCAAGCGGGGCTTCACCGTGAAGTTCAAGGTGTCTGGACTATCGGCAATCCCAGCCTGGATGACCCATGCCAAGTTCTTCCGGCCCTGAACCGAATCCGACAGATCATCAGCGACCAGCCCGATACCCGGGTGCCGATTGATCACATCTTCCGTGAGCTACGCCAGGCACCCTACGGCTTGCGCGACGGCCTGATTCCACTCCTGCTCGCCGTGATCGCCATTGCCGATGAACAAGAGGTCGCCTTTTACAAAAACGGCACTTTCCTCAGCGAACTCCACCAGGAAGCATTTCTTCAACTTACCAAGAATCCGCAGGATTTCGAGCTACAATACTGCAAGATCGAGGGAGTCCGCTCGGAGTTGTTCGCCAAGCTGGCCGAAATTCTAAAAGTCCGCTCGGCCCGTGACGCAGAAGTCGAACTCCTGGACGTCGTCCGTAAACTCTGCACGTTTGTTGCCCAGTTGGAGGAATACACGCGGAACACCAAACGCTTGAGCAAACGAGCTCTGGCCGTTCGCGAGGTCATCCTCGCCGCCCAAGAACCCGTGAAAATGGTCTTCCACGATCTCCCTGTTGCCTGCGGATTCTCAAAATTTGAAATCGGGGGCAAGGTTCCGACAAAAGAGGTCGAATCCTTCGTTGGTTGCCTCAAGGACGCTCTTGATGAACTCCGCCAGTGTTTCACTTCCCTTCAGGGGCGCATGCGGCACGACCTCGGCGAACAATTCGGTTACACGGCACCCAGCTTCGCCCAGACACGGATGGCAATAGCGGCCCGCGCCGAAGGCCTCCTCCTTCATGTCACCGAGCCGAAGTTGAAATCTTTCTGCTTCCGCCTCTTCGACGATCAGTTGGCCGAAGGCGAATGGCTGGAATCTTTGGGCAGTCTCCTCGCTCTCCGTCCTCCCCAGCGCTGGAGGGACGAAGACGAAGACAACTTTAACCGGGAACTGCCCGCCGCGATTGGCCGCTTTCTCCGCGCCGAGAGCGTTTCCTTCCGTTCCGGCAAGGGCGGCAAATCCTCCCGCGGCATGCGTATCGCTGTCACCCAGGCGGATGGAGAGGAGAAACAGGAGGTCGTCCATTTCAATCAGGACGAAGAAACCCAGCTCCACCAATTGGAGCAGGACATGGTTCAGCTCATCGGCAAAAACAAGCGCCTTGGCCTGGCGGCGGCTTCGCGAGCCATCTGGACCCAATTGAAAAGCACCCGCGAGTCATGAGTCAACCCCGTCACATTCTCGGTCTCTCCGGCGGCAAGGACAGCACAGCCCTTGCTCTATTCATGCGGGATAAGGTGCCCGAGATGGAATATGTTTTCTGCGATACCGGGAGCGAGTTGGATGAAACCATCGATTACCTGAACCAAGTCGAAGCCTACCTCGGAAAAAAGATCGTCCGCCTCAACCCGCGAGCGAATTTTGACCACTGGCTCGAAGTCTTCGGAGGGTATCTCCCTGCTCCAAACATGCGCTGGTGCACCAAGATGCTGAAACTCAAACCGTTTGAGGATTACGTTGGGGAAGGGGAGGTCATCAGCTACGTCGGCATTCGAGCCGATGAGGATCGAGTCGGCTATATCAGCACGAAGGAGAATATCAAAGCTGTCTTTCCGTTCAAAGAATACGGCATCGACTATGCGGGGGTCATGAAGATCCTGACCGAGAGTGGAATCGGACTCCCACCGTATCTGAATTGGGGACGCACTCACTCCGGTTGCTATTTCTGTTTCTTTCAAAAACCCATCGAATGGGTGCGTCTCCTTGAAGCGCATCCTGAGCAGTTCGACAAAGCTCAGGCCTACGAGAAACTAAGTCCCGATGCTGGGAAAACATTTACATGGAACCAAGGCATGCCCCTGAGCGAGCTTCGCAAGCCAAAGAATATCGCAAAGATCAGAGCGAAGGCCGATGAGATGAAGGAGCGCTATCGGAAATCGCGCCAAAATAGAAAACTTGTCGATGTTTTAGCGGGGCTTGAAGAAGATGATGACGCTCCCAAAGCATGCTTAATCTGCCAACTCTGATTTCTATATTATGAACTGGAAATGGATCTCAAGCTCTCATCCGATTTCAGATATTCGAGATTGGAGCAATCAACAAAGGATCGAAATAAGACCTGATTTTCAACGCAAGGAGGTCTGGTCACCTGCCGCACGTGTGCTGCTGATGGACACAATACTTCGCAATATTCCAATGCCGAAGATATTCTTACAGGCAGTAATCCGGAATAATGACACCTACCGGGTGGTTATCGATGGGCAGCAACGAATTAAAGCGATACTCGCATTTCTGAATGACGACATAAAACTTATTAAGCCTTACTCAGGAGAATACTTTGGACTAAAGTTTTCTGAACTTCCAGCAAATGTTCGCGAGGATATTCTGTCCTACAAGATTGACATAAACGAAATTCGAAACGCTCCCGATGACATTGTTCGTGACATCTATAGTCGCGTAAACAAGTATACCGTTGCCCTGAACAAACAGGAACTGAGGCGCGCAGATTTTCCTGGTGCATTCCTTAGACTGTCTGAGGAGCTTGCTCAAACCCCATTTTTTGAGGTCGGGCGAGTATTTACAGTGACCAATAGTAAACGCATGGGTGATGTGGAGTTTGTCTCAGAATTGTTGGCTCTTTTGTTGAGGGGGCCACAAGACAAGAGGGAAACGCTTGATGATTTTTACATGGACTTCACGGAATGGCCACGCGAAGAGGAAGAAGTAGTCAAGACGCGCTTCATGAATGTGCTTAGCGACTTTGAACGAATATTTGTCGGTCCGAGGCTCGAATTCGCGAAGACGAGATTTCGACAGAAGGCGGACTTTTATAGCCTATTTGCGGCAATCGACGATTGCCTCATTCAAGGAGGAACTCTGGACAATAGACCACATGATTTGTTGAGAGAAGACCTAACGCTTGTCGATCAATCCACAGCCCCTGAATCGGAAGTTCGCATATTGTCGCACTATGCAATTCAATGCGTGTCTCACGGAAACTCATTGTCAAGTCGCACATGGCGACGAGACTTTTTGAAGAATTTTTTACATGGCACCTATTTCGCCTCACCGCCCCCTCCATCGGGAGTTGAGCAGTTTCGAGCAATCCTACTAGATGGTTACATACAAGACATGTGTCCGCCTGCCGAGCTTGAATGCCCGGTCTGTTCCGGCGAACTAAAGAACTACGAATCTCACGAGGAGGCGTTTCTGACGTGGCGGAGAAACGCGGAGGTATTCCAGCTACATAATGCGGAATTCGTTCATTTGAAATGTAGAGAGGCGGCGGAGGCGGGCTTTTTTGTGTGGCACGCTCAGCCCGACGACAATGTTGCCGTAAACCCTGAATAATGCTTGGAAGGTATGGCTATTGAGCTTTTTCTTGATCACCGTTCGCGGCTCGTCTTCAGGATCGATGAACGGATTCGAGGAGCTTCAGGAAATTTCTACGAGATTACCGAGCGCATAGCCTGCGGTGGAAACGGCGTGGTGCATCAATGCGTCGATCTCGTTTCCGGCGACGAACTTGCGATCAAGTTTCAGTTGTCGAACGATTCAAAGAGGCGCACGCGCTTTGATCGGGAGATCGAGCTACTTAAACAAATTAAGCACGATCAGTTGATCAGTTATATTGACGATGGAGAAATCGCCGCCTCGATTCACGATTCCGGCAGGAACAAAGGGACTGGTTTAATTCCTTACGTGGTAATGCCTCTCGCGGAATCCAATCTGTTCAATGTTCTTAGACGCGACTCCATGAGACCACGGTATGAGGAATACATAGGCCAGTTCAAAGGGTTAGCCAAGGCCCTGAGTGTTTTGCATGAAAGGGCTATCCATAGGGACATCAAACCAGAAAACATTCTTGTGAAGGGAGAAACTTGGATATTAAGCGACTTTGGACTCTGTAAGTTCAATGAGAGCGGCGGTGAACTTACTGATGAAGATGAACCGGTCGGCCCTCGCCTCTGGATGGCCCCCGAAGGCATCAATCGAATTCTTGGCAATGCTGACACAATTTCCAAGCAATCTGATGTTTACCAACTGTGCAGCATATTTTGGTTTATCGTCACTGGCCGTCATCCTTCCGGTTGTCTCTGTCGTGACGATTGGACGGGGCCTGAGAATCTTTTTCAGCTCCTCTTCGACGCGCTGTCGCACAATGCTGCCAAACGACCAATGGATGGGGCAAGGTTGGTTGAAATGCTTGAAGAGGCGACACTTCCACCCGCATGAGTAAGTGGCTTCGCTTCCTTCGTCACTACGGGCCGGTGCCCCGGAATGACAATATGTATGACGAGACGATTCAGAGGTCGGCTCGGCGGCAGGGAATCCAGCCGATAGTCTTTGAGCATCCGACGGAAGCAGAGATCGTCAACTGCTTCAATTGGGAGACTCCCGATCCTGTATCGGTTATCCTCACCGGGACCGCTGGCGATGGGAAAACGCACCTTTGCCGGCAGGTGTGGAAGACGCTCAAGGGCGACGATGAAGCGTGGGCGTCGGACAGTCCTTACCTGACTATTCAGTTCCACTATCCGAAGGATCGGAAGACCTGGCCGGATGCTGAGGACAAGAGCCTCTATCGTTTAGTGAAGATTCACTTCATCCGTGACCTCAGTGGATGGGCTCCCCAGCAAGGTGCGGAATGGGAACCGGAGAAGGAGGAATTGTTACTGAGATTTTGCCAGTCGATTTTCGATCCCGAGTCAGAGGAGATTTTCCTCATTGCAGCGAATGATGGGCAACTCGTCGAGTCGTGGCGACGGTTGAAAGAGACCGAATACGTGAAGCGAGCACGCCGAATCTTTGAAGAACTTCTCGTCGAGGGTCGAAAAGAGCAGTCCGGTATGCGGCTCAAATTCTTCAATCTCAGTTGCTCCAGTTCTGCTGAGCTTTTCGACCGGGCGGCGGATGCTTTCCTCGGACATCCGGGGTGGAATGAATTGAAGAAGGAAGTGCCTGATGAGAACGATCTATTCGGTCTGAACTGCCCGATCCGCCACAACTACGAATTGCTGCAAACCCCACTGGTCCGCGGACGGCTGCGCTCGCTTTTGGAACTTTGCGACTATAACGGGCTGCATGTTCCCATCAGGCAAATCCTGCTCCTGCTTTCCAATGCGGTTCTTGGGCATCCAGATGCCAAGGACCATCTAATGTCACCCGCAGACGTGCCGAAGCTCATCGCCGCCGGAACAGTCTCGAAAGCAAGTCTTTACAACAATGTCTTCGGCGGAAATCTCTCGGAGATCCGGCGCCATTCGATCACGATCTTTGACTACCTGGAGCGGTTCCAGATCGGCTACGAAACGACGAACCGCGTTGACAACATTCTGATATTTGGCGAGGGCGATGAGTTGCTGGGGCCTTATTTTTCAGAATTCGTTGCTGCCGACAGTTTTTATGGTGCGGATTCCCTCTACTACGCAGCCAAGCGGGAATACGTCGAGGGCACGAACGAGAGCGAGGAAAAGTCTCAAAAGTTCCTGAACATGCTAATCAGCCAACGCCGCGGCCTCTTTTTCAAAATCTCGAAGGAGGCCGAGGATGAACTTCATCTCTGGGAACTGACTGTATTCAAGTTTGCCGGTGAATATCTCGATTCCATCGTGGAAGTGCTAAAAAGCGGCGGAGTGGTTAAGCGCCCGCTTCTCTCGCGGATCGTCAGGGGCTTGAACCGCGTTTTTACTGGAATGCTCATCAACAGCGACCGCGAACTCTATCTAGCGACTAGCGGCAACTACTCGCAGGCGAAAGTCAGCCGCATTCTCGTGGAGCGGGTGTCGGTCGACCCGAGTAAGGGCGAGAAGGTAGTTTTGCGACACGATCCCGCTGACGGTCGCGTGACCCTCACTGTGTATTTTACGCCGGAACGTTCAGTCGATTTTCCCCTGACGTTGATTCGTTATGAATTCCTCTCGCGCATTGCGATGGAAGGAGCGTTGCCCGCAAGCTTCTCGAAGGAGTGCTACGAAGATTTGCTCGCCTTCAAGAGTCGGCTCGTCGCCGCTTATATGGAACGGCAGTGCAGCGAACAGTCACACTCAGGTGCCGGCATCGGCCTCAATCTCCTCACGCTGACCGATCAAGGGATGCCCGATCCGAGATACATCGAAATTGTCCCATGACTGCGCTTCCTCCACCACTACCACCGCCGGACAGCTTCGACCAATCCTCATCAATGTGGGTGGATGAAGCAATCTGGGGCCACCGACTCTACGACGAGCAGTTGCCGTGGATGGTATTTTTGGAGTTCCTGAATGTCTTCCACCATGAGGCGGACAAGGGGCGTGCGTTCACCGAGCCGGGCGGACTGAACACGCTGAAGTATCGAGCGGCGCATCGTCTCCACTTGAGGAATATCCTTTTCAACAATCCGCACCTCGCGGAAGTGCGGCAGGCTTATCCGAACGACAACAACCGCTGGAACGAGTGGCTCAAGCGGATGAAGTCGGCCACCGGCATCGCTCACGCGCAGTTCGACTATTTACGGAAGCACTTCCACTCGTTCGACGATCTCTGCGAGACTGTGGCGCTCATTCGCTCGACGAGCCTGGAGGTGAACAGCAACAAGCGGTGGACCTCGAAATTCGTGTTCCCATACGGAAGGGACTGCCTTTACGAAGATCTCGACAACACTGCATCTACAAATGACCGACGGTTCTTCGGGCGCACCGGCGAGATGCTTTATCTCATGCTGTGCCGGACCCAGCGTAAGGATGAGTTACTCACAGCGCTGAAAGCGCGATTGACGAAAACAGACCCCGCGTGGGATTCGATCATCAAATGCCTGCAACCCGCAGAAGATGAGCAACTCAGCGGCGAACGAGCCAATTCGTTTCTGCCTTACGAGCATCACCAGTGCTTCGATGACCTCACAGAAGATTGGCTCTCGATCCTGCGCTTGAACATTCCCGGCTTCGATGTGTTTCCGCACTTGGTAAATCTCGTCGGCCTTCACCTGGTCACGTATCAATTGGGCGTCTCTCGGCAGGTTCTCGGGCTGGAGAAGCCGCTTCAGCTCATCTGTGAAGTTGTTGCGCCGAAGAAAACGCTGGTTCGGGAAATCTCCTGCGACCTTTACCAAGAGAACAATCTTTTACCGGCACAGGCCATTGAGACATTTATCTTTCGAATCGAGAACTCACATGCCTGGAAGCAGGCGCTCAGTGAGAATGGTGCGTTCGAGAAGTGCCGTAAGATTTTGCGCGACGAGGTTCATTGGGGAGAGGATTACATTGGGTCAAACGAACCTGAACAACTCATCGCCACTCTCCGCCACGATGCGATGAAACGACACAGGCAGCATGTTGCGAACATCCATCGTAACTACGGCCGTGAAATCGGTCTAGTTTCCAAACGCGGGACGGTGAAGCTCCGATATGCGCCGACCGATGCCTTGCTGAAGACGCTTCTGTTTGCGAACGTCGAGAAGTGCACCGAACTGCATCAATTCCTCGAACGCCTCCACACACGCTACGGAATCGTCTTCAGCGACAAACAGGCGGAGCAAGTGCTGCCGAAAGGCGAGTTCGAGAAGAAGGCATTCCAAGCGAATTCCCGGCGACTGGAACAGCGCCTCGGCAGCTTGGGCGTGCTCAAGCGGCTATCCGACGGCTGTGCATACGTCGTGAATCCATACTACGTGACCGAAAATGAATAGCGACGAACTGATTGGTAAGGCTGCAGCCGAATATCTCCGCGTCCGACTGACAGAAGATGACGCGGTCGGTGTCGCTCGATACCTGCTCGACTGTCTTACGGCCGATCAAACTGCCTCCATCGCAAAAGCGATCTTGGCGGATGCGAGCCTGAGTCAATTAGTTGAGATCAAATTGCCGATCCATTTTGTCGGGGGACAATGCCTGCCGGCCCATGTGCTGACAACAGAACGCACAACCTACTTCCGCAACGCGGCGTGCGAAAAGTCTGCGCTGCTCGTCGCCAACACGGGTGATGATGAAGAGCAATCGCTCAAGGAGCTGGTTCCCATTGGTGAGCCAGAGCTTCGGTCCCATCCCGCTCTGTGGGTCGGTCTGGCGGCGGACGGTCTGCCGATCACCGACCAGCACAAGGGTTGGTGGATCAAAGCCATCGAGGGCCTGCTTGAAGTCCGTTCGTTTGCGCTCGACCGCTTTGCCGAATACATCCTGCGGACGCGAGAAGCGGTAGAAGGTGGCCAGCCCATTCTCTTCGCGCTCGGCACAGCTTTTCCGGCTCTGCACGTTCCGCGCGACACGGCTTTCTTCCATACCCTCAACGACAAGACAGCAGGCCATCTTTCAAAGTGGAAGGCCCTCTACGCTCAGGCCATCAGGAAACGTGGCTGCTACCTCGTCAAGCAGACGCCCAATCAAACGCTGCTCTTGGAAGACGATCTCGTGGTGGCCTTCGACAAAGTGAAGGACACGATTCCAGAGAGCATCCACCCAACCATCGCCGCCTTTATCCACGCGGGAAGCGGGTGGAATCAAGAAGCGGCCGCTATCGCTGATTGTGAGTGGGAACTCATCAAGCCGCTATTCGATGGACTCAAGAAGGAAAAGTTCAACCTTGGCAAAGCGACGATTGAATTTTACGACGAGCGTGAAGCCGATCTGCTGACGACAGACGAGCGCGACTACCTCGCCCGATTGAGCGAGAGCAAGCGGACGGACGCACAGGAGGAAGACGAAGACTTCTTCCGGCGCCATCGCAATGAGCTAAAGGAGCAACCCTCGCTCAAAGCGAAGTGGGATCGCTTCATCTTCGGCACTCCGATCGAGACGGGTGATTTCATCCAGGGGATCGCGCTCTGCCTTGAGTGGCTGTTCGACCAAGATATGCCGTCGTCGAAGAGGAAGCTGAAAATCAGTAGCGACCGACGAACCAAAAAGGATCTGAAGGATTTGAATGTAGACGCCGGGTTGTATTTCGCCAGACGCTACCGCGGGCTAAAGGCGCTCTTCGGCCCTCGGGTCACCTGGGACTACGGTGAGCTGCTGAATTTTGAGGCACTGAGTGAGCTTTGGAAGACTGCGCAGAAGCCGTTCGTCAATCGATCGGTCGCGAGGTCGGCGCTGCAAATGAAGTTCCTTTTGGAACTCGAGGTCGAGCTTTCCACTGGAGCGACGGAGACGTTCTTCAAGCAACTCGTTTGGATTTACGACCCGAACGCAATCGCGAGCGAGTTCCCAGGAGACTGGTCACGTCTCGTCCAACATCCGCTTGTCGGATGCCGCGTGAATCGGGAGCCGGTGAGCGGTAAGGGCAGGTACCAGTCGCTCGACCTGCGGAACGTCCGAACACTCTATCCAGCGTATGGGCAGGATCGCGGCTCATTCGTTTCCACCTACAAGAAGGACGGCGACATCTCCCTGATTTGGCCTGCCAACCTGGCAATAGCGCAGGAACAGGACCTGGTATCCGAGCCGACCGGAGCGAGCCTTCTGACCCTCTTCCAAACGTTTCAGCAGAGCTACCTCGGAGCAGTCCAGGGCTTCGCCGAGGAAGGCTTGGCGTGCAGCCTACTGGTGAAGCAGGCGGAGGATTTTGGTGTGCTGCTCAATGCGATTTGCACCGATGGGAAAGGCGACCGGAATCGCGAGCGTCTTCTGCGACCGTTGCTTGAAATCGGAATCGTCGCCGTGGAAGGCGTGCGCGTGACGGCGATCGTGACTCCGTGGCATCCGCTGCGCCTCGCGGCGATGGCGAACAAGGCGCTGCAAGTTTCCGCTCTCATTCGCCATTTACTGACGGCGGACGACGTTTTCTTCGGCGACTCACCACTGTTCTTCAAGGAGCTAGAACAGGAGTTAGTTCACCCCTACTACCCAGAGATCGTCTTGGGTTGGCTGGCGACGAAGCCGGAGTTGCTATCGCTGACCGATCACCACCTCGATTACAGCCTTCACGAGGCCCCGGTGATCAGTAACGACGGCTACGACGACACAAACGAAAGCCCGTCAGAGACGTCCGAACTCATCGTCGATCTTACGAAGCGGTTTCTCGCTCTCTATCCGCACGAGCGGACGAATTTTTCCGTCGTCCTCTATAATTGCGACTCGGCTCGACTCCCACACGCGCTGGTGGACAAGATGACCGAGCTTCACGAAGACGAGGAGGACATGCGCTGCCAGATCATCCTCCGGCACCGCGACGGAATCAAACTGCGCGAACTCTATGAGAAGATCATTGAGTCATCAGACGCGGACGCCGATTCGTTCGTTTCGAGCGAGGCAGCCAAGGACTTCATGGCGCGGTTGCGCATTGGCATCATGGCTGACCAAGCACCGGTGCCAGATCCGAAAGATGGGCCACCCGCTGACATCGTGTTTTTGCAGGACGTAATTGCCCGGCATGCGGGCCTGGAGTGGTATCTTGAAACTTGCGTCGCCGTGGATACGGCGAACTTCATTCCTGCGCGATGGTCGCGCCGCCGGCCGTCCGCAACCGACGACATGAAGTCAGTCGTCTATCTCTGCTGCCCCGTGCAAACGACCGCTGGATGGTCGTTCATCACGGCACTGACCACCTTTCTCAAAGGCGATTGGGATGGCGTCGCGAGCAAACGACTCCTCCCAGCTCGAAAGCTCGACTTCAACGATCCGCTGACCGCCAGCATCTTCCGGGAGATTCACAATCTCGGAAACTGGGTCGTAAACTACGACGAACTGCTCGACCGCCGCCAACTGCTGAATCAGAGCGTCAAAGTGATTCGCTATAAGCAGGGTGCAACACAAGGGAGGAACATCCTCATTTCCTCGACGGCATCATTGAGCCTGCTGCGCTCGATGGTCTTGGGTCGCGTGAAGGATCTGAATCTGGAGCTCACCGATCAGGAATGCCGGGAGCTCACCGAGCGGTTCATCAATGACGCGAGCGAGATTTCGGGCGACATCGTGCTCCGGGCAGCGAAGCGCGGACGTAACGCCAGCGAACTCATGGGCGTCGTGTTGAGTCGCTACCTCATCCGTCACGAGCTGGGCACGAATCGCAGGTTCGGTTGGTATTTCTTGGACGACTACGCCGAATGGCTCGGCCAACGTGAAGAGCAGATCGCTGACATTCTCGCCCTCTCGCCCGAGGAGACCGCGGACGGCGGACTTCAACTCGCCGTCATCATTGCTGAGGCAAAGTATATTGGCTACGAGAGTCTGGCTCCGAAACGGAAGGAATCGCAGAAGCAACTCCGAGACACCGTGCGCCGAGTCCACGATGCCATCTTTGGCGATCCAAAGCGGCTCGACCGCGATCTGTGGCTCTCGCGGTTCTCGGACTTGATGCTCAATGGAATTCAGTTCCCCGCGAACTCCCCGATCGACCTAGCCGCATGGCGGAGGGCGGTGCGCGACGGCGAATGCGGCATCCACATGCGCGGCTACTCACACATCTTTGTGTCCGGCCCGACCGACGCGCCCGAGTGCTCGGATTTCGTGACCGTCGCCGAGGCCAAGCAGTCTTGGCAGGAAATCTTCTCGCGCGCACGACTCCGAGAGGTGGTCACGAGCTACTGGAGGGAGAACAACCCAACTGCCATTCGCAAAGCAATCGCAGGGGAAGACATTTGGAGCACGCAGACCTACCGGATACCTTCCAAGCGCATTCAAATCGTCCAGTGCCCGAGTGCTGACGGCGATTTATCCAATGGAGGTACTGCACCCCGAGCGGGAACGCCTGTCCCATCGGCACCAATGCCCACTCCATCCGTAATTACGGCACCGTCAACCCCGACCGCTCCAGCGCCCGAACCGACATCGGGGTCGGCTTCGCTCTGGGCGTATCCAGGGATCAGCGAACTCGTCGCGAACTACTCCGGTGGTTCGCAAGACAGCGCCGCAGATGAGGAATGGCTCAAACAGGTCGAGGGCCGCTGCAAGGGGGCATTGCAGCAGTTCCAGCTTCAATCAAAACTTCTCTCAAAATCACTGACGCCGAACGCTGCGCTGCTAAAATTTCAGGGCAGCGCCAATCTCACTGTCGAGCAGGTAATAAAGCGTCGCTCTGAGTTCCTCACCACGCATGGATTGAACGTGATTTCTGTCCGTGCCGAGCCGGGCATTGTCTCCATTGCTATCGCGCGTCCGAATCGCCGAATTCTTCATCTCGCGGAGGTCTGGAAAGCATGGAACCCCGACTGTTCTCAAGGAAATTTCAGTCTGTTGATCGGCGTGAAGGAAGAAGACAGCAGTCTTCTGTTTCTGTCACCGAAGGAGAACGCCCCACACACGTTGATCGCCGGCTCAACCGGGAGCGGCAAGTCGGTGCTCATGCAAAATATCGTGCTCGGGATCGCATGCACGAATACCCCCGAACAGGCAAAGATCGTTCTCATCGACCCGAAGCTCGGTGTCGATTACTTCGCCTTTGAAGGGATGCCGCATTTGCAGGATGGCATCATTGATGACCAAGACAAGGCCATCGCAAAACTCGAGGAATTGGTTGGCGAGATGAACCGCAGATACGCCGTTCTCAAAGCGAACAAGGTCGCGAATATCTTCGACCTGAACAGAAAGCCTGACGCCACCGAGCACTTTCCATTCTTGTGGATCATCCACGACGAATTCGCCGAGTGGATGATGACTGAAAGCTACGCCGACGCCGTTTCTAATATCGTAAGTAGGTTGGGCGTGAAGGCGCGCGCGGCGGGGATCTCCCTCGTCTTTGCCGCTCAACGACCTGACGCAAATGTTATGCCGATGCAACTCCGTTCGAACTTGGGCAATCGCCTCGTCTTGCGCGTTGATGGGGAAGGTACGTCCGAAATCGCGCTCGGAGAAAAGGGGGCTGAACGCCTGCTTGGGAAAGGACACATTGCCGCAAAACTGGAAGGCGAACCGCAGATCGTTTTCGGTCAAGTTCCGTTCGTGGAAGACAGCTTCATTTCCTCAGTCGTCAGTGTGTTGCGATACTCAACTTGAGAGAAATTCTGCCCCGCGAACTGGCCGGTAAACTTCACGCAGCCAGTGCCGCCTCGTGGCGCAGGACAAGAAACGCATCGCGACGCAATTTCGCAGAAGCGATGGTATTTCCCACAAGCTCTCAGAACTCGGCTTCAAAAACTTGGAAAACCAAGACCTCCGCAATAGTGCCTGCCTGGCCGGCAACGAGCCCGGAAGCGGGCTTGTCTTCAAGCGCGGCAACAACATCAAGCAACTTGGCTAGAGTTGTTTTCATTGCCGCCACTCCAAGCGAATTGCTCACGCAACTGCATGTTCGCTAGACCGGCCCCTGAGGAGTTCGTCTTTTCGAAGTGATTCGATTTGGGATTCGCGGACGGTGACAACCGCGAAGGTGTCGCCCACGGCGTTGAATACCTCCAGCTCGTAGCCCGGCTCCTGGCCGGGACGGCCTTCGTAATATTCCACGATGGTCGCGACATCGCCGCGACGAAGGCTCTGCTGCGGGAAATCCTCCGCGAGTGCGATGCGGGTGAAGAGCGGAGAATTCACGACCAGTCAAGCCGCCGCAGGCTGGCGTCGGCGGATGCTGAATACTTCGTTTTCTTGAAGCGGCTCGATGGACGATTCGGGAATGCTGGTGACCGCGACGGTGTCGCCGAGCGCGTTGAAAACCTCGATCGAGTATCCATCCTCGCCCCCGGGCACCGCGTGATAGTCGATGATCTTCACGACATCGCCTGCACGGAGATCGTGCTCAGCAATGTCGCGAGTCAGGACGGCATCAGTGTAGAGTTGGAAAGTCATTTGCGGGTTTTGTCTGGTACTAATGTAATGAACTTTGTGATGCCGGACAAGTGTTCCTTCATCCAAATGGAACAGATGCGAAGAGTTCGCCCGTTCGGCCCCGTGAGCGGGACTCGGATTTCGTAATACTGGCCGTGGACGGTGTTTTCGACCGGCGCTGCCTCGTGCGGGAGAACCTGCGTCCGCAAATCAGCAACGAGCCGGAAGGCCGTCTCCATCGTATAACCAGCCCCAGCGAGATAGGCAGATTTGTCGCCGGTGGCTTGGGGCACGAGCAGGTAATGCGTAACCTTCCGTGGATCAATGATGGTGTTTGTCGGGAGTTTCATCCTGCGGTTCCGAGCGTGGCGGCATTGCTGCGGATGGCCTTCAATGCCTCGCGGATTTGACCTGCCGTATTTTCAATTCCTAAAGAAAATCTCACGCACTGCCGGGCTGCGCTTCCGGGCTTCATGGCGGCCACGACATGCGAGGGATCGGGCGAGTCCGCGAGGCAGGCGGACCCGCTGCTGGCGCAGATCCCGGCCTGGTCGAGAAGGAGGAGAAGCGCTTCGGATTCGATTCCGTAGAATGTGATGTCCGTCGTGTTCGCGAGGCGCAGCGCGGGGTGGCCGTTGAGTTCGGTTTGCGGGATCGTGGTGAGAATCCCATTCTCAAATTCATCCCGTAGCGGGCGGACTTTGGCGTCAAAGGCTGGCGCTTTCTTCCGGGCAATGTCTGCCGCCATTCCGAGACCGGCAACAAGCGGGACGTTTTCGGTTCCCCCGCGCCGCCCGCGTTCCTGATGCCCGCCTTGGATGTATGCGGTGAACGGGGCCTTGCGCCGAACAAACAAAGCACCAACGCCCTTCGGCGCTCCAATTTTGTGTCCGGTGAGCGACAGGTAATCGACGGGGACATTTTTCAAGTCGATGGGGATCTTGCCCGCCGCCTGAACAGCGTCGCAGTGGAACAAGATCCCGCGAGAACGGCACAGCGGGGCGATCTCCTCGACAGGAAAAAGGACGCCGGTTTCGTTGTTCGCCCACATGAGCGAGACGCCCGCCGTCTCGGGCGTGATGGCATTCTCCAGGTCGGTGATCGAGAGAAGTCCGTCGCGGTCCACTGGCAGGTAGGTGATCCGGAAGCCCGTCTTCTCCAATTCCCGGCAGAATGTGAGGACGGCCGAGTGCTCGACCGCCGAGGTGATGATGTGCTGCTTGGCCGGGTCCGCGCGAAGCATCGCGTGGAGCGCGGCGTTGTCGCATTCTGTCCCTCCACTCGTGAAAATGATCTCCAGAGGATGGGCACCGAGGAGTTCCGCGACCTGGTCGCGTGCGGTTTCGATGACTTTCTTGAGCCGTGACCCGAACCGGTAGGAACTCGACGGATTTCCCCATTCCTCGCGAAAGAACGGCATCATCGCGTCAACCACTTCCGGCAGCACCGGGGTTGTGGCATTGTGGTCGAGGTAAATCATCAGAGGTCAAGGCTATCAGCCTGCACGAAGTAGTTCCACATCCGGATGGCGGGGGAGAGATCGCTGAAATGATTCTTCCTCCGCGAGCTTCGCGTCTTTGCGTGAAATATCTTCTGAGATAAGGTTCCGGAGAGATCTCTGGGCAGTTTCAAGCGAGCGCAAAGCTTTCTTCTCCCACCAGGTGCAGGCGCACGGATTGAGGCGCGGGGGAATCGAAGAAATAGCCTTGGACCGCATCCGTTACCGCACCACGAAGCGCAGCCAGGCGGTTGGCGCCGCCTCGGCATCATCATCGCTCACACGATCAGCTTTTCGCCGCGCGTTTGCGGGCGTTGGCGTCGAGGATTTTTTTCCTGAGGCGGAGGGATTTGGGAGTGACCTCGACATATTCGTCGGGGGCGATGTATTCGAGCGAGCGCTCGAGGCTCATGACCAGCGGCGGCGCGAGGGAAATCCCCTTGCCGTCGCCCTGGCTGCGCATGTTGGTGAGCTTTTTTGCCTTGCACGGGTTGACCGGCATGTCGTCGGGCCGCGCATTTTCTCCCACGATCATCCCCTCGTAGATTTCTTCCTGGGGTCCGATAAAGAGGCGCCCGCGTTCCTGGATGGTGTCGAGGGCATAGGCCATGCTGGTGCCGCCCTCCATCGAGACGAGGACCCCGTTATTGCGGCTTGGAATCTCGCCTTTGTGGGCCCCGTATTCCTTGAAAAGGTGGCTCGCAATGCCGTGGCCTTTGGTGACATTGACGAGGTCGGTCTCGAATCCGATGAGACCGCGGGTCGGAATCGTGGACTCGACAAGCACGCTGTGGGACTTGTGCTCCATGTTTGTAATTTCAGCCTTGCGGGACGCGAGCGATTGCAGGATGTCGCCCAGGTTCTCCGAGGGAACATCCACATACAGCGTTTCCAACGGCTCCAGAAGCGTGCCGTCCTCCTCCCGCTTGAAGATGACCTCGGGCCGGGACACCAGGATCTCAAATCCCTCGCGGCGCATCTGCTCGACCAGGATCGCAATCTGCATTTCTCCGCGGGCCTTCACGTCGAAATGTCCGGCAATCTCGGTGTCGCTGACGATCACCGAAACGTTCGTGCGGGTTTCGCGGATGAGGCGGTCGCGGATCTGGCGGGCCGTGAGCAACTTTCCATCGCGTCCGGCAAGCGGCGAATCGTTGACGCAGATTTTCATCGCGATCGTCGGAGGATCGATATCGACAAAATGGAGCGCCTCGCGGTCCTCGGTATCGGTGAGGGTCTCGCCGATGAAGATCTCCTCGAAACCGGTCAGGCCGATGATGTCGCCGGAAAACGCCTCTTCGATCTGGACTTTTTCCAGTCCCTCATGGCCGAAAAGCGCCGTGACTTTGCCGCGCTCTTTGCGCCCGCCGGCATGGATGCAGACGATGCTCTGCCCGACTTTGACCGAGCCGCTGATGATGCGGCCGTAGGCGATTCGCCCGAGGTAGTCGCTGTAATCGAGATTCGACACGAGCATTTGAAAAAACCCGGCATCCGAGGCCTTGGGAGCCGGGATGTGCCACGCGATCGCCTCGTAGAGCGGCGTCATCGTGTCGCTGGGATCGACGAGTTCGCGCTTGGCGTATCCATCCTTCGCGCTCGCATAGATGTGCGGAAAATCGAGCTGCTCGTCGTTGGCGTTGAGCTCGAGAAAAAGCTCGAAGACCATGTCCAGAACCTTGTGGGGGCGGGCGTTCTCGCGGTCGATCTTGTTGATCACCACGATCGGCTTGAGGCCGTTTTCCATGGCTTTGCGGAGCACGAACTTCGTCTGGGCCTGCGGGCCGTCGTAGGCATCCACCACCAGGAGGACACCGTCCACCATCTTCATGATGCGTTCGACCTCGCCGCCAAAATCCGCATGGCCTGGGGTGTCCACGATGTTGACGTGATAACCGTTCCAGCGGAATGCGGCGTTCTTGGCGCGGATGGTGATGCCTTTCTCCTTCTCCAAATCCATGGAATCCATCATGCGGATTTCGGTCTTCTGGTTGGCGCGGAATGTCCCGGCCTGCTTGAGAAGCTGGTCCACAAGCGTGGTCTTCCCGTGGTCCACGTGGGCGATAATTGCAATGTTACGAATTTTATCCATAGAGTCACCCGCTTCGAGGCGGGGTCGGACTATGCGGACGCAAATGCCGCCTGTCAACCTGCCGTCTCATTCTTTATCGTCCGACCGCGCCCCCAATTCGTCCATGAATGGAAAATGGGCTCCTGCCCCCCGGCCCTCTTCCACAAACGCAGCAGGAGCGGCGTTCTACCGGGCACGAATTCCTGTTGAACAGGAACGGGAGCCTGCAAGACTGCCCCCGTGAACAGAAAAACTCTTTTGGATATTCTGGCGACCCCTTCCCCCTCCGGATGGGAAAAAGCCGGACAGTCGAAGTGGATGGAGCTTGTCCGGGACTTCTCGGACCGCGTGGAAACGGATGCCTATGGCAACGCCTGGGCGGAGCTGAAAGGAGCGCACAAGTCCGCCCCGCGCGTCATGCTGGAAGCCCACTCCGATGAGATCGGGTTCATCGTGCGCCATGTGGACGAAAAAGGGTTCCTCGCCATCGGGCCGATCGGCGGATCGGACAGGACGCTCGCCCCGGCCCGCGCCGTTTCGATTTTCGGATCAAAGGGCCGGGTTCCGGGGATCATTGGAAATACCGCGATTCATCTGCGCAACACGAACAAGGACAAGATTCCGGAATGGAAAGATCTCTTTGTGGATGTCGGCGCGCATTCTGCCGCAGAGGTTGCCAAGCTTGGCATCCGGGTCGGAAACCCCGCCATCTTCGAGTCTGCCGCCATGGAGTTTCACGGAACACGCATCGTCGCCCGGGCCGTGGACAACCGGATCGGCGGCTTCATCCTGGCCCTGGCCCTGGAAAAACTGAAAGCGCGGAGGAGCAAGCCACAGGCGACAACTTTTGCGGTGAATTGTGTGCAGGAGGAAATCGGCAGCCAGGGCGCGAAAATGGTCGCGCACCGCCTCGCCCCGTCGGTCGCCTTGATTTTCGATGTCACCCACGCCACCGACACCCCTGGCATCCAGGCCAAGGAACACGGGCTCGTCGAACTCGGGAAAGGCCCGACTCTCTCGCACGGCGCCGCCAACCACCCGCTGGTCGTGGAGCGCCTGATCGCTGTCGCCGCGAAAGAAAAGATCCCTCTCCAGCACGAGGCGATCTCCCGGTCCACGAGAACCGACGCCGATGTCATTTACACCGCGCTGGACGGGATCCCCTGCGCCTTGATCTCGGTCCCGCTGAGATACATGCATTCCCCGGTGGAAATGGTCTCCCTGAAAGATGTCGGGTCGGCAGCCCGGCTGGCAGCAGGGTTTGTCGCCAGCCTGTCGCCCAAGGACCCGTTCCGCATCCACGGATGAGAGGGGTGAGCGCCGGCTCTTTCCGCCGGAGCCGGATGCCATGCTACCGCGCCCGGATCACGGGGACGACGCCTTTGGTATTCTTGGCGACAGGTCCGATGTTCCAAAGCAGGAACCCGCCGCGCCCGCGCGGGGCGATGGATTTTTCCAAGGCGAGCTGGGTGGAGATCTCGGAAGCCGCCCATCCGTGGGAAGACATGCGGTCCACCGCAATTCCAGGCCAGACGGGCACTCCCCGGGGATTGACCTGCGGGCTCCTCCACCAACGGAGGAGGGAGGAAAAGCTTTGGGGGCCGCCCTCGGCCCAATAGAGCTGCGGGGCCAAATAATCCACCCATCCCTCGCGCATCCACTTCACCGGATCGGAATACAGCTGGTGGTATTGGTCGACGCCGGCTCTCACATCGGGAGGAGACCCCTTGGTATAGATGCCAAACGGGCTCACTCCGAACATCACGCCGGGCCTCGCCGAGTGGACCGCCTCGCCGAGCGCGCGGACGAGGGCGTTCACGTTGTTGCGGCGCCAGTCGGCCTTGTCGAGAGCGCCTCCGGCGGCGCGGTAGGCCGCGTAGGTTTTGTCATCCGGAAACGGATAAATGGCCCCGCTGTTCGTGGGATACGGGTAAAAATAATCATCGAGGTGGATGCCGGCGATGTCATGCCGCTTCACCAGATCGCGGGCCACATTCACGATGTGCTTTTGGACCTGGGACGCGCCAGGGTCCATCCAAAGCACATTCCCAACCTTGTAGGCAAACTGTGGAAATTTTTTGCTGATGTGATTTTCCGAGCGGGGCTGGGAGGCATTCGCGGCGGCGCGGTAGGGATTCAGCCAGGCGTGGACAGCGATTCCCCGCTTTTTTGCCTCGGCGATGAAGAACTCGAGAGGATCGTAGCCGGGAGACCGGCCCTGGGTGCCCGTCAGATACCTGCTCCAGGGTTCCATCTGCGAGGCGTAAAGGGCGTCGCTTTCGGGGCGGACTTGCAGCAGCACGGCATTCAGGCCCGCGGCCTTCGCGGCATCGAGCAGCCGGATCGCCTGGGCGGTCTGAGCCGCAACGGAAAGACCGGAATCCGAAGGAAAATTGATGTTGTAGACCGAGGAAATCCAGGCCCCACGAAATTCCGCGCGGGCCGGCAGGACGAAGGCGAGCGTGAAAGCCCAGAAAAAAAGTCGCTTCATGGCCCCAGTAAATCAAACCCTCCCTTGACGTTCCAGCCCCGGCATGAAAATTTCGAGATCGAGATATGACAACCGATCCGACCGGACTCCTGGCATGAAGATCTTGATTTTGGGCGGCCGTGGCCGCCTCGCCGCCGCGCTGGCACGAAAGTGGCGCCCCACCCACGAAACCGTTTGCCTGTCCCGTCCGGAACTCGATGCGGCCGACATCCCCGCGCTGGAGGGACTTCTGGCGTCCCGAACGTTCGACGTTCTTGTCAACGGAACGGGCATGACAAATGTGGACGAATGCGAGACCCGGCGCGAGGAGGCCCGCACGGTCAATGCCCTGGCTCCCGCCGCGATGGCCGCGGCGGCACGAAACCGCGGAGCCCGCTTCATTCACTTCAGCACCGACTACGTCATGGACGGACTGAAGCTCGCGCCCTACTCCGAGGAAGACACCGCCCATCCGCTGGGATGGTATGGCCAGACGAAACTCGACGGGGAATCGGCGGTGATCGGAGATTCCCCCTCGCACCTCGTCGTCCGGGTCTCATGGGTCTTCGGGCCGGACAAGCCGAGTTTTGTGGACATGATCATCGGGCGCGCCCGCACAAACCCGCGGGTTGAGGCCGTCGCCGACAAATTTTCCTCCCCGACCTACGCCTGTGATGTGGCCGGGTGGCTCGAACCGTTTTTCGGCCCCTCCCTCCCCGGCGGCCTCTACCACGCCTGCAACACCGGAGGGTGTTCGTGGCGGGATTACGGGGCCCATGCCCTTCAATGCTCCGCGGAAATCGGACTGCCGTTGGCGACGACGGATGTCGAACCCCTCCGGCTGCAGGATATGAAAGCTTTCAAGGCGCCACGCCCTGCTCATACCATCCTCTCCACAGAAAAACTTTCCCGCGTCACCGGCATCGTTCCCCGCCCCTGGCAGGATGCCGTTCGCGAATATATCCAGACAAAATATGCACCGCTTCCACCTGCCTCCTGATCACTGGGAATCCGGAACCCTGCCCGCCGGGGAATCCCACCACTGCGCGAATGTCCTGCGATTGGAGGCCGGCGCGCGGATCACCGTGTTTGACGGTTGCGGACGCGAGGCCGCCGCCGTCATCGTGAAAGCCAATCCCAGAGGCGTGACCCTGAAGGTCTCCGCCTCCACGAAAACCCCTCCCCCACCCTGCTCGATCACGCTCGCCCAAGCGGTTCCCAAGGGAAAGAACATGGACCTCATCGTGCAGAAAGCCGTGGAGTTGGGGGCTTCCCTGATTGCCCCGATCCTTTCGGATCGGACCGTGGTCCAAATCGACGCCGCGGAGCTTGAAAAAAAGCGCGCCAAGTGGCGGGAAGTCGCCCTCGAGGCCTGCAAGCAGTGCGGCCAAAACCATCTCCCCGCCATCGCGAAACCCTCGCCTCCCAAGGAATTCTTCGAGCGGACCGAACGCGTCGAGATGATGCTCATCGCCTCCCTCCAACCCGATGCCAGACCGCTCAAATCCATCCTCGCGGATTTCCTCCCGACCCATGCCCGCCTCCCGCGCAGCGTGACCGTGATGGTCGGCCCCGAAGGAGATTTCACCCCCGCGGAACTTTCCCTCGCCAAAAGCAACGGATGCATCCCCGTCACCCTGGGCCCGATCATCCTGCGCACGGAAACCGCCGCCATCTATTGCCTGAGCGTCCTGGCGCACGAACTCTTCCACCCCACAAATTCCTGATGCGATCGCACCAAAGATTTGTCGTCGGGTTGCCCGGCAGAGACCGAAACCCCATGGCTTCGCCGCGGGCGACTCGTGGCCTGGGCATCCTGCCCTCGCGCAACAATCGGGTCAGGCATGGACGGGATGCTTGTGCCACGGCAGGCTTTCTCCTCCTCGCGCCATGAAATCCATCGCCTATCTCGGGCCGGAGGGAACATTTTCCGCGATTCTCGCGCGGCAGCGGTTCGGGGAAAAGGCGGGATTTCTCGACTGCAGCACGGTCGAGACCGTCTTCGACCGGGTGCTGGCGGGGGAAGCCGCCCTGGGCCTGATTCCCGTCGAGAACTCCTCGGGCGGCACGGTTTACGACACGGTGGATCTCCTGATCCGCCATGCCGGGCGGATCTCGATCCGTGAGGAATTGTCATTGGACATCCGGATCGCGTTGCTCGGACGCGCGGGCAAAGCCGTAAAGACCGTGTATTCCCATTTCGTCCAGATCAAGCACCACAGCGCGTGGCTGAAACAGAACCATCCCGCCGCCCGGCTCGTCCCCGTCTCCAGCACGGCGGTCGCCGCCAAGCGCGCGGCGGAAAGCCGGAATGCCGCGGCCCTGGCATCGCCCGGAGCGGCGGATCTCTACGGGCTGGATGTCATCGAGTTTCCGTCCGGGGGCGAACCGGTGAACGTGACGAATTTTTTTGTGATCTCACGCCGTCCGGCGGCCGCCCGCAAAAACGGGCGGACGGCGCTCATCGCGGCGCTGCGCAACGAATGCGGAAGCCTGCACAAATTCCTCGGCCCGTTCGCGCGCGAGCATGTGAGCCTCACGCGCATCGTTTCCCGTCCGGTTCCCGGCCAGCCGCAGACATATGTTTTCTACGTGGAAATCGAGGGTGGCCCGGACATGCCCGCCGTCAAACGCGCCCTCGAACGGGCCGAAAAAATCGCCCGTTCGCTGGACAACCTGGGAACATTCCCGCTCGGCAGGCGGTTTTGTTCCTGACTTGTCAAACGCCCGCCGGTTTGCGAATCAGTGGGGCATGAAATTTCTCCGGATCCTCACCACGGCGGCCATTGTTTTCCCAATGGCGCTCCTCGCCGAAGAAGCCACGATCACAGTAAAAAAAGGTGACGCGACCAGCATCGCCATCAAGCCTTTCGGTGGGGCCGAGGGAGCCACGGCATCAAAAGTGGTCCAGAACGACCTGGATCTTTCCAGCCTGTTTCTGATGTCCCCGCCCGAGAGGGCCAGCTTTTCCGTGGGGGCGACCGCGGGTGGGGGAAGCCTCCAGGGAACGGTGACCGACAACACCGGAAGCGTCATTCTCCAGAAATCCTACAGCGGGAACACCCGGTCTGCCGCCCACCAATTCTCCGACGACATCGTCGAGACGATCACCGGCAACAAAGGCATCGCCTCCTCGAAAATCGCATTCGCGTCGTCGCGCACCGGAAAAAAGGAGATCTACACCGCCGACTACGACGGGGCGAATGTGAAGCAACTCACCAACGACGGCGGCATCAGTGTCGCCCCGGCGATTTCCCGCGACGGTTCGAAGCTGGCCTACACCGGCTACCAGAGCGGGTATGCGGACATCTACCTCATCGACCTGAGCTCCGGCGCAAGAAACCGCATCATCAAATTCCCCGGCACCAATTCCGGCGCCGCCTTCTCGCCGGATGGCGGACGCATCGCCTGCTCGATCAGCCGGGATGGCAACCCCGAACTCTATGTCGTCAGCGCCGGCGGGTCCGGCACCCGGCGGCTCACGCATACGCGGGGCGTCGAATCCTCGCCATCGTGGTCGCCCGACGGCGGCGAAATCGTCTATTCGTCGGATGAACGCGGCGGTCCGCAGCTTTTCCGCATTGGCTCCGGAGGCGGAAGCGGACGCCCGATCCCCACGGGATACAGCTATTCCACCGAACCGAGCTGGTCGCCTGACGGAAAAAAAATCGCCTTTACTGTCCGCCAGGGAGGGTTCTCGATCGCCATCCTGGATCTTGCCTCCGGAACAACCCGCATCGTGGCCGAAGGCGAAGATCCGGTCTGGGGCGCCGACTCCCGCCACATCATCTATAGCAACGGATCCACGCTCACCCTACTCGACACCGTCAAAGGCCGCCCCACCCCGATCGTCAGCGGGCTCGGGAAAGTCAGCGAACCCACCTGGTCGCGGTAACGGCTGTTATTACGCGGCTGGCCAAATGCCTCTCCGTTTGCGGCGAGGTTCTTTATTGAGGGGTGTTTGCAGGCTTCTTTTTCATCGGGCAAGCGGCCGGGGGAGTTGCGCAGCACGACGTCTTGGCGGGGCAAGGTTTTTTGGTCATCAGGCAGGCTTTCGGGGTTCCCTTCGCGCAGGTCGAGGAACAACCGGTGAATCCGATGGTGGCGAGGCAGGCGACGGACAGGAGGGTGAGAATGGATTTCATGTTGGGGGGGAAAGTAGCAGAGAAAATCATTTGCGCAAGAAACGGGAAAGGGTTCTCTTGGGGGCGCTTCGTCCCCATGTTGGAAAATCGAATCATCGCCTCTACCCTCACGGAAGTCTTTGCCGGAGCCGCGGAACGTTTCGGCGATCTCCCGGCTTTTGCGAGAAAGGATGCCTCGGGGAAATTTCTTCCCGTCAGTTTTCGCGAGCTCTATGAAACGGGTCTCGATCTGGCGACGGCGCTGATCTCGCTCGGCGTGCATGCCGGGGATCATGTGGGGCTGATTGCCGACAACCGCCTGGAATGGATCTTCTGCGACTACGGGATTCTGCTCGCGGGGGCCGCCGATGTTCCCAGGGGCACCGACATCACGGACGAGGAGTTGGTTTACATCCTGGCCCATGCCGATGCGCGGGTGGTTTTTGTCGAAAACCTGACCACGCTCGAGAAACTTCAGCGATGCCATCACCGGCTGAAGAGGCACGAGAAAGTCATCCTGATGTCGGCCGCCGGCGAAGCCCCGCGCGGGGCCCTTCGTCTCGAGGACCTCATCCTGGAAGGGGCGCGGCGCAGGCAGGCCGGCGACCGGTCCGCGGCCGAGCGCGCCGCGGCCGTGAAGCCGGACGACCTTTTCACGATCATCTACACTTCCGGCACGACGGGAACTCCGAAAGGGGTCCCGCTCGCGCATGCCAACATGTGCTCGCAGATTGCCAACCTGCCATTCGATCTCGAGCCGGGAGACCGGACGCTGTCGATCCTGCCGGTGTGGCACAGTTATGAGAGGATCTTCGAGATGGTGGCCATTGCGATGGGGGCCTGCACTTATTACACGAGCCTTCGCGCGATCGGCGAGGACTTGAAAGTCGTCCGCCCGACGTTGATGGCCTCGGCTCCCAGGCTCTGGGAAAGTCTCTACCAAAAAATTCTCTCGAACGTGAAGTCCGCCTCTCCCCTGCGCCGGGTTTTGTTCCATGCGGCCTACGCCTGTGCCCGGAATGTCCACCGTGCCGAGCGGTTTTTCCTGGGGCAGGAACTGGACATGGCGGGTCGCGGTCTGCCGGAAAGTCTCGGACTGGCGGTGTCGCGTGCCCTGGGCTGGTTGACCTCCATCGTGCCGCACCGGCTTCTGGACCGTCTCGTGCTCTTGAAACTTCGCGGCATTGTCGGGGGGAGATTTCGCGGCACGATCTCCGGAGGCGGGGCACTGCAGCCGCATGTGGATGAGTTTTTCAATTTCATCGGGATCCCGGTCCTCGAGGGATATGGGCTCACGGAGACATCGCCGGTTCTCGCCGTCCGGACCTGGAAAAACCTGGTTATCGGCACCGTCGGCCATCCCTACCCCGGAACGGAAGTCCGGATCGTCGATCTGCACACGGGGGACATCCTCTATCCGAATACCTGGCGGCGCGGGCACGGGCGCGGGCTGCGGGGAGAAATCCATGTCCGGGGCCCCCAGGTCATGAATGGCTACCACAAGGATCCCGCGGGGACCGACCATGTCGTGCGGGACGGCTGGTTCAACACCGGCGACATCGGGATGATCACCTTCAACGGTTGCCTGAAAATCCTCGGACGTTCGAAGGATACGATCGTGCTCCTGAGCGGGGAAAATGTGGAGCCGCTTCCGATCGAGGCCCGCCTGGTCGGTTCCCCGCTGATCGAGCAATGCATGGTCGTCGGACAGGATCAAAAACACCTCGGGGCCTTGATTGTTCCGTCCGTGGACGGGTTTCGGGCCGCCGGCCTGAAGGTGGCGCATCTCGCGGACGTTCTTCCGCGCGAAGACGCCCACCGGCTCATGGACGATGAAATCCGCAAGCTGGTGGGCGCCGAGACCGGGTTCAAGGCGTTCGAGAGAATTGCGGTCTGGCGTTTTGTCCCGAGGTCGTTCGAGGTGGGCGATGAACTGACGAACACCTACAAGCTCAAACGCCACGTCATCACAGAGCGTTATCCGGAGGTGATTGCGGGGATGTTTTGGCAGAAGCCGACTTGATCAATTCGCGGATCTTGCCCACCCAAATAGAGAAATCCGGGTGTCCCGGATTGCTTCGCGCCAGGGTGATCATCCCGGCCAGAGCCCGGTTCGGCTGCCCGACGACGATCATGTCCTGCGCCTGTTTGAATTGCAGCCTGGGGCGGGTCACAGCGTTGAACTCATCCGCCTGGTGATCGGAGCGTCCGGCAGTAATCCGATCGGCTTCGACCTTCATCTCCAGGTCCCATGTCTGGATGAGTTGCGGATCTTTCTTCTCCCGCATGGCCGGACGCACGTTTTTTTCAAGGATTCCCGCGACATCCCCCGGTTTGCTCTCCCAGGTTTTTTCATCCGGGAGCCACTCCCCAAGCCGCATCCACTGGGCGAAGACCGACTGGCCGAGAGGCTTGAGGAGGAGGTTTTTAATCTCGTCCGAGAACGCGGGCTGTTTTCCGCCGCGATCCGCCGGTTTGTCGGGGCGGCCTTTTGCCGCATCCGGGGGAGGCATTTGGTTTGCGATCAACTCGTTGAGGTAGGCCATCACCGCGGGAAGCTGGGTCTCCGGATTTTCCAATTCTTTCCGCTGGAGAGCCAGCAGGAGATATTTCAAATGCAGCAGGAGAGCGGTCTGCAGTTCCTTCGAGCGGAGCAGGTCCGAGTGGGTTTTTTTCCAGGCGGTGAACGCCTCCACCTTGTCTTTCTTGCCTTTGAACTGCACCTCCTCAATCGCCTGGGAGTAGAAACTGGCCGCCGTCTGCCCGTTGGAAGCGACGGACTGGATCTGCCCGATGATCGCGTTGCGCTCGGAAATCTTGCCCTGCTTCTGCTTTTGCTCCAAGGCCATGATCTCTTTCATGATGGCCTCCAGATTCGGGGGAGGGGCATCCTGCTGTTGCGCATGGAGAAGGGAAATCGAGAGGAAGACACCGATGCCGACAAAACGGGGGAATTTCATGGCAGACATCCTGCCAGTTTCCGCGCTTTGGTCCAGCGTGTTCTGGTTGACAAGACCCGCATATGCCCCCACATTTTGCGGATGTGTGACCGGGGTCAATTTCTCCCGGAAGCGCGCCCGCACCATTTATGAAAGCTTTCTTGAATTACGTCCGCTGGACGAACTCCACGTTCCTCATCGGAACATTTGTCACAACCATCACCGCCGTTCCTCTCTATATCTGGCATTACGGGTTGGACAGCTTTCAAGTTTCGCTGTTTTGGTTCTTCCTCATCTCGACCGGGCTGAGCATCACACTCGGATACCACAGGCTCTTTTCCCACCTGACATTCAAGGCGAGCTGGCCGGTGAAGGCGTTCACCCTCCTGTTTGGGGCGGCGGCTTTCGAAGGATCGGCGCTCGCATGGTCCGCCGACCACCGCCGCCACCACAAATTCGTGGATCACGAGGAAGATCCCTACGATATTTCGAGGGGTCTCTTCCATGCCCACATCGGCTGGTTGCTTTTTCGCACCGGCCCCGACACCCCGCTCACTTGGGTACGAGACCTCCAAAAGGACCGCCTGGCCTGGTGGCAGCACGAGTATTATGTCCCGATCGCCATCGCGACCGCCTTCGCGCTCCCAGCGGCCATCGGCTGGCTCTGGGGCGGCCCGGTCGCGGCCCTGGGGGCCTTTCTGATCGCCGGAGTCGCCCGCATCGTGGTCGTGCATCACATGACCTTTTGCATCAACTCCCTTTGCCATTGGATCGGCGACCGTCCCTATTCCAGCAACTGCACGGCAAGGGACAGCCTCCTGATGGCGGTTTGCACCTTTGGAGAAGGATACCATAACTTTCATCACGAATTTCAGCACGACTACCGCAATGGCGTGAAGCCCTGGCAGTTCGATCCGACGAAATGGACGATCTGGCTTCTCAGCAAGCTCGGTCTCGTCCGGGGATTACGCACTGTGCCGGAGGAAAAAATCCTGAAGGCCCAGATCGCGGAACAGGACCGCCACCTGCAGGCGCACATCGACCAGCATCCGCTCACCGATTCCCTTCACGCCCTCCTGGAAAACGCCAGGACCCGCCTGAACGTGGCCATGGAGCGCTGGGAAACTCTCCTTGTTCGATATCGCGAAGCGGCGGAACGTCGCGGGGAAATTTCCCGGCGCGAAATGCGCGAACTCAAACGGGATGTTCGCGAGGCCGCGGATCAACTGCGGGAATCGATCAGGCATTGGGTGGAGACCCGCCGGACGCTCCCGAACCCGACGGCCTGACCGGCCCCAATCCGCGCGCAAGGTCTCCCTCGCGCATTCCCTCTGGAACAGACGGGAGAGCGATCTGGCGCGCAGATTCGGGGGGGGTTGGAAAAGGCCAAAACTCCGCGCTTCCCTCCCGTGCGCCGGGAAGCTAATCAACAGGGGATGCAAATCGAAAAATCAGACTCGGAGGCCGTCACGACGCTCAAGCTGTCGGGCGAAATCGATTTGCACGCCTCTCCCGCCCTGAGGGCCGAGCTTCAAAAGCGCGCCCATGCGAAGACCTCCGCGCTGCTCCTGGATTTCAGTTCCGTGGACTACATCGACTCGAGCGGGCTGGCGACGCTGATCGAGTATGTTCGCGAAAGCGCGGCGTTCAACGGCAAGCTGGCGCTTTTCGGGCTTCAGAAAAAAGTCCGGACGATATTCGACCTTGTCCGCCTGAACGAACTCTTTGTGATCAGCGGCACGGCGGAAGAGGCCATCGCCGCGCTCGCGGCAAAATGAGCCTGGTGGGGGAGTTCCGCGCATTTTTTTCCCTCAACAGGAACATCCTCTACTGGCTTTTTCTGGGTCCGTTCCGCGGCCAGCCGATCCGGTTGTCGGCCATGTTCCAACAAATGGTCCGCATCGGCGTGCAGGCCTTTCCGATGACGGCGCTCACCTCGCTGAGCATCGGGTTGACCCTCGCCATGCAAGGGGCCCAGGAACTCTCGCGGATGGGCGCCTCGTCCTATGTGCCCAACCTCGTCGCCGTGACGGTCCTCCGCGAACTCGGCCCTTTGCTGGTGGGTGTCGTGGTGATCGGGCGCAGCGGATCGGCGGTGACGGCGGAACTCGGCACGATGAAAGTCGGCGAGGAAATCGAGGCGCTCGAGGTGATGGCCATCAACCCCGTGCGATTCCTCGCCGTCCCGCGTTTCCTGGCCATGATGATCATGCTGCCCGTGCTCACGGTTTTTGGAAATTACATCGGCATGGCCGGCGGATGGGTGATTTGCCATTTCTCGCTCGACATGAGCACGGCCGGATACATCCAGCGTTTGCTCGAGGCCGGGCATCCCATGGACCTCTGCTCGGGGATCATCAAGAGTTTTGTCTTCGCCTGGTTGATCATCCTGATCTCCTGTCAGGCGGGGCTCGGAGTTTCCGGGGGAGCCGAGGGGGTCGGGCAGGCCACCACGTCGTCCGTCGTCACCTCGATCCTGGCGATGCTCGTGGCCAATGCCGTCCTGACGGCGATTTTCTTCTTCTGAAATGTCCGATCCCATCATCGAAGTCCGTGATCTGGTCAAAAAATTCGGGCCGCGCACCGTGCTCGACGGGGTCGGATTTTCCGTGAACAAGGGGGACACCATGATCATCATGGGGGGATCGGGATGCGGAAAAAGCACCCTCCTGCGCCACATCATCGGAGCCATGAAACCCACCTCGGGATCGATCAGGCTCTTCGGGGAGGAAATCACCACCATGCCGCAGACGAAACTCGAACAACTGCGTCTCCGCTTCGGAATGAACTTTCAATCCGGCGCCCTGCTCCAATCGCTCACGGTCGGCGAGAACGTGGCGCTTCCCCTCATCGAAAACAGCGCCGTCGATCCGGAGATCGTGGACCTCATCGTCAAAATGAAACTCGAGCTGGTCGGGCTCACCGGCTTTGAAAACCTCAAGCCGGACGAGATCAGCGGAGGCATGCGCAAGCGCGTCGGTCTCGCCCGCGCGGTCGCCCTGGATCCCGAGGTTCTCTTCAGCGATGAGCCGACATCCGGCCTGGACCCCATCATGACGGCCGTGATCGACCGGCTGACGCTGGATCTGACCCGCAAACTGGACATGACCGCCGTGGTCGTCAGCCACGACATGACCAGCGCCTTTCGCATCGGGACCCAGATGATCATGCTCGGCGCCGGCAAACGGGCCGGCACCATCATCGCCCGGGGGACGCCGGATGAAATCCGCAACCATCCCGATCCGGAGGTCCAGCAGTTCATCAAGGGAGAACCGGACGGGCCGGTGCCGCTGAAGCTTTCTTCCGAAGATTATATCGAGCGCCTCCTCGGCCACGAGCGCCAAAAAGGCGTGGATTATTGAGCCCGGATCCGGCGATTATTCACCACAGAGGACAAACAACGGATCTGCTTGGGACAAATGGGTTCCCTTTCCCTGGGGCATTTCCTGTTCTCCGTGGTATCAAAAACGTTTTCAGGGTGAGAATACTTCCGGCAACCGTCATCTGGGCTCACACCCCCGCAGTTCCCATGAGGGCAGGAAGGGAGTCGTTCCACTTTTCACGAAGCCCGGGAAGCGGCCAGGAGAATGATTTTCCGGCCGTCGTGATCTTCAAATTCGTATCGGCGGCGACTGTGCCGACCCGGCGGGCGGGGACTCCACGTTTCTCCAGGAATGCCATGACGTCGCCGGCATTACCGGCTTCCACCGAGAGGATGACGCGGGACTGGGACTCGTTGAAAAGCGGCACGTCCGCCCGGGAGGATCCGGAGGGGATGTCCACGGCGGCCCCGAGCATTTTGTCGCCGGAGATGCACGATTCGGCAAGCGTGACGGCGAGGCCACCCTCGGCGCAGTCGTGGGCGCTCTTCACCAGCCCCGAGCGGATCAGCGAACGAACCGCTTCCTGGACCGCGAGTTCCCTGTCGTAGTCGAGCTTCGGCGGGAGGCCGGCTTTGACCCCGTGGACGGCGAGGAGATAATGCGAGGCGCCGAGTTCGTCGCCCGGCTCGCCGACAAGAACGATGGCGTCGCCGGCGGCTTTGAAAAATTGGGTTGTAATGTGCCCGGCATCCTCGACGAGGCCGACCATGCCGACCGTCGGGGTGGGGTCGATCGCGCCCGCCGGGCTTTCGTTGTAGAGGCTGACATTGCCGCCGGTGACCGGAGTGCCGAATTTCCGGCAAGCCTCCGCCAGGCCCTCGACCGCCTCGCGAAGCTGGAGGAAATTCTCCGGTTTGTGGGGATTTCCGAAATTGAGGTTGTCCGTCACGGCGAGCGGAATCGCCCCGGTGCAGGCGATGTTGCGCGCGGCCTCGGCGACGGCGATCTTCGCTCCCTCACGGGGATCCTGGCGGCAATAGACCGCGTTGCAATCCGTGCTGGCCGCCAGGATCTTGTCCGCCTCGCGGACGATGAAGACCGCCGCATCCGAGCCGGGCAGGACGGTGGCACCCAGGCGCACCATGTGGTCGTATTGGCGCCAGACCCAGCGTTTGGAGGCAATGCTCGGGTGGGCGAGAAGCGTGTGAAGGGCGGCCGCGCAATCGGCCTCGGGGAATTGGGAGAGATCCAGCGCGGCGGGCGGGGATTTCGCGGCAACGTCCCGCGAATAGAGCGGCGCATCGTCGGCGAGCTTGCGGGCGGGAATTTCCACCGCGACGGAATCGCCCTCGCGCACCCGCATCATGCCGTCATCGTTCACCACCCCGACCTCGGCATAGGGGAGATCCCATTTTTCGAAAATTGCGCGGACGGTGTCCTCTTCGCCTTTCTTGACAATGACCAACATGCGTTCCTGGGACTCGGACAGGAGGATTTCGTAGGGGGTCATGCCGGTCTCCCGTTTCGGGACGAGATCCACATCGATCTCGACGCCGGTGCCGCCGCGGCTGGCGGTCTCGCAAGTCGAGCAGGTCAGGCCGGCCGCGCCCATGTCCTGGATGCCGGCCACGCAGCCGCTGGCGAGCAGTTCGAGGCAGGCTTCGAGAAGAAGCTTCTCGCGGAACGGATCTCCGACCTGGACAGCCGGCCGGTCCTCCTTGGATTCCTCGGTGAGTTCGCGCGACGCGAAGGCCGCGCCCGCAAGCCCGTCGCGCCCGGTCTCGGCACCCACGTAAAACACGGGATTTCCGATCCCGCGCGCAGCCCCGCGGGCGATCTGCTCATGCCGGAGAATTCCGAGACAGAAGACATTGACGAGCGGGTTGCCCGCGTAGCTGTCATCGAAATAGACCTCGCCGCCGATCGTGGGGATCCCGATGCAATTCCCGTAGTGCGAGATTCCGGCCACCACGCCCGCGAAAAGCCGCCGGTTCGCGCGGGCTCCGGCGGAATCGCCGCGGATGTCCCCGAACCGGAGCGAGTTCATCGAGAAGACCGGTCTCGCCCCCATCGTGAAAATGTCCCGGATGATCCCGCCGACCCCGGTCGCCGCTCCTTGGAACGGCTCGACCGCGCTCGGATGGTTGTGGCTTTCCATCTTGAACGCGATCGCCCACCCGTCGCCGATGTCGATCACGCCCGCATTTTCCTCTCCCGCTTTCACGAGCACACGCGGGCCGGTCGTGGGGAACTTTTTCAGCTCCAGCTTGGAATTTTTATACGAGCAATGCTCGCTCCACATCACCGAGAAGACCCCGAGTTCGGTGAAATTCGGATCGCGGCCGAGGATTTCGCGGATGCGGGTGTATTCCTCGGGCGTGATGCCGTGCTTGGCGATGATTTCGGAAGTGATCGGAGTCATAAGCGGAAGAAATTAAACCACGGAGGACACGGAGAGCGCGGAGGTTTTTAGAGAGATAGGCGTTTGATGCCCTGTTTCAGCAGCGGGACGTTGAAGTTGGTGAGGAGTCCGGTTTTCAGGGATGATGATTTGAGATAAGTTCTCCGTGGTTATTTCCATTCGTTGATCATGCTGTCAAAAATGGCGAGCCCGTCGGTGCTGCCGAGCAGGGGGTCGCAGGCCCGTTCCGGGTGGGGCATGAGGCCGAAGACATTTCCGGCCTCGTTGCGGATTCCGGCGATGTTTTCGCGCGAGCCGTTCGGGTTTGCGGCATCCGATGCCTGTCCTCCCTTGTCGCAATAGCGCAGGAGGACCTGGCGGTTGGCCCGCAGGCGCGCCAGCGTTTCGTCGTCGGCGAAGTAGCAGCCTTCGCCGTGGGCGATCGGGAGGTTCAGAATCCGTCCGGGCGATGCGGCATTCGTAAAAAGCGTGTCGTTCCACTCGACGCGCAGCCGGACGTGCTCGCAGACAAAATGAAGGCCGCGGTTCCGCACCAATGCCCCGGGCAGGAGCCCGCTTTCGCAGAGGATCTGGAATCCATTGCAGATGCCGATCACCGGCCCTCCCGAAGCCGCGAACTCCCGGACCGATTTCATGACCGGGGAGAATCGGGCAATGGCCCCGCATCGCAGGTAGTCGCCGTAGGAAAATCCCCCTGGGATGATTACCGCGTCAAAGCCGGCGAGGGAGGTGTCCTTGTGCCAGACATAGTCCGCCGAGGCCCCGGGGATCGCATTCAGCGCATGCACGCAGTCCTGGTCGCAGTTGGAACCCGGAAATCGAAGAACGGAAAATTTCATATTTTTAACCACTGAAATCCACTGATCATCACTAAAAGCTCAGAGCACCATGCGCTTCCATTCGAGTTGCGGGTGAGTGCCGAAATTGATGAGATAGCCGACCTTCTTTCCGGTGGCACGCAGATAATTGAGAAGTTGTGCCTCGTGCTCGGGAGAGAGCTGCTTTACCGCTTTGAGTTCGGTGAGGATGCCGTCGGCAACGATGAAATCGGGCTCATATCCCTGCCTCAGAAGAGCTCCTTTATAAGATATCTGGAGCCAAGGTTTTGCTTGGAAAGGGATCTTCCGGGCGGCCAACTCGCGTTCCGTGCATTCCTGGTAAACATCCTCCAAAAATCCCGGTCCCTTTTCTTTGTAAACCTCGAACGCCGCCCCCATCAGGTCATACCCCTCCTGCTTGAATAACGGATCAGCTTCCACCGGTATTGGTTAGTGTATTTTAGTGACCGTTAGTGGTTCAAAACCTTCAGATCGTAATCCTCGATGACGGGATTCGAGAGGAGGTCGCGGGCGATTTCGTGGAGGAGCGCCTCGTCGGTCTCTCCGGGAAGCTCGATCTCGATGACTTTCCCGATCCGGACGCGTCCGATTTTCTCCAGGCCGTGGTGGCGGATGGCTTCGGCGGCGGCGGCGCCCTGCGGGTCGAGGACGGAGGGTTTGGGCATGACGGTCACAAGGGCTTTCATCGGGGCAAGGGTTTCGTTTCGGAGGGGGTTGGACAAGAGGAAATTTTCGATTTCCGGGCGCGCGCGAAAAAAACCGCCGCGGCCAGTGCCGAGAGGATCAGGCAGGCGATGGAAAAGACCTCCCCGTTCCGGGCGTAGAATGTCGGCGCGGGATTTTGCGGGGCCTCCACTTTGCCGAACAAAACCCCCTCGATGAACGTATCTCCCGCCTCCGTCCGCAGGGTCTCTCCCACCCGCCCCAGGCGGTCCACCAGGCAGGTGACGCCGGTGTTTGCGGCGCGGATCATCGGGAGCTTGTTTTCCACGCAGCGAAAGACCGCATGCGCGGCATGTTGGCGGGAGCCGGCGCTCGAAAGGAACCATCCGTCATTGGTCACCACCGCGAAGGCCTGGGCACCTCTCAGGGCAAATTGGCGCGCCAAATCGCCGATCACGTCCTCGAAGCAGATGAGCGGGCCGAGTTTGACCGGCTTGGCGGACATCTCAAGGATGACGGGATACGGGCCGGCATCGAAATCACCCGGGACGAGGTCTCCCACCAGCCACGCGAACAATGGGAACGCCTTCCGGAACGGCACATACTCTCCGAACGGAACCAGATGCATCTTGTGATACATCTGCGCCTCCTTGGCATGATCGCTCAGCAGCACCACGGAATTGTAGTCGCCCTGTTCGGAGAAATAGACAGTCCCGATGAGGAAGTCCCCCTCATGCCTTTCGGCGATTCCCCGGACAAAATCCCACGTGCCCTGGTCGTTGAAGAGCGGACGGGGCGTGGCGGATTCCGGCCAGAGGATGAGGTCGGGTTTCATGGCCAGGGCGGCTTCGGTATGCCTGGCGTAGCGCTCCTGGACATCGGATTCGAAGGTCAGGTCGTTGCGGACGTTTTGAGGGATGTTGGCCTGCACGGCGGCGAAGCGGAAGCCCACGGTTTCCGGCGCCGGGGCGAAAATCTGACGGATCCCATATCCCCAGGCGAGAGTCACGAGCGCCACGGTGAGCGCAAAATCATAGTGCGGGCGCCGGACGCCCCGGCCGATTTCAAGGACGAGTCTTTTGATCGTGGCGACCATCATCAGGTTCGCCATGACGACGAGAAACGAAATTCCGCCGACGCCGGTGATGTCGGCGATTTGGATCATGGGGATGTTCGCGTTCAGGGCGATTCCGACATTGTTCCAGGGAAACTGGGGGAACAAAACTCCCCGCAGCCACTCGAGGGCCACCCAGGCCGCCGCCGCCGACCCGCAGGACCGCAGATTGTGGATCGAGCCCAGCCAGAGCGTTCGTCCGCTTTTGTCCTGCCCCGCGGGCCTGGCCACCGTGCCGAGGAAGACCACCCAGATGGCCGGATAGAGCGAAAGATACAGCGTGAGGGCCACCCACCCCGGAGTGGTCAGCGCGGTCAACCAGAACAGGCTCCCGCCAAAATACGCGCAACCGAAAACGAATCCCAGCCCGGCAAGCCGGAGCCGGTGCCGGCGGGCCGGTGGCTCGATGAGCCATGCCGCGCAGATCAGCGGGACCAGGGCCACCCAACACAGGTCCCCCCACGCGACGGGCGCATAGCAAAGCGCCATCGCGAAACCACTCAGAAGGGCAAGGATCCAGGCACGGGACACCCGCGCACCATAACCAAACCCGCCCATCCTTCCATCCCGCATTTCATCAAACCGACTCTTCCAGGGGGCGCCTCTCCGAAAGGTGCAGAGTCCAAGGGGAACGGGCGTCCCGCGAACGTGATCGGTGGCGGGCAGGATGCCATCGCTTCTTTCTTGGGCGAACAGCATTGGGATGAAAATCCCATTCGCCGCTTGAGGCGGAGGCTCGCAGACGGTATAGCCAATCGAGGCAATGAGTCCGTATCCCCAAGAATGGTCGTTTCTGACCGAGGCGTGGAAATTTGCGCTGGTGCTCACGGGACGAGAGGCGGCCGCGACCGCGCTTGTGTCCGGGGCGCTCGGCGCGGTTTCCAAGCGCGCGGATCTGCACGAGACCGAGAGGGCGAAGCGGGTGTTCTTTTCGATGCTCTGCCGCGAGGGGGCAAAGGCCGCCGTGGTGGCCGGCCCGGAGACGCCCGCCGAGCAGGCCCTCTTTTTTCTGCACCGATTGCCCGAGCCCTCGCGCCAGGCGATCACCCTTTTCTGTCTCGGCGTTTTTTCGGGCGAACATCTGGCGGGGCTGCTCGGGAAGTCCGAACCGGAGCTTGCACGATGCCTCGACGAGGCCCGGCAGCGTCTTCATCCCATTCTGGCTCCAATCTCATGAGCCCGAAATCCGCCCGTCAATTTCTGGCCATTCATCCCCCTGAAACGCGGGATTCGCGCAAGGCCGTCCGGGCTCGCGATGCGCTGGCAAAATCGCCGGTCCTTTTTGCGGAGTATGAAGCGCAAGCCGCCCTGGACAGGGAGACCGGTTCTGTCCTCGCGGGCCTCGAGGTCCCGCCGGCGGTCATCGGCGAACTCGATGCGCGGGTGGCGGCCTCCGCCGCCCACGGCAAGCGGCGCTTCAACCCGCGCGATCCGGCCATGTTGGCGGTTGCCATCGGTTTTCTTCTGCTGGTCGTCCTCCTTGCCTGGCACTTCCTCGGGCGCGCCGGGGTTTTCCCAGAAGAGGCCCTGACGATCGCGGCGGAAGGGGCCAAGCTTCGCACGGAGCAATTCGAGGTGGTCGAGGAGAAGGCGGGAGCCCTCGACGATTGGTTCGTCCTCAAAGGATTCGATCGGTTTCATATTCCCGCAAGGTTCGCAAATTACCAGGCGGCGGGAGCCCGGATTTTCAAGGCCGAAAACCGCCCGGTTGCCGTGCTTGCGATTCCGGAAAATTACATGTTTTTCCTGATTTTCGATCCCGCGCCCCTTGGCATCGGGATCCATCCGGAAGGGTCCTGGCAATTCACGGAGTTCGATTACAAATATGCCGCCGCCATCCGCGAGGAAAAAGGCATGTGCTTCATGATTGTCATCAAGGGGACTTCGAAGGACCTCGCCCGCCTCGTCGAAAACCCCTGATCAGGGTTTCCTCATCGCCCGTGACCTCCAAATAAAGAAGATCGCCGGATAGACGAGCAGTTCCATGAGTGTGGAGGTGACCACCCCTCCGACCATCGGGGTGGCGATGCGCTTCATGACATCCGCCCCGGCTCCATGACTCCACAGGATGGGCATGAGGCCGGCAACGATGACGCACGCGGTCATGGCCTTGGGCCGCACCCGTTTGACGGCCCCGTGGTAGATGGCGTCGCGGAGGTCGTCCAAATTCCGCATGGCCCCCTTTTTCTTCCAGTCCCCATAAGCGAGATCGAGGTAGAGGAGCATGACGACTCCGGTCTCCGCATCCAGCCCGGCGAGCGCGATGATTCCGACCCAGGCGGCCACGCTGAGGTTGTAGCCAAGGAGATAGAGCGCCCAGAACGCGCCGACAAGCGAGAAGGGGACCGCCAGGAGGACGATCGCCATCTTGATGGCGGACTTTGTGTTCAGGTAAATGATCAGTATGATCAGGAGGAGCGTGGCCGGGACCACCAGCAGGAGACGCTGTTGCGCCCGGAGCATGTATTCGTATTGGCCGCTCCAGAGGATGTTGTAGCCGCTGGGCAGGGAAATTTTCCCGGCACCGACCGCTTCCTCGACCGCGCGCCGGGCCATCCGCACATAGGTGCCGATATCCATGCCCTTCACATCGACGTAAATCCAGGCGTTGGGGACCGCATCTTCGCTTTTGATCCCCATCGGGGCGCGGGCGATTTTCAAGTCGGCGAGCTGGCCGAGAGGAATCTGGGCGCCGGTGGGGGTCGGCACGACGATTTCCTTGAGCGCGTCGAGGTTTTCGCGGAAATCGCGGTCGTAGCGCAGGGTGATGGCATACCGTTCGAGGCCTTCGACGGTTGTGGTCAGCGGCATGCCTCCGAGAGCGACCTCGAGGACTTCCTGCACATCGCCGAGCGTGAGGCCGTAGCGGGCGATTTCGTCCCGGCGAATATGGAATTCGATGTAGTTGCCGCCCATGACGCGTTCGGCAAACACGCTGGATGTGCCCGGCACCTCGCGGACCACCGCCTCGATCTCGGACGCGATGCGTTCCAGTTCGGGAAGATTCGGGCCGGCCACCTTGATCCCGACCGGCGTCTTGATTCCCGTGGCCAGCATGTCGATGCGGGTCTTGATCGGCATCGTCCAGGCATTGGTCAGCCCCGGAATCTGGATCGCCGCGTTGAGGGCTTCCACGAGTTCGTCCACGGTGCGCCGCCGGTGGGCGGCGGTGTTCCCGGCGGCGTCTTTGATGTCCACCTTGGGCCAATCCTTCTCGTCCTTGAGCATGACGGTGGTTTCGATCATGTCAAAGGGAGCGGGGTCGGTGGCGGTCTCGGCGCGTCCGATCTTTCCAAACGCGTGATGGACTTCCGGAAAGCTCTTGATGATCCGATCCGTGACTTGGACGATCTCCCGCGCCTTCGTGGGCGAGATGCCCGGAAACGTCGTCGGCATGTAAAGGAGATCGCCTTCGTACAGGGGAGGCATGAACTCAGAGCCGATGTGTTGGAAAGGGAAAACCTTGCCGATGGCGGACGCAAAGTTCCGCAACGGGCCCTCCGGCAGCCGTGAAGTGACAAGAAAGTCCCAGGGAACGAAGACCCAGAGCACGATGCCCAGGGCCGCGCCGATCACCTGCCAACGGAACCGGATCACGAAGTCGATGCAGGGATGGTAGATCCAGACCAGCAGGCGGTTGACCGGATTCTTCTCCTCCGGCGGGATTTTGCCCCGGATGAAATAGCCCATGAGGACTGGCGCGAGGGTGATCGAAAGGAGGGCGGCCGCCGCCATCGAGTAGGTTTTTGTGAAAGCGAGCGGCTTGAAAAGCCGGCCTTCCTGCGCCTGCAAGGTAAAGACAGGGATGAAGGAAACCGTGATGACCAGCAACGAATAGAAGAGCGTGGGGCCGACCTCGATGGAGGCATCCCGGATAATCTGCCAATGGTCCTTCTTTCCACCGTCATGCTCGATGTGCTTGTGCGCGTTTTCGATCATGATGATGACGGCGTCGACCATCGCGCCGATCGCGATCGCGATGCCGCCGAGCGACATGATGTTCGCGCTGAGCCCCTGCGCCCGCATGATGACGAAGGAAGCCAGCACGGCGATGGGCAGGATGATGATCGCCACGAGCGCGCTTCGGAAGTGAAGCAGAAAAATCATGCAAACCAGGGCGACGACGAGGCTTTCCTCGACCAGCTTTTCTTCGAGTGTCCTGACAGCGCGGTCGATCAAGGCCGTGCGGTCGTAGGCCACCGTATAGGAGACATCCTCAGGAAGCCCCTTCATGGCCTCGTCCAATTTCGCCTTGACGTCCCTGATGACCTGCCGGGCATTCGCGCCGTAGCGGACGATGGCGATGCCTCCCACTGTCTCCCCCTCTCCATTGAGTTCGGCGATCCCCCGCCGCATGTCCGGGCCGAGTTGCACGGTCGCCACGTCGCGCAGGAGGATGGGGGCGCCGTTCTCCCCGACGCCCACCGCCACTTTTTCGAGATCGGCGGTCCGCTCGACGTAACCGCGCACCCGGAGGATGAATTCCTTCTCGGCAAGTTCGAGCGACCGTCCGCCCACCTCGCCATTGCTCTTCTTGATCGCCCCGGCCACGTCGCGAATGGAAACGTCGTAGGCCCGGAGCCTCACCGGATCGACAGTGACCTGGTATTGCTTGACGAAGCCGCCGACAGACGCCACCTCGGCGACTCCCTCCACCGACGTCAGTTGGTATTTGAGATACCAGTCCTGCATCGAGCGCAGTTCGGCGAGACTGCGTTCCTTGGAATGCAGGGAATACATGAAGGCCCAGCCGACACCGGTGGCATCGGGCCCGAGCGTGGGCACCACCCCCTGCGGCAAAGCGGATGCCAGGCCGCTGAGATATTCCAAAACGCGGCTGCGCGCCCAGTAGGGATCGGTGCCGTCCTCGAAGATGACGTAGACGAACGAGAACCCGTAGAAGGAATATCCGCGCACGGCTTTTGCGTTCGGCACCGAAAGCATCTTTGCCGTGATCGGATACGTGACCTGGTCCTGGACGAGCTGGGGGGCCTGGCCCGGCCACTCGGTGTAGATGATGACCTGCGTGTCGGAGAGGTCCGGGATCGCGTCGAGCGGGATCGTGCGGAGCGCCAGCACACCGGCGGCGACCAGCGCGACCGTCCCGATCAGGACGAGAAACCGGTTCCTGAGCGAAGCATCAATGATTGCCCGGAGCATGATCGGTGGCGGATGGGGCGGGAGTGGCGACCGGCTGCGCGGAAGCGCGTCCGGGGATGAGTGTCATGGCGCAAACGGGGCACTTTCCGCCGTGCTCGTATTCTATGTTTGCATGCTCGGGCATGGGGCAGATGAATGTCTTGGGGGCGTCCGTGGCCGGGGCCTCCGGCACCGCCGCCATCCGGGCATGCCCGTCCGCCGGCACGGGGGCGGATTTCCTTTCCGGATCCAGCATTTTTTGGATGGCCTCGCGCAGCTGGCTTTCGGAATCGAGCATGAACTGGGCGGAGGTGACCACCCGGTCCCCGGGAGCCAACCCGTGCAGGACCTGGTAGCGTTCGCTGCTGTCGCGCGGCCCGAGAATCACTTCGCGGGGGTCGAATTTCCCGCCGTCCAGCGCCAGGAAGACGGTCGCCCGGTCGCCGCTTCTCAAGACGGCGCTTTCCGGCACGAGGGTGGCGGACGGGGCGATTTCGGATTCCAGTTCCACCTTCGCGAACATGCCCGGTTTCAGAAGCAGGCCGGGATTGTGGAACTCCATGCGGACCTGGGCGGTCCGGGTCTTCGGATCCAATGTGGGGTAAACATAGGTCACGCGACCGTAAAACCGCTTTCCTGGCAGGGAGTCGATGTGTGCGGCGGCCTCCTGCCCCAACTGGACGAAGGCCATGTCCTGCTCGTAGATTTGCGCCTTGAGCCAAACGAGGGAAAGATCGGCGAGGCGGTAGAGATTCATGCCCGGCTCGAACATCATCCCCGCCACCGCCGTTTTCTCGATGACAACCCCGTCGGCCGGCGAGAGCATCGTGATCGTCCGCGAGGGTTTTCCGCCGGACTTCAATTGGGCCAACTCCGCCGCCGGAACATCCAGCAAACCGAGGCGCTCGATGCTGGTCTTCGCCAGCGCCGTGTTTCCGCTGCGCGTCAGGGAGGCGAATTCCAGTTCCGTGTTATAGACCTCGGGGGAATAGGCCTCGAAAAGCGGCTCGCCCTTTTTCACGGCAAAGCCGGTGGCATCGACGAAGAGTTTCTCGATCCAGCCTTTGAACCTCGCGGTGACATCGGTGAGGGCCGTTTCGTTGAAATCCACCACGCCGACGGTGCGGATCGACCGCTTCAACGGGCCGGACGTCACTTCCCCGATCCGCACTCCCATCGTCTGGATGGTCACGGGGTCGATGTCTATCGTCCCGCCTTCCGATTTTTCGCCCTCATAAACCGGAACCATGTCCATGCCCATGCTGTCTTTGGCCGGGGTCTGGCTGACCTCGCCGGGCGTCATGGTGGACTGGTAATACCGGATCTTCCGCTCCCCGGATGCCTGGCCGGAAGCCGGGGAAGGCTGTTTGCGCAATGGCTGGAGTTTCATGCCGCAAATCGGGCAGTCGCCCGGCTTGTCCCGCACCACCTGCGGATGCATCCCGCAGGTGTAGAGTTGCTTTTCCGCCGTGGCGGCCGGTTTCGATGAGGGGTTGAATGACCGGAAGAGCAGGAATCCGGCGAGCCCGGCGCAGAGGAGGCCCACAACGAGAATCAGGGTGCGTTTCATAGGGTGGAAAAGTCTGTTTCCTGAAACGATGGCGGATTTCCCTTTGCGGGAAAATGGGCCCGGCGGGACGCGCGCGCTTCCCGGAAAAGGAGCTTTGTGCAATGGGCGATTCGTGTTTTCAAGGAAACGGTGGCGGTCGCCTTGCGACGCTCAGTGTTTGGCCGGTGGTTTCTTGTCATGGATCGTGTTCGTGAAAATGTCGCGGTGGAGGTGGCGGTTGGATCCGAGGGCGGCTTCCAATTCGCTGAGCGCCTGCGCCTGGTTCATCAGCGAATCCACGTAGAAGAGCCGTTGGGTGATCTCCTGGTTCGTGAGGGTGATGGCTTCCGTGGTATCGGCCTGGCCGGTTTGGATCGCGGATTCGAGCACTCCGCGGGTTTCGTCGAGAAGCGGGAGGGAGTCTTTCAGGATGAGGGAAGCGACGGATGCGGTTTTGGCCGCGCGAACGCGGGCGGCGGCAATCCCGGCTTCGATGTCCAGTTTCGTCGCTTCAAGCGCCCTTTTGGCGCGTTCCCTTCCGGCTGTCTTTTCGGCAATCGCTCCCTGGTTGCGGTTCCACACCGGGAGCGGCAGAATCACTCGCGCGCCCAGGAAGTTGTCGTTCATGAGGTCCGGCCCGTCGAGCGTTCTCATGAACTCGTATTCCACGCCCACGGTGATGTCTTCCCACGTTTCCGCGCGCGCGAGGGCGATTTCCGCCGCCACGGCGTCCGCTTCCAACGAGGCGCGAACCAGATCGGGACGATAGAGTTTCTTCCCGGTCGTTCCCTGCCGCAAACGGGAAATGATTTCCGCCATCGAATTCTTCAAGCCCGGCGGTTCCTTCATCCCCAACAACCCTTGGAGCGTGGCCAGCGCGACTCCTTCGTCGGCCTCGAGGGACAGGAGTTGCTGCCGGAGCCCCTCCCTCTCGACTTTCGCAAGGTTGACGGCCATCGCGGATCCCTGGCCGGCTTGCCGTTGCGCTTCGTTCAACGCGATCAACGAATCCACGGACCCGATCAATTTTTTGAGCGAGGCGGCTTTTTCCGCCGCCGCCCTGGCCTGGATGAACGCGCGCTGGACATCCAGGACCAGCTTGCGCTCCGCATCGCGGACTTCGGCCAGCGCCATCGCCACTTCCACCCGCGAAACGTTCTGTGCGCGGGCCAGCCGCCCGCTCCAGGGAAGGCGTTGCATGAGGGACGCCATCGCCTTGTCCTGGCCCTCGCCGCCAAAAAAGACATCCGCGCGATAGGAAAGGTCGATTTCGGGGTTGGGCCAGAGGCCGGACTGCAAGAGCCGCCCGCGCGCCTGCCCGATCGTGGAGTATGCGGCCTGGATGGCCGGACTATGGAAGAGGGCATATTTTTGCGCCTGGTCGAAGTCCAAAGTTTCCGCCGCAAGGATGGCGGGCAAGAGAGATACGGCGCAAGCGATTCTTCTCATATTGGGATCTAAAACGATAATTGCGGCCCAGTCCCTCAAAAAAGCGCACCGGGTCCTTGCGGACAGTTGCGACCACCTTCCCGGACAGTTTCCGTTCCGCGGCAGGAGAAGCCGAATTTTCCATGAGGGATTTCCCATGAGATACCGTTTGACTCATCCGAAGACAGGTTGTCCATTTGGGATGACTTGAACAAACAAGACACCATGAAATCACTCATCGCAATCGCAGCCCTCAGCATGTTTGGTCTCGCCGGCGTTTCTCGCGGCGACGACCAGGCCAAACCAACCCCCTATCCGCTGGAAATCTGCTTCATCTCAGGGGACAAGCTCGGAGAGATGGGCAAGCCTTTCGCCTTCGTTTACGAGGGCCAGGAAATCAAAATGTGTTGCAAGGATTGCAAGAAGCAATTCGACAAGGACCCCGCCGCGGCCATGAAGAAATTCCAGGAGGCCGTCAAGGCGAAGCCGTCCGGCGCCTCCCATTCGATGGACAACATGCAGATGCCGTAAAGGGCCGCCAATTCAACGGGTGGGGGCGCGGGGGAATCCGCGCTTCTTTTCGCGCATGCTCACGGAACTCCAACAGCCGGCTTATCAGCACGTCCTCATCAATCACCTGCCGATTGTCGGCACGGCGCTGGGAGTTCTCGCGTTGGTCGTTGCGCTGGCTCTGCGCCAGCGGTCGGCGCTGGTCACCGCCCTTGTGATTGTCCTCGTTGCGGGGGCTTCCGCGTGGCCGGTCTATGAAACCGGCTCCGCGGCCTACAAACCGATCCGCAAGATCTCCGACGCCGCCGGCTCCGACTGGCTGGATGAACACATGGACCGCGCCGACCGGCTGGCCTGGACTTTCTACGCAATGGCCGGTCTCGCCACCATTGCGCTCGTCATTCCCGCGCGCTGGCCGCGCACGTCCCTGCCGCTGGCCGCCACGACCGCCCTCGCGGCCATTGCCTGCATGGTAGTTGGTGTATACATCGCCCAGCCGGGCGGCAGGGTGCGGCATGTTGAGTTCCGTGTTCCTGGCCAGCTTCCATCAAGTCAGTAATATTTTCGGTCTTGGTCGTTGAACGCTGCGCCTTTTATTGTCGCCGGGAACTCGGCCAATGGTCGTAGGGGAGCAGGAAGCGGGCATGGTTTTCCAGACTTCATCTTTGTAGTTTCACGGAAAATTGAGGACAGAGGTGGGCTTTGCACTCCTCGTAGCGGGCTAACCCGGATAAATCACAGAGGGGTGGTTCAGATTGCGTAACGCTTTGGCCGCCAGAGTCGGCGGCTGACCGAGGCATATCCCACTGTGATCTGGTGACCCCCAGATGCAACTCGTGTTTCTCCAAGAGGAGCTGATCCCACGCCTCGAGGAGGCCCGCGAGGGGACACGCCGCGGTTTTTTCGTTGTTGCCGCCCACTTCGTCCTCGGAGCATTTCTGGGGATGATCCGGTGCCTGACTCGTGTGCTGGTGCGCACGGGAAGTGGGCGGCAACGCTACAGCGCGCTCGGGGCGGTGGAAACCAGAGATCACGATCTGGCGAGCATCCGAACGGCCGGGTCGCTCAACGCACAAACCGTCAAACATGCGGGCGCGTTCCGGGTTGGAGCAGGCTGTCGAGCGCGTAGCGGGTCCATGTCGCGCCTGTGAAATCCGCATGGCGGGCAATCGCGGGAGCCAGCCTTCTCAGGTAAACCGGACGGGGGATTTCGACGGCTCCGAAACGCGCAAGGTGAGGGGTAACCCACTGGATGTCCAACAGCTCGAACCCGCCTTTTTTCAGCAGAGCCACCAGGCAACACAGGGCGAGTTTGGATGCGTTCGTGACACGGTGAAACATCGATTCCCCAAAAAATGCCGCGCCGATCCGGACCCCATACAATCCGCCCGCGAGACGGCTCCGGCTCCAGATTTCAACCGAATGCGCATGGCCGGCCTGGTGCAGGGCGACATAGCTCCGGAAAATCGTCTCGTCGATCCATGTCTCCTCGCGTTCCGCGCACGCCAACACGACCTCCGGAAAGCAGGAGTCCACGCGAAGCTCCCAATCCATTTCCTTCCAGGCCCGCCGCGTTCCATGGGGAACATGAAACGCTTCGATCGGGAGGATTCCCCTCGGATCCGGCGAGAACAGGCGCAACCCGTCGGGCCCAGCCATGGGAAAGACTCCCTGGCGGTAAAATCCCAACAGGGTCTCCCGTGGAATCATGTTTGCCATACCCGAACAAATCATTATTCTTGGCCGGATGAAAGGCGTCTTCTTGTTCTTCAGCGTGGTTTTGCTCCTTACCTTGAATGCCTGTTCGATCGCTGACCAGGGCGCATCCGGCGTCGGGCAGAAATTCCAGGATGGACTGCAGGGGAGGGGGCAAATCGTGCCCAACGACCCGACCCAGGATTCCTTCGGATCCGACTACCGTTGATCTCAAATCACACCAGCGGACCGGTGTTCTTTGGCGTCGGCCCGCGCATATCAATTTTTTTATGAGCGATTATTACCCGCCGGGAGATAAAATCCTGATTCTTGATTTCGGATCCCAATACACGCAAGTCATCGCCCGGCGGGTCCGCGAGTGCCATGTCTATTCGGAAATCGTTCCCTTTCACACCAAAGCCGCCGCCATCCGCGCCCTGGACCCCTCCGGCATCATCCTCTCCGGGGGACCGGCGAGCGTCTATGCGAAAACGGCCCCGCAGGTGGACAAAAAAATGTACTCCCTCGGCATCCCGGTGCTCGGCATTTGCTACGGGATGCAGTTGATCGCGCACGGTCTGGGTGGAAAGGTCGAACGTTCCGACCGCCGGGAATACGGGCCGGGCAAATTGAAGGGAGACCCCCGTTGCGCGCTTTTTCACAAGCTGCCTGCCGAGCTGGATGTCTGGAACAGCCACGGCGACAAGATCACCAGGCTTCCCGCCGGGTTCCGCGTCCTTGGCCGCACGGAAAATTCCCGGCATGCGGTGATCGGTGACACCCGGCGCAACATCTACGGCCTGCAATTCCACCCCGAGGTCGTCCATACCCCCCGGGGACACGAGATCCTGGCCAATTTCGTCCATAGAATCTGCGGCTGCAAGCCGTCCTGGACGATGGAATCCTTCATCGACCGGACCTGCCGGGAAATCCGGGAGCAGGTCGGCGACGGGAAAGTGATCCTCGGCCTGAGCGGCGGAGTCGATTCTTCCGTCGCCGCCGCCCTGATTCACAAGGCGATCGGAGACCAGCTCACCTGTATCTTCGTCAACAACGGGCTGCTTCGCAAAGGCGAGGCGACGGCTGTGGAAAAACTCTTTGCCGGGGAATTCCGGATCCGGATGCGGACGATCGATGCCTCCGGGCAGTTTCTGGCCAAGTTGAAAGGCGTGAGCGATCCCGAGCGCAAGCGCAAGATCATCGGCAACGAGTTCATCAAAGTCTTCGAGGCCGCCGCCCGCGATCTCAAGAAGACATCCCCCGGAAGCTACCGTTTCCTGGCGCAGGGAACCCTGTATCCGGATGTCATCGAGAGCGTTTCCATCTCCGGAAACCCGGCCGCGCTCATCAAGAGCCACCACAATGTCGGGGGTCTTCCCGAGCGGATGAAATTCGAGTTGGTGGAGCCGCTCCGGCAGCTTTTCAAAGATGAGGTGCGCCGGGTCGGGGCCGAACTCGGCCTCTCGAAGGAAATCGTGCAGCGCCAGCCGTTTCCCGGTCCAGGCCTTGCCGTCCGGATCCTCGGCGACATCACCGACGAGCGGCTCCGGATTGTCCGCGATGCGGATGCCATCGTGATCGGGGAGATGAAAAAATCCGGCTGGTATCACAAAGTCTGGCAGTCGTTCGCGGTGCTGCTTCCCGTGCGCTCGGTGGGGGTGATGGGAGATGAGCGGACCTACGATTACACGATCGCCCTGAGGGTCGTCCAAAGCCATGACGGGATGACCGCCGACTGGGTTCGCCTGCCGCACGAGCTTCTCGGGCGCATCTCCGCGCGCTTGATCAATGAGGTCGGTGGCGTGAACCGCATTTGTTATGATGTCTCCAGCAAACCTCCGGCAACCATCGAGTGGGAATGAACGAGCCATGACTCCCCGCAACGCCATTTATCCGGGCAGTTTCGATCCGGTGACCTTCGGGCATCTGGATGTCATCTCGAGGGCAACCCACTTGTTCGAGTCGGTGATTATCGCCGTGGCCACGGGCGAAGGAAAAAGCCCGATGTTTTCGGTGGCAGACCGGATCCAAATGTTGAAGGAAAGCACCGCCGACAATCCGGCCATCGAAGTGGTTCCCCTGAACGGCCTGCTGGTGGACTTTGCGCGGACCCGGGGGGTTTTCACCGTGATTCGCGGGCTCCGCGCCGTTTCGGATTTTGAATTCGAATTCCAAATGGCGCTGATGAACAGGAAGCTGGAAGCCCGCCTGGAAACCGTTTTCCTGACGCCCAAGGAAGATTATACCTACCTGAGTTCCCGCATCGTCAAGGAAGTGGCGCGCCTTGGCGGTGATGTGAGCCCCTTCGTGCCCGCCCCCGCCACAAGGATGCTGAAGGCGATCCTCCGGTAAACCCGAAAACAGCGTTTCCGAAATACGTTGCTTTGTCGGCCGGACGACGGCGGGTGTTTCTTCCGGTTTTCAAAATGAACTTCCCCGAGATCGTGGACATGGTCCTCCCGGTGGAGGGGGGCTTTCACACCCCGGTCTTCGTCTCGATCCGCTGGTATTACTCTGTTACGTCGAATCTTCAATTTTTAGACCGAATTTTGTTCCGCAGAAAGGACGGCGGCCGGTTGACCTCAACAAGAACGGCCGGATCAGCCGGAGGACCGCTTCCCGCGTCGGGCCAGAAGTTTTTTTCTCCCTCTGCTTGAGGGCGAGAACGAAGAGGTAGGCCAAGGCGCATAAGACCAAGCGGTGATGGAAACCACGCCAGCTCCGTCCTACTGCATGCGCTCGTCGGTCAGCCACACAACCCCATAGCCGGGCACACGAATCACCGGGCCTTGGGGAAGTTCGGTGGCGGGAAGGTAAATCAACGGCTTCCAGCATCCGGGAAACGGAACATATTCGATCGGGGCCGGGGTCACGTTGGCGAGGCAAAGAACGTCCCCCCGCGACACGACGAAAAGCCCGTCCTGGGCCTGGAGAATCTTCTGGGGTGTCGCGGGAGAAAAGGCCGGATGGGACGCCCTCGCCTGCAACAGGGTTTTCAATCCGAAAAAGACCCTGGCCCTGAGAGTTCCGGGGGCGTCGAGTTCCCGCTCGATAGCCGCGAGGTCGAGTTTTTCCCGGTTGATCCTCCGGGGGATGCCCGAGGCTTCGGCGCAGGCGCGGTCCCCGCGCGAACCGAACAGCGAATGGAAATAAATGCCGGGAACCCCCTGCAGGGCCAAAAGGATGGCATGGGCGGCGAGAAACCGCGCCACTTGCAGATCCTCCGCCTCCCCGCCCGCGGGATCGGACAGGGCGTCAAAATAATTGATGTTCAGTTCATACGGGCTCCGGGAACCATCCGGATTGTTCTTGTGGGAGACGAATCCTCCGTGGCGGATGGCCGCCTGCACGAGGGCTTCGATTTCGTCGCCGGAGAGGATTCCGCGGGCGGGATTGAGCCCGATTCCGTCGTGCGATGCCAGGAAGTTGAAGAACGAAGTGTCCCCGGACGGCAGTTCGAGCGAACGCGCCCATGCGCCCAGTTTTTTCGAGGAACCCGTGAGGAAGGCGTGCAAGACCAACGGAGGGAGAGCGAAGTTGTAAACGAGGTGGGCCTCGTCGTGGCCGTCTCCAAAATAAGAAATATTGTCGCGGTGGGGGACATTGGTCTCGGTGATGAGCCGCACCCCCGGCGCCACTTCGTCGAGCAAGGCCCTCCATGCGCGAATCACCGCATGGGTCTGCTCCAGATGGATGCACGGTGTCCCGACAGTCTTCCAGAGAAAGGCGATGGCATCCAAGCGGATGAAACGGGCGCCCCGGCCGACATAGTTCAACAGGACATCCAGAACCCGGACAAACATCCGGGGGTCGGCAAAGTTGACATCGGCCTGGTCCGCGCTGAACGTCGTCCACACCTGCCGTATCCCCGCGGCAGTCTGGAAGCCGGTGAGCAGCGGGAGAGCCCGGGGCCGCACGACCGCGGAGAGATCCGGATTTCCCTCCACGGTGACGAACGCGGATTCCCATCCCGGCTCCTGGCGCAGGAACTTCTGAAACCAGGTCCCCTGTGCCGATGCGTGATTGAACACCGCATCGAACATCAGGTCGAACCGGTCGGCGAGGGCCTCGACATCGTTCCAAGTCCCGAGCGAAGGATCCACGGCAAGGTAATCCATGACGGCAAAGCCGTCGTCCGAGGAACTCGGGTAGAACGGCAGAAGATGCACCGCCGACACCAGCCCGCGCAGCCGTCCGCCCAGGAACCTCCCGAGCGATTGCAGCGGTGTGCTCCCCTCCTGCCGGACCTGGTCCCCGTAGGTGATTACCATGCAATCGTTCTGCGTGAGAGGGGATCGCTTTTTGACCCGGGCGGGGACCGCGGTTTTTTCGAGAAGATCCCCAATGGCCTGTTGCACTTCGGAGGAATCTCCGTAAAGGTGTTTCACAAGGGCATCCGCGTGTTTCATGACCGCAATGCTCGCACAAATCCCGTCTCTTTGCATGTCCTCCGAAACCCAACCGGCTTCGTTTCCCAAACGCATCGGATTCCTCTCCACCCGCTTCCACGGCACCGACGGGGTGACGCTGGAGGCCGCAAAATGGGCGGAGATCCTCGAAAGCGCGGGAGCCGGGTGCTACTGGATGGCCGGGATCCTCGACAAACCCGCGGAGGTGAGCCTGAGTGAGCCGCTGGCCTTTTTCAATCACCCGGAAATCATTGCCATCCAGGACATGCTGTTCGGGCGGACGACACGCCCCCGGGAAATCACCGCCAGGGTCCATGACGTCAAGGAACGCCTCAAGGATGCGATTTACGAATTCATCCGGCGGTTCGATCTGCAATTGTTGATCCCGCAGAATGCGCTCGCCATCCCGATGCACATTCCGCTCGGGCTCGCCCTGACGGAGGTGATCGCCGAGACCGGAATTCCCGCCATCGCGCATCACCACGATTTTGCCTGGGAACGCGAGCGGTTCACGGTCACGTCGGCGGCCGACTACCTGGCCGCGGCGTTTCCTCCCACGCTTCCGCACCTCGAACACGTCGTCATCAATTCGCTCCAGCAAAAAGACCTCGCCCGCCGGTACGGGCAGGCCTCGACGGTCATCCCGAACGTGATCGATTTTGAAACCCCTCCGCCGGAAGTGGACGATTATTCCGCCGGTTTCCGGGAAGACATCGGCATCGGCAAAGACGACATCCTCGTTCTCCAGCCGACCCGGCTGGTCCCGCGCAAAGGCATCGAGCACGCCATCGAACTGCTCCGGCGCCTCCGGGAGCCGCGCGTCAAACTCGTTCTCTCCCACCACGGCGGCGACGAAGGGGGAGCCTACATGGCATTGTTGGGAGAGAGAATCGTCGATTCCGGGATCGAGGCGCTTTTTATTGCAGACCGGATCGGAGAGCAGCGGGGCCTGACCCCGGAAGGGAAGAAAATTTACACCCTCTCCGATGTTTACCCCCATGCCGACCTGGTCACCTACCCGAGCTACTACGAAGGGTTCGGAAACGCTTTTCTCGAGGCCGTCTATTTTGGAAAGCCCGTGGTGGTGAACACCTATGCGGTCTACGCGAGGGACATCAATCCCCTCGGCTTCAAGACCGTGGAAATGTCGATGGTGATTTCCAGCGCAGTCGTGGAAAAAACCCGCGAGATCCTGGTGGATCAAATGCTCCGCAAGGAATGGGCGGAGACGAATTTCGCGCTGGGGAGGAAGTTTTTTTCCTACGCGGTGGCGCGGCGGAAGCTGTTCGGGCGAATCGCGAAGCTGTTCGGGGAACCCTGAGCGTTCCCTCAGGTTTTTGGACCACCGGCATGCAGCCAGGCGAGCGCGGCTTCCGCGTTCTCGAAGATCGGGTAGGCCGTGTCGAATTTCGCGAGATCGAACACCCGCTTCACCTCGCCTTGCAGCGAGCACACCGCCAGCCAGCGGCCTTTTCTCGAAAGGTTCTTGCCGGCCAGAAAGAGTTCGCGGAATCCGGAGCTGGCCAGGAAATCCATCCCGCCCAAATCCACGAGAAGATCGGTCTGCCCGTCCCCGCCCGTGAGGGCCGCCATCGTATCCTTGAGATCCCTCCAGGCGAAGGGATCCAGCTTGCCTGTGATGCGGAGGATGTTGACGTTCCCGTCCCGGCTGGTGTTGAAGGCGGCCATAATCCGGCAAGTAAAGGCGAAGCCGTCGTGTCCCGCAACGCGAAATTCCGACACCCCCGCAAACGTCGGGGCTGATTTTTTCCAAACGGAGGGCGTTTTGCCGTGAAGCCCCGCAGAACTCCCTTGAGCTTTCCGTGGACCGGGGTATCAGGTGGATGGAAATGCCGCACGGATTTTGCACAGGCAAGGCGGGAGATGCCGCGCGCCGCTTCCACCGGGGAAGCGCGAGCCCGCGCATCCTGGCCGTCCTGGCCGCGATGGCTGTCGTGATCGCCGTCCCCTTCGCGCTCAAGCCCCAAGGCAATCTTCTGGCGGATGCCGATGACACGCTGGTGATCGTCTCGCCGCACAACGAGGCGATCCGCTACGAATTTACTGTCGCATTCGGCGATCATTACAAAAAGAAAACCGGCCGGTCGGTCCGCCTGGACTGGAGGCTTCCGGGTGGCACGAGCGAGATCGCGCGCTATTTGAAAGGCGAGTATTACGCGGCATTCCAGCGGGAGTGGACGCTGGCCGGCAAGGAGTGGACTCCGGACGTGGCCGGGGCATTCGACAATCCGAAAATCAAGCCGGCCGAGGCGCCCTCCTTCGACACCCCGGCGCAGGCGGCCAGGCGGGCGTTTCTGAATTCCAACCGAGGCATCGGCATCGACCTGTTTTTCGGAGGCGGGGCCTATGATTTCGAGCAACAGGCCTCGGCCGGCCGGCTCGTTCCCAGCGATGTGATCCGCGATCATCCGGACTGGTTCGGCGAGAACTCGATTCCCGAGACGGTGTCCGGGGAGCCGTTTTATGATGGCCAGGCGCGCTGGATCGGAGCCTGCCTGTCCTCGTTCGGGATCTGTTACAACAGCGACTCCCTGCGCCGGCTCGGGGTGCGGGAATTGCCGGCTTCCTGGAGCGATCTCACGGGCCCCCAACTTTTCAAACAGGTCGCCCTGGCTGATCCCACAAAGAGCGGATCGGCGGCCAAGGCGTATGAAATGGTGATCCAGCAACAGATGCAGGAGCTTGTCCGCGAAGCCGCTTCCGAAGACCCCGCCATTCTCGCCGTTGGCTGGAAGCGCGGCCTCGGGATCATCCAGGCCGCGTCTGCGAACGCCCGTTATTTTACCGATGCCGGCAGCAAGGTTCCTGTCGATGTCTCGCTCGGCGATGCCGCGGCCGGCATGTGCATCGATTTTTTCGGGCGATTTCAAAGCGAATCGGTAAAAATCGATGGCTCGCCCTCGCGGCTCCAGTATTTCACGCCGGCGGGCGGATCATCGGTCGGTGTCGATCCCATCGGCCTGTTCCGGGGAGCCCCGAACCGCGCGGTCGCCGGGGAATTCATCGCGTTCGTGCTCTCGATCGAAGGGCAGAAATTGTGGAACTTCAAGGTCGGAACGCCGGGCGGACCGGAACGTTACGCGCTGCGGCGGCTTCCGGTGCGCAAAGAGCTTTATTCCCAGGAATTCGCCGCCTTGCGGTCGGACCCCGGCGTGATGCCCTACCAGGAAGCCGGGCTTTTCACCTACCACCCGGCCTGGACGGGGTCGCTTTTCAAAACCATGAGTTTCATCATCCGGGTGATGTGCATGGATTCTCATGACGAACAGGCGTCCGCGTGGCAGGCCCTCATCGCCGCCCGCTTCCCCCGCGAGGCGCTCAGAAAATTCACCGACCTGAGTGCCGTGGACTACGAGGTTGCCAGGACATCGATCCTGCCCACGCTCGCGTCACAAAACCGGATCGACGAAGTTCGTCTCGCGAAGGAACTCGGGGGAAAATTCCGCGAGCAATACCGCGAAGCCGAGCGCCTCGCGAAGGAGGGGAAATGAAAGGACTCACGCAGAGGCGCGGAGGCGCGGAGGAGATCAATTCCATGACCGGGCGGGTAATCGACTGCGCGCTTGCGATCCATCGGAATCTTGGTCCGGGTTTGTTGGAGTCGGTTTACGAGGCGATATTGGAGAAAAAACTGGCTCAATGCGGTTTTATTGTCCAACGCCAAGTCGTTGTTCCGATTCGTTATGAAGAGCTATCTTTTGACGAAGGATTTCGTGCGGATCTGATTGTCAACAACCTCGTCTGTATCGAACTAAAGTCGGTTGAAACTCTTGCGCCTGTGCATTCCAAGCAATTGCTGACCTATCTGAAGTTGCTTGGCTTGGAAGTCGGTTTGCTCATCAATTTCGGAGCACCGACAATCAAGGAAGGACTCCATCGCATTGTAAATGGTTTCAAGGATTCCTCCTCTCCGCGTCTCCGCGTCTCCGCGTGATCCCATGTCGAACTCCCTTGCAAAACTCGTTTTCCTTCTCACCGCGGCGTTCTTCGCGCTGTTTTTCGTCTGGCCGATTTTTGGGACCCTTCAGGGGGCGTTCGTCGGGTCGGACGGGAAATTCACCCTCGGCTACATCGCGGAGGTTTCCCGCAACCCCATTTACCTGGAGGGGCTTTGGAATTCTTTCCTGATGGGCCTCTTCAGCACATTGCTCACCGCGGTCATCGCGCTGCCGCTCGCCGTGATCAGCGACCGGTATCTCTTCCCCGGCAAATCCCTCCTGGGCGCGTTCATCCTCATCCCGATGATCCTGCCGCCGTTTGTCGGGGCCATCGGGGTGAAGCAAATCCTCGGGCAGGAGGGCGCGTTCAATGCCCTCCTGGAATCGCTGGGATTCATGGACCCCGCCCGCCCGATGGACTGGCTGGGGGAGAGCCGCCTGTGGGGGGTGATCATCATGAACGCGCTGCACCTTTATCCGATCCTCTATCTCAATGTGCTGGCCGCGTTGGCCAACGTGGACCCCGCGATGGAGGAGGCGGCGGAAAACCTCGGATGCACCGGCTTCCGGAGATTCCGAAAAATCACGCTGCCGCTCATCATGCCGGGCCTTTTTGCCGGCGGCACCATCATCTTCATCTGGTCGTTCACCGAACTCGGCGTGCCGCTCATGTTCGAGTTCACGCGCGTGACATCGGTTCAGATTTTTTCCGGGATCAAGGACATCGGGGGGAATCCGTTCCCGTTCGCGCTGGTGGCGGTGTTGCTCGCATGCACCGTTCTCCTCTACGGGTCGGGGAAATTTCTCTTCGGCCGCGACAACCATGCGATGATGGCGAAAGCGACCAGCCAGGGCGGCCCGCGAAAGACCGGATGGGTGGGGGGCCTGCTCTGCGCCGGATTTTTCTGCTTCGTCACATTCCTCGCGATCCTGCCGCACCTGGGAGTGATCCTGGTGGCGTTTTCCAAAGACTGGTATGGCACGATCCTGCCATCCGGGTGGACGCTTTCGCACTTCGAAGCCGCCCTCGGGCACAACCTGACTCTTCCCTCGATTCAGAACAGCCTGAAATACGCGGGCCTCGCCACCGTTCTTGACCTGATCCTTGGCATCGCCATCGCCTATGTCGTCGTCCGCACCAAACTCGTTGGACGGCAGATCCTCGATGCCATGGCGATGCTCCCGCTCGCGGTTCCCGGACTCGTCCTCGCGTTCGGCTATCTGGCCATGACGCAGGATGGGAAATTCTTCTCGTTCATGAACCCGACCGTCGATCCGCTGGCCATCATTGTCATCGCCTACTCTGTTCGCCGTCTGCCATATGTCGTCCGGTCGGCGGCCGCGGGGTTCCAGCAAACCAGCGTCACCCTCGAGGAGGCCGCCCAAAACCTCGGGTGTCCGCCGCTCCGTTCCCTCCGGAAAATCACCCTCCCGCTCATCGCCGCAAACCTCATGGCCGGCGGCCTGCTCGCCTTTTCTTTCGCGATGCTCGAAGTCAGCGACTCGCTGATCCTCGCCCAGAAACAGCAGGACTTTCCGATCACCAAGGCCATCTACGAACTCTACCAACTTCTTGGCGAAGGACGGTTCGTCGCCAGCGCCCTCGGCGTCTGGGCCATGGCGTTCCTGGCCGTGACGATCATGGGCGCCAGCCTCATCCTCGGAAAGAAACTCGGGGCCATCTTCCGGGTGTAAACCAAGGCATTTTGTAACTGCGCAGCAAAGAACCCGGCGGCCGGATGTGGAAAGGGGAGCAACTTTGCATTTTTCGCCGGATCGTGATATGCGGGAAGGCTCCTGCCGCGGGGAGTAGGCCGGTATTCCAGTGGTGGCGTGGCGTTGTCTGTGAAAACGGGCGAAGCTGTGACCCCGTTCAGGAGATTGCCCTATTCATTTTAGGCAGTTGCCCTCGCGTCAGGCAACCAACCAACTCAAACAAAAAAAACGCCACGAGCAAAAAACGCAAAAACAAGGTGCGGCCTGCACCTGCCATCAACACGCAACTCCACCCGGCAGGCCCGCTCAAAAAATCGTTCCGCCCCACATTGGAGATCG
>Ga0172380_10000717_pt1 | contig 61432 bp, 52 predicted proteins | sample Leawe162metaG_FD_119747 | JGI IMG/M metagenome (GOLD analysis project Ga0172380, IMG submission 119747) | Leachate microbial communities from a municipal landfill in Southern Ontario, Canada - Leachate well 162 metaG | ecosystem: Engineered > Solid waste > Landfill > Unclassified | place... | reverse complement strand
CACGTCGAAGTAGGCCTGCGCGACGCGCAACATTAAATCCTGTTCGGCAATTTTGAATTGCGCCTCGGCTTGCGCGACCTGCAATTCGGCTTCGCTGTAAACCAGCCAGTTTTGCTGGCGGAATAGCGGCTGTGTCAGGTTTACACCGTAGCCGTGGCTGTTGTAGCGGTTATTGCCGCCGGGCAGGAAGGTCGGACCGCTATATCGGGTGGTGGTGTCGTTGTACGTGCTGTTCGCATTGAGGCTGATGCTGGGCAACAGCAAAGAGCGACCTTGCGGCAGCTTTTCTTGTCCGGCTTGCAGCGCGGCGCGCGCGGCGGCAATGACCGGATCGTTGGCCCGCGCGGCGCGAAAGGTTTCCAGCAGGTCAGCAGCTTGCGCAGCGCCGCTTGCGCCGAGCAGTGACGCCAGAAGAAAGGATAAGGGCTTCAGCTTCATTGGGGTTTTGCGCGATTTGTATATTAGATTTTTCTAATACTATAGCTTGTCGGTATTTTGCGCAATGCCGATGTGCGTTTTCAGAACACGAAGCGCTTGGGTTGTTCGGCGTTTCTCAACGGCGCGACACAGGCTTCCATGATGTTGACGGTCTCGAAGGTATCGGGAGCAACGCGGGTGATCAGCTTTGCTTCCATGACTGGCGCGTCTCCCACGATGGCGAGCAGTCGTCCGCCAACATTCAGGCTGTTCTGGAAAGCGGGCGGCAATACCGGTGTAGAGCCAGTCAGCACAATGGCGTCATAGGTGTCGTTGCCCCAGCCATGCGCCGCATCGCCAATCTCCAGGGTGATGTTGTCACGGCGATAGGCGCCCAGATTTTGTTTGGCCATGGCGCTCAGTTCCGGCACGATTTCGATTGAGGTAACATGCCCCGCCAGCGCGGACAGCAGCGCGGTCAAATAACCGCTGCCGGTGCCTACCTCCAGCACCTTGTCGGTGCGGGTGAGATGCAGCTCCTGCACCACGCGCGCTTCCAGTTTGGGTTGCCACATGGTGACCCCATGACCCAGCGGAATTTCCAGGTCGGCGAACGCCAGTTCCTTCATGCCCGTGGGTACGAAATGTTCGCGGTGGGCATGTTTGAGTAATTCCAGAATGCGCCCTTCCAGCACTTCGCATGGACGGATTTGCTGTTCTATCATGTTAAACTGCGCCAGTTCCATGTTTCGCATCACAACCTCCTGAATTGCAACGTTATTGTTTTTGCGTGCAGTTGCACGCACAGGGCAGTATAACAACACCCCACTGCGGGCTCAACACTGTTTAATGCAGATGTGATGCGCCATCGCACCAGCGGCTGAAGTTTAGGGGTGAATCTGCCAGGCCAGTGCGCTATAATCCGGCCTTGGTCACGCTGGGTTTCCTGTTCCCGCTTTTCGTGCAGGTTTGCGCGCTGAAGTAAAAAATCCGGCAATACCACCACTAAGCGGTTGAAATTACGGGTTCGTTTGTGGTAGTTTCCCGGCTGTTTTGTCAGGCGCCCTTATGGCGGGACTTGTAGCCAGTCTCGCCTTTTTGGCTTTCCGTTTACTGATTTTTTTGATGGCAGGCTGTTTTATTATGATGCGACTTTATTCCGGTACCATATGCCCATATTCCCATCGTTGCAGGATCGTGCTGTACGAGAAGGGCATGGACTTTGAGGTGATCGATGTGGATTTGCTGAACCGCACCGAAGATATAGCGGTGATCAACCCCTACAACAAAGTGCCGGTTCTGGTCGAGCGCGACCTGATTTTGTTTGAAGCCAATATCATTAATGAATATATTGACGAACGCTTCCCGCATCCGCAACTGATGCCGCCCGACCCCGTCATGCGCGGACGTGCCCGCCTGTTTCTGCACCGTTTCGAGCAAGAGTTGTACAGTCAGGTGGACGCCATAGAGCAGGGCGGTAAAGCCGCCGACAAGGCGCGCGCCGCGATTCGCGACAACCTGACCCAGCTTGCGCAGATACTGACCAAGCAGAAATTTTTGCTGGGCGATGAATTTTCCATGCTGGATGTCGCGATTGCCCCGTTGCTGTGGCGGCTCGAACACTATGGCATTCAAATGGGCAAAGAGGCCGCACCGATGATGAAGTATGCCGAACGGCTGTTCTCGCGCCAGGGTTTCATCGACGCGCTGACGCCTTCCGAAAGGGCGATGCGCAAGTGAAATGTCCAAGTGAGATGTTTGGGCATAGCTATTGTGTTTGCTGCGTTGTGCGGAGGTCTGCGTGAGTGATTTGTCGACGCGTCCGTACCTGATTCGTGCGATTTACGAGTGGTGCGTGGACAGCGGTTTGACTCCCTATCTGGCGGTTCGCGTCGATGCGCATACCGAGGTGCCGCAAGCTTTTGTCAGGGACGGCGAGATTGTTCTGAATCTCAGTGCGGGTGCGGTGCGCAATCTGGAAATGGGCAATGAGATGATCACTTGTAACGGGCGTTTTGGCGGTGTGCCTTTCGATGTCATGGTGCCCGTGACCGCAGTCATCGGCATATTTGCCAAGGAAAACGGCCAGGGGCTGGTGTTCCAGGGCAGCGATCCGCAACAGCCGCCGCCAGTCGCAGCCGGCGACGATGACACGAACAAACCCAAGCCGAAACCGAAGCCGCAGTTGAAAATAGTGAAATAAAGTTGCCAGACGCACTGTCAAAGCAATAGAGCCCGCGCTGTCGAAGCAATAAAGCCGCAGATTCTGCGGCTTTATTGTTTATACGGCGTGAATCTGCTGAAAGGGACGCTCAAGCGGCGGCCAGAGCGGTGTGCATTTTACTCAGTGCTTTCTGCTCGATCTGGCGGATGCGCTCGGCGGAAACATTGAACTCGGCTGCCAGTTCGTGCAGTGTGGCCGCCTCACCTTCGTGCAGCCAGCGTGCCTCGACGATGCGGCGGCTGCGCTCGTCCAGGCAGGACAAGGCATTCGCCAAGCCGGATGTTTGCAAGCGCTCACGTTCTGATGTTTCCAGTATGTGCGACGGCTCGTGTTCCTCGCCCTCGGCCAGATAGTGGATCGGCGCATAGCTTTCCTCGTCATCGCTGCCGCCCGGTTCCAGCGCGATTTCATGCCCGGCGAAGCGTGACTCCATTTCCGTCACATCGCGTTCGCTGACGTTGAGCTGCTGCGCAATTTCGCTGATCTGCTGCGGCTTGAGCGGCTCCAGCCCCTTTTTCATGCTGCGCAGATTGAAAAACAGCTTGCGCTGCGCCTTGGTGGTGGCTATTTTCACCAGCCGCCAATTGCGCACCACGAATTCCTGAATTTCGGCGCGTATCCAGTGCAGTGCAAACGACACCAAGCGCACCTTGCGCTCCGGGTCGTAGCGTTTGACGGCCTTCATCAAACCGATATTGCCTTCTTGGATCAGGTCCGCCTGCGGCAATCCGTAACCGGCATAGCCGCGCGCCACACTGACTACCACCCGCAGGTGCGAAAGTACCAGATCGCGTGCGGCATCCAAATCGTTTTCAGTCCTGAAGCGGGTCGCGAGGGTAAACTCCTCCTCTTCAGACAGCAACGGAAACCGGTTCACCGCCTGGATATAGGCATCCAAGCTGCCAACGGCGGACGGTACCGGCAAACTCATAAGACTATTCATGTGATGCTCCCTCCTTTGTGACCGAATATTAGCACTCGTGCCCTGAGAGTGCCAAGTGGAAAAATAGTTCGGTTACAGCCCAGTCTGATGACGGTTAGGCTGAAAATCTGTCAAGCAAACAGCTCTGCCTCGGCGAACGCCTTGCCTTGCGCATCCTTGCCGGAGAGTGAGGGGGCGGTTGGCAGCCGCCAATCGATCGCCAAAGCCGGATCATCCCAGCGGATACAGCGTTCATGTTCCGGATGCCAGTAATCCGTGGTTTTGTATAGAAATTCTGCCGTGTCAGAAAGCACGACGAAGCCGTGTGCGAAGCCTTCCGGTATCCAGAACATACGCTTGTTTTCGGCAGACAATTCTGCTGTGACATGCTGCCCGAAAGTCGGCGAACTGCGGCGGATATCCACCGCGACATCGAGCACCGCGCCTTGCACCACGCGCACCAGTTTGCCTTGCGGGTGCTGTATCTGGTAGTGCAGGCCGCGCAGCACGTTTTTTGCCGAGCGCGAATGGTTGTCCTGCACAAAGTCCGCATCGCAGCCAGTCAATTCGGCGAATTTGCGCCGGTTGAAGCTTTCAAAGAAAAAGCCGCGCTCGTCGCCGAACACCTTGGGCTCGATAATCAGCAAATCGGGAATGGAAGTTTGTATGGCTTTCATGATTTGAAGGGCTTTTCCTGGGACATGTCTTTTTCCTTGAGAACCTGTATCAGGTAATCGCCGTAACCGCTTTTGACCAGCGGGACGGCGAGTTTTTCCAGTTGCGCGGCATCGATGAACCCCTGGCGATAGGCGATTTCTTCCGGGCAGGCAATTTTTAATCCCTGGCGGTGCTCGATGGTCTGGATGAACTGGCTGGCTTCGAGCAGCGATTCATGCGTGCCGGTGTCCAGCCAAGCATAACCGCGCCGCATGATCTCGACGGATAGCCTGCCGCGCTCCAGGTAGATGCGGTTGACGTCGGTAATTTCCAGTTCACCACGCGCGGAGGGTTTGAGGTTGGCGGCAATATCCACGATTTCGTTATCGTAAAAATACAGCCCGGTGACGGCATAGTTGGACTTGGGTTGTGCAGGTTTTTCTTCCAGCGAAACGGCGCGTCCGCTGCCGTCGAACTCCACGACCCCGTAACGCTCCGGGTCGCGCACATGGTAGGCAAACACCGTCGCGCCGCTGCTTTGCTGCATCGCATTTTTAAGTTGGTCGTGGAGACAGTGCCCGTAGAAAATGTTGTCGCCCAGCACCAGCGCGGAAGGGTGGTCACCGATAAATTCCCGCCCGATGATGAAGGCCTGCGCCAGCCCGTCCGGCGAGGGTTGCACGGCATATTTCAGGTTCAGCCCCCATGCGCTGCCGTCGCCGAGCAATTGCTCGAAACGCGGCGTGTCATGCGGCGTGGAGATGATCAAAATGTCGCGTATCCCCGCCAGCATCAGCGTGGACAGAGGATAGTAGATCATCGGCTTGTCGTAGATCGGCAGGAGTTGTTTGGATACCGCCAGGGTGACGGGGTGCAGGCGGGTGCCGGAGCCGCCGGCGAGAATAATTCCTTTGCGATTGTTCATGGTTATTTTTCCAAGATTTCAGTCAGCATACGAGTCACGCCAGCTTGCCAGTGTGGCGCAATCAACCCAAAAGTTTGTTGCAATTTATGCGTGTCCAGGCGCGAATTATGAGGTCGTTTGGCGGGCGTAGGAAATGCGCTGGTGGCAACGGCCTCAATTGCCTCTGGCTGGACTTTAATATTTATCCCGGCGCGGCGCGCAAACTCCAGAACAAAGCGCGCATAGCCGTGCCACGAGGTTTCGCCGGCGGCAACCAGATGATACAGCCCGGACAGTTCCGTATGTTGCCGTGCGCTGCGGATGGCGTGGGCGGTGATGTCGGCCAGCAGATCCGCGCCGGTGGGCGCGCCGATCTGATCGTCGATCACCCTGAGCGTGTCGCGTTCCTGGGCCAATTTCAACATGGTCTTGGCAAAATTGCCGCCGCGTGCTCCATACACCCAACTGGTGCGGAAGATCAGGTGCTGGCAACCGGATTGTTGAATAAGTTGCTCTCCTTCCAGCTTGGTCGCGCCATACACGCTGAGCGGTGCGGTGGCGTCTGTTTCCCGCCACGGCAGGTCGCCGCTGCCGTCGAACACATAATCGGTGGAATAATGGATCAGCCAAGCCTTGGCGCGTTCGGCTTCCTGCGCCAGCACGCCGGGTGCCAGCGCGTTGAGGGTACGCACCAGCTCCGCTTCGCTCTCGGCCTTGTCCACCGCCGTATGCGCGGCGGCGTTGACGATCACGTCCGGTTCTATGGTGCGAATCGTCTGAATGATGCCATTCGGGTCGGTAAAGTCGCCGCACATTTCCCGGCTGTCGTTGTCCAGCGCGATCAGTTCGCCGAGCGGCGCAAGGCTGCGTTGCAACTCCCAGCCGACCTGGCCGTTTTTGCCGAACAGGAGGATTTTCATCAGTTTCGCTCCGCGTAGTTCTTTTCCACCCATTGTCGGTAGCTGCCGGACTGCACGTTGCTCACCCAGCCATGGTTGTCCAGATACCATTGCACGGTTTTGCGGATGCCGGTTTCGAAAGTCTCGGCGGGCTTCCAGCCCAACTCGTGCTCGATCTTGCGCGCGTCGATCGCATAGCGGCGGTCGTGACCGGGGCGGTCGGTGACGAAGGCAATTTGCTCGCGGTAAGGTTTGCCGTCCGTGCGCGGGCGCAATTCGTCGAGCAATGAACAGACGGTATGCACGATTTCCAGGTTGGCTTTTTCGTTCCAGCCGCCGATGTTGTAGACCTCGCCCAGCCGGCCTTTTGCCAGCACGCAGCGAATCGCGCTGCAATGGTCCCCGACATACAGCCAGTCGCGAATCTGCTGCCCGTCGCCATATACCGGCAGCGGTTTTCCGGCGAGGGCGTTGACGATCATCAGCGGGATGAGTTTCTCCGGGAAGTGGTAGGGGCCGTAATTGTTGGAGCAATTAGTGGTCAGCACCGGCAGGCCGTAGGTGTGGTGGTAGGCGCGCACCAGATGGTCGCTGGCGGCCTTGCTGGCGGAGTACGGGCTGTTCGGCTCGTAGCGGTGCGTTTCGCTGAAAGCGGGCTCGCCTTTGGCGAGCGAGCCGTACACTTCGTCGGTGGAAACATGCAAAAAGCGGAAGCCGGTCTTTTCTTCTTCCGCCAAACCGCACCAATAGGCGCGCACCGCTTCCAGCAAATGAAATGTGCCGACGATATTGGTCTGGATAAAATCTTCCGGGCCGTGGATGGAGCGATCCACATGGCTTTCTGCCGCAAAGTTGACGACGGCGCGCGGGCGGTGTTGCGCCAGCAGGTTTGCCACCAGCTCCGCGTTGCCGATGTCGCCCTGGACAAAGACGTGGCGGGCATCGCCCTTGAGTGAGGCGAGATTTTCCAAGTTGCCCGCATAGGTCAGCTTATCGAGGCTGACGACCGCCTCGTCGCATTGCGCGAGCCAATCCAGGACGAAGTTTGCGCCGATAAAGCCGGCGCTGCCGGTTACAAGAATCATAATGTTATGCCGGTGTGTGGCGTGGTTGCAAGACAGGGAGGCGATTATATGCGAGGTTATCCGCTGGTGGTTAATCGTGCTACGCCCTGAGTTTTCCCCACGAATAGTTATTGAAAATAAATTTAGTACTGGTTAATCTTCGATCAAAAAGAGAAAGCTGCACGGCAGCGATCTTGTTTCTTGTTAGCGCCCAACTGACAAGGGGATCGAGCCATGCAAGTCAGAGACTGTAACGCGAGTACTCGAACCCTGTAAAGTATTTGTCCGTGCTGCCCGGCTGCGTGTGCTGGACGAAGCGGTAACCGCCGCATTCCCTGTTCACTACCTCAAGGGCAGCAAACAGTGAAATTGAGATACACTTGCGCGCAGCCGTCACCATGAACGGCGGCTAAAGTGCCTGGGTAAAATTCAACGCGCAGGGCTGGGTAATTTTAAACGCGCATCAACACACCAACACTTTTGATCGCACCCCAAATTTGCCGGCACATTGACAAACAACTTTCCATGAAAAAAGTGCATTTGGTGGTTTGCGATTTATTCCTGCCAGGGGATATTGTCGGCGAAGTTTGTGCGGGATTGCATTTGCCGGCCTTGGAAAAAATGCTGGCGCGCGGGGCGTTGGCCGGGTCGGTTCAAACCGGGGAGAGTGCCTCGCTGGAGGATTTGTTGTGCGCGATGTTCGATGTTTCGTGCCAGCCGCAAGCGCCGATTGCGCCCATTTCTGCAGCGTTTGACGGGCTGGGTGCCGGGTGCTGGGTGCGCGCCGATCCGGTGCATTTACGCTTGCAGCGCGATCAATTGGTATTACTGTCGGATGTGGATATTGGTGCCGACGAGGCCGGACAAATGTGCGTTGCGCTGAATGAGCACTTTGCCGGGCAGGGCATGACATTTTTCGCGCCGCACCCGCAACGCTGGTATATACGGTTGGATCGCTTTCCGGACATTGAAACCGTGCCCTTGTCGCGTGCTGCCGGTCGCAATGTGCGCGATTTGCTGCCCAAGGGTAACGATGCGGCACATTGGCAGCGAGTGTTCAACGAAATTCAGATGTTGCTGTTCGCCCAGCCGCTGAACGAAGCCCGCGAGGCGCGCGGTGAATTGCCGGTCAATAGTTTGTGGTTGTGGGGCTGCGGTTGTGACACGTTACTGGCGAAGCCAGCCGATTGCGGGAGCAACCGCGAAGCCATCGCATACGCCCCCAACAACCGAAATGCTGCTCATTTTGGCTGCGGCGAGGTAAATTTGCCGCCGCAAAAAACTTATGATCATGTCAGTTCGGATGAAGTGCTGGCCGAGATGTTCGCCGAGGCTGCGGGGATTCCGTTTGCAAGCTGGCCGGAGCAATGGCGCAACGAAGAAAATTGCACCAGGCAGTTACTGGTCTGGACCGGTTTGCGTTCGGCTTTGCGGCGCGGCGATCTGGATGCGTGGCGCGCCGTCTTGCAGGATTTTGAAACTGGGTATACGCAGCCCTTATGGAGTGCGTTGCGCGCCGGAAAAATAGCGCAATTGCAGGTGGATATTCTGTGCGGGGATCATGTCCGGCGCTTGCTGTTGACCCGTGCCGATGCCTGGGCATTCTGGCGGCGAGCCAGGACGCTTGCGGAATATGCGATAGTGTAAAATCCCGCTACACGGGTATTGAGGAATAGGCATGTCTTTCTGGAATACCGCAATGCAGTTTTTCTGGCGCGCGGAGTCATTGCCGGTGCTGGTGATGACGCTGTGCGTGGCGTTCCTGCTGTTCCATTTTTTGCGGGAAGAGCGCAAGGGCGTCCTGAACACGCTGACTTTTTTCTTTGCCTGCCTGGCGCTGCAATTCGTTAGCGGCTTGCTCCAGGCGCTGCAATTTACCTCCGCCGCCACAATCTTTCACGAAGCCGGATTGATCGGGGCAGGTATTGCGGTGATCCGCATGTGGGGGCTGCTGGTGTTCCGCATCGTCTTGCCGCGTATGCGCGCCATGCCGCCGCGCATCGCCGAAGATATTTTCGTCATCATCGGCTATGTGGCGTGGGGGCTGGTGCGGTTGCGCTACGCCGGGCTGGATCTGGGCAGTATCGTCGCGACGTCGGCGATGATTACCGCCGTGGTGGCGTTCGCCATGCAGGATACGCTGGGCAACATCCTCGGCGGCCTGGCTCTGCAACTGGACAATTCCATTGAGATCGGCGACTGGATCAAGGTGGACGACATTTCCGGTCGCGTGGTGGATATACGCTGGCGATCCACGCTGGTCGAGACGCGCAACTGGGAAACCGTGGTGTTCCCCAACAGCCAGTTGATGAAGAACAAATTTATGGTGCTCGGGCGGCGCACCGATCAACCGGTGCAATGGCGGCGCTGGGTGTGGTTCAACGTAAGCATGGATACACCGCCGAACAAGGTGATCCGTGTGGTCGAAGACGCCATCCAGCAGACCGATATTGCCAATGTGGCGAAAAAACCGTTGCCCAATTGCGTGTTGATGGACATGAACGAAAAAGGTTACATGCGTTATGCGATGCGCTATTGGCTGACCGATCTGGCACCGGATGATCCGACGGATGCGGCGGTACGCTGGCACATTTTGACGGCGCTGCAACGTGCGGGTGTCAAGCTGGCGCTGGACGAGCGGAGCATCCATATAACCAAGGAGAACGAAAAATACGAGGAAATGTTGCACCGCCGCGAAATTCTGCTGCGTATCAAGACGCTGAAACAGGTGGATCTGTTTTCGCAGATGACCGAGGAAGAATTGGCGGCGCTGGCCGAACGCTTGCGTTTCTCGCCGTTTGCCAAGGGTGAAATTATTTCCAGAGAGGGTGCCACCGCCCACTGGCTGTACATCGTCATACGCGGCGAAGCCGAGGTCTATCTGGAAATGCCGGATGGCGGCAGGCGCGTTCTTCGGGATCTGGGCAAGGGCAGCTTCTTCGGCGAAATGGGTTTGATGACCGGTGCGCCGCGTTCTGCTTCGGTGGTGGCCAAGACAGATATGGAGTGTTACCGGCTGGACAAGGAGATGTTCGAGGAAATTCTGCACCGGCGCCCTGGCATCGCCGAGGAAATATCGCAGGTGCTGGCGGTACGCAAGGCCGAGCAGAACAGCCTGATACAGGGCATGAGCGCGGAAAGCGCGTCCCGGGACGCCACGCAGCACTCCGGCGAAATTCTCGCCACCATCAAGCGATTCTTCGGTTTGTAGTATCATCGCGGCGCAGTAACTGTTCAGGTCGAAACAATTTGCTCATGGAGCAGCCACAACGCCAGTCCCTTCCCCCTTTGAGGGGGAAGGTTAGGATGGGGGTGAGAGGGTGGAATCATCAACACGATATCTTTTACCCCGCCTTTCTACCCCCATCCCAACCTTCCCCCTGCAAGGGGGAAGGAGAGAAACTGCTGCACCTGAGTAGTGCGCGGCGCAATTAAAATCAGCTTGTAGCTAGTGGCTTGTAGCCAATGCCAGCGTCCGGTGCGCTTCCGCCTACAAGCTAAAGATCACAGCAGGGACCCAATATGAAAACATCATTTCTGGATTTTGAAAACCCCATCGCCGAACTGGAAGACAAGATCGAGCAACTGCGCTATGTGCAGGACGATTCGGCGCTCGACATCGCGGACGAAATCTCGCGCCTGTCGAAGAAGAGCGAAGCGCTGACCAAAGACATCTACGCCAAGCTCTCACCTTGGCAAATCTCGCAGGTGTCGCGCCATCCGCAGCGGCCTTACACGCTGGATTACATCGGGCATTTGTTCACCGATTTCGAGGAGCTGCACGGCGACCGGGCGTATGCCGACGACAAGGCTATCGTTGGCGGCTTGGCGCGATTCAACGGCCAGAGCGTGATGGTGATCGGCCATCAGAAAGGGCGCGACACCAAGGAGAAAATTATTCGCAATTTCGGCATGCCGCGCCCCGAAGGCTACCGCAAGGCGATGCGCCTGATGCGTCTGGCGGAAAAGTTCAGTATTCCCATCATGACCTTTATCGATACCCCTGGCGCTTATCCCGGCGTGGGCGCTGAAGAGCGCGGCCAATCCGAGGCGATCGGGCGCAACCTGTACGAGATGACCGAGCTGCGCGTACCGATCGTCTGTACCGTGATCGGCGAGGGCGGCTCCGGCGGCGCGCTGGCGATTGCGGTGGGCGACGCGCTGCTGATGCTGCAATACAGCACCTACTCGGTGATCTCGCCGGAAGGCTGCGCGTCGATCCTGTGGAAGAGCGCGGCAAAAGCGCCGGATGCCGCAGAAACCTTGGGTATTACCGCCACGCGCCTGAAGACGCTGGGGCTGGTGGACAGGATCATCAGCGAGCCGCTCGGCGGCGCGCACCGCGATTATGCGGCGACCATGCACAACGTAAAAAAGGCATTGCAGGACACGCTGAAGACGGTGCAGGGCAAACCGACCGTCAATTTGCTGCAAGACCGCTTCAATCGCCTGATGAGCTATGGCAAATTCAAGGAAGTCACGCTTCAATAACCCGCCGTTCCGGCTTGAGTCCGGGGCGGCATTTTCTCGGGCGCAAGGTGCATTCCAGAAACAAACTTCCTGACGAAGTTGCGGCGCGCCTTGCGCCGCTGATCTCCTCCCACAGTTCCATTCTGATTGGCCTGAGTGGCGGAGTCGATTCGGTCGTGCTGCTGCATGTTCTGCAACAACTCGCGCCGCGTTTTTCCTGGCAACTTTCCGCATTGCACGTCCATCACGGCATCAGCCCCAACGCCGATGCTTGGGCGGATTTCTGCGCCGGTCTCTGCGCGCAGTACGCTGTTCCCCTGCATATCGAACAGGTAAATATTGCCCCGCTGCGCAAACACGGCATCGAAGCGGCGGCGCGCAAGCTGCGCCAGGCGGCGTTCGCCAGGCAGGCGTGCGACTTCGTCGCGCTGGCGCACCACACCGACGATCAGGCCGAAACCCTGTTGCTGCAATTGCTGCGCGGGTCGGGCGTCAAGGGCGCGGCAGCCATGCCGGTACTGAGCCTGATGGAGACTAGCCGCCGGGAAACGCCAGCCGAGTCGCTGCTTGCGTCAAAGCCGCCGCCGCTTGCCGAAAATGCGGGCTCGCCTCGCGTATTGCGCCCGCTGTTGCATTGTTCGCGCCAGGAAATTCTCGATTACGCCGCAGCCCATGGTCTGCGCTGGATCGAGGATGAAAGCAACGCCGACGACAGCTACCCGCGTAATTTCCTGCGCCACCGCGTACTGCCGCTGCTGGAGCAGAAATTCCCCGCCTGCCGCACTACGCTGGCACGCAGCGCGCAACATTTTGCCGAGGCGAGCGAGCTGCTCGATGATCTGGCGCGGCTGGATGCGCAAAGCCCGCCCCCTCTCCCTTTGCTGGATAGGGCGCTGGGTGGCGATGCAAACTTGGAAATATCGCGCCTGCAATCGCTCTCTTGGCCCCGTGCCAAAAATCTGCTGCGCTATGCACTGCACGGGAGCGGCGCGCCGATGCCGCAAGCCGTGCAGCTCGACGACATGCTGCGCCAATTGTGCGATGCGCGGCAGGGCGCGTCGGTGTGTGTCAAGTATGGCGGCTGGGAGGTGCACCGCTATCGGGGCAGGATATATGTGCTGCGCGTGCCGGGCGAGTTTGATCGGAGCCTGGTCTTGCCGTGGCGTGGCGAAGCCGAACTGGATTGGCCGGCACTGAACACGCAGTTGGTATTCACCCAAACGTCAGGACAGGGCATCGGTTTGGAAAAATTGCGGCGCGCGCCGGTGACGCTGCGCCTGCGGCAAGGCGGCGAAACCCTGCGCCCGCACCCCAACGCCGCGACGCGCACCCTGAAAAACCTGCTGCAGGAACACCCCATCCCGCCCTGGCAACGCGACCGCCTGCCGCTGCTGTATTGCGGCGATGAGCTGGTATGCGCTGTCGGCGTGGCGGTGGCGGCGGAGTATCGGGCCGATGATGGCGAGGCGGCTATCCTGGTGGATTTGACGTACTAAGGGAGATGGTAATTACAAAAATACCGTTCAAAGAAGTTTGGCGAGCCCCGATTAGAATCGGAGCACACGTAGGAGCGACCTCCAGGTCGCGATGGAGTGTGAATCGCGACCTGGAGGCCGTTCCTACAGTCGCTTCTTGGTGGCGGGAAACAAATGGGTGCATTTGTAATTTCTGACTCCCCAAACAGGAAGCTTTAGCGAATTATCCATTACAATTGTCAGGCAGGCGTTTTGGGGGCGCAAGATTGATGGGGTCTGAACCTATCGATTTCTCAAGCAAAATTTGATGACGTTGCATGAAATTGAGCTGCGTGATATCGTGATATCAAGTAATTCCTTGTGAGGTATTCTATGTCTCAAGTCATCGTGCGCAATCTCGAAGATGGGGTAAAAGCCGGGCTCAAACAACGTGCATCGCTCCATGGATGGAGTATGGAGGAAGAGGCGCGCCAGATTTTGCGCAAAGCAGTGCTGGCGGATTCCACTTCTTCAATCCCCCTGGGTTCGCGTATCGCCGCTCGCTTTGCCGGGTGTGGTCTTGTTGAAGATTTGCCCGAACTGCATGGTCAGGTAATCGCTGAGATGGAATTCAATACGTGATAATTTTGGATACGAATGTACTCTCCGCGCTGATGCGATCAGAACCCGATACAGCCGTGATGCACTGGTTAGACGATCAGGTGGCTGACTCAATCTGGATTACCAGCATCACGCTGTTCGAGGCGCGTTTTGGTTTGGCGTTACTGCCGGATGGTGCTCGCCGCCAACAGTTGACGGCGCGTTTCGATGATCTGTTGATAAGCGATTTTGAAAACAGGGTGCTGCTGTTCGATCAACCTGCGGCAAGGCAAGCTGCCGACTTGGCGGCACAGCGCAAACACGCCGGTCGACCGATCGACATGCGGGATACTTTTATCGCCGGCATCGCTTTGACCCGTAAGGCACGAATCGCAACACGGAACACCCGCCACTTTGATGATTTGCCAGGAACTGTGATCAATCCATGGAATGCGCACAGCTAAAGCTGTCAGGGCCACATTAAAAACCCCAAAGCGATAGCACGCAAGCCAATAAAACACCCAATAAACAACAGATAGGATAAACATGATTACCATCGAACAAACCGACAACCTCGTCAACGTCGCCATCCTTGGAGAATTCACCCTTGCCGACTTCAAGATGTTTGAAGAGCAATCATTGTACAAACTTCAAATGCCCGGCCAGATGAACCTGCTGTTTGACCTGCGCGGAATGATCGATTACACCGTGGACGTGGCGTGGGAGGAAATCAAGTTCTTCAGCCGCGAACACAACCACGATTTCAGCAAAATCGCCGTCGTCACCGCCGATCAGTGGATCACCTGGCAGGCGTGGCTGTCGCGGCTGTTCGTCGATGCCGATATTCAGGTGTTCACGGACTACGATGAGGCGCAGGCTTGGGTGCAGGGGTAGAAGTCGGTATAAACCCAAAGCCCATTCACGCTAAACAGACGCTTTCCAATGGGCTGCGTAAAGTTGCTGCAGCGTAGGGATTGGCCTTCCATCATTAACATTGGTGGAGGGCAAGCAACTCAATCGCTTACACCAAAAACCGCAAGACTGATTCGTACTGCTGACTTATCCAGCAGGTCTATCAGGAAACCTAGAACGAAGCGGACGACTATCCGGTCGAACTTAAAGCGGGATTTCTTTCTGTCATCAAAGTTGGGTTGTGGGCGAGAATGCAGCAAGCGGCGATTTTTGCGCTATGTATAAAAACCCCTAAGAGGTATCATTCTGCATGAAACGTTAATGAGAAAACATCCATGAGAACGCAATTATCCTCGCAGAGTAAAGCAAGCCCATTGGCCAAGCACCTCCGTGCCGGAAAAGTTTATCGCCGCGAAGATTTGGCATCATATTCCACGAGTGTTGATCGCGAGTTACAGCAACTGGTCGCAGCAGGACGGTTGACTAAGGCGGCACAAGGACTTTACTACGCTCCCAGAAAAAGTGTTTTTGGGGATGCACCTCCGGCTGAAAGTGAAATGTTGGCCGTCTTTCTAAAGGATAAAAACTTTCTCAGCTTTAACCCAAGCGTCTATAACTCGCTACGCTTGGGCACGACCCAGCTATATAACAAAGCTATCGTTTATAACCACAAGCGCCACGGTAAATTCCGCCTTGGCAATCGCGAATACGATTTCCGCGTCAAGCATCGCTTTCCGCTGCCCAATCAAGTGAGCAGTGAATATCTGTTGGTCGATATGCTCAACAATTTTGATGAACTGGCAGAAGATGAAGAGCATGTATTTGCCATCGCCCGTCGCAAGCTGTCACAGTTTGATGCCAAAAAACTGCAAAAAGCTTTGCAGGATTACGGCTCTGCTGCAACCCGCCGCATGCTGAAAAGCTGGTTGAATGAGTTGGCTACCGCTCAAGCCGAGACAGATAAATGAAGTCGCTCGGTTTCCTGCATGAACACGATGATTTTCTGGTTCTCATCGAGCAGATTGCGGACGCACAGAATATTGAGCCTCATTTGATTGAAAAAGATTACTGGCTGATGCATTGCCTGTGGGGGCTACAACAACAGGGCTGGAAATTTGAATTGAAGGGTGGTACATCGCTATCCAAAGGCTATCAGCTCGTCCACCGTTTTTCGGAAGACATTGATATTCGCTTCGAGCCGCCCGCAGAGCTTGGCGTTAAAGCAGGAAAGAACCACGATAAACCTGCGCACCAGGCATCACGCCGCGAGTTTTTCGATTGGTTGGCGCAACAGATTAAAATTCCGGGGCTGAAATCCGTCACGCGCGATACCGATTTTGACGATGCCAAATATCGCAACTGCGGCATCTTGCTTGTTTATCCCATGCTGACCTCGTCTTTGCATGGCGTGAAAGACGGCATCCTGCTTGAAGTCGGCTTTGACGACACAGCCCCAAACAGCCCATGCACCATCTCATCATGGGCACTGGATGCAGCCCTGAAAGTGAATGTAGCAGTGATTGATAATCGGGCAGTGGACGTTGCTTGTTATAGCCCCGCTTATACCTTTGTAGAAAAACTGCAAACCGTCTCGACCAAATTTCGTATGCAACAGGAAGCCAATACGTTTCCCAAGAACTTCATGCGCCATTATTACGATCTGTATTGCCTGCTCGACAGCCCGGAAGTTCTGAGCTTTATCGGCACACCGACTTATCACGCCCGCAAGGTAGAGCGCTTCCGTTCCGGCGATAACCTTGACATCGCCCATAACGAAGCTTTCCTGCTATCCGATCCAAAAGTGCGCAGTCTGTATGAAACAAAATATCGAGAAACTGCCGCGCTGTATTACAAAGGCCAAATTCCGTTTAGCGAGATTCTCGCCCGCATCCATCAGCATATCGAACAGCTTTGAGCGATCAAACTTAAAATGGAGTACGTTTGATTGAGCGTACATCGGTTTTATGGCGTTATCTTATTCCCTCTTAGTCATCACCAGAATCAGTCTAAATCTTCTTGGCGCTTACTTGTTTCTGCGGGCTTCTGAAATTCCTGAACATTTTGTAATGACGCTTCAGTCGATCGACGTAGGCCTTGTCCTGGATCATTTGTTCAAAAAAAGCGAGGAATTCCTCTGCGTATTTGGACTGCGGATTGAGTGGGTCAAGGGTCGGTCGAGTCCATTCCTCCGCATTGTCCATCCCCGGCGACCATTTGCGATAGAAGGCGGCGTTTTTCCATCCGTAGCTGATTGTTGCCCAAGCCTTGTCGCCACTATGTTGGCCGACGACCCGGATGATTACCCGGTGGCAGTCGCAGTTGTCGTCGGTACAGTAATACTCCAGAAAGCCATAATCGTCAGCCGGTACCGGATTCCCCGCAGGAATACTTACCGACCGAGTTTCCTTGAGTGCGAGCTCGCCAAATCTTGAATAAAAAGCCAGCATCATCACAATTTCCCCTCTGGTTATTTTACAATTCTACAATACCGACATCGCGTTCGACCGATCAACAAGCTAAACCGAGTACACGAATGAAGCCTACTGACTTTTACATTGGCCTGGAATTTTTTGCATCAGCTGGATTTGTCTGGCGCTGCACCGATGTTGGCACTCGAACCATTATGGCCATCCATATTGAAGAGGGGCGTGATGCAAGTTGGTACAACGGGCCGCCCTATCCGGTCGCGGAGACAGTCTTTGATGAATACGATCTACCCGGCTGTTATCTCAGCCTGGATGATGCCATTGAGGGCGCAATCCACGAAGCGGATACGTCTGGCCATCCCGGCTATCCTCATGAGGACGTTTCTTGTATGTTCAAGGAAATGTGGGCGGATGAGGCGGCGGTAAAGTATCCGAACAAGGGATTGTTGCGCTTTGATCGAATACGCGAAGACGGCGAGCTACTCCACCCTTACGCAGCACTGAAATCAAACGGTGATTGGATGATTCGCCTGTATCTGCCATTTCTCCATGAATATGCTGAAATGCTTGAAATAGATTTTCTGGCCTTGTCTATTGCAACAGATGTTGAGGTGAAACGAAGAGCATCCTAACTGGGGGAGGTTTCTTGTTTTATATCCAATTTAGCAGTTGCACGATGTTCACGTCGAACCAGCTTCTTTGCATGCTCGGCTTGAGTTTTTTGCTCTATTGATCGCTGATCGTCTGGTGCGCTTTTTTTGAATTGTTTTGCGTAGCACTCTCGAATAAACTCGTTCAGAGGCAACTTCCAACTTTCTTGCTTGGAGTTTGCGAGACTACCAAATTTCTTCGGATTCATCCCAAGTTCGCGAGCCATTTGAATTTCAACGTGGCTTAGCCTATATCGCGTTCGTGCTTCGATCCACGGCTTGAGTTTTTCTGGAATCTTGGGGATTTTATTTGGCATTGCTAACTTTCTAAGTTGATAGCAAAGCGAAGGTATAGAAAGTATATTTTCATGGTCGCATCGTGCCACTACTCATATGGAATGGCAATCGGGTGCGATTCAAACTGATATGGGGATATAACAGGAAGGGGCAAGGAGTCGAGTCTTTTCGTAGGGTGGGCACGCTGTTGTGCCCACGCAGAGCCATAATATGCAACCGCGTGGGCAAAGAAACCTGCCCACCCTACAGGCTTATTTGGCATTGCTAACTTTCTGAACATGTCTATGGGTAGCCAGTTGGAGGCTCTTTCATTTATGATGAATATTAGTGATAAACCGGCAGTGCAGCTATAGCGCTATGGGCAATCGAATCAATTCTGAACAAATGAGTTTTGCCTAAAAGGACACACTATCATGAAACCCAAGCGTAATACCACCAGGTCCATCAAGGAACCCAAGCTCTCCAGAACCCATGCCCCCGACGGGCTTTCACCAGTTGATTGGCAGCGCGCGTTGCGGCGGCAGTTTGGGCGCGAGCAGTCGTTTGGTCTGGAATGTCTTGGGACTGAACCATTCCTCTCGGATTTCCGCATCGGTAATCCGCAGTCGAAGAGCAGCTACCGCGTGGCGATTCGCGGGCTGAATCCGGGCGACAATTTTTGCTCCTGCCCTGACTACGCGACCAATGAACTGGGCATCTGCAAGCACATCGAATTCACCCTGGCACAACTGGAAAAGAAACGCGGTGCCAAGGCGGCGTTTGCGCGCGGCTACCATCCGCCGTTTTTCGAGCTGTATCTGAGAAACGACTCTGGCCGGGCTATCCATTTTCGCGCCGGGACGGATTGTCCGGCGGCAGTAAGCAAGGCGGCTACGCTGCTGTTCGACGAGTCGCGCGGCTGGGTGTTGCGCGAGAACTGCTTTGGCGTGTTGGAGAGTACCTATAGTCGCCAGTCGAACTCGATCTTCAATTTCAATCACAGCATCATCAAACGTTTCCACCTTGAAACGCAGACGAGTACCGGCGCTCCTAGTGTGCAATCTCACTACGATCCACTCCTTACATACCGATCAACCATCGCATCGCATTTCTCTGTGCCTTATTTCGCTTATCCATATCCGAACTGCCGAGCCCATCCCAATATTTCCGCCGTTCCCCCGACGATGCGAAGCCGGAAGACACCGTGTTCCGTCGGTACTCCTTAATCCATGCAAATAGCTTTGGATATCTAGCAGTCACCTCATCACGAAGATCGCTTGCCCTGCGAGCGGTAATCAGAAATCTTTTACACAGAGCGGCATTCGTGAAGCCTATTGCAAGTGAGACAAGCACCTCCGCATGACCTAATCCATCGAGCGATGGCTGATCACCGCCAATAAATTCGATGTTGCCAGCCTGCCGATCATTTTCGAGAACCAAATCACCAGTCAACTGCTGCAAAATATCCAGCGCTAGGCGCTCATCTGGGATACGTTGCCGGATATCTTTGTCGAGTATTGACTCTGGCTGCAAGCCGCCATCAAACTCAAATAGGCTTGGGTCGGCGGATGAAATGCTTCCATGACCTGCTTTCACTTGGCTGAATATCGGAAATATATTGCCGTTTTTTTCGCTCTTGCAAATTGTATCCAACTGCCGCATCTGCTTCTGTAGATGCCTGTACTGCACAATGGCATGAGCAAGCTCACTTCCTTGTGCAAGCTGTTCGAGTTGGCCCTGACGAAGAGGTTGCAGCCCTATCTGATCTCGGAGCCCTTCAGTTGCGTGGAAGACCGAGGCGATTTCTTTCATCGAGTCTATATCGAACTGCTTGCCAGTCTTGGCAAAAATAAAATCTTTTGCACACTCAGCTTTTATCGTGAGCGCATCTTTTGTGCGCACGATGGAGTTGATGTCAACGCAAACACCATCAATTTCTTTGTCGCCGAGAAGACGAACTAGCGGCATCACCTCGTTTGTGAACTGGTTGTCGATGCCTTTTTCCTTGAGAATCGAGCGCAATTTCCCGTATAGTCTCAATGCAGCATCGGCGTCAGCACAACCATGCTCGACCAAATCCTTGAAGGGAATATCCTGAAGAGTTTTGCCTTCATCGACGATATCCCTATATCTCTTCACCTCCAGCCTGAGCAGTTTCTTCGCGACCGCTCCGAGGTTGAAAAAATCCCAGTCGCCGAAACATTCATATGCTGCCAACATGGTGTCGAAGTGAATCACATGGATTCGAATGCCATATCGCCTCAATAGGACATAGTCGTACTTGAGATTATGGCCGACGACCTTGACGTGTCCACGCAAGAGACGACGGAGAACTTCCATGACTGATTCTATCGACACATCTCGAAGATCCGCCACTGTCACCGGAACATAAAACGATTGCCCTTCGCTGACCGAGAAGGCGACACCAAGTAGCGACGCTTTCCTCGGATCCTTGTCCGTAGATTCTGTGTCGACTGAGCAAATATCTGCGCTTGAAACTATTCTCTCCAACTCGCGCAGACCGGCTTGGTCGATGACGGCGACGTATGCATGATTGCTGTCACGTGGGGTGCTGAGTAACTCGACTTTTCCAGGAGATTCCAGAAGGCGTCCAAGCGAAGGAAACCCGCAATCCTGAAACGTGCGGCGGCTATCCTCATCGTTTCTCACGAATGGGCGCATAAGAATTTCCCGCTGCGCTTCAATGTGATTGATAATCGTCAGCTCTTGCAGTCGCTCTTGCAAAACCATCTTGTTCGCGGATAAGTATCGTCTTGTTTTGGGCGTTATTGCATCAACGCCAGAGCTTTCAAACGCGGCGGTGAGGGTTCCATACACCTCGATTAGCCGCTCTGCCTGTTTGGTCGTAAGGGACTCTGCTGAACCCGAGTCCGTCAAGGCGAGAAAACTCGGCACTTGTTCTGGGCTGATGTGATAGTGAGACGTGAGCGAGTTCTCCGTAATCACCTCTGGAGCAGCACCCTCTGGCACCAGAATGACACCGCACTGTGCATCGACAAGTTGCATCAGCGACTTGTTTCTGGTGACTATCCAGATCTCGGTCTTTTGATTCCCGAGCATCGACCGGCATAGCGCGCCGATGCGGACTGTTGGCTCGTACAATACGTTTGTGCCGATGCCCAGCAGGACGCCCCGGAGAAGCTCAATATTCAATGATGACGACATCTCTGAGGCATCGGCACCCACGACCACGATCCCTTGATCAATGCCAAGCGTTCTCCGGAGCAGCAACATATCCCGCGCGGCACCGTAGATAACGGAAGTGTTTCGACCACACACGTCAACGAGTGGAGCTGATCCGAAGAACGCCTTTTCGGCATCATCAAGCAAAAACGTCGCATCGATCACAAATGATTGTTCGGTTACCATTCCCGATAGTTCCCTGAGCGAATGTTCTCATTGTCGTCGAAGAAGTCGATCTCCCATATCTTTTTTCCGGCACGCCGTGGGTTTTCACGGAAGTGAGCATTCCGCTCGGAGAAGTGCAAGGAAATTGCCTTCTTCATCTCGGTGGCATCACGGTAATCAGAATGATGAACAACGGCTTGTTTCATTCCACTGAACACAGCCTCAATCACATCCAGAAACTGCGATGACGTTGGAAGGGGAACCAGTTCGATAAGCGGACCTTCGTTTGTTTTTCTGGTTGTGAAGTTAAAGGCATCGAGCCATTCAACCAGCATCGCGGACTTGTGCCATGATGCCGCGTCCCACGACACATACAGCTTGGGAGCAGAAAAGTATTGGTTGTAGAGCAACTCCATCAGGTCGATCATGGCTGTCGTGTCCTTTGCTCGGCTGTAGACCCACGTCACCTGATTCGTTGTTGCACTCAGCGCGCCAGACATCATAATAACGCCACGGTGTTCCTGGACTTGCGGATAGGTTAGCGCCTCGTTTTTTCGGACGAGCGCACGGCCACCGTACTTCTTGACGCGTAGCGGCCCCAGTTCGTCGACAAAGAAAAAACGTTCGTCCGGCTTGAGGTTCTGAAGCGTATTCAGCAGCAGATCAACTTTCTCTCGGTAGTTCGGGTCTGGGCTAGTGAGTACCTTGCGCGCTTTACGAATAGAATATCCGAACTTTTTTACTAAATACCTAGTATGCGATTCGCTTATAGTCTCCTTGAATTCCTGCGCATAGACCTGTGCTATGGATTTACCACTCCAACTGCTGCGATTGATACCATACGCACTTGGTTTTGAGTGAATTATTTCAAGAATCCGCCGTACCTTCAGATCACGACTATCTGAGCGATAAAAACGTTCGTGCGGTTTTGTTGAGTCTCTTTGAACCGAAGGTTTTCTTAGGCCATCAAGGCCAAAGCGGTTAAATGCTTTTATCCACCTTTCAACGTTGCCTTCGGTCTCCTCTATTTTTGATGCGATGTTCGCGCGTGACATATCCCGGTTTTCAAGAATTGTGACTGCCTTCTGCCAGTGTGTCTTGTTGTTTGATGCTCGCCATTCCCTCAGAGTCAAGCCATCCTGATCTCGGATGAAGCGAACACGGAACTTATCAAAACACGGTTCTGGTGCAACGACCGTGGGTGCTCTGCTCCTTAGTACTTGTAATTCCATTTCACCCAAATTGAAGGGGTGCTGGATAATATTTTCCCCTCGATATAAAAGCAGCACTGGCACAATTTCCGTAGCGGATGCAGGTCGTATGTCGAGCACTGTGATACGAAATATGTGGTAGTCGCAAAAGTCGTATAGGTACGCAAATTCATCTCCGACCGAAAGACCGAGGTGTTTAATAGGCATATGACATGAAACGCACGGTTTTTCAGCATCCACGAAGAAATCATCTTCCTCCAGAAACACCAAATTTGCATACACTCTGTCAGCGATTCTGAATTCGTACAGATGTTCTCTGTCCCATCCGAGAATATTGAGGATAAGTTTGTTTAATTGTTCGAGCGTATGCCATCCAAGAATAGTAAATTCACGTAACCAGTTCGGTTGCATAACGGCTTCGGAAATCGACAGATTTAGCGGTGTTAAATTGTCTGATGTAGGTTCGGCGAACATCTTTAATGTTGAGTAGGTTGCATGCTCGATACGCAACGTGTAGATGTTTGATACTCGGTGCTTAACACTGGCGTGTTGCAAAGTCTCCGCGTCTGATTCGTCTGGATTCTGGCCAAAGGGTTTCTCGCTGCTAATTGCCATCGCTCGATACCTCCTGATTGAGATTGGTTAATGCAGCGGTTTATTTGATGTTTAGATGAAAAAAAACTTTCGTCCACCGTCATCACTTATCGCTCATTCAGTGAATAGGAATTGGATGGCAATTCGAGCAACCAGTGTTTCTCCTTGGTAAACGCTTCTCTCACGGTAAGTGTCTTGTCATGATGGCATGGACGGTCGTCCGCCTGCTCCAGACACCAAGCTTCGGCCTGACGATTGATGTCGGCAATATCAATGAAGCTGCGTGAGGCGAAGAAGCTTTCGCGGATATACCGAACGGTATTCTCTACTCGGCTTCTCTCTTTTCCTTTAGACAGTCGTGGCTCAAAACGGTAGTGGCTGGAGAACTCCAAAAGTACAGGATGAATGTGAATGGCGTTTCCCTGACGTTCGAGTGCATCGTTTTTAACGTTGTCGTAAAGCATGACTTTTGGAAGCCCGCCCCAAGCCTCGAAGGCATCAACGTGCCCACGCAAAAAGTTTTCAGTACTTGCTTCGTGGAAGAAGCGCAAAAAGATGCGGTGAGACCATTGCAACACTATGACGAATGCCTTTAGTGGGTGTCGTGCGCTACCGATGTTGATGTGATCGAAGTTAGCCCATGCGACCTGGGCTTGCTCACCAAGCATAGTTGTCAGAGGCGAGTTAGCTTCGGCTGATAGTAGTGGTAAGTTATTTTCGATTGCTGGCCGTAGTCGGTAGTATTTGATCAAATAACGAAAGTAACTTGAACTGCCAATATAGCCACGTTCTTTAACCATTAAGTGGAGTTGGCTGGCAGTGATGCTAGGGAATTTCTTCAGCGTCTGACGAATGAATGGCAGTAATGGATCAATGAGTGAAGAACGAGAACTATCGATGAGTGGCACCCCAGCTTGGCGTAAGACGCGCTCGACGTTAGTGTAATGGACGTGCAACTGCCGGGCAATGGTGCCAACGCGCCATTTCTCAACGGTATAGTAACGAACTATATCTGCTTCGAGTTCAGGGGGTATGGTCATAATGTAGCTCTCCATTCGGCCACGGGCGTGCTACGCTCGCTACGGAACACACGGGGCAACACAGCATACCCTCTGTATACACGGTTAACAATGTTGATTACCGTACGCACGACTAATCACAAACTTTGTACGATAGGCAACATAGGGATGTCATCGCTGTGAGATAGTGGGGCGCTTGGACAAGCCCTGCTGATTTGATTATCTTCCCGACCCGGATCAAATATCAGTGTCGCTATCGCTGAAAGATCACCTAGTAAAACTCAGTACCCAAGAGGCTTGCTGGGTGCTGGAAGTAGTTGAGCGGATGTAACGGTTGCTATTGGCCGTTATCGAATCAGTATAATGCCGCTTTCCCTGCAATGGATGTTCACCCATGAAACCCAAGCGCAATACCACCAAGCCAATCAAGGAACCCAAACTCTCCCGGACCCATGCCCCAGACGGACTTTCACCCATCGACTGGCAACGTGCGTTGCGGCGGCAATTTGGGCGCGAGCAATCGTTCGATTTGGAATGTCTTGGAACCGAGCCATTCTTTTCGGATTTCCGCGTCGGCAACCCGCAATCGAAAAGCAGTTATCGCGTGGCGATTCGCGGGCTGCATCCGGGCGATAATTTTTGCGCCTGCCCGGACTATGCGACCAATGAGCTGGGCACCTGCAAGCACATCGAATTCACCCTGGCACAACTGGAAAAGAAACGCGGTGCCAAGGCGGCGTTTGCGCGCGGCTACCATCCGCCATTTTCCGAGTTGTATCTGCGTAACGACGGCGGACGTGCTATCCATTTTCGCGCCGGGACGGATTGTCCGGCGGCAGTAAGCAAGGCGGCTACGCTGCTGTTCGACGAGTCGCGCGGCTGGGTGTTGCGCGAGAACTGCTTTGGCGAGTTGGAACGTTTTGTCGCGGCGGTAGCAAAAAGCGGCCACGAGTTGCGTGCGTATGACGATGCGCTCGATTTTGTCGCCGGACAGCGCGATGCGGAACGTCGCGTTGTCGAGTTGGACGAAATTTTTCCGCGTGGCGCGAACGATCCCTTGCTGAAGAAGATGCTGAAAGCGCCGCTCTATACCTACCAGGCCGAGGGCGCGCTGTTCGCGGTGCGGGCCGGGCGTGTGCTGATCGGTGACGAGATGGGTCTGGGCAAGACCATCCAGGCCATCGCGGCGGCGGAGATTCTGGCGCGGCATTTTGGCGTATCCAAGGTGCTGGTGATTTGCCCGACTTCGCTCAAATACCAGTGGCAGAGCGAGATCGCGCGCTTTGCGGGACGCGAGTCGCGGGTTCTGTCCGGCGGGAGAACACAGCGCCAGAAGGACTTTGCGCTGGATGACTTTTGCAAGATTACCAACTACGAGAAGCTCAAGCCCGATCTGGATTTGATTGCGGACTGGGCGCCGGAGCTGGTGATCGTTGACGAGGCGCAACGGGTGAAGAACTGGAACACCATCGCGGCCAAGGCGCTTAAGCGCATCGACAGTCCCTATGCCATCGTGCTGACCGGCACGCCGCTGGAGAATAAGCTGGAGGAGTTGATCTCCATCGTGCAATTCGTTGACCAGCACCGTCTCGGCCCGACCTGGAAGTTGCTGCACGAACATCAGGTCAAGGATGAAGCGGGGCGCGTGACGGGTTATACCGGTCTGGAAAAAATTGGCGAGACGCTCGCACCGGTCATGATCCGCCGCCGCAAATCAGAGGTGCTGCAACAGTTGCCGGAACGTGCCGACCAGAATCTGCTGGTGCCGATGACCGAGATGCAGATGTTCCATCACGATGAGAACGCCGAGGTAGTGAGGCGAATCGTGACGCGCTGGCGCAAGATGAAGTTCCTGTCGGACATGGATCAGCGGCGGCTTACCTGCGCTTTGCAGAATATGCGCATGTCGTGCAACAGCACTTACTTGCTCGACCATGAAACCGACCACGGCATCAAAGCAGACGAGCTGGCGGCGCTGCTCGACGGCCTGTTCGCGCAACCGGAAACCAAGGCGGTAGTGTTCAGCCAGTGGACGCGCACTCACGATATTGTCATCCGCCGGTTGGAGGCGCGCGGTATCGGCTACGTCAGCTTTCACGGCGGCGTACCGTCCGAAAAACGTCCGGCACTGATCGAGCGTTTCCGCGACGACCCGGACTGCCGCGTGTTTCTCTCGACCGATGCGGGCAGCACGGGACTCAACCTGCAACATGCTTCCACGCTGGTGAACATGGACTTGCCGTGGAATCCGGCCATCCTCGAACAACGCATCTCACGCATACACCGCATGGGGCAGAAGCGCCCGGTGCAAATCATCAATTTTGTATCCAAGGGCACGATAGAGGAGGGGATGTTGTCGGTGCTGGCGTTCAAGCGCTCGCTTGCGGCGGGCATCCTCGACGGCGGCACGGGCGAGATTTCGCTCGGCGGCTCGCGCCTCAACCGCTTCATGAAAGATGTGGAAAAGGTCACCGGTCATATGGGCGAAGGCGAGGCTGTCAGCCCGGCGGAAGAAGCTGGCAATGTGGCCGCAGCATCCGGGGCAGAGCCTATAGAGGCGATAGTCGCCGAGAACAAGAACGATGCTGGCGTGGAGACGCAGGAAGCCGATGATGCCGCGTCAGGTCAGGCAGCTGCCGACCCTTGGGGCGCGCTGTTACAGTTCGGCTCAAAGTTAGTCACCGCGCTGACGACCGCCGATAACGGAGGAACAACACCCCACCCATGGATCGAACGCGATCCGGCAACCGGTAGCCGCAGCCTCAAAGTACCCTTGCCACCACCTGAAACGGCGAGACGGCTTGCCGATGCGCTTTTGGTGTTGGCGGACACGTTGCGGGGCAGGTAGCTTGCAACAATGTGCCAAGTTCGTGCTGTCAACAGAATGGCAGATCACTCGTATCGAGTCACCACGCCGTCCTTGCTCTCTGATCAGGTCGGTTCCGCCCTTAATCTTCGTGCAGATGCATCCTTTTTCGCCATGACACCGAGCGGCCAGACTGCTCTTCACCGAAAAACGGATCGCCATTTCGTGGATCCACGGGATTTCGGAAGCGAGACGCTCAAAAAAGCCGCGAACGAGATGTTGTCCGGTATTTCTGGGGAGGTAATCTATGAATTTGATAACGCCGTGAAGAATACGATATACCGTACATCTTCACTTACACAGTGGAAATTTGCGCTAGCTTTCAGTGCCGCTGTGCAGAAATAGCTGGCGTTTGCCTGTAACTCCTGCCAAAGAAGGGATGCCCCAAAGAAAGAACACTAAAGGCAGCGGAGCGAAAACAAAAAACCCGCTTTCGCGGGTTTTTCTGGGTGCTGAAAAACTGGGCCAAATTATTTCAGCTTGGTTTCCTTGTATGAGACATGCTTGCGAACCACAGGGTCGAATTTCATGAATTCCAGTTTGCCCGGAGTGGTGCGCTTGTTCTTGTTGGTGGTATAGAAGTGCCCCGTACCGGCGGATGATTCCAGCTTGATTTTTTCGCGTGCGCCTTTTGCCATGTTCGTTCTCCTTAGATTTTATCGCCGTTGGCGCGCATTTTTGACAGCACATCATCAATGCCGTTCTTGTCGATGGTACGCAGCGCCGCGTTGGTCAAACGCAGGCTGACCCAGCGGTTCTCGCTTTCCACCCAGAAGCGGCGGCGTTGCAGGTTAGGCAAAAAACGACGCTTGGTTTTGTTGTTTGCGTGGGAAATGTTGTTCCCGCTCATCGGGGCTTTTCCCGTTACTTGACAGACACGTGCCATGGCTCTACTCCAACCTATTTCAAAAGAGCGCGGATTCTACCGAATGAAACCGAAATGTTCAACATGTTTTCGTTTGGGCTTCGCCATTATCGTTATCCGTGCGTATCGAATCGCGTTATCCGCGTGATTGCTGGTGTGCAATGATGTCGATATGTACTGTTGCACGTTGCGCCAGACAAACGGTGATGGGCAAGTCTTGCAGGAGTATAATGCCGCGTTTTATGGGCGCGGGGATTCTGGAGCAACGGCTTTCCTGATACCATCGCGCCCCCAATAAATTCTCTAAACGTGAAACTCGCGTGGCTGTTCGCCATGCCCGTTAGGGTAAAGCGTGTGAGGCTGTAGGGGCTGTGCAATGGCATCGCGCCCTGAGCCTGCCCAATCCAACAAGGGTGCGGCGAATTGCGCCACTTTGAGTTAAATATGATGAGCAACGAAACCTTACAAGCCGTGCGCGGCATGAACGACATCCTGCCGGACGAGGCGGAGTTGTGGTTGTGGTTCGAGGAAGAGGTGCGCGACTGGTTGCACGGCTACGGCTACCGCAATATCCGCATGCCGCTGGTCGAGCCGACCGCGTTGTTCAAGCGTGCCATTGGCGAAGTGACCGACATCGTCGAGAAGGAGATGTACAGTTTCGAGGACGCGCTGAACGGTGACCATCTGACGCTGCGCCCGGAAGGCACGGCTTCCTGCGCGCGCGCGGTGCTGCAACACAATTTGCTGTATAACGCGCCGCAGCGCCTGTATTACAGCGGGCCGATGTTCCGCCATGAGCGACCGCAGAAGGGGCGCTATCGGCAGTTTCACCAGGTCGGTGTGGAGGCATTGGGTTTTGCCGGGCCGGATATCGATGCCGAACAGATTTTGATGTGCGCGCGGCTATGGCGCAAACTCGGGTTGCGCGATGTTGCACTGCAACTGAACACGCTGGGCGATGCGGCTTCGCGCCACCGCCACCGCGTGAAGCTGATCGCCTATTTCGAGCAGCATCGGGAGGCGCTGGATGCGGATGCGACACGCCGCCTGTACTCCAACCCGCTGCGCATCCTGGACAGCAAAAATCCGGCGATGCAGGAACTGGTTGCCGCCGCACCCGGATTGACGGACGAACTGGACGAAGAGGCGCTCAGGCATTTTGACGAAGTGCAGGCGACATTGAAACGCCACGATGTGGCTTTTGAAATCAACCCGAGCCTGGTGCGCGGGCTGGATTATTACAACCGCACCGTATTCGAATGGGTGACCACGCGTCTTGGTGCGCAGGGCACTGTCTGCGCCGGTGGGCGTTATGACGGGCTGGTTGAGCAGGTCGGCGGCAAACCCGCGCCTGCAACCGGTTTTGCGATGGGCGTGGAGCGCCTGCTGGCACTGTTGCAGGAAGATGGCATGGTGCTGCCCAAGGCGAAAGTTGATGTATATGTGGTGCATCAGGGCGAGCGGGCCAGCCGCTTGGCCAGCCAGGTGGCAGAGCAGTTGCGCGACGACAGGCTGCGCGTGCTGTTGCACTGCGGCGGGGGCAGTTTCAAGTCGCAAATGAAAAAAGCCGATGCCAGCGGCGCTGCGGTGGCGGTGGTGATCGGCGACGACGAGGCGCAGGCCGATGAGGTCAGCGTGAAGCCGATGCAGGGTGGCGAGCAGGTACGGGTGAGCGTGCAGAATCTCACCGCAACAGTTAATCAAATTATCAAGTAGGAGTGGATCATGGCAGCATTGGACTTAGAGGAACAGGAACAACTCGACGCGCTCAAGGCGTGGTGGAAAGAGAATGGCAACCGCTTGCTCGGTGCATTGTTGATGGTCGTCGTGGCGATGGGCGGCTGGCGCGGCTGGCAGTATTACCAGCAGGAGCAGTCCGGTGAAGCGGCGACCCTGTACGCGGAATTTACCAAGCAGTTGGATAGCGGCGACGCCAAACGCGTCAACGATGTCGCGGCCATCATGATGGGGCAATATGCCGCCAGCGGATATGCGCCGCGCGCGGCGTTACTTGCGGCGCAGGTGAACGAACAAGTCAACGAGCTGGCGCGCGCCAGGACGCAATTGCAATGGGTCATCGAGCATGCCGCGGAAGATGGCCTGAAAGATGTCGCACGGCTGCGCTTGGCTGCGGTATTGCTGGACGAAAAAAATTATACCGAGGCGATGAAGTTGCTGGAGGCCAAGCATCCGGCCTCGTTCGATGGCTTGTATGCCGACCTGCGCGGCGACGTGCTGAGCGCACAGGGCAAGAACGAGGAGGCCAGATCGGCCTATAAACTGGCCTATGAAAAAACCGAGGCCAAGGGGATGTACCGCAGCCTGATCCAGGTCAAGATGGATGCGCTCGGGGAAGCGAAATGAAGCTGGCTCGCCTGTCCCTTCGATGCTGCTCGGGGCTGGCCCTTCGACGCTACTCAGGACATGCTTTGCTGTTTGCCTTGTTCGCGCTGGGCGGTTGCTCGACGGTGAAGGACTGGCTCGGCAGCAAGGATAGTGCGGCGCAGCCGGCCAAGCTGACGGGCATTAACGAAACCGCAAAATTTGAGGTGCGCTGGCATACCGATCTCGGCGATTCCGGTGCAAGTTTGCTGCAACCCGCGCTGACCAAGGATGCCATTTATGGCGCGTCTGGCAAGGGCACGCTGACGCGTGTGGAGCGTGTCAGCGGCAAGCAGGTATGGCGCGTCGAAAGTGATATTGCGGTCAGCGGCGGCGTGGGTGCCGGCGAGGGACTGGTGCTGATCGGCAGCACCAAAGGCGAGGTGCTGGCTTACGGCGAGGACGGCAAGCTGCGTTGGAAGAGCAAAGTATCCAGCGAAGTGTCGAGCGCACCGCAGGCTGCGGAGGGTGTGGTGATCGTGCGCAGCGGTGACGGGCGTATTGCCGGCCTGAATGCGGCGGACGGCAAGCGTGTCTGGCTGTATGAACGCAGCACGCCGGCCCTGGTGGTGCGCAGCCATGCCGGCGTGACCTTGCAGCGTGGCGTGGCCTTCGCCGGGTTTGCCGGTGGCAAGCTGGCCGCGATAAAAATCAGCGGCGGCTCGTTGTTGTGGGAAGTCTCGGTATCGCAACCGCGCGGTGCTACCGAACTGGAGCGCATCAGCGACATTACCAGCAACCCGGTGGCGGACGACGAGCAGGTTTGTGCCATCGCTTTCCAGGGGCGCGTGGCGTGCTATGACGTGGTGCAAGGCAACCCGTTGTGGAACCGCGATATTGGCAGCGACAAGGGCATGATGCTGTTGCGCAAATATCTCTATCTCAGCGATGCGCGTGGAGCGGTGATTGCGCTGGACAAGACCAGCGGCAGCACGGTGTGGAAAAATGAAAAACTGTTCTTGCGCGACACCGCCGCGCCCTATGCGCTGGGTAATTTCGTGGCGGCGGGCGATTTTGAAGGCTACCTGCATGCGTTGAACCGCGAAGATGGCAGTTTTGCAGCGCGCATCAAACTGGACGGTAGCGCAATTCAAGCCGCGCCGCTGGGGCTGGATGATGGCATGCTGGTGCAGACGCGTAGCGGCGGGTTGTATTCGCTGTCCATACGTTAGATGGGAGAAGGGGTCGCGCCTGCGGTGCTCAAGGGTGAAGGGAACGCGCCTTTGGCGCTCAAGGGGGTGATGCCGGTTTTACCCTTATCCCTTCCCCCTTTACCCTTCCCAAAGTTTAATTTTTTACTCTGTCATAGCTATTAGCTGCTTCTCACACTCAAGGTTATCAAAATGTTGCCCACACTGGTTTTAGTAGGCCGTCCGAACGTGGGCAAATCAACCCTGTTCAACCGCCTCACGCGCAGCCGCGACGCGCTGGTCGCCGACCAGCCGGGATTGACGCGCGACCGCCATTATGGAAAGGGTCGGGTAGGGGAAAGGCCTTATCTGGTGGTGGATACCGGCGGGCTGGAACCGGTCGCCAAGGATGGCATTATGTTCGAGATGGCCAAGCAAAGCCGCCAGGCGGTGGACGAGGCAGACATGGTGCTGTTCCTGGTCGATGGCCGTGCCGGCTGCACGCCGCAGGACACCCTCATCGCCGGGCAATTGCGCAAGACCGGCAAGCCGATTCTGCTGCTGGTCAACAAAGCGGAGGGGATGCAGCGAGCCAAGGTAACCGCCGAATTTTTCGAATTGGGCCTGGGCGAACCGTTGCCGATTTCCTCGGCACATGGCGACAACGTGAGCGAAGTGGTGGAGATCGCGCTGGAGAATTTTCCGCTTGAGGCAGATGAAGAAGAAGCTGACCACGCACACCCCCCAAAACTGGCCATTGTCGGCCGCCCGAATGTTGGCAAATCCACCCTGGTGAACGCTATTCTCGGCGAACAGCGCGTGATCGCGTTTGATCAGCCGGGCACCACGCGCGATTCCATCTACATCGACTTCGAGCGTGGCGGCAAGCAGTACACCATCATCGATACCGCCGGTGTGCGGCGGCGCGGCAAGGTGGACGAGGCGGTGGAAAAATTTTCCGTGATCAAGACCATGCAGGCCATCGAGGATGCCAACGTGGTGGTGCTGGTGGTTGACGCGCGTGATCAGATTACCGAACAGGACGCGCACGTCGCCGATTTCGTGTTGCAGGCAGGGCGTGCGCTGGTGCTGGCGGTCAATAAATGGGACGGTTTGGATACGCACCAGCGCGATACAGTCAAGAACGACATCGAGCGCAAGCTGCATTTCCTGAGCTTCGCCAAGCTGCATTACATTTCCGCGTTGAACGGCACAGGCGTGGACAAGGTATTGAAGTCGGTGGACGACGCCTATGCGGCGGCGATGGCGAAACTTTCCACGCCGAAGCTTACCCGCGCGCTGATCGCAGCACTGGAGAAGCAAGCGCCGCCCAAGAGCGGACGCTTCACCCCCAAGATGCGTTACGCCCATCAGGGCGGCAGCAATCCGCCGCTGATCGTGATTCACGGCAGCGGGCTGGAGGATGTGCCGGCCAGCTATACCCGCTATCTGGAGCGCACCTTCTGCGAGATATTCAAGCTGCAAGGCACGCCGCTCAGGATTCAATTCAATTCCAGCAAGAACCCGTTCGAGGACAAAAAGCCCAGGCCGCTCACCGAGGCCGAGCAACGCAAGGCGCATCGCGCACGGATACGCGGGCGCAAGCTGTATGGATAATTCTGCAAGCGAGCGTCCGCAATTAGCATGAACAGCTTGTTGTAATCGGGTAGATCATCAAAATAATAGGTCAACACCAACCCCTCACAACCTTCTTATCAGGAGGAGCAGCTTCCTCCACCATGATAAGGGGGGAGAGCTTGCGAGGGGGCAGAGGTGAGTGAAGTTTTAACATTTCAAATGTTGCCGTTATTTATGGAAGACTGCTAAGGGATGCAGAAATTGTAAAAGCACCTTGTTATGAACCGGGGGTGGGTTTCGTAGGTCGGGATTCATCCCGACAGAGCGCCGCATAACCCAACCCCGTCGGGATGAATCCCGACCTACCTCATCGTGAGGTTCATGACCAAACGGTACGTTTGTGATTTCTGTCTCCCTAAGGTAAACCTCCGGTTTTGCCGTAGGTCATTTAATTTAAGCCACACCTTCATTCCAATCATGTCACTCTCACAGTCATACACCATCAAGGACGTTATCCGCTGGTACGGCCAGGGAGAAATTCAGAAAGCCAAGGCTTACCTGAATTCGATCAGCCATCTGGAAATCCGCCCCGACAAAATCATCGCGGAGGTCAAGGGGACAGCATCCCATCCTTATCAGGTGGACATAACATTTACCACTGGCTTGGCGGGCGAGTTGGATGCCGAAGCCTCATGCAGTTGTCCGGTGCGATGGAAATGCAAGCATAGCGCGGCAGTGCTGCTGTCGGCCTTGTCTTTGCCGCGCACGCCCGTCATCAATCACGCCGTGCTGGAGTGGGTCGAATCTTTCCGGCGCACGGCAAAAGCTCCGCCGAAAAAAACCGCGAAGTCTGCGCCAAGACCCGAGAAGTTGTGCTATGTCCTGACCAAATCCGCCTATTCTGGCGCTTATGTTTTTGGCACTTACAAGGGAAAGCTTGATGCCGATGGGCGTCTGACGGGCAGGTTTGAGGAATGGGGCAACGTCGAGCGCGCTCTGATAAAACCGCCGCAGTTCATCACCGAGGAAGATCTGCCGATTTTGCGCATGTTGTGGCAACAGCGCGACAGGTATGACTACTTTCCCATCAAGAACGCGAAGGGCAACGAGATTTTAACCCGTATGCTGGCGAGCGGGCGCTTGTTTTTCATGGAAGCGGTTGCGGGTAACCGTTACCTGAGATCTGAGCCGGTTCATCTCAAGCAGGGCAAGGTGCGCAAGGCGCGGCTGGAGTGGGGTGTCGTCGAGTCGGGGCGCATGGTTCCGCGTATTGTCAGCGGCGCGGCGCTGGAGGTATTTCCGTTCGATGAGGCGGTCTGGTATGTCGACCCCGGTACAGGTGAAATCGGCCAGTTGCAGACGCCACTGCCGCCCGCGCAGGTTATGCGGTTGCTCGATATGCCGCCGCTCGCCGAAATCGATGTGCCGGTGGTGTCCGAGGTGCTGCGCGAAATGGTGCCCGATCTGCCGCCACCCAGCACCGAGCGGCTGCGCACGCTGGCAAGCCCGTTGACGCCGATGCTGCTGCTGGATACCTCGGAGCCGGCATGGATGAGCAGCTATCGCGGCTATCCCTACGGTACGCAGAGACTGGATTTTGCGCGCGTCAGGTTCCGTTATGGCGAAGCCATTTTGCCGCCCGGCCACCCGGGCGATTTTGTCGCGCTGAAAAATGGCGAGACGGTGCGCGTGACGCGCAACCCGCCAGGCGAAAAACGTTTTATCAAGTCGCTAGCCACATACGGGCTGGAAGAGATGCCGGGTTTCAGGCTGTCCGGCAACATCGGCGAACAGCCGATTTTTGCGCTGGAGAGCGAGAAGGCCTGGCCACCGTTTATGCAGCAAACAATTCCGCTGATGCGGGCGGCGGGATGGGAGGTTGTTGTCCCGCAGGGTTTCCGCCACCATGTTCTCGAAGTGGAAGCATGGGAAGCGGAATTCGACGAGCAGGAGGATGGCTGGTTCAGCCTGAACATGGGCATTGTGGTCAATGGCCGGCGCTTGCCGCTGGCACCCATGCTGCATGCTTTGTTCAAGGTTGACCCGCGCTGGCTGGATGCGTCCCAGCTGGACAAGATGGGCGAAGATGAACAGATCGAGCTGCTGCTCAAGGAAGGCGGCAGGGTGCATGTTCCCGCCGGACGCATCAAACCGCTGGCGCGCACCCTGATCGAATTGTTTGATAGCGAAAGCAGCGGAATTCGCTTGTCTCGCTTTGATGTCGAGCGCATCGATGAATTGGCTTCTATGGAGCGCTGGCAGTTCAAGGGTATGGATGCCGTCACAAAACTTGCCAACAAGCTCAAGAATACCGCCGGCATCAAAGCGGTGAGTCCGCCCGATGGCTTTGTGTTGCAGCTGCGCCCCTACCAGCTCGAAGGCTTGTCCTGGCTGCAATACCTGCGCGAGCAGAATCTGTCCGGGATACTGGCCGATGATATGGGGCTGGGCAAGACCGCGCAGGCCCTGGCGCATCTGTTGCTCGAAAAACAAAGCGGGCGCATGGATAAGCCGTCACTGGTGGTATTGCCCACTTCGCTGATCTTCAACTGGAAACGCGAGGCGGAACGGTTTGCCCCGCAACTCAAGTTGCTGTCTCTGCACGGCAAGGAACGGGCGGAGCATTTTCCCACGATCCCGCAGCACGACGTCATTCTCACCACCTACCCGCTGCTGTGGCGCGATGAAGAGGCCCTGGCGGAGCATGACTACCATTTGCTGATTCTGGATGAGGCGCAAACGGTGAAAAACGTGCGCAGCCAGGCGGCGCAAGTGGTGCGCAAGCTGAACGCGCGGCATCGCTTGTGTCTCACCGGCACACCGCTGGAGAACCACCTGGGAGAGCTTTGGGCGCAGTTTGACTTCCTGCTGCCCGGCTTGTTGAACACGTCCAAGGAGTTCACTAAAACCTGGCGCAATCCGATCGAAAAACTGGGCAACCAATTGCGTCGCGATCTGTTGGCCAGACGCGTCAAGCCGTTCATCATGCGCAGGCGCAAGGAAGACGTTGCGCAGGAATTGCCGCCCAAAACATTCATCATCCGTACCGTCGAACTGGAGGGCGGACAACGCGACCTCTACGAAACGGTGCGCACCGCGATGGATGACCGCGTCCGCGAAGAAATCGCCAGCAAAGGTTTTGCGCGCAGCCACATCATCATTCTCGATGCGCTGCTCAAATTGCGCCAGGTATGCTGCGACCCGCGCCTGGTGAAATTGACCGCCGCCAAAAAAGTGAAAGAACGCGCCAAGCTCGACTTACTGATGGAAATGCTGCCGGAACTGGTCAACGAAGGCCGGCGCATCCTGGTGTTCTCGCAATTCACCTCGATGCTCGAACTGATCGAGACAGAATTGGCGCGCGAAAAACTTGATTACGTGAAACTCACCGGCGACACGCAAAACCGCGAAGAGGTGGTGCGCCGCTTCCAGGATGGCGAAGTGCCGATTTTCCTCATCAGCCTCAAAGCGGGCGGGGTAGGGCTGAACCTGACCACCGCCGACACGGTGATTCATTACGATCCGTGGTGGAATCCCGCCGTGGAAAACCAGGCCACGGACCGCGCGCACCGCCTCGGGCAGACGAAAAACGTGTTTGTCTACAAACTGGTGGTGGCCGGCAGCATCGAAGAAAAAATCCTGGCATTGCAGGAAAAGAAAGCCGAGCTTGCCGCCGGCATCCTGTCCGAAGATGTCAACGGTTTGGTCAAGTTCGGCGAAGCCGACATTGCGGCGTTGCTGGCGCCGTTGCCGGATGACGAAGATGCATAATTCCATTGTATTGGGAGCACCCAGTGTTACTTGAGCGGGGGTAAGGCGGAACGATCAACGGATGGTTGGGCTACGTGTCTTTGAACCAGTTCGCACCGTGAATAACCTATCCAGGCAGAGATTTAATTGTGGCGAATTCGCCATATTTAAACCTCTCGAATTCGAGAGGTTTTGCAGTGCCTCACCCAAAAGGACAAACCCATGAGCAAAGCCAAAAAAAGCACCATCGAGGTTCTGGGTGCCGCCGTCGCTGTGCTTTCGCAGAACCAGCAAGACATCATCTGCTTGACCGACATCGCAAAATTCAAAAACCCCGATCACCCGGACGATGTGATCCGCAACTGGCTACGCAGTCGCAACACCGTGGAGTTCCTCGGAATCTGGGAGCGGCTCAACAACCCGAATTTTAATCCCGTCGAATTCGACGGGATTAGGATGCAGACCGGACTGAACAGCTTCGTCCTCACGCCCAAGCAATGGATCGCAAAAACCGGAGCGGTGGGACTTACGTCAAGCGCCGGTCGCTACGGCGGCACTTACGCCCACAAGGACATTGCCTTCGAGTTTGCCTCCTGGGTCTCCGTTGAATTCAAGCTCTACCTCATTAAGGAAACGCAGATTAATTCATTATCCCCGAGAAGGTGGGGATCCAGATGCTTGATTTGACTGGATTCCCGCCTACGCGGGAACGACAAAACCGAATAAATCCGCGTTTCCTTAAGGAATTCCAGCGGCTAAAGGAAGACGAAAACCTTCGCCTGTCGCTGGCCTAGAACCTGAACCGCACCCTTTCCAAACTCAACTACCGCATTCACACCAACGCCATCAAGGCGCACCTGATTCCAGCCGCAGTCACTCCGGCACAGGCTGCCATCACCTACGCCAGTGAAGCCGACCTGCTCAACGTCGCCCTGTTTGGCCAAACGGCCAAGCAGTGGCGCGACCTCAACCCCAAGCTGGATGGCAACATGCGCGAGTACGCCACCGTCGAGCAACTGCTGGTGCTCGCCAATATCGAGGGCATGAACGCCGAACTCATTCACATGGGGCTGTCACAGGGAGAACGCCTCAAGCGCCTCAATGAAATAGCCATCCGCCAAATGCAGGTGCTTACCTCTGCGCCTGCCATCAAGCAACTCAAGGGATAGCCCGTGCTGGACACCGACACCAAACGCCGCATCGACACCGCCCGCGACATCCTCGTCGGCAAAGTGCCTGACCTCAACCACCACCCTTTTTAGTTGTTTGATGGTCAACTCAATAGCGCATCATAAATAGAACCAACAGGATCGCGCGCATGGCTGAAGCGGGATTATGGTTTTGTTTGTGTGCACCTCGCTATAATGCGGTAGTTTAATCAGGGAGCCACCGCATGACTCCGCAACAGTTTATCGCCAAGTGGCAAGGCTGCCAGCTCGCCGAGCGTGCCTTCTATCAGCAACACTTCAACGACCTATGCGCTCTGGTCGGGCATCCCACGCCCGCCGCGCAGGACACCACCGGCGACACCTTCTGTTTTGAAAAAGGCGCGACCAAAACCGGCGGCGGCAACGGCTGGGCGGACGCGTGGAAGCGCGGCTTTTTTGCCGTCGAATACAAAGGCCCGGACGGCGACCTGCGCCGTGCGCTGGAGCAGGTGCAACGCTACGCGCTGGCGCTGGAAAACCCGCCGCTGCTGGTAGTGGCGCGCGCCGACCTGATCGAGATACACACCAATTTCACCAATACCGTTTCCGACACGCACACCATCGCGCTGGAAGAGATCGGCACACCGGAAAATCTCGCCAAGCTGCGCGCGCTGTTCTTCGAGCCGGAAAAATTGCGCCCCGCGCGCACCACGCGCGCCCTCACCGAGCAGGCCGCGAAGCTGTTCGCCTCGCTCGCCAACACGCTGCGCGACCGTGGCCATGCGCCGCAATCGGTGGCGCATTTTCTCGACAAGCTGCTGTTCTGCTTCTTCGCCGAAGATGCGGGGCTGCTGCCCGCGAGCCTCGTCACGCGCGTGCTGGAGAACGGCGCAAAAGACCCGGCGCGCATCGACCGCCAGTTGAAGCAACTGTTCGCCTCGATGAGCAAGGGCGGCGACTTCGGCGCGGACATCATCGACTGGTTTAACGGCGGCCTGTTCGACGGCAATGACACATTGCCGCTGCAAAGTGGCGACATCGCCGCGCTGATGACCGTGGCGCGGCTTGACTGGACGGAAGTCGAGCCGTCCATTTTTGGCACGCTGTTCGAGCGTGGCCTCGATCCCTCCAAGCGCAGCCAGCTCGGCGCGCACTACACCGATCCGCAATCCATCATGCGCCTCGTCGAGCCGGTGGTCGTCGCGCCGCTCGCGGCGGAATGGGAGAGCGTCAAGGCCAGAATCAAGCAAGGCATGGCGGCCTATGCGGCGGGCGGCAAGGGCTCGAAGAAAGGCATCGAGGAGGCGCAGACGGCCTATCAGGGTTTCATGCAACGCCTCGGCGATTTCCGCGTGCTCGACCCCGCCTGCGGCTCCGGCAACTTTTTGTATCTCGCCCTGCACGCGCTTAAGGACATCGAACACCGCGCCGCTCTGGAAGCCGAGGCGCTCGGCCTGCCGCTCGGCTTCGCCGGATTCCACACCGGCCCGCACAACGTGCTCGGCATCGAGATCAATTCCTATGCGGCGGAACTGGCGCGCGTCACGGTGTGGATCGGCGAACTGCAATGGATGCTGCGCCACGGCATGAGCCCGTCGAAGAACCCCATCCTCAAGCCGCTCGACCATATCGAATGCCGCGATGCGATACTGCAAATCCCCCTCAATCCCCCTTTTTCAAAGGGGGAGGATGGTAGCGCAACACCAGTTCCCCCCTTTGGAAAAGGGGGGCTAGGGGGGATTTCCGAAGCGCACTGGCCCACTGTCGATGCCATCATCGGCAACCCGCCCTTCCTCGGCGACAAAAAAATGCGCAGCGAATTGGGCGACGACTACACCGAAGCCCTGCGCAAGGTATATGAAGACCGCGTGCCGGGCGGCGCTGATTTGGTCACCTACTGGTTCGAGAAGGCGCGCGCGCAGATCGAAGCGGGCAAGTGCCAGCGCGCCGGATTGGTCGCTACAAATTCGATCCGGCAGAAGCGCAATCGTCCGGTGCTGGAACGCATACTGGAAACAGGAGAAATCTTCAATGCGTGGAGCGACGAAGAATGGGTCAACGATGGCGCGGCGGTGCGCGTATCGCTGGTGTGCTTCGGCTCGCCCCCGCTCCCGCGAGGGGAGAGGGAACCAACCCCCTCTCCCTTGATGGGAGAGGGTTGGGGAGAGGGTGTGATGCTCGACGGCCATCCCGTCTTAAACATACACGCCGACCTCACCGCAGGCGGCAACGGTGGCAGCGACCTGACCGGCGCTCAACCGCTCAAGGAAAACGCCGGATGGTCGTACTTCGGTTTATGTCTGGCGGGTGCTTTCAAGGTGCCAACGGAAACTGCACAGGCCTGGCTCAAGCTGCCGAACCCGCACGGCAAGCCGAACTCGGATGTGCTGAAACCCATCTACAACGGCTCCGACATCACGCGCCGCTGGGCGGGCGATTGGGTGATTGATTTTGCGTTGCTGGACGAACAGCAGGCCGCGCTCTACGAAGCGCCGTTCGCCTATGTGGTGGAGCATGTCAAGCCCGTGCGCGCCAGCAACCGTGAAGCGTCACGCGCCGAAAAATGGTGGCGACATGGCAGAGCGCGCCCGGAGCTGCGCGCCAAACTCGCCGGGCTGCAACGCTACATCGCCACGCCGGAAACGGCCAAGCACCGTTTCTTTGTCAGCTTCCCAATCAGCGTCGCGCCGGAACACAGCCTCATTGTCTTTCCGTCGGACAGCGATGCGCTGTTCGGCATCCTGTCCTCGCGCCTGCATACCGTCTGGGCGTTAGCCAAGGGCGGTCGCATGGGAATGGGCAACGACCCGCGCTACAACTCCACGCTCACCTTCGAGACTTTTCCGTTTCCCGAAGGGCTGGCGCCGAAAGATACCGCTCCATCCGTTCGCCCTGAGCCTGTCGAAGGGCAGGCGGACGCGCAAGCCGTTCATGCTTCGACAAGCTCAGCACGAACGGAAGTAGGGAAGATGATTGCCGCCGCCGCACAAGCATTAAACACACTCCGCGAAAACTGGCTCAACCCGTCCGAATGGACGGATTGGGTGCGCACCCTGGAAGAAGAAAAAGCAGGCTATCCCGTCCGCCCGGTTGCTAAACCTGGTTTCGAGAACGACCTGAAGAAGCGCACCCTGACCAACCTCTACAACGCCCGCCCCGCATGGCTGGACTACGCACACAAAGCGCTGGATGCCGCCGTCGCCAAGGCTTACGGCTGGAACGACTACACGCCGGAGATGGTGGATGAGGAGATTTTGCGGCGGTTGTTGGCGTTGAATCAGCAGAGAAGTAAGGCAGATGCATCCTGAGTTGGAACGTCACATTGTTCATATCGAGGGACTGAATGATTTACACCTTTCCGTTCTGAAAGATATGTTGCAAGCCGACTCAGGGGCAATGTATCCCCTTGATATTTTGGCCGCCGCGACTGTCAAGCGATCCATGAGCTTGTGTGCGGGTTTTTCAAGTCTTGTCCGAAGCCAGAATTATTTGTGCGCGGCTTCGTTGTTGCGCCTTCAGTTGGATAGTTGTCTACGATTTTTTTCGGCATTTATTGTGGAGAGGCCACACCAGCTTGCGCATGAAGTATTGCAAGGCAAAGCGATACGCAAGATGAAGGATATGGATGGGAACCATATGACGGACGCATATCTAGTGGAGATGTTGGGGGAAAAATACGAGTGGATGCCGCGCGTGTATAAGGCAACTTCCGGATTCATTCACCTATCGGATAAGCATATTTTTTCGGTATTCGTTCCCAGTGAAGAAGAGGGGCGTGTATCGCTAAGAGTTGGCTTTAAGGATGATGGCGTTCCTCTGGAGCTTTGGATTGAGCTGTCTGTGGGTTTTTTGGCTTCCACTGATGCTTTGTTCGAGTATTTGAAAGGCTGGACGCACACGAAGGTTGTTTTTGCCAAAGAAACTAACCATTAAGAAGGGATGATGCTTACTGGAGCATAGCCCGAGTAGGGCGCAATCGTTATTGCGCCGAATGGAACAATAAGAATTCGTGGAGAGGCGATGACACCCATTGCGCTACGCAAATTGCAGACAACCAGTGAGTTGCTGCAACAGGGATTGGAAATCAAACCCGGTAAATTGAATGTCTTGCGGCAAGAGCTTGATGATGTAGTTGTAAGGCGTAATTTCCTGCTGTTTCTGTTACATGAGGCAAATCAAGAGTTGCCTCATGTTCCGCTGGTACTTCGCTACTTCGGCGAAGTGAATGAGTTGGCCCAGAGTTTGAATTCGTCTTTGAGTGCGGATAAGTTGAAAGTCATGGCAGACAGGCTACATGCGATACAGCCTTGCCATAAGAAGCTCTATGTTCATGCGACAAGAAGGCGTGTCCAGTATGTCGATCTATACTTCCTAGAAATGCTGGTTCAGGGGCTGACCGAAGATAGAAGGGGACGCCACTTTTATTGTCTGGAAGCTGCGAAATTGTTTGTATTCGATTACGTCGATATGCGCTATCGAGTTGGCAATAAAGCATTGCCCCATTGGAATGCAATCATTGAGTATTGGCAGAGGCAACCATGCTAACCATTTCCAGAGAGATGAAAATCAAGGCGGGAAGACACGCTTGGAATGTCTATCCGCTGGAAGCATTTGGTTTTTTGCTGGGGAAAGAATCCGAGGGCACGGTGTATGCCGCACTGCCCTGTTCCAAGACCCGGTGCTGGCATGAATTTGACGACCGCTGGACAGGGATCGAAGAGAATATCGAAAAGGCACGCACCGTTGCCCGTCTGTTCGATATGGATGTCGCCGGTTTCTATGCATCAACGGACGATTTTTATCCCGATAGCCTCGATCATTTTCCGGTGCCCTCGTTTATCGCGAGCACCAGCATGGAATTGTTTATGTTGTATCGGACGATTTGTTGTCCGGGTCATTCATGGGCTTCTTTCAAATACGGTAACCGATGGCTGAAATATAAGGAGGATTACGTTTTTCCCCGTGGCAGGCGGGTCAGCGATTCCATCAGCCAGAAAAGAATCCTCACCGAATGGCGCAAGGCCTTCGGCGCGCCAGATTACTCGAATATGTCAGCAGAAAACTCATGATGCTACAACGTATTCGAGAGACTCTTTCCAGAATCGAAGCCGAGCACGGCGTGCGAATTCTTTACGCCTGCGAATCGGGTAGCCGGGGCTGGGGCTTCGATTCTCCTGACAGCGATTGGGATGTGCGTTTCATCTACTGCCACCCACGCGATTGGTATTTGTCCATTGATGAAGGGCGCGATGTCATCGAATTGCCGATTGATGATCTACTGGATGTGAACGGATGGGATTTACGTAAGAGTCTGCGCCTGATGAAAAAATCCAACCCCGTGTTGCTGGAGTGGCTCTCGTCGCCGATTGTGTATCGGGAAGATGCTGCGGCAATGGCAGCATATCGCTCCCTTGCGCAAGACTTCTACCAGCCAGTCGCATGCCTGCACCACTATCTGCACATTGCGAAGGGAAACTTTCGCGAATATCTGCAAGGCGAAGCGGTGCGGTTGAAGAAATATTTCTATGTGTTGCGCCCGGTTCTTGCATGTTTGTGGATCGAGCGCGGGTTGGGCGTCGTGCCGATGGCTTTTGACGATCTGGTTGGCGGCGTGGTGAATGACAGCGGGTTGAAGGATAGTATTGCCATGCTGACCGAGTTAAAAAGGTCGGGGGCGGAGATGGATAGCGGATTACGCATTCCGGTGATCCATTCGTTTCTTGAGCGCGAGATAGTGCGCTTGAAGGAAGTGGCTACCAACACTCGGAGAAGCTCGGCATCCCCGGAATTGCTGGCAAAGATGGACCGATATTTTCGCGATACCTTGGGGTGCTGAACGTGAATCTCCCAACCTTCCCAGTCGAAAAACTAGCCAATTTGTATCGTCAGTTTTTTTCCGCCCGCTTCGTTGCACAGCGACGATGGCGAATAATGCCTGCGTGAATCAGGCGCGCCAAAAGTGATACAGCAGGTTTATGCAGGGTTCAGGAATTCGAATTCTGCCACAAGCATGTGGTGATCCGAGGATAGGGTGGGTTGTACGGTGTGTCTGACCGGTTGCAGGTGCCGGTTGTAGAAAATATGGTCGAGCACATAAGGGCGGCGGCGCCACGTGACCTCTTCCGACTGCACGGCCTGGTAGCCTGCTTCGGCAAACTGCCGGATCAGCGAGTCATGCTTGCTGACATTGAAATCCCCGCCGAGCAATGCGGGGCCATTCACGTGGAGCAATTGTTCGACAACGAGCTGGCGCTGTTCGATATGTTGCTCGCTTGACGAGTTGAGCATGAAATACGCCAGGAGGTGCGTGTTAAAAAGCTGGAGCTCGCGACCGCCAAGCGTTGTTTTGGCGCCGATGAGCAGGCGGTCGGTGGGCGTTTTTTTCTCGCCCATGAATTCGAACTCGATGGGCGGCGATGGCAGGTCGCAGCGGGAAGTGTCGCGCAGCGGCGTTTTTGAAAAGATGGCCAGCCCGATGCCGAAAGGCAATTCGCGCGGGTCGGCTTGCGGATAGGAGAAATAACTGTCATAGCCTTTGAGCGCCGCCTTCAGGCGGGTGTAATTGGGCGGCGGGGCCTGTTGCATACCGCCTGGCTGTGCGTGCTCCACTTCCTGCAGCAGCACGACATCGGCGTCGTGACTGAGAATTTCCGCAATGGTCAGATCGAGGTCGATGGGTGCGCGGTCGGGGTAGGCATCATCCCAGCCTTGACCGAATTGCATATTGAATTGAAGGATTTTGAACGTACTCATGGGGGCACGGCATTATCAGGTTGCCGCATAATAACGCGGCAACGGTAAAATTAAAACCCACGGAAATAGGTTTTATACGTTCATTTCTGTCCGGTTCAGGCGCGGATCAAAGGCGTCGCGCACCGCGTCGGCGAACAGGTTGGCCGCCAGCACCAGCACCAGCATGAAGCCGAATGCCGCCGTCAGCGCCCACCACACCATCGGCTCGCGTCCCATTTCCAGGCGCGCCGCATTGATCATGGTGCCGAAGCTGATCATCGACGGGTCGACGCCGACGCCGACGTAGGACAGCACCGCCTCGGCCAGCACCAGTGCGCTGAAATCCAGCACCAGTGCGATCAGCACGATGTGCATCACGTTCGGCATGATGTGGCGCGTCAGGATGCGCAAGGAGGACACGCCGAACGATTGCGCCGCCTGGATATATTCCATCTCGCGCAGCTTGAGCGTTTCGCCGCGCAGCAGGCGGCACAGCCCGGTCCAGCTGGTGACGCCGAGAATCAGGCACAGAAATACCAGGCGCAAATCGGCGCGCGCGGCGGAGTTGTCGAACCAGTGCGGGTGTGTGTCGATGGTGACTTGCATCATCAGCACCGCAGCCGCGATCAGCAGCACGCTGGGAATGGAGCTCAGCACGGTGTAGAGATACTGGATGACATCATCCACCCAGCCGCGGAAATAGCCAGCCGCAACGCCGAGGAACAACGCCAGCGGCAGCATCACCAGGGTTGTTACCGTGCCGATGATCAGCCCAGTGCGTATGCTCTTTAGCGAAAGATAAAGCACATCCTGCCCGACTTTGTCGGTGCCGAGCACATGATAGGCGGCGGCGAGATGAGCAGTCGCACCGATCAGGGCGGCAAGAATCAGTGTTGTGATCAGCATGGGGCGTAGCGGCAGGCTGTGCTGCGCCAACCAGCGCTTGCTGCCGAATGCGATCAGCAAGCCCGCCAGCAAGCCGCCCATCGCACCCAGCAGGGCGCGCTTTAACACATCGCCATTGCGCTGGGATGCGTCAACCAGATGCGCGCCGCCGTAGCGCAGGCGCGGGTAGTCGCGCAGCACATTGCCCCGTGCGTCGGTCGTGCTTTCTTTGGCATACAGCGTCAGCGCGAAAGGTGCGGAATAGGTCTTCTCGGTCTGGGTGCGCAACGGTTCGACCAGCTTGTCGAACACGCTCAGCACCTCCGGCGAATACACCGTCTCGCCGCCATTTTTTTCCGCTAACGCCACACGGTAGTGCAGCGTATCCAGCAGCCCGACCAGCAGGAACAGCGACAGCACCAGCAGCGACACCATCGCGGTGGCGCTCTGCACGACGCGCCGCCACGGCAGCAGCAGATGTTCGCGCTGGCGGATATACCAGGCCGTCGCGCTGCCTGCCGCCAGCAACAGGAATACCAGCGCATCGCTCCACAGGACGATCGGCATAAAATTCATGACAATCGCACCCGTGGATCAACCATCGTGTAAGAAATATCGGTCAATATCAGCCCGGCGATATACAGCGCAGAACCGAGGAACACCATCGCGCGCACCACACTGAAATCCTGCGCGTTGATCGCGTCGATGGTGTAGCTGCCCAGGCCGGGGATGCCGAAGAACGATTCGGTGAGCAGGCTGCCCATGAACAGCAGCGGAATCACCACCACCACGCCGGTCAGGATAGGGATCATCGCGTTTTTCAGCACATGGTGGAACAGCACGCGCAGCTCGGACAGGCCCTTGGCGCGCGCGGTGCGCACATAGTCTTTGCCGATTTCTTCGAGAAAGATGGTGCGATACCAGCGGCTGCTGGAACCGATGCCGCTGACCACGCCGATGAGTATCGGCAGCGCTATGAATTTGAAACCGCCCATGCCGCCGTCGTAGCCGGAGCCACCATAGCCAGAAATGGGCACCAAGTGCCACAGCTTGCTCACCACAAACTGTCCGCCAATGATATAAAACAGGCCGGATACCGACATCAGCAGCACGCACAGCGCCACGCCGGCGAGGTCCAGCGCGGTGGCGCGGAACAGCGTCATCAGCAGCGCGAAGCTGACATAGATGACGAGGCCGACCAGGAAGGTCGGCAGCGCGATGGCGAGGCTCGGTCCCATGCGCGTGGCAATCTCCCGCCCGATGCTGCGCCCGTCATCCGAATAGCCGAAGTCGAAAACGAACATGCTGGCGGACTTCTGCCAGAAGATCGTGTCGGTGAGTTTGCCCGTGCCGCTCGCCGCGCCATTGACCAGCAACGGCTTGTCGTAGCCGCGCTGCTGCTTCCACTTCTCGATGGCTTCGGGCGTGACGCGCTTGATGCCGAGCTGCATGCGCGCCATGTCGTCCGGCGTGTTCACCACGAAAAACAGCGTGAAGGTGAGCAGGTTCACCCCGATCAGGATCGGCAAGGCATACAGGATGCGGCGCAGCAGGTAGGCAAGCATCGGGTTTATATCGGCGGATGGATAACGGTTGCGCGAATTATAGGGCAATATTCAAACGCAACCGGTTTTCGTGCATGTGCCACAAAGCAGTAAAACGAAAAAGCGCTATAAACAAAAAAGCCCGGCGCTTGCGCGCCAGGCTTTAAAATGTTGCAACAAAAAACCGCTGCTTAGGCGGCTTGGATGTTGGAGGCTTGTTTGCCTTTAGGTCCTTGTACCACTTCAAAGCTGACCTTCTGGCCTTCTTTGAGTGATTTGAATCCGCTCATGTTGATCGCGGAAAAGTGTGCGAACAAATCTTCGCTGCCATCATCGGGAGTGATAAAACCAAAACCCTTTGCGTCATTGAACCATTTTACTGTACCAGTTGCCATGTGTTTACTTCCTTGCTAAAAAAACGGGGAAGCCCCCGCGAGACTGTTTGAATCATAAGATCGCACACGGCGAAACCAGTACTGCAGATACTCTGAATCAAACACCAGCGCGCTTTTTACTCTTATTTAGTTGATATCGTCAAGTGGGTTTATAAAATATTTTTTCGATTAGACTTGAAAAAGTATCGTTAATCATCAAGTATGCAGCCTGTAGAGGGTGTCAGAATGATCGCTGGGGACTATGGCAAATAAACAACAAAGCAGCTCGGTGCTTGCGCCGGAGCGCGCCAAAACAAAGCCGCCTCGCATGTACAAGGTGGTTTTGTTCAATGACGATTACAGCACGATGGATTTTGTGGTTGAAGTGTTGCAGCGGTTTTTTTCAATGAGCCGTGAACGCGCGATGCAAACCATGCTCAAAGTGCATAACGAAGGCTCGGCAGTATGCGGAGTTTATTCGCTGGATGTCGCAGAAACCAAGGTCGCCCAAGTAACGGCATTTGCAAAACAACACGGGCATCCGCTACGATGCGCCATGGAGGGAAATTAAAATGATTGCGCAGGAACTGGAAGTCAGTTTGCACATGGCCTTTGTCGATGCCCGGCAGAAACGCCATGAACTTATCACGGTCGAACATCTGCTGCTCGCCATGTTGGACAATGCTTCCGCCGCGCAGGTATTGCGCTCTTGCGGTGTGGATGTCAACGAGCTGCGCCAGGTTGTCGCTTCGTTTGTTGACAAGCATACGCCGACGGTCACGGGTGACGACGATGTGGATACGCAACCCACCGTCGGCTTCCAGCGCGTCATTCAGCGCGCCATACTGCACGTGCAATCCACCCAGAAAAAGGAGGTATCCGGCGCGAACATTCTCGCCGCGCTGTTCGGCGAAAAGGATTCGCATGCGGTGCATTTCCTCGCGGAGCGCGGTGTCAGCCGCCTCGATGTGGTGAATTACATCGTACATGGCGTCGCCAAAAACGAAGCCGCCAGCACCGCGCAGCCGCACGCCGAGAACGAAACCGAGCAGCCTAGCGGCGATGAGGGTGTGCTGAAAAATTACACGCTGGATCTCAACGCGCAGGCGCTGGCCGGAAAAATCGATCCGCTCATCGGACGCGATATCGAATTGGAGCGCGTGATCCAGACGCTGTGCCGCCGCCGCAAAAACAACCCGCTGCTGGTGGGTGAGGCCGGCGTCGGTAAGACGGCGATTGCCGAAGGGCTGGCGCGGCGCATCGTCGAGGATGATGTGCCGGAAATTCTCAAGGGTGCGCGGGTTTTCTCGCTGGATATGGGTTCGCTGCTGGCGGGCACCAAGTATCGCGGCGATTTCGAGCAGCGCCTCAAGGCGGTGCTCAAGGAGCTGGGCAATACGCCCAACGCGATCATGTTTATTGACGAAATCCATACCATGATCGGTGCGGGCGCGGCTTCCGGCGGCACGATGGATGCTTCCAATCTGCTCAAACCGGTGTTGTCGAACGGGCAATTGAAGTGCATCGGCGCGACCACCTATCAGGAATACCGTGGCGTGTTCGAGAAAGACCACGCGCTGTCGCGCCGCTTTCAGAAAATTGATGTGCCGGAGCCGTCCGTCGAGCAAACCATCGAGATACTCAAGGGCTTGAAGTCGCGTTTCGAAGAGCATCACAGCGTCAAGTTCAGCGCGGCGGCGATCACCAGCGCGGCGGAGCTTTCCGCGCGCTTCATCAATGACCGCCACCTGCCGGACAAGGCCATCGACGTGCTCGACGAGGCGGGCGCGGCGCAGCGCATCTTGCCGAAATCGAAGCAGAAGAAAACCATCGGCAAGCACGAAATAGAGGAGATCATCTCCAAAATCGCGCGCATCCCGGCGCGCACCGTGTCGCACGACGACCGCAACGCGCTGAAGAACCTCGACCGCGATTTGAAGGCGGTGGTGTTCGGCCAGAACAAGGCGATTGACGCGCTTGCTACCGCCATCAAGATGTCGCGCAGCGGCCTCGGCAATCCGCAAAAACCCATCGGCAGCTTCCTGTTCTCCGGTCCGACCGGCGTCGGCAAGACCGAAGTGGCGCGGCAACTCGCCTACGCGATGGGCATGCCGCTGCACCGTTTCGACATGTCCGAATACATGGAACGCCATGCCGTGTCGCGCCTGATTGGCGCACCGCCCGGTTATGTCGGTTTTGACCAGGGCGGCCTGCTCACCGAAGCGATCAGCAAGCAGCCGCATTGCGTGCTGTTGCTGGACGAAATCGAGAAGGCTCATCCGGATGTTTTCAACATCCTGTTGCAGGTGATGGATCACGGCACGCTCACCGACAACAACGGGCGCAAGGCCGATTTTCGCAATGTGGTCGTCGTCATGACCACCAATGCCGGCGCGGAAGCGTTAAACAAAACCCAGATCGGCTTCACCAAAACCGCCTCTACGGGCGACGAAATGATCGACATCAAACGCATGTTCACCCCGGAATTCCGCAACCGCCTGGATGCCATCGTCTCCTTCGCGCCGCTGGACAAGGAAGTCATCCTGCGCGTAGTGGACAAGTTCCTGATGCAGCTCGAAGAGCAACTGCACGAGAAGAAAGTTGACGCCGTCTTCACCGACGCGCTCAAGGATTACCTCGCAGAGCATGGCTTCGACCCGCAGATGGGCGCGCGCCCGATGGCACGTTTGATTCAGGACACCATCCGCTCCGCGTTGGCCGACGAACTGTTGTTCGGCAGATTGGCCAACGGTGGCAAGGTCATCGTGGACGTGAAGGACGGCAAGGTGGTGCTGGAGTTTGCGGAAGAAGTTATCCCTGCCTGATTCAACCTACAGGGGGCGTTTCGCCCCCTCACCCACTGGACCATTACACTTTGGCTCCCTCGTTGCCGCAGTCGGCAGCTACCTTGACGCAAGACACCATCACGGCACCTGGCTGGTACGTATGGAAGACCTTGATACGCCGCGCTGTGTGCCGGGCGCGGCGGCAGGCATTCTGAGGACACTCGAAGCCTTTGGCCTGCACTGGGACGGGGAAATCATCTACCAAAGCCAGCGCAGCGCCGCCTACGAAGAGGCTCTGCATGAATTACAGGCCGTTGGCGCGGCCTATCCCTGCGCCTGCACGCGCAAGGATATCTCCGATTCTGCTTTGCACGGCATCGACGGCCTAATCTATCCGGGTACCTGCCGCAACGGCATTCCCGCCGGGCGCGAGGGCAGGGCATGGCGGGTGCGCACCGATCACTCATTCCTTCCCCCTTGCAGGGGGAAGGCTAGGATGGGGGTAGAACAGAGCGGACGTGGAGTTTCTACCCCCTCCCCAACCCTCCCCCTGCAAGGGGGAGGGAATATTCAATTCGACGATTCCCTGCAAGGCCATATCGCGCAACATCTCGAAAGCGAGATCGGCGATTTTGTCGTGAAACGCGCCGACGGCCTGTTCGCCTACCAGCTCGCGGTGGTGGTGGACGACGCGTTTCAGCACATCACCCATGTGGTGCGCGGCGCCGACTTGCTGCACTCTACGCCGCGCCAGATTTACCTGCAACGCCTGCTCGGCTTCCCCACCCCGGCCTACATGCATTTGCCCATCGCGGTGAATGTGCAGGGCGAGAAACTCAGCAAGCAGACCCTTGCCCCCGCCATCGCGACGGACGATGCGGCCGCGACGCTGATCGCGGTGCTGGAATTTCTGCGCCAGCAACCGCCCGCCGAATTGCGGCAGGGGAGGGTGGGGGAGGTGTTGGAGTGGGCGGTGGGGAATTGGCAGCCGGAACGGCTGAAGGGATGCCGGCAACTTCCAACGCCAGAAAACCGCCTGGGTAGTGCGTAGTGCGGATTAGCGCAGCGTAATCCGCCGGATGGGAGTTTCATCATCAAAGCAATCAAAATCAAAACCGCCGGGGGTTGCCCGGCAGCAAGTCACCTTCTTTTGCGTCGCCAAAAGAAGGCAACCGAAGAAAAGGTGACCCCGGTTTGCCGCCCCTGCGGGGGGCCCTCGATAGTTCGCAAACAAGCGGGACTGCGGAACTCGCGCTACGCGCTCAGACAGTCCTCGCCTAAACCTCCGCTTGTTTGCAAACTATCGAGGCGGCGCTCAGGGGATAACAATCCAAAACGGTCAATAGTTGGCGGGCAATTGCCCGACAACTATTGAGTGGTATTTTTCTGTGGCTGGTAGATGTAGCGTGCGCATAGCGCACGCTACGCAGACAACCCTTGCTTCTCAATACTCGGTGGGCTTTTGCCCACCGAGTATTGACCGCTTTTGTTTTTGCCCTTCATCCCCTGTGCGCCGCCGAGTAGCGCAGGCCGGTCAGGGGGTGTCGGCGAGGACTGTCTGAGCGCGTAGCGCGAGTTCCGCAGCCGCCTGACTGGCCGAGCAACGCAGGGTACCGCGAAGCGGCGGCAAACCGGGGGCGACTTCTTTTGGTTACTTTTCTTGGCAAGACAAGAAAAGTAACTAGCCGCCGGGCTACCCCCGGCAAACTTTCCACAACTTAAAGCGCCATGCTAGGATGCTCGCCATCTTTCGATTCAGCAATGGAAAATATGATGCACCAATTTATACTGCCTAATACACACTATGTGCCCTGAAAAAACTAAGGTTCCTGTTGCGCCACGTGGCGATCACATCTTCATTATCCAAAATCATGACGGATCAAATCAGGTCGCACATGAAGAGCAGGAATATACATTTGCCTTTGAACTGCGTAATTCCGCACGTGTGATGTCCAATTTATCGAAGATCACAGAGGATGACCCAGGCACCCATTGGCAATTGCGAGCGTTCATACATGGCGCAATCATTCTTTCGTATTCCGCGCTAGAAGCAGCCTACAACGAATTTATTCACTTACATGCATTGACAGCGGAAAGCCCTCTGGACGAGGCAGAGAGAAAGGTCATTTATTCCATTGGACAAGAGAATCTGATGCCAAGAGGTGAATCAAATACCCTGCAAAGATTTAATTTGTTACTGAGGCTATTGGGCAAGCCTGAAATCGAAGCTGGTAGCACAGCCTATCAAAATGCGAATTTGGTTCGCATACTTCGCAATATGGTTGTTCATCCGGTGCCTGGCAGGATTACAACTTTTGTCGATTCGGATGATTTTGACTACTCGTCGCAGCAAGAAATTGTAAAAAAATTAAAGGGCGCTCTCCGCCTGAAGAAATCGGCAACTTTTCCAAAGAACATTATTACGAAGGAGTGTGCCGCTTGGGCAGTTCAGTCATGTGAGGCATTCTTACATGCATTTGTTGTTGCTTCAGACGTAGACATTGGCTTTCTTACAAACCCAAGCCCGAAGAAAAAAACCACGAGCCGCGCAAGGCCGGTTAAATCTTAACCCTCCACTCCCCTCACCACTCCCGCAATCCCCTCCGCACACCTCTTAACCAACTCCCCATCCTCCCCCTCCACCATCACCCGCAACAGCGGCTCGGTGCCGGAAGGACGCAGCAGCACCCGTCCCTTGCCGTCTAACGCAGCCTCGGCTTCCGCCACCGCCGCGCTGACCTTGGCGTCGGCGAGACAACCCTTGGCGTCGGCGACTTTCACGTTGATTAGCACTTGCGGGTACATCGCGAGGTCTTGTGCGGCTTGCGCCAGCGTCTGGTTGGTTGCGCGCAGCGCATGCAACACCTGCAATGCCGAGACGATGCCGTCGCCGGTGCTGTGTTTGTCGAGGCAGATGATGTGGCCTGAGTTCTCGCCGCCGAGCTGCCAATTGTTCTGTTGCAGCAGTTCCATCACGTAGCGGTCGCCGACCTTGGCGCGCTGGAACGGGATAGCGAGCTTCTGCATCGCGTGTTCGAAGGCGAGGTTGGTCATCAGCGTGCCGATCACGCCGCCCTTCATTGTGCCTAGTGCCTGGCGATGCCTTGCGATGATGTACAGCAACTGGTCGCCGTCATACAGTTTGCCCGCCGCATCCACCATGATGAGCCGGTCGCCGTCGCCGTCCAGCGCGATGCCGATATCCGCCTTGTGCTCGATCACGGCCTTCTGCAAATTCGCCGGTGCGGTCGCGCCGTAGCCATCGTTGATGTTCTTGCCGTCCGGTTGCGCGCCGATGGCGACGACTTCCGCGCCGAGTTCGTGGAACACGTGGCGCGCGATGTGGTAGGCCGCACCGTGCGCGCTGTCCACCACGATCTTCAGGCCGCGCAGGTTCATCTCGCATGGGAAGGTGCTCTTGCAGAATTCGATGTAGCGCCCGGCCGCATCGTCGATGCGCCTGGCCTTGCCGAGATTTTCCGAGGCGTTGGTCTGCATCGGGTTGTCCAGTTCCGCCTCGATGGCGCGCTCGGTCTCGTCGGGCAGCTTCGCGCCGCCGCCGGAGAAGAACTTGATGCCATTGTCCTCGAAGGGATTGTGCGACGCGGAGATCACGATGCCGGCCTGCAGGCGCAGCGCGCGTGTCAGGTAGGCGACTGCCGGGGTTGGCACCGGCCCGGCCAGATACACGTCGATACCCGCCGCGATCAGACCGGCTTCCAGCGCCGATTCCAGCATGTAGCCGGAAATGCGCGTGTCCTTGCCGATCAGCACACCGGAACGTTCGCCGCGCATATCGCCGGTGCCAGCAAGCACCTTGCCTGCCGCATAGCCAAGATGCATCACGAATTGCGGTGTGATGGGATGTTCGCCCACTTTGCCGCGCACCCCGTCGGTGCCGAAATATTTTCTGCTCATTTAAGTTGCCTCGTTTACTTTTGAACGTAGCACGCGATTTAGCCAGCCACCCGGTTGCCGTTAATCAGTGGTGTTGGCCAAACGGCCATGCAACGCTATCGCGCCCAGAATCCCGCGCCATCATTGAAATCGGGCGCAAAACCTCTTGGTATTTTTACAAGAATAGCATGCGCGAAGTGTACATTTTAACTTGGAGAGGCAATGCCATGTTTTTCCCGGGTATGAAGTGTCCAACGCCGGGGGTGATCATTGTTGCTGACGGGCAAAACAAGACCGGAAGCGGCGAGCGATTCAAATACCGTAGTCTGCCCTAGACTAGGCCGAATTATCTATGTATTTCGGTCTATGGTCAGGCGGGAGCGCCTGCTTTAGAATCGCGCTGTTTATTCCAGTTGCGAAAACAACCAAGCCGAACTCATTCGTATGATGTCAGGCTAAATGCTTGGCCGATAAATTTCTCTGGGGGCAGTAGATGCACTATACCGGGCAGGACATGCTATGGCTGATTGGCAGCCTGTCCCGCGTATTCCGCCTGCCGTTTGACCCGCAGCTTATCCGCCAGCAATTCCCGCCACCGTATTCCCGCACCGTGCTGCTCAACGCGCTGCAGGCGCTGGGTTTCAAGATCGGCGAAATGGAACTGAACGAAGAGAGCATCGCCACGCTGGAACGCATCCCGTTTCCCGTGGTCGCTTTTCTGCGCGAAGATGGCACTGCATCCACCGAGCATAATCCGGCCAGCAAATCCGACACTCGATCGCCCAAACACGCCGATATTGAACAGTGCATCTCACGTTTGCCCCCTCTCCCGCGAGCGGGAGAGGGTTGGGGTGAGGGAGATGCCGGCGCATCATCCAAACCGGCAACTCCCGCGCTGCTGATTAAAGCCGATGCCGAGCGCGTGCTGTTCTTCCGCGCCGGAGCCGAACAGATGGAAAACATACCGCTTGCCGAATTCACCTGGCACTTCCGCAGCGACATCCTGCTGGTCGCTCGCGACATAGCGCAGACAGCGGCCGATCTCGAAGCAGAACAGTCTGCATTCGCCCCGCAGCCGCCTACACCTGGCCACACCCCGTTCGGCTTTCGCTGGTTCGCCCCGGAGTTGATGAAACACAAACGCATCTGGCGCGATATCCTGATCGCCTCGCTTGCCATCCAGTTGGTCGGCCTGGTCACCCCGCTGTTCACCCAGGTCATCATCGACAAGGTCATCGTCCACCAGACCCAGAGCACGCTGATCGCCCTCGCCGCCGGGCTGGTCATGTTCATGTTGTTCAACAGCGCGATGACCTGGCTGCGCCAATACTTCGTGCTGCACACCGGCAACCGCATCGACGCGGTGCTGGGCAGCCAGGTGTTCCGCCACCTGCTGCACCTGCCGCTGCCGTATTTCGAACACCGCCCCACCGGCACGCTGGTCGCGCGGCTGCACGGTGTCGAGACGGTGCGCGAATTCATCTCGGGGGCCGCCGTCACCCTGCTGCTCGACCTGCCGTTCCTGTTCATCTTCGTCGCCGTGATGTTCTGGTATAGCTGGCAGCTCACGCTGATCGCGCTGCTGTTGCTGTCGCTCATCACCGCCCTGAGTTTCGCCGTCACCCCTGCCCTGCGCGACAAGATCAACCACCAGTTCCTGCTGGGCGCGAAAAACCAGGCCTTCGTCACCGAATACGTCGCCGGCGTGGAAACCGTCAAATCCCTGCAAATGGAACCGGTGCTGGAACAGAAATACGGCGACCTTCTCTCGAACTACCTCGCCGCCGGATTCTCCACGCGCCAGCTCTCCAACAGCTACAACGTCGCAGCCAATGCGCTGGAACAGATCATGACCCTGTCCATCCTCGTGGTGGGCGCGCTGCTGGTGATGCGCAACGACGGTTTTTCCATCGGCATGCTGGTCGCGTTCCAGATGTTCGCCGGACGCATGAGCCAGCCCATGCTGCGGCTGGCCGGGCTGTGGCAGGAATTCCAGCAGGCCGACATCGCCGTCAAGCGTCTGGGCGACCTGATGGACGCGCCCGCCGAACCCCATGCGCTGGTTCCGGCGCGCGCCCGCAGCGGTGCAGGGGGCAAGATCGAACTCAGGGATGTCAGCTTCCGCTACAGCGACAAGCATCCCTGGCTGTACCGCAACCTCAACCTCATTCTCCAAACCGGCAAGCTCACCGTGCTGATGGGGCCATCGGGTTGCGGCAAGAGCACGCTGGCCAAGATGCTGCAAGGTTTTTACTGGCCGAGCGACGGCAGCATCCTGCTGGACGGCTTCGACATCCGCCACCTCGCCGCCAACGAGCTGCGCGCCAACTTCGGCGTGGTGCCGCAGGAGACGCGCCTGTTTTCCGGCACCCTCTACGAAAACCTGCAACTGGCCAACCCCCACGCCGCCTTCGAGGAGATCGTCCACGCCTGCAAGATGGCCGAGATCCATGCGGTCATCGAACAGCTCCCGCAGGGCTACCAGACGCCGGTGGGCGAGAACGGCATCGGCCTGTCCGGCGGACAACGCCAGCGCATCGCCATCGCGCGCGCCCTGCTCAAGCGCCCGCGCGTGCTGATTTTCGACGAGGCGGTGAGCAACCTCGATATGCAGACCGCCGAACATTTCGCCGGAACCGTCAACAAACTCAAGGGCAAAGTCACCATGCTGTTCATCACCCACCAGTTGCCCAAGGCGTTGCAGGTGGACGAAGTCATACGTTTCGGCCAGCCGGAAGCGGCAACGCATCAGTCTTGATTTCCTGCCTGGCTTGCCGCCGCGGGGTATCCTGCGACAGGATCCGACTAACATAAAACCGACAGAATGTCAATATGCCGAAATGCATAGGCAATTCAGCATATTGTTTAATACCCACCCGCAGGTTATGGTTATAACGGATTGTACTGATTAGCCGCCGGATTTTTCCGGCGATGCCAGTGAAAAAGGCAAACCTGTCGAAAGGCAGGGACGCAAAGTTTCCGATCTAACGGGTAATACCTATGATAGCGGGGCCGCCAATGGTTGTTTATGGCCGCCCCTCTGTTTATCAAAAGGAGGGGCTTCATTTTGTCTGCCAAACATTGGAAGAAACGCCTGACCAGCGTTGACCCGCTCGACTTCTCCCCCGGCTTGCTGCGCATCCAGGCGCAACCGCCCACCCCATTCGCGCGCGCCCTGCTGTACAGTCTGCTCACCCTGCTGGGACTGCTGTTCATCTGGGCCATCTTCGGCAAACTGGATGTCGTCGCCAGCGCCGAAGGCAAACTCCTCCCGCAAAGCTACCTCAAGATCGTTCAACCCTCCGAACAAGGCGTCATCCGCGACATCCTCGTGGAAGAAGGCGAACACGTCAAAGCTGGGCAAACCCTGATGCGCATGGACACCACCCTCACCGAAGCCGACGGCAAAACCCTCGAAACCGACACGCGGGGCAAGCGCCTCGTCCTGCGCCGCATCGACGCCGAACTGGCGGGGCGCCCTTTCGCCAAGCGATCCGGCGACCCCTTTGCCTCCGCTAACTCTGGCGACCTCTACACCCAGACCCTCGCCCAATACCGTGCCAACCGCACCGCCTATGAGACCGCCCTGTCGCAGGAACGCAGCCTGCACGACAAGGCGCAAAGCGACCTGTCCGCCGCAGAAGAAATCCGCACCAAACTGCTCAAGACCCTGCCGCATTACCGCCAGCAGGACGAAGCCTACGAGCGGCTCGCCAAGGATGGCTTCGCCAGCAAGATCATGGCCAACGACAAAGCCCGCGAACGCATCGAAAAAGAACAAGACCTCAAATCGCAGGAATACCTCATCCAGAGCGCACAAGCCAGCCTGGCCCAATCGTCCCGCAAACTTGCCCAGATCACCGCCGACTACCACCGCCAGCTCCAAGCCGAACGCGCCGACATCGAAGATAAACTCGACAAGTCGCAGGGCGAACTCACCAAACAGCAATACCGCCGCAACCTGCACGAACTCAAAGCCCCGCAAGAGTGCGGAGGGGTGGCCGCAGAGCAACCTGGCACCCGCAGCCCCGGCGGATGCATCGTCAAAGACCTCGCCACCCACACCATCGGCACCGTCATCAGCCCCGGCACCATCCTGATGACCCTCGTGCCCAACGACGAAATCCTGCGCGCCGAAGTCTGGGTCGGCAACCAGGACGTCGGCTTCATCTACACCGGCGAACCGGTCAAGATCAAACTCGCCGCCTACCAGTTCCAGAAATACGGCATGGTCGAAGGCCGTGTCGCCCACCTCAGCGCCGATGCCAGCGACACCAACCAGCAGCAACAGCCCAACAACAAAACCGGCAGCAACCTCCCGTTCGCCTACCGCGCCCTGATCGACCTCAAGGCACAGCACCTTATCGCCGACGGCGTGCGTCACAGCCTCACCCCCGGCATGCAAGTCACCGCCGAAATCCACCTCGGCACCCGCACCATCCTCGAATATTTGCTCTCGCCCGTGCTGGGCGCGTTTCAGGAAGCGGGGAGGGAGAGGTGAGCATGGGAAAAGGTATGGCCAGCGCAGCAAATTTATTTGGGAGAGATAATGAAAAATAACTCACAGCCAAGTTATTCGTTTTTGGATGACAGCGAAGCACTGGACGGCGAATCGATCGACATCTACTTGTTCAATCTCGGCGGCGGACAAGACATCATCGGCGACACGGCTTGCGTAGATATTCTGCGTATCGGCGCGGGCGTACTGCCTGCCGACATCACTTTCGCGCGCAACGGCATGGATGTGGTGCTGTGCATCAACGGTACGGACGACCAACTGACCCTTCAGAATTGGGGCCGTAACCGGAACGCGCGCATCGAGTGCATCGAATTCGCGGACGGCACGGTCTGGCACACAACCTATCTGCAATTGCAAATTACTGCCGCCATCAACGGTACGGCTGGCGATGATAACCAAACCGTATAACGTGGCAGCCCGCGAGACTTTTGAACGCGGGTGTGGCCAGCGCCTACGGGTGTCTGGGCGAAAGTCCGTAGGGCGGATGAGCGTAGCGTTATCCGCCGTATGTGCTTGTGTTATGCGCGCCAGATTGGCGATCATCGAACTCCTGCACTCGCTCATCCATTGCATCGAGCATTGGATGAGCACACTGTATCGTTCGCACTACCGCAGCAAACTTGCGCAACTGGATGACAGATACCACCACCGCCATACCCCGCAAAAACCGGAATGGCTCAAAGCCAAAATCATCCGCCTCAAAGCGCTTATGCCGCAGGCCGGATGCCGCCGCATCGCCGACATCTGCAACCGCCGCTTCGCCGCCTCCCGCAAAGTCACCATAGGCAAAACCTACGTCCATCAAATCTTGCAACGGCACGATTACGAAGTCCAAATCCTGCGCCGCAACCTCAAGCACGCCAAACCCAAGCTACTTCCGCGCAACCTCATCTGGGGTATCGACCTAACCGGCAAAACCGATACTGGCAAAAAACTCTATGCGCTATTTGCTGTTCTCGATCACGGTAGCCGCGCCCTGCTGCACCTGCAAGCACTGAGCAATAAAACTTCCAGCGCCTTACTCACCTGTTTGCTTGAAATCATCCGCACCCACGGTAAACCCAAAATCATCCGCACCGACAACGAATCCATTTTCACCTCCCGTATCTTCCGTCGTGGGCTAAAACTACTCGGCATCCGCCACCAACTAACCGACCCCGGCTGCCCGTGGCAGAACGGCAGAATCGAACACCTGTTCGGCACCCTCAAACAAAAGCTCGACCAGCGAATTTACTTCCATCTCCCCTCGGCGGGAGAGGGATTGAGGGAGAGGGAGGGGTGAGGGAGGGGTGAGGGAGGGGTGAGGGAGCAACTCAACCGCGACCTGCAAACATTTCGCTACTGGTACAACCACATCCGCCCGCACCAGAATCTGGATGGCAAAACCCCGGCGGAAGCATGGCACGGCGACAACCCATACACAAGATCACCCAAGCAAGAGCACTGGTTCGAGGCGTGGGATGGGCTGTTGATGGGGTATGAATTGAGGCGTTAACAGAACCGTTCGCCCTGATGTATAGAAGGGCGAGCACTTGTAGGCGAAGGCACTGGAAGTGTCCGCGATGTAACGCCTCCAAGGTGAAAAATGAGCGGATGAATGATAAAAAACGAGGAACACAGGCAAGAAAAACGGGGAAATGAAGCAAAAGGTAACGGTAACAACTGACAGGAGGCGCGAAAAAATGAAGAAATCAACACAAGAAAGAGTATGGCGGACGTGTGGACGGGACACCGCCTGGGGCGACGGCAACTACCTCTATGGCGGAGACGGCAACAACACTCTTTATGCGCAGGATATCAACAAAGAATTGTATGCGGGCGCGGGCAACGACCTGATCGCGGGCAAAGGAGGCGGCGACATCCTCTACGGCTCCTCGGGCGACGACCGCGTCTACGCAGACAGCCAGATCGACGTTGCATCGGCCATCGCACTCGGCAACAGCCAGACCGGCAGCGGCCGCAAAGGCGACTGGCTCTCGGGCGGCGCGGGCGACGACACCCTCGTGGCCGGAGACGGCAACGACGCGCTGTTCGGCGGCAGCGGGGCCGACCTGCTCGCAGGCGGCGCCGGGGATGACGACATCCTCGGCGACAAAAACTATTTACCGGACAGTTTCGACTGGACGGTGACCACCCAGGCCGATGGCACCCGATTATTTTCACAGGCGTATGACTTGAATGGAACCGGCGTTGGCGGCGCGGACACCATCCATGCCGGGGCCGGAGCCGATTACGTCTGGGCGGGCGCGGGCGGCGACGTGGTGTACGGCGAAGCCGGCGCCGACAAACTCGTCGGCGAAGCAGGCAACGACATCCTGTTCGGCGGAGCGGACAACGACACCCTGTGGGGCGGGGCGGACAGCGACTACCTCGACGGCGGCGACGGCAACGACCAGCTCATCGGCGAAGCGGGCAGCGACACCCTCGCGGGCGGCGCGGGCGACGACGACCTCTCCGGCGATGCATCCAATGTAGATATCAGCCTGCACGGCGACGACTATATCGAGGGCGGAGCGGGCAACGACACCCTCCACGGCGGCGACAACAACGACACCCTGTGGGGCGGGGCAGGCTCCGACAACCTGACTGGCGGACTGGGCGACGACAAGCTTTACGGGGAGGCGGGCGCGAACACCCTGGACGGGGGCGACGGTGCGGACTTGCTCAACTCGGGCGGCCCCGGCAGCACCTTGTCTGGCGGCGCAGGCAACGACGACATCTCCGCAGCGGGCGGCGGCAACACCCTCGACGGCGGCGCGGACAACGACACCCTCGCCGCAGACGGCGGCGGAAACTATCTTGACGGCGGCGATGGCACCAACAGCTTGCAGGCCACGGGCGGCAGCAACGCCCTGTTCGCGGGCACGGGCAACGACGACCTCGCCGCCTGGGGCGACGGCAACTATCT
>Ga0172380_10000716_pt1 | contig 61445 bp, 57 predicted proteins | sample Leawe162metaG_FD_119747 | JGI IMG/M metagenome (GOLD analysis project Ga0172380, IMG submission 119747) | Leachate microbial communities from a municipal landfill in Southern Ontario, Canada - Leachate well 162 metaG | ecosystem: Engineered > Solid waste > Landfill > Unclassified | place... | reverse complement strand
CGGGCCCGTGAATCTTGGTTCCGGTTCCGAAATCTCTATCAAAGATTTAGTAAAGCTGATAGTGAAGCTTACCGGTTTTAAGGGAAAAGTTATGTGGGATAAGAGTAAGCCCGATGGCCAGCCAAGGAGATGCCTCGATCTTTCAAAGGCAAAAAAAGAGTTTAGTTTTGCGGTTAAGATCCCCTTGAAGGAAGGGCTCGCGAGAACCATTAAATTGTATAGAAAATAATTAAATGAATAAACAAGAATCATAATGAAAAAAAAGTTAATAGAGAACAGCCTGATTTATTCTGGGTTACAAATTTTACAAGGCGGGATAGGGTTCCTGTTATTGCCTATCTATACCCGGTTCCTTAGTCCGGACGATTACGGGGTAGTTTCAGTAATCAATTCAGTAGCTGTTTTTTTGGGTATTTTTTATATGTTAGGATTGGATGGCGCTGCCTATCGCTATTACTTTGATTTGAGGGATAGGCAGGATGAGTTGAAGCGCTTTTGGGGTACGATCATTACTTTGTTGTTTGTTTTATCTTCGGTTCTTACGTTAGTTTTCTTATGTTTCGGGGGATTTTTACTTCGTCCGTTTATTGGCGGTATAAAGTTTTATCCAAACATGTTATTGGGTATTATTGGGGCGGCCGTATTACCGCTTTTTACTGTTTATCAATCCTTGATTCAAGCCCAGCATAACGGGAAGAAATACGGAATTGTTAGATTGTCAAATGTGGCTATTTTATCGTTGCTCACGATTCTCTTTGTTGTATTTTTCAGATTACGGGCAACAGGGCCGATCTTGGCAACAACCTTGACTGCGGTTTTATTTTTTACATTTGCGCTTTGGAAAATGAGAGGTAAATTTATCTTCGGAATTAATACTAAATACCTGAAAAAGATCTTTTCCTACAGTCTGCCTATTGTACCGCATAAATTAACCGGATGGGCAGTTAGTTTATTGGACCGGATCCTAATCAATCGGTTCGTATCCACGGCCGCGGTAGGGATATATAACATAGGTTACTTATTTGGCAGTATACAGGGCGCCATAAGCTATGCTGTAAATGATGCATTTGCGCCGTGGTTTTATGAAGAGATGAAAGAAAACAGGACCGTAAAGGTAAAGAAATTTTTTATCTTAGCGATGACTTTATATATTACCCTGTCTTTGTGGATTACTTTCTTTGCGAAAGAATTCTTGTGGATTGTAGCGAAGGGGGATTTCCGAGAGTCTTGGAGGGTTGTAGGCTTACTGTCGTTTGGGAGTTTTTTCAGCGGTTATTACTGTTTTTTGGTGAATCAGCTTTTTTATACGGAGAAAGGGACGCGTTATGTGCCTGTTGCCACAATTTCGGCGGCACTGATCGGTTTTTTGCTGAATTTGGTACTGATTCGAAGATACGGTATAATGGGGGCAGCAATTACTATGTTTTTTACCAACGTCGTCACTACATTTTTGGTTGGTTTATTTGCTCAACGGCTGCAGCCCGTAGACTGGGACCATTTATTTATTTTTAAACTTTTACTGGTGAACGGTACAGCTTGTATTTTTAGCTATTACATATCATCTGTGGTAATCACGCCATTTAGCGCGGTATTGATAATAAAAATCCTTGTTGTTCTAGTCTGCACTTTTGTTAATCTATTTTTTTGCTGGAGGAAAGTAGGCGGGTTAGACATCTTGAAGGAATCACTTATTTTGATCCGGCCTTCTTAAGTTGTAAGCGTATATTAATGTTTAAACCAAGGCATAACAATAAAATAAATAAGTATAATGTCTCGGATTACCAGTTCGTAAAGGAACAGTAATATGCAAAGAATCATAGAAGGGAAAAAAGCGGATAGGCCAGCAGGGAAGACTGGATATTACGGTTTGCCCTTGGAAGTCAAGTACTGCAAAAGATGCGTCATTTCAAACCAGCGTCCGAGCACTATTGTTGAGTTTAAAAATCAACCTGCCGTTTCAAAGCCAACAATAGAATTCGATAACGAAGGAGTATGCAGCGCTTGCCGTTTTGTTGAACTGAAAGAAAAGATCGATTGGGCTAGGCGCGAAAAGGAATTGATCGAGTTGTGCAATAAATATCGGAAAAATGACGGTTCTTATGATTGTATCGTGCCAGGCAGCGGAGGAAAAGATAGCACCTTTACTTCCCATATATTGAAATACAAATATGGTATGAATCCGCTTACCGTGACTTGGGCACCACATAAATACACAGAGATTGGCTGGAATAATTTTCAACGCTGGATAGATTCAGGATTAGATAATATCCTTTATTCACCTAACGGAAAATTACACCGTTTATTGACTAAGTTGGCTTTTGAAAATTTAGCGCATCCCTTTCAACCATTCATTATCGGACAAAAACTAGTTGGTCCGCGCTTTTCGATCCTATACGGCATACCTTTAGTTTTCTATGGTGAAAACCAGGCTGAATATGGGAATAGGATAGCGGAAAATGAATCGCCTACGATGGATATGTCTTTTTTTACGGATGCAGGGCAAAATTTCAAAGAAATTTTTCTAGGAGGTGTCTCAGTAGCTGATTTGATCAAAAGCCAGGGAATAGATAAGAGGGACTTGAATCCCTATTTGCCGATTGTTCCGGAAAGGCTTAAAGGTACCGGTACCCAGGTGCACTATCTTGGCTATTATTTGAAATGGGATCCTCAAGAATGCTACTATTACGCAGCCGAACACACCGGTTTCCAGCCTAATACCGAAAGGACGGAAGGGTCATATTCGAAATATTCATCTATCGATGACCGGATTGACCCGCTTCATTATTATACTACCCTCGTAAAATTTGGCATCGGCCGTGCGACTTACGATGCCGCTCAGGAAATTCGTAATAAAAAAATCACCAGGGAGGAGGGTGTGGCTCTGGTGCACAGGTATGACACAGAATTCCCCTCTAAGTATTTTAAAGAATTGTTGGAGTATATGGGGATCGACGAAGCTAGATTCTGGGAGATTATTGATAAGGCTCGTTCGCCCCATCTTTGGGAAAATAAGAACGGGGAGTGGAAATTAAAGCACCAGGTTTCTTGATTTATTGCAGATAGGAATATCGGAATGCTTATTTATTTGGCTCAGCTTACTCATGAAAAAACGAACGTTTTTCAAAATCGTTGTTTTCCTCTAGCGGTAGGCTTTATCGCCGAATATCTCAAAGAAATATTTGGCTCTAGGATAACTGTTGAGGTCTTCAAAGCTCCAAAGGATTTGAATCAAGCCTTGCTGAAGAAGATTCCGGATATTTTCATGCTGAGTAATTATTTATGGAATACCAATCTCTCTTGCGCTTTCGCGAAGAAAGTCCGTGAACGGAACGAAAATGTGCTCATTCTGATGGGAGGGCCGAATATCAGCTCCGATCATCAAAAACGCCAATTATTTTTAAGGCAAAATCCGGCTATCGATGTATATATACTTAAAGAAGGAGAGAGGGTTGCAGTAGATTTAGTAGAGAAATTTATTGAAACTAAGAGCAGGTCTGCTGTTAAGAAGTTGAAGCATTTTTCCACCGTATCTGTTATAGACGGACAGCTATGTGAGAATGAGGCCGACGAAAGTGACAGGATCGGGTTATCAGGCAGGAATGGTACACTTAGCGATATTCCTTCGCCATATCTTTCGGGTCTTTTTGATAAGTTTTTTATTGACGGGGCAGTTCCAATAATTGAAACTAATCGAGGCTGTCCTTTTTCTTGTTCTTACTGTCAGCAGGGAGGTAAGTATTTTAATAAGATTGCCCATTTTCCTCCGGAACAAATTGGCGAAGAAGTGCTTTATATTGCGCGAAAGATGAATAAGGAAAATGTTCAATCTTATGCTATAGAGATAGCGGATGCTAATTTTGGGATGTATGATAGAGATTTATTGATTTCAGAAGCTATCCGTAAAGCCCAGGATAATTACGGTTTTCCTAAGGTAGTAGGGTGCTCTACAGGGAAGAACAGAATAGATTCGATCGTTAAAAATATTAATTTTTTACAGCCGGGTACAATCACACTGCGTAGTGCTTTGCAGTCAACAAACCCCCGGACCCTTCGCGCTATCAACCGTGTAAATATCCGCTTCGAAACATACCTTAAGATTAGGGAGGAGATGGATAATCTGGGGTTAAAAAATAATTGCGACCTAATGCTGGGATTGCCGCTGGAAAGCTTGGAATCGCATTGTCAGGGAATTTATAGTTTGATTGATTGGGTAGATGAGTTTACTTGTCTGCAATCGATTATCTTGAACGGTTCGGAAATGGAGCGCGCAGATTACCGGGAAAGGTACGCTTTAGCTACCCGATTCCGAGTTATCCCAGAATGCTTAGGTGAATATTCCATATTTGATGAAGAGACCAAGGTATTGGAGACTGAAGAAATAATCATCCAGACGAACACAATGTCATTTAAAGATTATTTACAATGCAGGAAACTTCATTTCTTATTGATGGTTTACCATAACACTGGTCTTAATTCCATAATTTATGATTTTTTCAAGCATCTAAATTTTCCTAAATCACAATTGATGAAAGAATTATTCACTTTAGATAGCAGTCCACTTCAAAATGTAATAGATGGTTTCCTTGAAGATACAAAAAGAGAATTATTCACCACGGCGGAAGAGATTACAAAAATAGAAAACCCGGAAGACCTTACTTATAATAAAATATTCAAGTATTTATCAATAGCATTTTTCCTCAATAAGAATTTAGTGGTTGAGACGTTGAGTTCTGCTCTTAAAAATACCCTTGGGCCAACTTATGATTCTGAAATTTCTGAAATAGCAGGAATTATCGGGGAAATGATAATTGTTCCTTCTGGGGAAAGCGTGAGTAAAGTTATAAACTTTAAGAGTAAACAGTTAAAAGAAATATTCGGGTCATCTGTTAGGTTATTTCATTCGCAGGAACAGTTGAGCAAGTTGAAAATATTGAATAATATGTACAAAGAACCATCAGATAAAATAAATAAGATGGTCTATCATCTTCGCCCTGTAAATTTATGTCTGCGCTATGAATATGATATAGCTGACCTTATGAAAATTCAAGCTCTGTAATTGTTTAAAATGTATAATATGAATGAAATGATGATTGGTAATCGAAAAATAGGATCAATTTATCCTCCTCTGGTTATTGCGGAAATCGGAATCAACCACGAAGGTAGCTTGGATAAGGCGATACAAATGATAGATAGCGCTTCAGGGGTAGGATGCGAATGCGTTAAATTCCAGACCCATGTTATTGAAGACGAAATGGTTCCTAACACCGTTATCCCCGGGAATGCCGATGAGAGTATATGGGATATTATGAAGCGTTGCGCCCTTTCGGAAAAAGAAGAGGAGAAGTTGAAGGAATATGCGGAATCTAAGGAGATGATTTTCCTGAGTACTCCTTTTTCGCGCGCCGCGGCAGTACGCTTAGAGAAAATGAAGGTTGTTGCCTATAAGATCGGTTCGGGCGAATGCAATAATTATCCACTGGTGGAACATATCGCTTCTTATGGAAAACCGGTCATCCTTAGCACCGGTATGAACAATATGGATAGTATTGCAAGGTCAGTATCAATTTTTAGAAAATTCAAGATTTCCTTTGCGCTTCTGCATTGTACTAGCATATATCCGACTTCCTACGACAAGGTCCGCTTAGGCGCTCTGAATGAATTAAGAAGCATATTCCCAGATGCTGTAATTGGGTTATCTGATCATTCCCTCTCGAATTACCCTTGTTTGGGTGCTGCAGCCCTTGGGGCGAGCATCTTAGAGAGGCATTTTACTTCCGATAAAAGTTGGCCGGGGCCGGATATCCCAATCTCTGCTTCTCCCGAGGAGCTTAAAGAGCTTATAATCGGAAGCCGGATAATCCATCAGGCATTGGGAGGCAGTAAGACTGTCCTGCAGGAAGAGCAACCTACTATTGATTTTGCTTATGCGTGTGTCGTAGCAATACGTGATATTGCCACCGGAGAAAAATTCACTATGGATAATATTTGGGTTAAACGTCCGGGTACCGGAGAGATAAAAGCGGAGTATTTTAATGAAGTTCTATCTAAAAATGCAAGAACCAACATTAAAAAAGACAGCCAGATAAAGTGGGAGTGGGTAAGATGAGTAAAAAGAAGATATTATTTTTAACCGGTACGCGTGCAGATTTTGGAAAGGTAAAATCCCTTATTCATGCGACAGAGAATGAGGATAACTTTAAATGCTCAGTTTTTGTCACTGGTATGCATATGCTTTCCAGGTATGGCTTGAGCGTAGAGGAGGTGCGTAAAGAGGGTTTTAAGGAAATTTATACTTTTATAAACCAGGTGCACGGCGAACCTATGGAGCTTATTTTAGCTAATACGATCAGCGGCTTGTCAAGATATATGCATGAATTCTCTCCGGATTTGATTGTAGTCCACGGGGACAGAATTGAAACCTTGGCCGGAGCGATTTCCGGGGCACTCACTAATACGCTTGTGGCCCACATTGAGGGCGGAGAAATTTCCGGGACCATTGATGAATTAATACGGCATTCCGTTTCAAAGCTTTCTCACCTGCATTTTGTTGCGAATGATCTAGCAGCCAAAAGATTACGGCAATTAGGCGAAAACAATAACTCTATTTACGTTATTGGTTCTCCAGATATCGATATAATGTTATCAGAAAAGCTTCCTTCTCTGGAAGCGGTAAAGAAACATTATGAAATTAATTTTGATAATTATGGGGTTGTGATTTTCCATCCGGTCACTACTGAGCAGGAAAAACAATACGGCCGCACAAAAGAGCTAGTGGAAGCTCTGTTGGAAACAGGTCAGAATTATGTGGTTATATATCCGAACAATGACCAAGGTTCGGAGTACATTTTTGAAGCGTACAAGGCCTTGGAAGGTAACCCGCGATTCAAAATCTTTCCCTGCATGCGTTTTGAATACTTTTTAACCTTGATAAAGAATTCAAGATACATAATCGGTAATTCAAGCGCAGGTATCCGCGAAGCCCCCGTGTATGCGGTAATATCGGTTAATATCGGGAATCGGCAAAGAAACCGCTTCTATCATGAAACTATCATTAATGCAGATTATGACAAAAAATCCATACTAGATAGCATTGCTAAGATTAAATATATGAATAAATCTGCACCTTGTCATCATTTCGGGGATGGCAATAGTGTTAGTTATTTCATTAAGGCTATTCGTTCCGATAAGCTATGGAAGACGGCGAAACAGAAAGAATTTTGCGACCTTATCTCTATGAATTCAGTATCAAAGATAAAACGGATATCATGAAGAAAGAAAATATCTTTGCAATTATCGTCGCGCGTGCAGGCTCTAAAGGTTTAAAGCACAAGAATACATTGCTTTTGAGCGGCAGGCCGCTTGTCACCTATACCATTGATGCTGCGCTTAATTGTCCTCAAATAAGCCATACTATTGTGAGCACAGACGATAACAGAATCAAGGAAATATGCTTGAGGCGACAGGTGGAAGTCATCGATCGCCCTAAAGAGCTGGCGGGAGATTCAGCACGCAGCCAGGATGTGGTAGAACATGTTTTAAAAAAGCTGCGTAAGAATAATAAACTTCCCAAGTTTTTCGTCTTACTGCAACCTACTTCACCTTTTCGTGCCGCCGGACATCTATCAGCCTGCTTGAAAGAATTTTTAAAATCCGGAGTTAATTGCTCGATCAGCGTTACTGAAGCACGGCATAATCCTTACAAGCAATTTTCACTAAAGAATAAGAGATTAAGTCCGCTCTTTAGTGTTGAGAAACTCCATGAGCCCCGCCAGCTACTCCCTAAGATCTACCGGCAAAATGGCGCTATTTACGTTATGTCCAGCGAGCTATTCTTAAAGAAAAAAACTTTTTTTGTTCCTCCTGTTTTACCATTTGTAATGGATGAAGCAAGCAGTATTGATATAGATACCCCATTAGATCTTAAATTTGCCGAATCCTTAAAATCTGAAAATGGATCTCCTATGAACCAGGATCCTTGTTCTTTTCACTCGGAGGTCGCCAGACGTACCGGCAAGAAGATTGATTTGAAATATTTAGGCAGGAATACAGTTTTTCTGAAGAAGATCGCCCGGGAGCAGAAAATTTTAGCAAATCGTTTGTATAATTTTCGCGAAAAAATAAAAAGTTGTCCTATTTGCAAAAGCCATCGGTCAAAATTTTTCGTAGAGGTTTACCGGTATCCTTATGTGGAATGCCTTGATTGCGGTCACATCTATTGTCAAACACCGCCTAAAGCCGGGGCAGTTAACAGGCTCTATGCCGGCAAGAAGGGAGAACGCTGTCCTCAAGATTCTGTATACGCGCATGAAACAATTTTTAATAAAAGGATTAAATGTATTACAAGGCCAAAAGTTGATTTTGTTAAGAGCATACTTAAACCGGGAGGAATATGGGTTGACATTGGCTGTGGTACCGGTGAGTTATTAATTGCTGCCCGGGAAGCGGGATGGCAAGTAAAAGGAGTAGAGGCTGACCCAGTAGAGATATCTTTTGCCAGAAAAAAGGGCTTGAAGGTGTGCTGCGGGTATGTGACTGGCGGTAACGTTGCTGGCTATTTACGTGGAGCAAGAATTGTATCTTTTATCAATGTGCTTGAGCACATAAAATCGCCTGTAGATGTGCTCAAGAGGGCAGTTAAGGGCCTTAAGTTACGGTCGTATCTGGTTATAGAATTACCGCGTCATCCTTCGCTAAGCTCTTTTAATAATCTGGCATTTCCTCAACTTGCCTATAGGCACATTTATCCTCCTGATCATCTGCATGTTTTTACTGAACGATCCGCTGAGCTCATGTTGCATAAATCAGGGCTAAAGGCTATAGCGGTTTGGGATTTCGGGCAGGACCTATATGATCTGATCCTGCTGGCTGCGGCCAATGCCGGCCTGCAGAAATCAAGCTATTATGAACGGATTATCAACCAAGCTTTTAACTTGCAGATATATTTGGATAAACACGGTTTTTCTGATTCCATGTTTATTATATGTGAAAAAATTAAAAATATTTAGGGATTATTCATAGATGAACATAATTATACCGCTTTAATGCCAAATATCCGCTTAATTGCCCGGCTTGACATAAAAGGCCACAATCTTATTAAAAGTATACACCTCGAAGGTTTGCGGGTAATTGGCGACCCACAGCTTTACGCGCGCAAATATTACGAGCAGGGGATTGATGAGCTTATTTATATGGATATTGTTGCTAGTTTGTATGATCGAAATAATTTATTAGAAATCGTACGCAGGACATCGGAAAACATATTTGTTCCTATGACTGCGGGAGGCGGGATAAGATCGATTGAAGATGCAAAAAATCTTTTGAATGCGGGTGCGGATAAGGTAGCGATCAATACTGCTGTGGTCAAGAATCCGGATCTTGTTACTGCTATTGCCAGGACTTTCGGTTCACAATGTATGGTCCTTTCAATAGAGGCGAAAAAAAAGTCTGAAGGCATCTGGGAAGCATACTGTGATAACGGCAGAGAGAAAACGGGCCTGAATGTGGTGGATTGGGCTAAGCAGGGGGTTAAGCTCGGAGCAGGTGAGATACTGCTCACTTCTATTGATTATGAAGGCACAGCAAGCGGTTTCGATTATGAATTAGCCCGCGAAGTATGTGATGCAGTGTCGATCCCTGTAATTGTAAGCGGAGGTATGGGAAGCACTCAGCATTTTATCAAAGTAGTCAAAGATGGGCATGCTGATGCGGTAGCAATGGCCCATGTTCTGCATTATGACAAGCTGGAGATATCCGAGATCCGGCAGGTTGTTCGTAAAAACGGGATCCTGATAAGAGATATCGCAGATGCGTAAGGTTACTATTATTAAGTGTGGATATTGTAATATACTCAGTGTAAAGAGGGCTTTTGAACATTGCGGGGCAGAGGTTTCGGTTAGTGATTCTGTCTCGGCAATTGAAAAGGCGGAGAGATTGGTTCTCCCGGGGGTAGGAGCTTTTGCAGACGGTATGGATTGGTTGAAGGATAAAGGGTTAACCTTACCAATAAAAGAATATGTGAAGACTAAGCGTCCATTCCTGGGTATTTGTTTGGGTATGCAAATGATGTTTGATGAAAGCGAAGAGTTTGGTTTAAGCAAAGGTTTTGGATTTATCCCCGGTAGGGTTGTTTGTATCCCCAGGGTAGGCAGTGGCAATAGGCCGCATAAGATACCTCACATTGGCTGGAATAGCCTGGAAAAGCCGCAAGGTATTTTTAATTGGGATAATACTTTATTGCAGGGAATAAATGAAGGCGATTTTGTTTATTTTGTACACTCGTTTACTTCCTTGCCGGATGATGAGTCTTGCCGTCTCGCGGACACTTATTACGACGGTTGTCGTATTTCGGCGGTAGTCCGTTCGGGTTCTCTCTATGGATGCCAGTTCCATCCCGAAAAGAGCGCAACGATCGGCTTAAAGATCATTAAGAATTTTGTGGAGTTAAACTAAATGAAGGTATTATTAGTTGTTTATGATAATGAATCGTATATCCACCAGTTTCCTCTAGGGCTTGGTTATATCGCTGCTGTGCTCGAAAAAGAAGGCTATGAGGTAGAGATATATAATCAAGACATGCATCATTATCCAGAAGGTCATCTGACGGGATACCTGGATAAAAACAAGTTTGATTTTATTGGTGTAGGCGTGATTGCCGGTTATTACCAATATAAGAAATTGCTTAAAATTTCAGAAGCAATAAACACGTCTAAGCAAAGGCCTTACTATTTATTGGGTGGCCACGGGCCTTCTCCGGTCCCGGGGTTTTTCTTAGAAAAAACTAAAGCTGATGTTGTGATCGTGGGAGAAGGAGAGGATACAATCGTTGAACTTCTGGATGCCGTTGCTAACAGCAAACCGTTAGACGGCGTTAAGGGGATAGCCTATCTTAAAGACCAAAAGTTAGTTGTTACCAAAAGAAGAGAGCTTATAAAGAATATCGACACTATACCGTTCCCCGCTTACCATTTATTCCCTATCGAATATTACAGGTTGTTGAGAATGCCTCATGCGGCAAATACTGATTTTGTCTTACCTCTTCTATCGGGCAGAGGTTGTACATTTACCTGTACTTTTTGCTACCGTATGGATGAAGGCTTTAGACCGCGGAGCAATGCTTCTATTATCGAGGAAATAAGATTCTTAAAATCTAAATACGGGATTACTTACATTGCTTTTTTTGACGAGCTGCTTATGTCGTCAGTACCAAGGACGATAAGCCTCTGCGAAGATTTTATTAAAGCCGGGTTAAATATCAAATGGGATTGTAATGGCCGTTTGAATTATGCGCGGCCGGATGTATTAAAAATAATGAAGAAGGCTGGCTGCGTATTTATAAATTACGGGATAGAAGCTATTGATGATGTAGTATTAAAAAATATGAAGAAAATTCTTACTGTTGAGCAGATTATCAAGGGAATTGAAGTTACGCTTAAAGAAGGGATCAGCCCGGGGTTCAATATAATATTCGGTAATATCGGAGATAGTAAAAAAACTTTAGAAAAAGGTATAAAATTTCTGCTCAAGTATGATGATGGGGCGCAGATGCGTACGATCAGGCCGGTTACCCCGTATCCAGGATCGCCGCTCTATTATTATGCTATAGAGCAGGGCCTATTAAAGGATGAGAAGGATTTCTATGAGGATAAACACTTGAATTCCGACCTTCCTACAGTTAATTTTACTGATTTAAGCGATGAAGATTTTTGTCTAGCTCTTTTTAAAGCTAACAGTCGGCTCTTAAAGAACTATTTTTTAAAGAAAAAGGAATCTCTTTTAGCTCAAACTAAGAAATTATATTTTTATAAAGATGCTACATTCCGGGGTTACAGGCAGACATGATTTTATGGCTTTTCGTAAGCAGGATTGACTGAATGAAGATTAAAATCAAATATTACACTAAAACTTTTGTTAAAGAAAGCCTTAGCGTCTTCAGGGCCATATTTTTCAATGTGCTTTCTCTCTGTAGTGTAATCGTACAATCTGATTTTTTTTGTAAGGATATTAAGAAAATAAAAAAAATTAAATTTGATGAAATAGTGGTCATGGGAAACGGCCCTTCATTAGTCGGGGATTTTAAAGAGCATATTGATTTTTTTAGTGGAAAAGCAATCGCCTGCGTTAATGATTTTGCAGTGTCTGAGTACTTTCATGTGTTAAAACCGGATTTTTCTATATTTTTTGATTCCTGTTATTGGATAAAGAATCCATCAAAAAGCAGATGTACTATTAATGACCAGGTCTATAAGTCGTTTAGAGAAAAAGTTAACTGGCCGGTAACGATGATAATGCCTTTAGTGGCCAGAGAGTGGAATTGGTTTATTGACCTGCCAAAACTGAACAAGAACATCAATATTTGCTACGTTAACTGGACCAGGATAGATTGTTCTAAAAACCTGAGGAATTTTCTATATAAAAATAATATTGCCATGCCACGCGTAGTGAACGTTTTAATTAATGCATTAGTTATAGCAATAAATATGGGATATAGAAAGATATATTTGATGGGCGCAGATCACTCTTGGCACGAGAATATTTGCCTTGGAAATGATAACGTAGTTTATTGTAAGGCCGAGCATTTTTATCCCGAAGAGGAGCTTTCTTTGAAGCCTGTCTTCAGGGATCCGGAAGAAACCAGAAGGTACAAGATGCATGAGTTATTCCACGATCTTTCATTGACTTTTGAGGGGCATCAGGAAGTTGCGGAATATGCTGAATTTATGAGAGCAAAAATATATAATGTCAGTAAAAAATCTTATATTGATGCTTATGAAAGAGTAACCTTATAATTATTGAAAGGAGCTGATAGCGATGGAACTCCTAATGAAATTATATAAGATATTTTCAAATCAGCAGGTCGAGGAGAACCTGGATAGTCTTAAATTGATGATGGGCAGAATATTGGCTAACCAGTTTAAGGATGTTCAGCCAAAATCCATCCACGAAGTCGAATTCAGGGTTTTCTCGCAGTGGATGGATGATGGTATTATCCAGTATCTAGTGAATAATATCCCGATAGCGCAGGAGTCTTTTATCGAATTCGGAGTGGGAAATTATAAAGAAGCCAATACGCGTTTTCTACTTTTGAACAATAATTGGCGGGGTCTAATTATGGATTACTCTAGAAAATATATCAACCAAGTCAAGCAAGAATATATTTATTGGAAATATGAATTGACAGCCAAAGCCGCATTTATTACGAGTGAAAATGTTAATTGTTTGGTTCAGGGCGCGGGTTTTAACGGAGAAATCGGGTTGCTCCATATCGACATTGATGGGAATGATTACTGGGTCTGGAAGGCTATTAATGTTGTTAACCCGACTATCGTTATCATGGAATATAACAGCATATTTGGGGTTGATCGAGCCATCACAATCCCCTATAGAGCCTCCTTCTGTAGAACAAAAGCGCATTCTAGCAATCTATATTTTGGTTCTTCATTATTAGCTTTGTGCGATTTGGCTGAGGCGAAAGGCTATTCATTTATCGGTTGTAACAGCTCGGGGAACAATGCTTACTTTATAAGAAAAGATAGGATGGGAAAGTTTAAAAGTATACGACCTGAGGAGGGATATATCTGCTCTCATTTTAGAGAAAGCCGGGATGTAAAAGGGAATCTTTCTTATTCTACTGGTAAAAAGCGACTTGATTTGATTAGGGGAATGAACGTTTACAATACCAGGGCATGTAAATTAGAAGCACTTTGATGATTTTTGAAGGTTATGTTTAATATGGAACCCTTAACTTTAACCTATTCTCTCGCTGATCAGAATTTTAATCATACTAAATCAGTCGGTATTTTTAATGTATCTACGCAGCTTCTTGAGAATTTAATATCCCGGAGACATTTTCAAAGAATAAAAGTGTTAGGTAATTCAACCTTGAATAGTAAATTATGTTTACCTTCGGATATAGATATTGAGCAGCATGATGGGGCAGTTAAGAGCAGGCTGGGAAGAGTGCATTGGGATCAATGGGGAGTATATGCAGCAGCGAAAAGGAGCGGAAACGAGTGGCTCCTTCTCCCTAAAGGTTTCGCATCATTTCTAAGGAAGCCGGATTTTAAATTAGCAGTCTACGTATACGATTCAGTGCATGAATTTTACCGGGTCAATTATCCTAACGCTATGCCTTGGTTTGAAATTGAATATTTTACCCGTTCGTTAAAAAGCACTTTCAAATATTCTAAAGTAATTTTTACTGATAGTGATTTTGCTAAGGGAGAATTGGAGCGATTGGCGTTGAAATTTAAGTTACCCTCCCCACCCATAATAACTGCTGGTATCGGCTTTGTCCGCAACAGAGAAAAAATTTTGGTAAAACGCGACTTTTTATTGCTTTTAACCAGTTCTTGGCCGCATAAATTTACTAAAAAGGCCGTTGGTTTTATCGAACGTTGGCAGAAGGAAAATAGTTATAAAGGAGGAGTAGAGTTAGTGGGAACTCTTCCGTCCAGTATGGCCGTTCCGCATTGTCCCGGATGGCACCATAGCCAACGGTTATCCGAAACAGAATATAGGCAGCTTCTAACAGAAGCAAGGGCACTTTTATTTTTTTCGGGATACGAAGGATTCGGTATGCCTCCGGTAGAGGCAATGATTTCCGGGACCTGTCCGGTTTTTTCAGACCTTCCGGTTACGCGTGAAGTAATGAGAGGGATGGGTTTTACGTTTTCAAACTATTCATATGAATCGTTTGCCAAAGCTTTGAATGAAGCCTTAAGGGTATCTGCAGCTCAAATAAGATTTTGGGGTGAGCAATTACTTGAGTACTACAATTGGAATAAAGTAGTTGAGAGAGTAGTTAAAGGATTGTTGCGGGCGGAACAGAGAGATTAGAAATGAGTCTATTTAAGATCAGGCTGATGCGATATGATTGTCAGATTCGGAGGCTAAAATGAAAAAGGCTCTTCTTACCGGGATTGATGGTCAGGACGGTTCTTATCTAGCGGAATTCCTGCTTAAAAAAGGATACCAGGTGCATGGGGTAATCAGAAGGGTAGCATTAGAGGACCCGGGGCACCAACTATGGAGATTAAAGCACATACTAAAGAATATTGTTCTTCATTCCGGTTCTCTAGAAAGTTTCGCCAGCCTGTTTAAAATTGTCCATAAGATTAAGCCTGATGAATGTTACCACCTGGCGGCTCAAAGCTTTGTCAGTTATTCATTTGAAGATGAATTTTCCACTATTAATAGCAATATTAACGGTACGCATTACATCCTTTCAGCAGTCAAAGAATTAGCCTCTCGATGTAAATTCTATTTCGCTGCTTCCAGCGAGATGTTCGGTAATGCCAAAGAAACTCCGCAAAACGAAAATACTCCATTTTATCCGCGTTCGCCATACGGGATATCTAAGGTTGCTGGTTTTGATTTAACCCGTAACTATCGAGAGGCTTACGGCCTATTCGCTTGTAATGGCATACTTTTTAACCATGAATCTCCTAGGAGAGGTTTTGAATTTGTTACCCGTAAGATAACTAATGCAGCCGCGGAAATTAAGTTTGGCTTAGCCAGGAAGCTAAGATTAGGCAATTTAGAGGCAAAGAGAGACTGGGGTTTTTCCGGAGATTACGTAGAAGCAATGTGGCTTATGCTACAGCAGGATAAGCCGGATGATTACGTCATCGCCACCGGAGAGACGCACACAGTGAGAGAATTCATGGAATTAGCTTTTAAATATGCCGGGCTTGATTGGAAGAAGTGCGTAGTGATCGACAAAAGTTTTTATAGGCCGGCAGAAGTGCACGTATTAAAGGGAGATTATTCAAAGGCTAAGAAGAAATTCGGATGGAGACCCAGAGTCAGTTTTCATGAGTTGGTCAAAATGATGGTAGAAGCAGATTTGGTAAGGATTAAAAGAAGGGTTGATTGCAAGGAAGCCTAAGGGAAGGGCCGGTAGACCATGGAGATTAAGGTATCCGAGGGTAATTTTATGAATAAAACTTTCGCGAGGAGCGTGTTTATTTTATTTTGCGGCACTATTCTTTCGGCAGTTGTATATTATGCTCCTTGGTGGGGCATGATGGATGATTCTACCTGTTTTAATATCGCTGCTAATTTTTGGGAGCATCCGGGTATTCATTCTTTCTATAACCAGGAAAGAATAGAGATGACCACAATAGGAAGATTTCGGCCGTTGTTTCAACTTTGGATAATAAGCGTGTATAGCCTTTTTAAGAATTTTCCTGCGGGTTTATATTTTTGCATGTCCTTGATAGGTTTAGCAGTATTGCTTGTTTGGGGGAAAATAATTAATAAAATATTTCCTGGCTCTCCGGCAATAGATTTTAATTTTTTTGTGTACCCTTTAAGTTTTTTTATCTTTACCCCGTTTTGGAATAATTTTATGTATGTCTCAACTCAGGAAAAGTTTATCTATTTCTTCGCTACTTTTTCATTCTATTTTTTTATCCGGGCTTATGAAGCAAATAAATTGTTATATACGGTCGTATCATTTATATTTATGGGTTTAGGGATGCTTTGCAAGGAAACCGGTGTGGCCTTAGCCGGGGTCTTTTCTTTATATTCATTATTAGACTTCCTGGTTTTCCATAAAAACAAAAGGATTTCTTTATTTGGTTTTGGGGTAGCAACATCAATTTTTATTGGATACTATTTCTTCATAAGGAGTATTTGGGTGGGTAACTATAGTGTCTTGTATAAGAACAATCTTAATGTTGGGAATATGTTTGCGGCAATCCTTGCTGCTCCTCTAGTGATAAAAGGCCTTATTATTATTGCGGCAATAGCTGTTTGTGCAGGGCTCATATTCTTCGTTTATAGAAAAGAAAATTTAATGCGTCAGGAATTCCTTATTTTCCCGCTTTTCATGGGTGCTTACCTGGTTATTCTTTCTCCCTGGAGTTTTGCCAACTTTTATTTGGCTCCGATTGCCCCGTCGCTTATGCTGACTCTGTATCCAGCCTATATGCTTATCAACGCTAAGAGCCTGTTATTACGCAGGGTGTTTGATTATCTGCTCATTTTTCTGATAGCGCTTGTTTTATTTTTTATCATTATCCCTCGTATCGCTAAAATGGGGGATAATAAAAAGATTGTTTCAGCTATTATCTCTATGCATGAAGGAGGATCCCCGGAACAGTTTTTCATGGCGCCGCCATTTGCGGAAACAGCGGTCAACCTGCAGGCGTATACTGGCACAAGTATTATTTATGTAGCATCGTCAATTAATGAAAATATGCTGTTACCCGGAGCTGCAAATTATCTTATTTTTGAAGATCGTTACGCACCAGTTAACTTACGCGATGTAGTAGTGGATAAAGAAGTATACAAAAGCAGGGCCTGGAAGATTTATTCGTTAAAAAAGTCCCTCGGAGCAAGGTCGGTATTTATTCCTGAATTTGGAGAAAACTTCTTACAGATGATAAAAGATCGTATTAAAGCGGCTCGCTAAAAGTTGGATAACGTGTTTGCGGATTCATATTTCAAAAAGTAGAGGAATTTCTTAGGTGTGCAGGCTAAGGTTATGACCATACGGGACGAATCTAAAATAATGACTTTTAATGCAAAAATTCCCTAATCCTAAAGTTTCGGTTTGTATCCCAGTTTATAATTGTAGGAAATATATTGGTTTAGCTATAAAATCGGTTCTTTCTCAGACTTTTCAGGACTTTGAGTTGATAATTATCGATAATAATTCTACCGATGGCACCGCTGAGGAGATTGCCAGGTTTAAGGATTCCCGGATTAATTTTGTTCATAACGAGGTTAACCTGGGCGCTCAGAATAATTGGAATAAAGCTCTACGCCTGGCAAAAGGGGAGCTGATCAAGCTTTTACCGGCAGATGATATTATCTATCCAGAATGCCTTAAGAAACAAATTGAAGTTCTTGATGATCCGTGTAATTCCGATGTTGTCCTGGTTTGCTGCGCAAGGGATGTTATTAACGCCAAAGGAAGTAAGATTTTTTTTCGAAGTTCCGGTATGAAAAAAGGGAAAGTATTAGGTCAAGAGATTGTAGCAAGAAATATTACTGCCGGGACAAATATCCTGGGGGAGCCGGGAGCGGTTCTTTTCCGGAAGAATATTATTTCTAAAGTCGGCGAATTTAATGGAGAATATCCATTCGTTATTGATTTGGATCTATGGGTACGTATGCTTTTGTACGGTTATGCTTATGTATCTCCTGAAGCTTATTGTGCCGTTCGGATTTCGAACCAATCTTGGGGTTTTTCACTTGGAGGTACTCAGGCAGATGATTTTTGTAAACTAGTTGATAAATTATATGCGGATAAGCGCTATAACCTCACGGAAACCGATTGCTTGCGTGGGAAATTAATGGCTAAGTTAAATAGGATGTTACGTAAATTATTTTATTTATTTAATACGATAACTTTATTTTTTCAGCAGGACGCTTAACAGGAGGGCCAAAATATGGCACGGATAAATGCGGGTTTAGTCAGTATTGTTATCCCGGTATATAACGAACAAGAAAACTTGCCGGTTCTCTACAGCCGCTTAAAAGATGTTTTTAACAAAAGCAGCTATGTTTATGAAATGATCTTTGTTGACGATGGTAGCCGAGATGATTCTTGGGCAAGTATTGAAAGCCTTTGCGCCAAAGATAGCGCTGTAAAAGGACTGAAATTTTCAAGGAATTTCGGTCATCAATGTGCCCTTACTGCAGGCATGGATTATGCGAGTGGCGATGCGGTTATCACTATGGATGCGGACCTGCAACATCCTCCCGACATGCTTCCCCAGTTAATACAGAAATGGGAGGAAGGTTATGATATAGTGTACACGATCAGGAAAAAGAACAAAGATTCAGGTTTATTGAAAAATATTTTTTCGAATTATTTCTACACGGTTATTAACAAACTAGCATGTATTAACATCCCTGCCGGGACTGCAGATTTTCGCCTTTTAGGGAGGAATGTTGTAAATAGCTTCAAAGACATACATGAGCGTACGAGATTCTTGAGAGGCTTAGTGAGCTGGGTGGGTTATAAAAGTATCAGTTTGCCATATATAGCTAACGAACGGTATTTAGGCAAATCAAAATATTCATTCAGAAAGATGGCCGCATTTGCCATCGCTGCTATTACTTCATTTTCTTCTTTTCCTTTATATGTTTCTTCTTTTTTGGGCTTAGCTATTGCTTCAATCAGTTTCTGCTACGGAATATATGCTATTTATGGAAAGCTTTTTACTGATCGGGTAATACCGGGATGGACATCGGTATTTGTTTCTATACTTTTTTTGGGAGGGATACAGCTTATAGCTATAGGCGTGCTAGGCGAATACCTTGCGCGGGTCTATGAAGAAGTGAAGCAAAGGCCATTATACCTCATTATGCAAAAAAAAGGATTCTAGTTACTGTTTAAAAGTGTTTTATTCTTAGAAGGAAGGACGCGGGATGTTCAGGAAGAGGGTAGAATTGAATAAGCAGTATGGTTCTATATTATTAAGCCATTGGGTAGACAATATTGGTCTAACGTTAATCGGGTTAGTATCTCTGGGGTATTATCTTTTTGCTGATAGTTTTGCGGAGTTAGGCATCAAGTTTACTTTTTTGGATTTTCCGGTTTTCATCGGAGAAATATCTTTATTCCTTTGCCTGTTACTCCTACTGATTAAATGGAGAATCTTCCGGAAGAAGTTAAAGCTTTTGAGTTGCCTAGCCTTAGTTTACGCCTTATTCATTGCTGTGAAGGCGCTCACCGGGTATTTTAAATGGGGTCCGCTAGCATTGCGCCATGCCGCTTTATTTTATTATCCTTTCTTTGCGGCTTCGGGTTATTTTTTATTTAATAAAAATTATTTTAGCAGCCGAAAAACATTTTTTTTAATCTTAGTATTTATTTCTATTATAATCGCAGGGCCTAATTTCCCTAATAGTATTCAATTTGACCGCCTGGCAATTTTCGTACTTAGTTTTATTTTAATAAAACAACAAAGCAATAAAAAAATCCGTTATTTCCTTTTTAGCTTGCTATTTATTTTTACGCCCTACAGATTATTTTTTTGGGGGCAGCGTACTTTATTGGTGAGCAATATTGTATCGTTCGCCTTCATATTGTTTACGATGTTTTTTGTTTTGAAGATAAATAAAAAACGCCTTTTAATAGTGTACGTTATTATTCTGCTTTTTTTACATTTGGGGATAAAAGTGTTCTCCGATGCAAATTCTGTATGCTCAATTACGGATTTAAAGAGCAATATGCTTAAATATCAAGAATACAAAGAAAAATTATCAATCTCAGAATCTTCTTTCACAATGCAACCTATTGCTCAACTGCATTTTTTTAATAAATCAGAGGTTTTATCCTCTAGAGCTAAAAATATTAATGTGGACAGAGTAAAATCACAAACAGAGATTGAGCAGCGATTGTTACAATTGGAAAAACAACGGACTGGTGTCGAACAAAAGATTACTGAACTCGAAAGTGGTGTTGGATTGGGGAAGGCTGTTCAAAAGGATCAACCAAGGAGGGACATTGAAGAGTATCCCTCGGCAACTGTAACCAAAAGAACGGAACCTCTGCCTATGATGAAAATAGAAGCAGCAGATGTAATTAAGTTTTTCGTTAAGCCTACAAAGAAGGTAGTTGAAAAGGAGATAAAAGATATCCCTCCCGCGGTAGCAGCCATCCCAAAAATGGAACCTTTGCCTGTGAATAAAACAGAGGTAGCATATGCAGATAAGGTTTTAGCGGGATCCCCAGCAAAACAGACGGTTGGAAAACAAGTCAATCCAGAGGAAGAGATAAATCTTAAAGAAACTAAGCCGCGCTCAGAGGCCCCCGTACCTAAGCAAGAAGTTACTGTCTTAAGTGACCGTAGGAAAGAACTTGTGTTGCAACAAGATGCGCTCAGGCTTCAATTGGAGAAGCTTAAGAAGGAAGATTCATCGGATCAGTCTATTCCTAGGGATCTAAATACAGTCTACAACAATTCGTTCTTCCGTATTTTTATCTGGCAGGATATGTTCGCTGATTTAATAAAAGAAAAGCCCATTTTTGGCTTTGATTTCGGTAAACCTTTTCGCTCTAAAAAAATTGAAATACTAAATATTGCAGGAGGCGAATGGAGCCGGGACGGATGGATAGCTGCCCATAATTCTTATCTAGAAATAATTTATCGGTCAGGTTTTATAGGGATACTTCTAATATTGTCAATTTTTTCCGTTTTTATCAGGATGGCCTGGATCGCGGTTTTTAACAAGTCCATAATTGGCGTATTACTCTGTGCAGTGCTTCTTAATTGGCTTATGGCTGCAAATTTTATGTTAATTCTAGAATTGCCATATTATGCTATCCCATTTTGGTCATTATTAGGGATGAGTTTGGCGCAAATAACTCGTCGGGAAGCCGATGCGTTTAAGAAGTAAAATTTCAACAGAATAATCTTCGATAATTTTGAGTTAAAGTATTTTGTATAGTCAGGTCTGATATCAAAGAGAGGAAGGTGTTAAAACATATGGATAAAAGAAAACTATTGAGTATTGTTATGCCGGTTTTTAATGAAGCCGAGGGCTTAAGTAATTTTTATAAAGAGCTGAAGAACTGTATTGATAGTTTGCCCTATGGTTTTGAGCTTATCTTTGTTAATGACGGCAGCCTGGATGATTCTTTGCCAGCCCTTAAGATATTGCGGCAGAACGACAAGCGGGTGAAAATCATAGATTTCTCTAGGAATTTTGGCCAACAGAATGCCTTAACGGCAGGAATAGACCAAGCAAGTGGTGATGCTGTTATACTCTTAGATGTTGACCTTGAAGACGACCCTGGGTATATCAGGTCTTTTATCGAATATTGGAATAAAGGGTATCAGGTGGTATATGCAAGACGTACAGAAAGAAGGGCAGCATTTTTAAGAAAATTATGCTTTTCTCTTTTTCATAAGGCAAATCGCGCTATTTGCTCTGTTAATGTGGATGCTGCCGGTGCCTTCTGCCTGATGGACCGCAGCGTAGTCAGGTACTTTAAAGAATTCAGCGAGAGGGATAAGTATATCCCTGGGCTTAGAAGCTGGATAGGATTCAAGCAAATCGGGATTGATGCAGTTCGTGGGGCAAGATATGACAATACACCTCGCGTAAGGTTTAGAAACCTATTTAAGCTTGCTTTTGATTCTTTCACATCTTTTTCCACAATGCCGTTAAAAATATCTATTTTTTTAGGAAGTATTTTTTCTATGCTTAGTTTCATCGGGATAGCAATAGTTTTTGTGGAAAAGATAGTGTTTAAATCTGCGATTTTAGGTTGGGCTTCAACTATCAGTATTATATTGCTATTAGGGGGAATCCAGTTGATATGTATCGGATTGCAGGGAGAGTATATAGCTCGTATATTTAACGAAGTGAAGAAGCGCCCTAATTATATAATTAGGGAAAAAATAGGATTTGAAGAATAGTGGAAGAGCGGTTATTAGTTGATTTTTTCGAAGAAGAAAAAAGCCACTGGTGGCATATAGCTAAAAGAACCTTGATAAAGAGCTTTATTCAGGGCGACCATTTAAATATATTGGTTTGTGGTATAGGCGGAGGGATGATTTGCCAGGAACTTAAAAAATCAGGGCATCGCGTGGTCGGCATAGACATCTCACGGGCTTCCTGTGAATATGCGCATAAGCAAATGGGGATACCGGTTATTAATGGTGATTTGGAAATGTTATTGCCATTTATAAAAGAATATTTTGACATTGTTGTTATAGCTGATGTTTTGGAGCATCTAGATAATGATAGCCAGCTATTAAAAGAAATATCCTTATGCTTGAAGCCGAGGGGATTAGTATTTATTACTGTTCCTGCTTACCAGCATATGTTGAGCATATGGGATAAACGTCTTCAGCATAAAAGGCGTTATTCTTTAACTGATATCAATAAGAAAATTTTTGAATCAGGGTTAAGCATAAAAAAAGTGTCCTATTTCCATATGCTACTGTATCCTTTTGTCTATCTTTATAGGAAAACGTTAAACTTGTCTAAGGATGGAGATTCGGCAAAATCTGATTTTTCTATTTTTCCTAGTAGGTTAGTAACTGTTCTTGCCGGGTGCTATTACTGTCTGGAACGGTTTTTACTCAAGGTTGTGAATTTGCCGTTTGGCCTTTCCATATTTGTGGTGGGGGTAAAACATGGCTGACATATTGCTTATCAATCCGCCTCTTAGCAGAGGGGAGCTTTTTAAACGTGGATCAAAATCCACTGCGAGTGTCATTCCTCCATTGGGCTTAGCTTATTTAGCCGCTGTTTTGGAAAATGAAGGGCATCGGGTCAAGATCATTGATGGCATAGCCACGGACATATCTATTGATGACATACTTGGAATCGTTGATGATTTTGATTTTGTGGGCGTAACTGTGCTTAGTACTTTCTTTAAGAGATGTGTTGAGTTGATCGAAAAGATAAAGGTGGTTAGTAATATACCAGTTATTGCTGGTGGTGCCCACGCTACCACAATGCCGTTTTCGCTCCTTGAAAAAGGCGCGGATTATATAGTAATAGGCGAGGGAGAAGACACTATAAAAGAATTGATCAGCGTTTTAACGGACAAGTCATCCTTAAAGATAGACGATGTTAAAGGTATCGCCTTTCTGAGAGATGGAAAGATGGTGTCGACCGGAAGAAGGCCTCTAATTAAAAATTTAAATAATTTACCTATGCCGGCCAGGCACCTTTTACCCATGGACAAGTATAAGACCAGTGAAGCCAGGACAAACAGAAATCCTTCCCACTCTATCGTAGTTAGCCGAGGGTGCAAAGGGAATTGTACATTTTGTTTCAAAGGGACATTTGGCACAGAATTCAGGTGTCTGAGCCCGGAACGTATCGTTGAAGAGATGTTCGTACTAAGAGATGTATACAAGGCTAAGGAGATCTCATTCTGGGATGATAGCTTTACTACAGACAGGAATATTGTATTATCAGTCTGTGAGTTATTGCTGCAAAAAAAATTAGGTATTCCCTGGTCTTGTGAAGCCAGGATTGATGCTGTAGATGAGGAAATGCTCAGAATTATGAAACGCGCCGGCTGCGAGTTTATTGCTTATGGGATAGAGTCTGGCAGCGACAGGGTTTTGCGCAGCATAAATAAAAGAATTGATACTAAAACAATAGTAGAGGTGATACGTAAGACGCAAACTGTTGGAATTCCGATAAGAGGTTATTTTATATTAGGACTTATCGGAGAATCAAAAGAAGAGATGCATCGAACTATACAATTTGTCGCCTCGCTGAAGATAGATATCGCTACTTTTACTTTACTAGTGCCTTCTCCTGGCAGCGCAGATTATGTGCGGGCTCAGAAAGATGGCGGTGATTTCGACCCAGACTTCTTTAGGAAAAAGATAGTCCCCGAATTTAATTTCTTAGAGGAGCCAATCTACTGTCCGCAAGGCCTTTCTCCCGGTAAATTACTGGAAATCCATAAAAGCGCTTATAGAAGGTTCTATTGTCAGCCTTCTTTTATAATGAAAGAATTGCTTAAAATTCGAAGCTTGCAAGATTTAAAAAGGTTGTTGAAGGGATTTAAAACATTAGTGCAAAATTAGGAGGTTGGATGATAAAAATTATTAAAGGTTATATTTATAAATATTCCATTCCTCTTTCTGTTACCATTATCTGTATTTATGCTTTATTCCTGAGGCTTATTGTTTTGTATCGGCATACATTATGGACTGATGAAATATATTATTTAGGTCCGTTAAAAGGGACATTTTTAGAATTCATTAGAGAAATCCCAAAAGCCGAATTTTGCTCTTATCTATCGGGTGATCTTTTTATATTTTTTCCGTTTTTTAAGATTTTTGCTTACAATAAATGGGCTTTAGCAACCCCTTGCATTATCAGTACGGTCGCAGGCTTCTATCTGCTATACCTAATCTGTAAAATTTATTTCAGATCAATCTGGGCCTATTTAATTACTTTTTGCATTGTTTGTTTTAACGCTTCCCTGATTGTCCATGCTACTGAAATCAGGACATATGCATTCCTGCCAACGCTCGCTTTGGCTACATTCTATTTATTAAAGAAACTGGCGGACTTAAATTTTGAACTAAGTACCGTAAAAAGAATATGGGCAACTATATTCTTTGTTTTAGTTATCTGGTTCCATGTCTATGGGGTATTGATGTTTGGCAGCTGTTTGTTATTTGTCCTTATAGCCGAGTATAAAAATAAAAATTTCAGAATATTCTTAAAGAATGCGATTTATTTCGCTGTTATCGTACTATGTTCTGCTATGCCTCTCTGGCTCTATTCTGTCCTGGGTCCGCATTTGAGCTATACTCAATTTAACATCAATCCTTTTGATTTCATACCAAGCCCTTGGCAAAATTTTTCCGGTTTTCTGAAAGGTATTTTTGGCAATTTGATAGGATTTAAAAAATTATATATTTTTTTATTGGGAACAATTGTGCCGGTATTTTTTTCTTATGAAAACAGGTTTAAACAATTGTTTTTTTTGATTTTGATTATCCTATTCCCTATTGGGGTTATTTTCATTTTTGATTTGTTACAGAAGTATTGGTTTATACAAAGGCAATTTGTTTGGGTTATGCCATTTTATGCTTTTTTCTTAGGTTGGTGTTGGGAAAGCTTATTTTTTATTTTTAAAGAAAGAGTTTTGCTTTGGAAAATTAAATGAAAAGCTGGATATCAAAACAAATTCCTAACTTAAGCGATACTCGAAAATACTCCAAATGGGCCTGGAAAAGTGCCCTAAGCATAGCGGAACAATTTATTCTTTCCGGAGGCAATTTTGTCCTTAGTATCTTCCTTGCCAGGTTTATAAGCCCTTCTGAATTCGGCGTATTCGTGCTTGCTTTTTCTTTTTTACTATTGCTCTCAGGGTTTTCAAATGCTTTTTTCTTTGAACCTCTGTCTGTTATTGGTCCTTCTAAGTATACGGACAACACTAAGGACTATCTAGGAACTACTATTTTCTTACAGGCGGTTTTTTCTTTATTATTAGTATTTATATTCACGGGAGTAGCGATTCTCCTCTTTATTACCGGTAATATTAATATTGAGTTATTGCATTCACTCTTGGGCGTTTCACTTTCTGCCCCGTTCATTCTTTTTTTCTGGCTTTTGCGTAGAATATGTTACATGGGTGGGAATGTAAAATTCGCTTTATACGGAAGCGTTACTTATGTAGTTATTTTGTTGTGCGGACTTTTTTTTGTAATCTTTTTCAAGCTCTTATCTCCCTTCAGAGTGTTTTTGCTTATGATGTTTGCTAGTATAATTGCAAGCATTATGTTGTCTTTTTTGCAGATCCATCAGATAAATATAACGAAATTTTTCAACCGTAAAATTCTCGCTTTCGCAATCTTTAAGGATCATTGGCGTTATGGCAGGTGGATCGGTGCGGCTAATATTACAAATTGGCTGGGAGGAGATTTTTATTTGATCTTGATCGGTATCTTTCTGGGAGCTCCCCAACTCGGCGCGTATAGCGCTTTGGAGAAATTGACTGCCCCGCTTTTACAGGCTGTTTCTGCCCTGGGCCTTTTATTCGTTCCCTGGCTCGCTAAACAAAAAGTTAAAAGGGGAGAATCCTATGTACAGAAGAATATAGGGCGGCTTATCTTTTTTAACGTCTTAATAAGCATAGCCTATTCAGGTATTTTATTGATAAATGGCAGATTCCTGGTGCATCTATTATATAAGAAAAGCTATTTTGATGATTTCATCTGGCTGTTGCCGTTTTTAATGCTTATTGCCGTAATAACCGCGTTTCAGCAATCGTTGAGTATCGCGGTCAGGGCGCTAGAAAAACCGGTCGCTATTTTTTGGGCAAAGTTCTTTTCTTCGGTTTTCGTCCTTACGATAGGAATATTATGTGTTTACCTATGGAAGTTTTATGGAGTGATTGCTGGGGTTTCCTTAGGGTTAATATTGGAGTCATTTGTTATGCTTTACTATGTTAAATTTAAATAATGTATATGATTCCTTGAAGATGAAAATAAAACGAGTCAATCATGTGTTTTTTCTTTGGTTAGATTATTTGTTTAAGAGCAGACATAAAATAGAATCCTTATCAGATTTTAAAGTATGGCTACAGACTACTTTTCTAAAAAAGGATACGTTGTCAGTTGACGCATTGCCATGGATAAGCTTGCCCGCCCTAAGGTGGTTAACGGGATATATTAAACCAGAAATGAGTGTTTTTGAATGGGGAAGCGGCGCTTCGACAGTATTCTTTTCAAGGCGAGTTAGTAAATTAGTATCTATCGAACATGATGATCAATGGTTCAAAAAAATAAAATTAAAGACAGGCGATGACTGTACATGTGATGTTACTTTAAGGAATGTTGGTTGCGATTCAATCTCTAATGCAACTTTAATAGATGAAATGAAACTGGACTTATATAAGACATCCGTGCCTTCTTTCGCCGGCAACTGTTTTTACAGTTATGTCCGCAGTATCCTAGATTATCCTGACGGTACTTTTGATATTATATTAGTTGACGGAAGGGCGCGCACAGGTTGCCTAGGGCTCGCTAAAACAAAAGTTCGCAGGGGCGGGGTGGTTATTTTGGATGATTCGGAACGCCGACATTACGGACAGGGGATAGCTTTATTTAATAGTTCTCAATGGGAGGTCTTTAATTTTGATGGCCCGGCTACTAATTCAAAATGGCCGGTTTTTTGGAGAACTACTGTATTTCTTAAGCGTTAGGTTGGGCTGATATGAAAGAGAATGGTTTCAAAATTTTGATTTTTCAACGGATTTTAACACATTACCGTGAAGGAATTTTTCGGGAACTATATCAGAAAATCGGCGCCCTTATCTGTTATGGAAAGAACGGCCCCCCAGGGACCTATCTTACGAAGGCCAAGCCGGATTTCCCTCATTGTGAAATTTTTGATTTTTATCCTTATCCTAAAAAGGATACCTTGGTTATCCAGAATATTTTTTTTCCATTATTTAGATTTAAGCCTCGGATTATTATTATGGAATTAGCAGTTGCTAATTTATCGAATTGGTTACTTTTTTTATTCCGAATATTTTTTCATTACAAACTTATTGTCTGGACGCATGGGTATAATCGTAAGTTCGGTTTAAATCCGGAAAAGTATTTGAGAGACAAGCTGAGGATTTGGTTTATGAACCAGTCCGACGCAGTTATTATATATTCGAAAAACAATAAGAAAGTAGTAGCTCCATACATTAAGTGTCAGGATAAATTATTTGTAGCTCAAAATACTCTCGACACCCGTATTTTGACTTCTATACGCGATGAGCTGGATAAACTGGGAAAAGAAAGAATAAAAAAAGAAGTAGGGTTCGAGAAAAAATATAATTTGATTTTTATAGGAAGAGTTTTACAGGAGAAAGAGCCAGACCGCTTGATCCAGGTTTTTAGACTTATAGCGGATAAGGTTGATTCAATTCAATTGCATATTGTAGGAGACGGTCCGTTACTGGATCATATAAAGAAGATGGCTTCTGGGCTGGAGGTTAAATTCTGGGGTAATATAACCGATGATTACGAAGCGGGGAGATTACTTTTTGTTTCGGATTTGATGGTTATGCCGGGCTATCTCGGTTTATCTATAATGCACGCTTTTGCTTTCGATAAACCGGTTGTTTCGCAGATAAAAGGTAAAAATGGTCCGTTCCATAGTCCTGAAATTGAGTATGTAATCTCTGGAAAAACCGGATTCCTGATTCCTTATGGTGATAATGAAAAGATGGCAGAAGTGATCATCCACTATTTAAATGATGCGCGTCTGCAAGAGACGATGAAAAATGAAGTACGTAAAATGCTTAAAAACTGCAGTATTGAGAAGATGATCGAAGGATTTAAAGACGCAATTAATTATGTGAATAAAGGCCTGGCGAATGATAGTTGAAGAATTAAAGAATTTTTATAATAAGAAATACGGCTCTAATGTTTCAACCGACGTGATCTGCGTTAAATGCCGCAATTTTCCATTTGACCGCTATGAAGCAGCGGTTCACTGGGCGGGGAAAGGAAGTTCCCTTCTTGAGATTGGCTGTGGCTCAGGGAATGTTCTATTAGCCTTGTCGTCATCCTTTAAGGAATGTATAGGGGTGGAATTTTCCGAAGTAAGGGCAGGAGAATTAAGTAAGTTATTTGAGAGTAACCCGCGTGTCAAGATATTAACCGGGAACGTAGAAGATAAGGAACTTGATTTTCCGGAAAGTTATTTTGATGCAATACTTTTGAATTCAGTCCTGGAACATTTAGTTGAGCCTATTTCAGCGTTAAAGTATTTGTATAAATTATTAAAACCGGGAGGGAGGATTGTTATAATTACTCCCAATATCGCAAAATGGACAAGGAGGATCAAACTTTTATTCGGTCGTTTTCCTTCCACTGCTTCTTTAAATGAGGGGTTGCTCAATTATGATCGTAAAACTCAAACCAAACTTTACGATGAATCGCACCTGCATTATTTCACATTCAGGTCGTTAAAGAATATACTTACCGAACGCATCGGTTTCTCTAAAATTTTCTGTTATGGATTTGGAAGGCCCGAGGTATTGGTGCGTTTATTGCCGAGATTATTTTCAGAATGCCTAATGATAGGTATTAAATAGCCAGTGACTGTTTCTAAGCGATGAGAAAAAAATGTCCTTCAATCGAGATCCTAGGGATACGCGTTGATATGATCAGTATCCCTGAAATTATCCAGCAGATGGAAGACTGGATTGTTAATGCGGATTACCACAATTATATTGTAGTTGCTAATGCTGATACTGCGGTAAAAAGTAAACGAGATCAGGCTGTACGTACAGCAGTGAACAGCAGTGCGCTCGCTATCCCGGATGGCTTTTCATTATTGATGATGGGCAGGGCTAAGGGGCATTCTTTAAGAAAAAGATCGTATGGCCCGGATCTTACTTATGAATTTTTTAAAACAACGGAAAAAAAAGGTTACTCGCACTTTTTTTACGGATCGACTAATGATACCCTTATGAAGTTGATAGAAAATATAAGGGATAAGTTTCCCGAAACAAAGATTGCCGGGTTCTACGCTCCTCCTTTTCGGCCTTTGGCTAAGGAAGAGGATGAAGAGATTATTAAATCTATTAATAGGTGTAAGCCGAGCGTTCTTTGGGTTGGCATCGGTTGTCCTAAACAGGAGATCTGGATGTATGAACATAGGGAAAAATTGGATATTCCTATTATGTTAGGAGTAGGGGCTGCTTTTGATTTTTTAGCTGGCGCCAAGCTTCAAGCGCCGCGTTGGATACGGAACAATGGTTTTGAGTGGTTATTCAGGCTGATAACCGAACCTAAACGCTTATGGCGCAGGTATTTAGTTGATGGCAGCCTGTTTATTTACTATGTTTTGATTGAACTTTTTCTGAATAGGTCCCGTCCTGTTGAAAATCCTTCCAAAGCTGATTAATATCCTTGCCAAATAACCTTAATTTGTGTTAAAATAATAACTTATGCATACTATTCATAGGCGCGTGCAAGCAGCTTATTTTTTCGTAGATACCCTGCTCATCGGGTTTTCTTTTTATCTTCCCTGCCTGCTTAACCCTCATTTGATGCCTGCTAACGCCGTGGAGTTGAGGTTATACCTGACGGTATTTTCTTTCTGGGGCATTATCCTGATTTTTATCTTGAATAACCACCAGCTTTACCTTACCGACCGCCATATAAGTATAACTCAGGAGCTTTTTAAGGTAGTTCGCTGTATCCTGTATTCGTCGATACTGGCGGCGCTGTTCATTTTCCTGACCAAGATTGATATTTTTTCAAGGTTGGTCTTCTTAGAGGCAACGCTCCTGTTAGCTGTCCTGCTTCCAGGATGGCGGATATTGAAAAGGATATATGTAAGGCGTCTTATCCGCGAAGGTTACGGAAATTATAATGTTTTGATCGTAGGGGCTAATAAGCAGTCATTGTTTCTGATTGAGGAGATCAAAAATAACCCGTACCTCGGCTTAAAGGTTGTTGGTTTAGTTGATGGGGATAGGGAAACTAACAGCTTAAAAGAGGAGAGATTACGCGTTTTGGGAAAGATCGATGATTTAGAGAAAGTTATCAAGAAAAACTTCATTGATGAAATATACATTACTGATATTTCCCAGCGCAGCTTGGTTTCAGAGGTGATCCGGAAGGCAGAGCAATTAGGCAAGACAGTCAGGGTGCTGGCGGAAGATTTTAATTTGCCATATAAGATGGTCGGTGTCAACTATATCGGTATTACGCCATTGTTGACCTATTACGAAAGTTTATCGCATGGCTCAGATAGCGCGGTAAAAAGATGTTTGGATATAGCGGTAAGCGTAGTTGTTCTGATTTTACTGCTTCCTATATTTATAGCTATAGCTGTTTTAATCAAATTGAATAGCCAGGGCCCTATTTTTTATGTTTCAAAGCGCTGCGGCAAAAAAGGCAGCGTTTTTAATATGTATAAATTCCGCTCGATGGTCAAGGGCGCAGAAAAACAACGGGATGCGCTAAGCGATAAATCTGATGTGAAGGGGCCGATATTCAAGATCAGGAAAGACCCCCGTCTTACCAAGGTAGGAAGGATATTGAGAAAATACAGCCTGGATGAGTTACCCCAGCTAATTAATATCCTCAAAGGGGATATGAGCTTAGTCGGTCCAAGGCCATTTCCTGAGGAGGAGAGTAGTAAGATAGAATACCAGCATATACCGAGATTAAATATCCGGCCGGGAGTAACTGGCCTGGCCCAGGTAAAGGGAAGGTCTAATTTAAAATTTAATCAATGGATGCGTTGGGACATTTGGTATGTGGAAAATTGGTCCTTGGGCTTGGACGTAAAGATCCTTTTATGGACTATTCCGGCGGTGCTTAAGGGAAGAGGGGCGTATTAAATTGAATAAAGATAAGACTTATGCTTTTTTTAATCTGGTGGCTAAAATCGGTATCGGAGGGGTTCTATTTTTTATCCCGATTTCGCACGCGCTTATTGATTCGTTTGCGGGATTAGCTTTATTAGGCTTTGTCGGTAAGAAAATCATTAAACCGGATTTTGAATGGTTAAAGAAAAGGCAGAATATATTTCTTACCGCATTCTTCTTTTTTATGGCGTTATCTTTGGTTAACAGCGGCAGGTATATTGATAAAAGCCTGGTTGCCTTATTCTTTAAATGGGGAAAGTATGTTACTTTGTCCTTAATAATTCAGGATTTAATTAGATCAAGAAAAGATGTTTTGATCTTTGTGTCTATTTTTATTTTTTCAGCCGGCTTAGTGGCTCTTTCAGGAATGACGCAATTATTCTGGGGAGTGGAGTTTTTACGCGGAAGAGAAATCTCAATTATGAAAGGCGGGTTTCGGGCGATTACTTCAAGCTTCAACCACTGCAACGGGCTCGGGGCGTATTTGATTATTCCTTTCTCTGTTTACCTTGCTTTTCTCAAAGCCCCGCAAAAGCTCAAACCAGGATGGTATGCTCTCATATTATTCTTAGGGGTAATTTCAGCTTTTTGTATTTTTTATACCTATTCGCGGGGAACATGGATAGGCGTATTGGCGGTATTGTTGACAATGCTTATTGTTTCCAGAAAGCCTCCGGTTGTTTTTTTTATGATTATTATTACGGGTATTTTTTTCATTATTCCTGAATTTCGGCAGGTGTTTTTCTCTATTTTTCAAACCGGCGGAGACGCAGACCGTTTTCAGTACTGGCAGGCAGCTGGCAGTATGTTTAAGGAAAGTCCGTTCATTGGCAAGGGCCTAGGGACTTTTATGGCGCATTTCTCAACTTATGTGCCAAGCCTGAATATTTCTTACGCGCATAACTGTTTTTTGCAGATTTTAGCGGAGAGCGGTATATTCAGCCTGCTGGCTTTCTTAGGTTTTGTAGTTTCAGTTTTATACGCGGGGATAAGGAAGTTTGCTTCTACCAGGGACCCTATTCTATTAGGCGGAATATGCGGTATATCCGGGTTCTTAGCCCATAGCTTTTTTGAGGTGAGCCTTTATTCTTTACCGCTGGCTGTGCTCTTTTGGCTGTGGATAGGCATAGTATCCAGGCTCAGTTCTCTGGGAGAGCAAGTAAAAGACAGGAGAAAAATATGAAAGTAGTGATCTTGGCAGGAGGAAGAGGCACAAGGATCAGCGAAGAGACAGGGAGTATCCCCAAGCCGATGGTAGAAATCGGAGGTAAGCCCATTATCTGGCATATCATGAAGATATATTCGCATTTTGGGTTTAATGATTTTATTATTTGCCTCGGTTATAAAGGCTATATGATCAAGGAGTATTTTTCGCATTATTTCCTACATATGAGCGATGTTACTATTGATTTAAAAAAAGACGACGTTAAAGTCCGCTCTACATCAACCGAGCCCTGGAAGGTTACTCTGGTGGATACGGGCCTGGACACCATGACCGGCGGCCGCCTGAAGCGTGTTCAAAAATATATAGGCAATAAAACATTTATGATGACCTATGGCGATGGGGTGAGTGATGTAGATATCAAAGAATTACTCAAGTTTCATAAGCGTTGCGGCAAACACGCGACCGTTACCGCGGTGCAGCTTGCCGGGAGGTTCGGGGCTTTAAATATGAAAGATAAAGGAGCAGTCACTTCTTTCCTGGAGAAGCCCAAAGGCGATGGCTCATGGATTAACGGCGGCTTCTTTGTGCTTGAACCGGAGGTTTTTAACTATATTAGCGGAGATAATTCGGTGTGGGAGTTTGATTCTTTAAAAAACATGGCGGTTGATAAACAACTAACCGGATTCAAACACAATGGTTTCTGGAAGTGTATGGATACCTTAAGGGACAGGTCGGAGCTGGAGGCGTTTTGGGATAGCGCAAGAGCGCCCTGGAAGAAATGGAAAGTATAAAAAATAGCGATGAATAAGCATTTTTGGAAAGGCAGAAGGGTATTGATTACAGGTTTTGAGGGTTTTCTCGGCTCTAACCTGACTAAGGCCCTGCTTTGTTCCGGCGCCAAAATTTATGGCCTGGATATTAAGGTCAGGAGAAAAGATACTATCCTGGCTGCGGCTGACTATAAAAAAATCACCGTGATTAAGGGCAGCGTAGCTGATTATAAATTAGTAGAGAGTATTATGCGCAGGAATAGAATCAATGTTGTTTTTCACTTGGCGGCAGAGGCTATTGTAGGTAAATGCCACAGTAGCCCGTTATGCACTTTTTCTACGAACATCAAGGGTACCTGGGATATCCTGGAAGCCTGCAGGAATTCAAACAATATCCAGGCAGTTATCATCGCCTCAAGCGATAAGGCATACGGCAGTCATAAGAAGCTGCCCTATGTGGAAAAGACGCCATTACAGGGTAACCATCCTTACGACGTCTCCAAGAGTTGCGCGGATTTAATCGCCAATACCTACGCCTACACCTATGGTTTACCTGTCTGTGTTACGCGTTGCGGGAATATTTTTGGCCCGGGAGATTTTAATTTCAGCCGTCTTGTCCCTGAGGCAGTTATTTGCGCCCTTATCCGTAAAAAACTTCTGATTCGCAGCGACGGCTTATTTACCCGCGATTATGTCTTTGTGGAAGATGTCGTAAACGGTTACATACTGCTGGCGGAAAAAATCTGCAAATTAAACCTCTCCGGTGAGTGTTTTAATTTTAGTTGTGAGAAACCGCTTACAGTTATAAAGCTGGTTAAAATGATTTCTAAGGCCGTTGGGAAGCCAACCGATTATAAAATATTGAACCAGGCAAAATATGAAATCAGGCATCAGTATTTGTCTTCCCGTAAGGCCAGGGCCAAGCTTGGTTGGAGACCGGCATTTAGCCTTGATACGGGGTTAAAAAATACTATTGATTGGTATAAAAAGGTATTTTAGGAATTATATGCGAGTAGCCGATTATATTTTTAAATATTTAGCCGATTATGGGATTAAGCATGTTTTCCTGGTAAGCGGCGGCGGCGCGATGCATTTAAATAACGCGTTGAAAAAAGAGAAACGCATCAAATATGTCTGCAATCACCATGAGCAGGCAGCCGCAATTGCCGCAGAGGGATATGCCAGGGCATCGGGAGAACTGGCGGTTGTTAATGTGACATCCGGCCCCGGATCTACCAATGCCTTGACAGGGGTTATTGGAGAGTGGCTTGATTCCGTGCCGGTATTATATTTATCCGGACAGGTAAAATATGAGACAACAATCGCCTCTGTCCCGGATAGCCGCTTGCGGCAGCTGGGAGACCAGGAGATCAACATAATCGATATTGTCAAACCGGTGACTAAATACGCAAAGATGATAATTGAACCGGAAACGATAAAAACGGAATTGGATAAGGCTATTTATATCGCTACTTCCGGCAGGCCGGGTCCGGTATGGTTGGATATTCCGTTGAATGTTCAAGGGGCATTGATTGATGAGCGCAGCCTGAAAAATGAAACCGTGGATTATGCTTCGCCTGCGGCAGAAGACGGGGTAATTTCGGCGGTTATCAAAGAGCTGCAAAAAGCTAAAAGGCCGCTGCTTATTGCCGGCCATGGCATCAGGATCGCAAAAGCAAAGAGGCAATTCTTGGAATTAGTGGCTTCATCGGGTATTCCCGTTGTTACGACGTTTAATGGTTTTGACTTAATCGCTTCGGATTCAGATAATTTTATCGGAAGGATAGGGACATTGGGAAGCCGCGCGGGAAATTTTGCGTTACAGAATGCGGACTTTGTTATTTGCCTGGGGACCAGGAACAATATCAGGCAGGTCAGCTATAACTGGGCGTCATTCGCCCGGAATGCAAAAAAAATTATTGTTGATATCGATGATGCCGAGTTGCATAAGAAAACAGTCCGGGGAGATTTATTGGCCCATTCCGATGTAAAATTATTTATAACTAAGTTATTGGAAAAAATTCCCGGTAGTTTTAAGATTGATAAGGCCTGGCTGGAATGGTGCCTTGCGCGCAAGAAAAAATACCCGGTTGTTTTAGATGAGTATAAAATTCCGAGTAAGGATTCTGTCCACCCGTACCATTTTATTGAAGAATTGACTGCCGGATTGGACGATAAGGCCATTGTGGTGGCGGGGAACGGAACGGCCTGCGTAGCTTTATTTCAGGCCGGGATTGTTAAAGCCGGACAGCGTATTTTCTGGAATTCGGGCTGTGCGTCTATGGGTTATGCGTTGCCTGCTTCTATAGGCGCCGCCCTGGCAGAGAAGCGGGATGTAGTATGTCTTACGGGGGACGGCAGCCTTCAGATGAACCTTCAAGAATTGCAAACTATCAGGCACTATAACCTGCCGGTAAAGTTATTCATTTTAAATAATCAGGGTTATCGTTCAATTGAGCTGACGCAGGCAGAATACTTTAATAGTGACTTTATCGGTTGTAACAAGGAGTCAGGTATTTCTTTCCCGGATAATTCCAAGCTCGCAGACCTATATGGCCTGAAATTTTATAGGATAGATTCAACAGCTAAAATGGGGGAGGTAATTAAGGGTGTTCTAGCTTATCCGGGAGCGGCAATATGCGAAGTTGTTTTGAGTAATAGCTATATATTTGCTCCTAAGCTGTCCTCGGAGAAGAAGCCTGACGGGAGCATGGTATCCAAGCCGTTAGAGGATCTTTATCCGTTCCTTGGGCGGGATGAATTTTGCTCAAATATGATAGATAGGGTGGGGAAAGCAGAAGATGTTTGATATTACCGGTAAAATAAAACTGTTTGCCTTTGATTTAGACGGCACTCTTTATCTGGGCGAAAATTTGGTTCCCGGCGCGGTTGAGCTCATTGATTATTTAAGGAAGGGATACAGGATTGCATTTTTCACCAATAACTCATCAAAAACAGCAGGAGAGGTGCATGAGAAATTGAACAGGCTGGGAATTAAATGTGAAGTTAACGAGGTTTACGCTTCTTCTTCCGTTTCCGCCCTCTACCTTAAGGAAGCAGGTTTAAATGATCTATATGTTATTGGTTCCAAAAGCTTCCGGAGCGAGCTTGAAAGCAAAGGGCTGCGTATTGTTGAGAGTGACCTGGCAAAAAACCTTGTAGTCGGCCTGGATTTTGATTTTAACTATAAAAAGATAGCCGATGCCCTCTCTATTTTATTAAAGGGGGGAAAGTTTATCGCGTGTAATGAAGATCCTTATTTCCCCGCAGGAGAGGGCAAATACGCGCCAGGTTGCGGAGCGATGGTGGGGGCAATTGCTGCCTCTGCGAATAGAGGCCCGGATTTTATTATCGGAAAGCCGCATACGTATATATTATCGATAATTGCGAAAAACTATAAGGCCAGGCAGGATGAGATGGTTATAGTCGGCGATTCCTATGAAAGCGACGTTATGATGGCGTTGAATTATGGCAGTAAAGCTATTCTGGTAAAGCCCAAAAGCAATCTTAAGAATGAGGATGTCCTTGAAATAGGCAGCCTTGACAAAACATTAACGTATATAAAGGAGCATTAGATGAATGTCCTGGAATATGAAATGATTGAATTGCTAAAAAAGTTAAAAAACGAATATGGTGTTTTTGAAATCAAGGCTGAATATGAAAACGAGGGAAGCAGGCAGGTGGAGTTGATGAGGCTTAAAGACGTTGCGGATGCGGCAGGTTTGCCTCTGATATTGAAGATCGGAGGGGTTGAGGCCGTAACGGATATTTATAATGCTCTTTCATTGGGAGCTAAGGGAATTATCGCCCCCATGGCTGAAACTGCCTTTGCCACAAGTAAATTCCTGAATGCGATTGACACATTTGTCCCGGAAGATAACCAAAAAGATATTGAATTCGCGGTAAATATTGAAACAATTACGGCGTATCAGAATATAGACGCTATATTAAGCTTAGAAAAGATCGGCCTGCTAAAAAGCATAACTGTCGGGAGGGTTGATTTTGCTGCTTCGTTGGGAGCGGGCAGGAGCTTTGTAAACAGCGATGAGATGTTAAAGTATTGCGTGGATATCTTTAAGAAGGCAAAGGAAAAGGGCCTAAAAACCGCGCTTGGCGGGGCGATTTCGGTTGAAACCCTGCCTTTTATCAAAAACCTCGTATCAAAAAATCTTTTGGACAAATTTGAAACACGCAAATTAGTCTATCATCGGGATACGGTTAAAATGAAAAATATCTCCGAGGGGCTCTTTGAGGGTATAAAATTTGAACTTCTCTGGTTGAAGAGCAAAAGGCGGTATTATCATTGCGTCAGGGATGAGGACGAGAAGAGGATAGTAATGCTTGAGCAAAGGGTTAATGCCCGGAGCGATAAAAGGCAGGATATATCATGAATTCTGATAGGTGCCGTTTATGCGGCTGCGTGTTATTCTCCCGCCCTTTATTGCAATTAAAGGGGATGCCGAAGGCCGCGCAGTATTTTCCGCAAGCAACCGAGTTTAAGAAGGATAAAGGTATAAATTTAGATATATATCAATGTTCTAGCTGCGGGCTGGTCCAATTGAATAGAGGGCCCGTGGGTTACTATAAGGAAGTAATTACTGCCGCTTCATTCTCGGAAAAAACAAGGCTCTCCAGGCTCAAACAGATGGAAGAGTTTGCCGCTAAATTCGGGTTGCGGGGAAAAAAAGTTTTAGAGATTGGCAGCGGTAAAGGCGATATGCTGGATATCCTCAAAGAGGCAGGTTTGAAAGCGGCCGGGATTGAAGCTTCAGCAAAATCAGTGGAAGCCGGGAAATCATCCGGTAGAAAAATAATCAAGGGTTATATCGGGGATATCAAAAGAATAGCCGGCCAGCCATTCGATGCCTTTATTTCATTAAATTATCTTGAACACCTCCCTGAACCGGGGTCTATTGTCAGGCGCATTTATGAGAATACGGCCAGTAACGCTGTAGGTTTTGTAACTGTCCCCAACCTGGATTATTTACTGGAGACGAAGTGTTTTTATGAATTTGTCCCCGACCACCTTTCGTATTTCACTAAAAAGACACTGGCCTATGCTTTTGAAAAAAATGGCTTTGAGGCCTTGGAATGCCGCTCCATTAATGAAGATAATGACATAGCGCTAACAGTGAAAAAGAAAGAAGCTTTGGATATCTCCGGAGATTTCAGCGAAGTCGAAAAGCTTATTAAGCGTTTGGGGCAGGTTATATCCGGCTACAAAGCGAAAGGTAAAAAGGTGGCTGCCTGGGGAGCGGGCCATAGGACGCTCGCACTGCTGGCATTAAGCAAGGCAACTGGTGTTGAATATGTGGTAGATTCTGCAAAGTTTAAGCAGGGTAAATTTACGCCTATTTTACATTTAAAAATAGTTCCGCCGGAATATTTAAAAAAGGAGAAGGTTGACCTGGTGATAATTATGGTGCCGGGGCTTTATCCGAACGAAGTATTGAAGACATTATTGCAGATGAATATCGGCGCAGATATTGCGGTGTTAGGCGAAAACAAAATTAAGTTTATAAAAAGGAGATAAAAAATGGGAATGACAGTTAGAGAAAAAAAGAACAGGGTGAGATTGCAGGAAAAAAAACCATTAGCCTATGAGAAGATAATTAAACACCCGGAAAAGATAAAAAATAAAGAATGCGTCGCTTTAATCCAGCTGCAATATAGATATGACTGCAATTTTAAATGCAAGCATTGTGCTATTGAAAAATTCAAGAAAAAAGATGAGAGGCTTTTATCTATTGTAGATGTTAAACGCATTGCAGATCAAGCCGATGCAATGGGTTTGGCAAGTATTTGTATTTCCGGGGGAGAACCGCTGATTTTTTCGGACCTGAAGGATGTGGTTGACGCGATAGGCCCCGCCAGGTTCGTTATCAGCATGGATACGAACGGATGGTTATTAAGCGAAGAAAAGATAAAATGGCTGGTAGAGATAGGCGTTGACAGAATTCACCTGAGTATTGACGGCCTTGAGTATAACCATAACATGTTCAGGGGAGTAAAAGGATCGTGGAAAAAATGTATTGAGGCTTTGAAGTATTGTAATGAATATGGGCTGGGAGTCATTATTAACATTGTCGCCACCAAAAGCCTGATAAATAGCGGGGAATTAATCAAGCAATTGGATTATATTTCTCAATTCGGAGAGCACGCAAGCATCATCTATGCAAAGCCGACAGGAGCTTTCCAAGATTATAAAGACGAAATATTGGATACCAAGGATATTGAATACATCCAATCATTACAGGGAAAATACAATATTTCAACGCATCTGTCTGCGAATTGCGGCCACGAATTCGGATGCCTCTGCATAAAGAGGCATTTTTCTATTACCGCTTATGGCGATGTGCTGCCATGCCCGTGGATCCCGATCTCCATTGGGAACATTTTTAACGAGGATTTGGAAACGGTGGTGAAGCGCGGATTGGGTATGAAGTGGTTTTCTTATGACAACAAGTATAGTTGTCAGTGCGGGAATAGAGACTCCTTCTTTTACCAGAATATTTTACCCCAAGTGGATAAATCAGATACGTACCCTGCGGACTGGAAAAAGATTAATTGGTTTTAATATAAAGAGATTCAATTAAAATTAAAGAGGCGTAGGTATTTATGAGTATCCTAATAACCGGATCAGGAGGCTTTGTCGGCCGCAATTTAGCGGAGTCATTTTCAAAAGATAAATACTCAGTATTATCTCCGTCTAAAGCTGAACTGGACCTGACAAAGCCCGATGCTATAGGCAGGTATTTTAAAAAAAACCGTATTGAAACTATTATACATTGCGCAACGACATCGAGAAAAGGCGCGTCCTATCCGGTAGATACATGCGAGAATAATTTGCGTATGTTTTTTAATCTAGAAAAGCATATGACGCCTTCTATGAAAATGATAAATTTAGGTAGCGGCTCAGAGTATGCCAGAAGCCATTGGCACAAAAAAATGCCCGAAGAATATTTTGGCAAGTATGTCCCCGAAGATAGCCACGGTTATTCAAAATACTTAATTTCCAAGTATATCCAGGACGCAAATAGGGAAAATTTATTTTGTTTCAGGATATTTGGCATATTCGGCAAGCATGAGGATTATCGTTATAAATTTATATCCAACTCAATAGTGAAAAATCTGCTCGGCCTTCCCATAATAATCAACCAAAATGTTATTTATGATTATTTATATATTAATGACCTTTATGAGATACTTGTATTCTTTGTAAATAATAAAACGAAGAAGAAAATTTTTAATATCACCCCGGCGGAACCAATTGATTTGGTGGCTATCGCCAGGCTAATCAATAAAATAAGCGGCAACAAATGCGAAATAAAAGTATTAAACCCGGGGATCGGAGTTGAGTATTCCGGGGATAACAAAAGACTTCTCTCTGAAATAGGGAAGTTTAAATTTATTGCCTATGAGAAGGCGATAGCCGATTTATTCGGATATTATAAAAAAATTAAAGATACCTTAGACGTTGATGCTATCAAACGGGATCTTTACTTAAACTACGCAAAGGAGCTGCGCAAAAAATATTTCATAAAAAATCAGGCAAAATGGAGAAAAGAAGCTAAGCGTAATGCCGATGAAAACACCTGAAAAAATAAAAAAAGTAATTTTTAAGAATATCATTGAGTTTTTCAAGGCAAAGAAAAAGGATAAATTCATAGCCGGTAAGACTTTAATTAATTATGGCGGCCGGTGCTATAATGAAAAGGAATTACTGAATCTAGCAGATGCTGCGTTTGATTTCTGGCTTACTGCCGGCCGGTTTGCCCGTGAATTTGAGGAGAAGCTGGCTGATTTTCTAAAAATTAAATATTGCCTGTTAACTAATTCCGGTTCATCGGCAAATCTTTTGGCGTTAACCGCTTTAACTTCACCGTTATTAAAAGGCAGGCGTTTAAGGCCCGGAGATGAGGTAATTACTACTGCCTGCGGTTTTCCTACTACCCTTAATCCGATAATCCAGAATAACCTGGTTCCTCTGTTTATTGATATTGAGCTCGGAAATTATAATATAAACGCGCAAAAATTAGAAAAGGCGATCACCAAAAAGACAAGAGCGATTTTTACGGCGCATACACTGGGAAACCCCGTTGACATAGATGCAATTAAAAGAATGACAAGAAAGCACAACCTCTGGTGGATAGAGGATAACTGCGATTCCCTTGGTTCAACATATAGAGGCCGGTATACAGGTGGTTTTGGGGATATTTCTACCTGTAGTTTTTATCCGCCCCACCATATTACTATGGGTGAGGGAGGGGCGGTTTTGACTAATGAAGCGCTGTTAAGAAGAATAATTATGTCATTCCGGGACTGGGGCAGGGATTGTTGGTGCGAATCCGGGCACGATAATACCTGTAAAAAAAGATTTAAACAGAAGCTTGGAGATTTGCCTTATGGGTATGACCATAAATATGTTTATTCGCATATAGGCTATAATTTGAGAACTACTGATATGCAGGCGGCTATCGGCTGTGCGCAGTTAGCAAAATTGCCGGAATTTATCAGGGCGAGAAGGAGGAACTTTAAATTTCTGTATGAGATTTTTGAGAAATACAAAGATTATTTAATGCTCCCGCAGGCAGAGGAGCATTCTGAACCGAGCTGGTTTGGCTTTGCGGCTTTAGTAAAGCGGGACGCTCCGTTTAAAAGGCAGGATATCGTTAATTATTTGGAAAAGCATAAGATTGCCACGAGAATGTTATTTGGCGGTAATTTGTTAAAGCAGCCGGCTTATAGAAATATAGAGCATAGGGTCGTGGGCAGCTTGAAGAATACGGACCTGGTTATGAACAATTTATTCTGGATAGGGGTTTACCCGGGGCTTACAAAACCGATGCTGGATTATATAGAAAAAACCATTGAAAGATTCTTCAAAAGGAAAAATTGAGATTAACTATTCTTATTGCCTGTTTTAACGAGAAGTCAACTATACTTAGAGCCATAGAAGAAGCCAGGCGTATCAATATTGATAAAGAGATTATAATAATCGATAACTGTTCGACAGATGGCACGAAAGAGATTTTAGAAGGCTTGAAAAATGACAAGGACCTTAAGGTAATTATTCATTCTAAGAATATGGGCTCAGGGTATTCAGCCTGCGAGTGCATAAAGTTGGCTCAAGGCGATTATTTTTATGGCCCGGGAGCTGATTTAGAATATAAAATGGACGATGTTTATAAAATGATGGATAAAATTGATAAGGAAAGCCTGGATGCCGTATTCGGTTCAAGATTATCAGATAGAAAAGGTATTTCCATCCGGCAGTTAATTGAGGAAAGGCCATATTGGCTGGGTACCATTATAGCGACTTTTTTAATAAACCTATTTTACCGCAGGAATTTTACGGATGTTATAGCGACCAAGCTGATTAAAACAGAGGCCCTCAAGGGTTTAGATTGTAAATCTGCTAACCAGGCTTTTGAATTTGAATTGGTCAGCAAGCTTTGTAAAAAAGGTTATAAGATAGGCGAAGTCCCTGTCTGGTATAGGCCGCGAACGCATGAAGAGGGCAAGACAATAAGAGCTATTGATATGTTTCCGGCGCTCCTGGCAATCTTCAGGATAAAGTTTTTTTACTGGTTTTTTTAAATGAGCCAAAGGAAGACATTAATTATTATTCCTACCTTTAACGAAGCCGAAAATATTTTAGACCTGTATTCTAATATCAGAAAATATGCCCCGTATAAAGATATTCTTTTTGTAGATGATGGTTCGGCAGATGACACACGGGATAATATTGAAACAATAATAAAGAATGACCAAAAGGTCTATATTCTGAAACGTTCCAAAAAAGAGGGCATTGCTAAGGCGTATATTTCCGGATTCTTGTGGGGTTTAAACGGAGATTATGAGTGGTTTCAGCAAATGGACGCTGACCTTTCCCATGATGCGGTTTATTTGGAAGAAATTGAAAAGCTAAAGAAGGAAAACCAGGTTATCATTGCTTCCCGCTATATGAAGAAAGGCGGGGTTGAGAAACGGAATTTTTTCCGGAGAACGGTGACTTTTTTAGGCTGCCGGTATTTAAAATTTATTTTACAATGCCCGTTAAAAGATTTAACCGGAGGGTTTAACTGCTGGCAGAGGGATGTTATTTCGAGCTTAAGTTTGGAAGAAATCGCTTCGCGGGGCTTTATCTTTCAGGCAGAATTGAAGTTTATGGCATATAAAAAGGGCTTTAAAATCACTGAATTTCCTTATGTATTTAAAGAAAGGCAAAAGGGGCACTCAAAGATCGATTATCGGATTATTTCTGAAGGTTTGTTTATGCCGATTTTTATGAACTTAAGGTGTAGATAATAAGTGTTTAATCCATGCGAATACTATTTGTTTTGAAAGAAGTTGAAGATGAGCAGTTGAGCGTAATGTACCTTTCGAGTATTCTAAAAACCCGGGGACATGAAACAGGTTTAGTTATGGCCGATTACGATATTATGTCTAGAAAGCTGGAAGATAGAGTGCCGACGATATTAGCCTATAGCACATTAGGTTTTTATAGTAATTATTATCTTGAACTTAACCGCCGCATAAAAAAACGGTTTAACGTGTTTTCGGTATTTGGCGGGGTATATCCAACGTCGTATCCCCAGATATTAGAAGAAGAGGGGGTAGACAGTGTATGTATTGGTGAGGGGGAATATCCTTTATTGGAATTGGCCGATAGGCTTAAAGCGGGGAAAATTTTTAATAACATAAACAACCTCTGGGTTAAGATTGAGGGTAGGATATTCAGGAACGAACCACGCCCGCTTATCAGCAACCTGGATGAGCTTATTTTTCCCGATCGCCAACTTTTTACTTTAAAGTCTCCATTTTTTGTAGACAGAATAAGTATGATTACCAGCAGGGGGTGCTCATACAGTTGCCCTTATTGTTATAATAATACCACTCGCCGTATTTACAGTAGAGAGAATATTTATCGTCGCAGAACAGTTGATAATGTCCTGCAAGAGATAAAGGATGTCCGGAAAAAACAAGAGGTCAAATTTATCTTATTTTATGATGATATATTTATCCTTATGCCGGAATGGATTGAAGAATTCTCTTGTAAGTATAAGGCGGATATTAATATACCGTTTTGGTGCAACGTAAGGGCCAATTTAGTGACTGAGCAGGCCGTTTTTCTATTAAAAAAAGCAAATTGTTACAGTGTTTCTTTTGGTTTAGAATCAGGAAATAACCATCTAAGAAATTCTGTCTTGCACAGGAATATCTCCGAAGAGGAGATTCTTTCTAAGGTAGCTTTATTGAAGGATAATGGGATCAGGATACGCACTACCAATATAATAGGTATTCCGGGTGGGTCCATTGACCAAGATATAGAAAGCTTAAAATTGAATATTAAATGTAGGGTTGATTATGCCAGAGTTACTATGTTCTCGGCGTATCCGAATATGGATTCTTCTCTTTTTTCAAAACACGCCCAAGGTAATTTTTGCGAATACCACCACACGCCTTCACCAAAAATAGCAGATATGTTAGGTAAGTATTCGATCGCTGCCTCCGGCCGATTTCACAGGATGGTTTATTCCTCACTAGTCCCTCGTTATGGATTTAAAGATGAGTCAGAAAAAAGAAGGATTGTTAATTTATACAGGTTATTCGGTATAGCGGCGAATTTCCCGCTTATTTTGCCTTTGGTGTATCTTTTGATCAGGATGCCGGTTAACCGGCTATTTATATATATAGATTTCCTATGGTTAAATTATTGCAGTTATTTTAAGCTTTATCCAACATGCGGATGGTATGAGTTTTTCAGGCGTATATCAAAGCACAAAAAAGCTATAATGCAATACAGGAAAGACAAGCATATGCAAAAGAATAAACAAGCAGACTCGCTAAATGATGATGGATTACTCTGTGCGTGTTCAAGCAATAAAGATGGAAATTATTCCATTCCATTATGATACAATAACGAATTGTATAAAAAGAAAAGAGTGCTGAACTTGTGAGCAATTCATGGCTCGTAATACAGCGGATCTACTTCTGCTCCGCTTGGCCGAGCTATGCACGGACAAAATCGCTCAAGGTAGCCCAAATCTTAAAGGATTACAACAAAAATATAAAAGTCATATTGGGCGGGCTTATTAAAGGAAAAAACAAATCCAATAAACCTGAGGTGTTTTATGGGAAATATATAAGTTAGGGTAGAGCCCGGTAGATTCCCTGTTCATTAATTTTGTAAGATATTTAAGGAGGATTTGTGGCTAAAAAATATAGCTTAAGCGGGGTTATTTTATCGAAGAATTCGCAACAGAAGATAGCTGACTGCATAAAATCCCTATCGGGCTGGGCGGATGAAATTGTTATTGTTGACGGTTTAAGTGAGGATAAAACCGCTGAAATTGCTGAAAAAATGGGCGCTAAGGTATATTCGCATAAGTTTTTAGGTTCTTTTGCCGCAGAACGCAATTTTGGGACACAACAGGCTCATAGTGATTGGGTGTTGCAGCTGGATAGCGATGAGATTGTTACGGAAGAGCTTAAAAAAGAATGCGATGCGTTACTTCCTTCTACGGAATTTTCTGCCTTTAAGTTCCATAGAAAGAATTTCTTTTTAGGGCATGGTTTTAAATATGGAGGATGGTACCATTACTCGCAGCATCTTTTTAAACGCGGTTTTGCCCATTATGAGGGCAGGGTGCATGAGAGGATGATTGTAAATGGAGATGTCGGAATGATGAACGCGGATGTCCTGCATTTCCCTTTTGACTCTGTTAGTGATTTTATTACAAGGCAGGATCGGTATACTGATTTACAGGCTCAGGATATGCTGGATTCCGAAGATGAACTTACCGGTAAAATAATACGTTATAACCTCATTTTTAAGCCGCTCAAACTTTTTAAAAAAATGTATTTAAATAAGAAGGGCTATAAAGAAGGGATGTATGGTTTTATTTTTAGCGTTCTTTTTGCCTTTGTTCATTTTTTAAAGTGGGTTAAAGTTTGGGAAAAGCGTAGAAATAATATATGAAAAAGAAATCGTCATTGCTAAAAAAATTATATCAAGCGTTCAAATTTATATTTAAATTGGCAAACCAGAGCCAAAAAATGGATTATTATTTCCAGGTTGAAACTTTTGCTCGCTCATTAGGAAAGTTGCATTTTACGCAAGAGGGCGCATCAGAAGAAAAGAAACGAGATTTTTTTAAAAATCAATTAAGCGTAGTAGAAATTGAAACACATGCTTTTTGCAACCGCGCTTGTTCATTTTGCCCGAATTCTCAAGTCAACCGTTTTGATAAAAGCCAGATAATGCCAGAACATATTTTTAAGAAGATTATTGATGAGTTGAGCTTATTAGGGTATAGAGGGATAATTCAGCTACATCGTTATAATGAGCCGCTTGCGTCTGAGCTTATTTTTGACCGTATTAATTACGCACGTAAGAAAATTCCCTATGCCAGTATTGGTTTCCATTCTAACGGGGATTATTTGACGAAAGAAAAACTTACCCTACTTGAAGAATCCGGCCTAGATTTTATAATGGTTACTTTATACATAAATTTTGATTTGGATAAAAAAATGCAGTATGAAATAGCGAAAAAACAATGCGAAGATTTTATTCGCAAACATGATTTGGAAATAAAACAGGTAGATAGCGAAGGGAGCCTAATTCGCTATCTAATTCCCATGAAAAGGATGCGTGTTCATGTTTTTGTTCCTGACATTGAGCATCAATTGGTTGATCGCGGAGGAGTCATAAAAAGTTTTTCAAACGGAGCAAGGATCTCTCCTTGCGAAAGCCCCTTTAGGAAACTTTTGATTGATTGGACAGGTGATGTCCTGCCGTGTTGCAATCTTAGGGGGGATATTAAACTCCACCAACCATATATTTTAGGCAATTTGAAAGAATTTACGCTGCAGGAGATTTTTTATCGGGATATAATAAATAAGTTAAGGACACATTTAGCAGATTTTAACGAAAAACAGGGTGCCTGTCAAACTTGCCAATTCGCAACTTTTGTTTACAGTAGGCAAGCAGAAGCTTTAATTAACAAAACGCTGAAGAGACTAGCAGGTTATGAAAAATAAACAAATAAGCAATAAAGAGATAATTTTAGACTATAACAGGATTTACCGCAGTTCAGGAATACGGGCTAATTCAGCTTACTATAAATGGTTGGTACGGCTGCTTAACCCCAGGCCCGGAGCAAAATTATTGGATGTTTCTTGCGGGGAAGGAATATTCCTGAGTGAAGCCTTGAAGGAGGTTAAACAAATTAAAGAATTCGGATTGGATATTTCGGATGTTGCGGTTTCCGTGGTTAAAAAACATTGTCCGCAAGCCATGCTAATAGTAGCTGACGGTCAGAAAATACCGTTTAAGGATAAACAATTTGATTACGTAACTTGTTTAGGCAGTTTGGAGCATTATCTTGATCCGGGTTTAGGAATAAGGGAGATAGCGAGGGTTGCTAAGGAAAGCGCGAAATTTTGTATTGTCCTGCCTAATTCTTTTGATTTAGATCTGTTCTTGCATATTATAAAAAAAGGCGATAAGCCGGTTGATAACTTTCAGATTTTAGAAAAGACAGCCACGCGAAATGAGTGGGGTAATCTATTGGGAACTAACGGTTTTTCAGTAGAGGCTGTTTATGGCTCCAATTTATGGCCGGAATTATTTCAGGAAAGGACCTTTAAGCTTAAATCTATATCAAAATTCATTCGGCGTTTCCTGATAAAGCATTTTTGCCCGTTAAATTTGGCCAGGGAATTTATATTTATTTGTAAGAAGAGAGAGGCTTCTATATGAGGGAAGCACTACTGTGCGTTTTAAGATGCCCTAGATGTGGGAATAATCCGTTATTATTGGAAAAAGAAAGAGTCGATGAGTTAGAAATTAAGAACGGCAGGACTATCTGTAATCGCTGCTTGGCCGAGTATAGAATCAGCGAAGGCATAATTGATTTTCTCAATAAGGCAAATGAACGCGTTATGCGTGAGAGAAAGGCTATGGACGAGGAGGAGTATATTACCGACGAATCCGGGGTTAAATACCGGATAACAGATGAGGCGATAGAAAAGTTTAAGGATAAGTTTCTTACTTTGCCCCAGGGAGACGGGACCTACTTTTTTAAAAGAGGAGGAAGTTTTCAGGGTATCGTCGAAGCCTCCGGCAGGTTCTATTCCGCCTTAGAAAGCCTGCATCTTACCGGTAAAGAAAAGATACTTGAGATCGGCGCCTCTTTTTCTTACGCTCCTTCTAAATTTGCTAAAATCGGCTGCAGCGTGGTAGCCCTGGATATAAGTGATTACCTGAAGGTATCCAGCCTCTTTATTAAGAATGCTTATTATGACCGGGTTTTTTCCGATATGCATAATATTCCTTTCCAGGATAACACTTTTGACATAGTTTTTGGCGCGGCTGTGCTGCATCATAGTAATGACCTCAAGGCAATTTTTAGCGAGATTCGCCGGGTTTTAAAAACCGGCGGTAGGATTATATCGATTAATGAACCATCCCGGGGGATATTTGAAAAAGTCCATCCGGTATTTGAAGAAGTGAAAAAGAAGGGGTTTGGCGACGTTTCTTACACTATTCCCGAATGGCGCAAGGGCGCTAAAGAAGGCGGGTTTAAGAAAGTAAAGCTAGAATTTTTGTCTCTGGCGGATGATTATATTACCCGGCATAAAAACAGGGATACGCGGGATAATTTTAAATTGAGGTTAGCGCATTTTTTCCAGAGTCACCGCGGGATAGAAAGGTTTATATTGGCTGTGCTCATTTTACCGAGATTACTCTTCCGGCAAAAGAGCTGGAGGCTCATCGGTTATAAATAATGAATTTGTCAGTCATCATTCCGGCTCATAACGAGGAGAAGAACCTTTTAGATGTAATAACCGGAATAGAATCATCTCTTGAAATTCCTCATGAGCTGATTGTCGTTAATGATCATTCCGCGGACAGGACTGCGGAATTAGCCGAGGTATTATCTAAAAAATATCCGGCTATTAAATTAGTCAATAATCCCGGCAGAAAGGGTTTTGCCGACGCGATTAAATTCGGGCTGAGGCAGGCACATAATGAATTAATCGTGTTTATAATGGCGGATTCCTGCGATGATGCGCAGAGTATTAATGCAATGATAAAAAAGATAGGCGAAGGTTATGACGTTGTTTGCGGCTCGCGATATATAAAAGGGGGCGCCAGGATCGGGGGCTCAAAGATAAAGGGTTTTTTTTCTTATTTTATGGGTATATCTATGTTCCATCTTGCCGGTATCCCTACCCATGATATTGCCAATACTTTTAAAATGTACAGAAAAGGCGTGTTAGATTCTATTGATATGAAGGCGGCTAGTTTTGAGATTGCAATGGAGCTCCCCCTAAGGGCCCATTACGCCGGTTTTAAAGTAACTGAGGTCCCGACGGTATGGAAAGAAAGGAATAAAGGTAAATCTAACTTTAATATGCTTATGTTATTCCCGAAATATTTAAGATTTTATTTATGGTCCATAGCGAAGAAATTTTGGTTAAATATAAAGAGAGGAGAAAAATGGCTAAAATTTTAGTTACCGGCGGATGTGGTTTTGTCGGGTCGCACTTAGTGGACAGGCTTATTTCTGACGGGCATAAAGTAAGGGTTTATGATATCCTTGAACCTCAGGTCCATGGGGTTAAGAAGCCCGCCTACCTGAATAAAGGGGCTGAATACATCTATGCGGATATCCGTAATAAAGAAAAGCTTAAGAAAGCTATTAAAGATATAGAGTTTATTTTCCACGAAGCTTCCCAGGTTGGCGTGGGGCAGTCAATGTATGAGATAGAAAAGTATGTTACGCATAATTCTTACGGGACAGCGGTGCTTCTGGATTTACTGGTCAATACAAAAAATAAAGTCAGAAAGATAGTGGTGGCTTCCAGTATGTCTATATACGGGGAAGGCGCTTATCGCTGCGCGTCCTGCGGGGCGGTTTATCCGCAGTTGCGTAAAGATGAGCAGCTAAATAAAAAGAAATGGGAGATGCAATGCCCCAGATGTGCTAAAGTCGTAAGCCATATACCTACATTTGAAAATAAGCCGCTTTTTCCGACTTCTATATACGCTACGACTAAGCGCTGCCAGGAAGAGATGTGCCTTGAAATAGGTAATGCTTATAAAATTCCAGCAGTGGCCTTACGTTATTTTAACATTTATGGCCCAAGGCAATCCCTGAATAATCCGTATACCGGTGTTTGCGCTATATTTTTATCCCGGATAAAAAATAACCGGCCTCCGTTAATTTTTGAAGACGGTAAGCAATCCAGGGATTTTATTCACGTAGGTGATATAGTAGAGGCGAATATGCTCGCGATGAAAAATAAGAAAGCCGATTATAAATTTTTTAATGTCGGCACAGGGATTTCGCATTCAATCCTTGAAGTAGCGCAAAAGTTAACCCAGCTATGCGGAAAAAAGTTTGCTCCGGGGATCTTAAATAGGTTCAGGGCGGGGGATATAAGGCATTGTTATGCGGACATAAGCAAAATTAAGTCAGAACTGGGTTTTGTGCCAAAGGTAAGTTTTACTAAAGGGCTAAGAGAGCTTATCGAATGGTCTGAGAGCCAGGAAGCTGTTGATTTGACCCGCAGGGCTCAAAGCGAGCTTAAGAGAAAGGGGCTTAGCCAATGAAGCAGAAAATCATAGTTTTCTGTAACACCGTAATTTACTGGTCTATAATAGCGGTTCCTTTTGTGATAAGTTTTTCCTCTGCCGCCGTAGAGATCTTTATCGGTTTTATGGTTTTTACCTTTGTTTTAAAAAAAATCATCAGCCGCGATTTCACCCTTGTCAAAACGCCAATCAGCCTGCCCTTTGCTTTGATCATCGGCGTATCTCTCTTATCGTTTATAAATTCAGTAGATATCCGCGCTAGCCTTCAAGGTATTATAAAGCTTTTAAAATACGGTTTCCTTATCGTAATCATCGCGGGAGAAGTCAAAGACAGGCAGCACTTGACCAGGATAATCTGGGCCATTTTTGCCGGTTTATTACTGGCTTCCCTGGATGGCATCTACCAGTTCATATTCGGAGTGGATTTTTTCAGGCACAGGCCGTATGATTCTATTATAGGATTAATCCGCCTTAAAGCCGCATTCCCGCATACTAATATTTTTGCCGGGTATCTGGCCCTGGCCTTGCCGTTGTCTATCCCGTTGTTGTTGTATTACTTAAAAGGGAAAAAAAGAATTGTACTTTTGATTATTGCCATATTGGGCTTTTTCTGCCTTATTTTTACTTTCTGCAGGAGCGCCATCTTTGGCGTATGGTTAGTTATTTTACTGATGGGTATAATCAAAAAGGATAAAGTAGTTATCTTTTTGACTGTTTTAACTTTGCTTAGCGCTCCTCTTTTAGCTCCGGGGGCTATTAAGGATTGGGCTAAGACAACGCATTCTTGGGGAGAGTTCTTATTGAACAAGGAAAGGCCGGTTCTTTATGAGACTTCTTTTAATATGATCAAGCACCATCCTCTTATCGGAGTCGGTGTAAATACTTATGTGCTGAATTACCAGAAATATAAGCTACACGATACTTCTCTGGATACCGCCAATACCCGATGGTACGCGCATAACAGCTTTTTACAGATGGCTTGCGAAATCGGGATCACCGGAGTTGCTATTTTTATCTGGCTGCTATTCTTGCTTTTTAGCCGCTGGAGGAATTTTTACCGGAATACCAAAGATAATTTCTTAGCGCTTTGCGGGTTAGGTATAGTTATGGGTTTGGCCGCTTTCCTCATTCACGGCCTCACTGAGACTAATCTTTACTATCCTAAAATCGCGGTATTATTCTGGTTCCAATCCGGTTTACTAATGGGGATCCTATGCCGCCGCTTATCTCAGTAATTATTCCGGTATATAACGAAGTCAATACCGTAGCCCAGGTTCTGGAATTGGTGAACGCGGTAGATATTGAGAAGGAGATTATTGTTGTTGACGACGGCTCCAGCGATGGGACAGCTAATAAATTAGGCAGCCTGGATTACTCCCGGTTTAGCAGTATAAAAGTCATACACCATTCCAGCAATATGGGTAAGGGCGCGGCTATCCTCACCGGGCTTTCCCATGCTGTCGGCGAATTCGTCGTAATCCAGGATGCGGATTTAGAGTATAACCCCCAGGAGTACATTCCGTTGGTAAATTACGCCAAGGCCAATAACTTAGCGGTAGTCTACGGCTCAAGGTTTTTAGGCGGCCGGTGTTCGATGGCCCGGATGCAATATTTGGCTAATAGGCTGCTTACTTTTGCGGTTAACTTCCTTTTTTTTACCTCCTTAACCGATATGGAGACATGTTTTAAATTAGTCAAAAGGGAGGTCTTAGTAGATTTAAAATTGAAGGCGAGGAAGTTTGAGTTTGAATCAGAAGTTACCATTAAACTACTGAAAAAAGGGTATAAGATTAAGGAGATGCCGGTCTCCTATAAAAGGCGTTCGTATCCCGGAGGAAAGAAGGTTAGATGGAGCGACGGAGTGTATAGTTTGTACACTATTCTTAAGCTAAGGATTTTTTAGGTAATATTTATTGCTATGAGAGATATCAGAAAAATTTTAGCCGTGCGCAATGACAGGTTCGGCGAATTTTTACTCAATATCCCGGCATTCCGGGCGCTCAAGGAAACTTATCCAGACGCCAGGCTTACCCTGGCGGTAAAATCCGGCGTTCGCCAGCTGGCCGAGTGTATTGAATATGCCGACAAGGTAGTAGTTTGGGAGGAGGATTTTAAGAGAGATTTAAAGAAGCAAGGATTTGATGCAGTTATTATTTTGAATCCGGCAAAAGAAGCGCATTGGCTGGCATTTTTCTCCGGAATTCCCGCGCGGGTTGGTTATGACCGAAAATGGGGTATTTTGTTGAATTATAAAATGGCGGATAAGAAAGGCTTAGGTTTAAAGCATGAAATAGAGTATAATTTAGATTTAGTAGGCTTAATTGGTGCGAAAACAATTGATAAATCTCTTTCCTTAAAGCTGTTACCTGAATATAATAATCCTGAATATGCGGGCGCGGTGGCCATTCATCCCTATACAAGCGACAAGATAAAAGAGTGGCCGGTTGAAAGATTTCAGCAATTGGCTAGACGTTTAGCAGGAAGTTTAAAAACTAAAGTGCTCATCGTTGGAAAAAAAGAAAACCTGGATAGAAGCGAGAGCGGAGAAGAATTTAATAATCCGGGGAACAATGTTATCAATTTAGTCGGTAAGACATCGCTTATTGAGTTGGCCCAGATTCTTAAGCAATGCCGGCTGCTTATTTCTTGTGATAGCGGGCCAATGCACCTGGCTGCGGCAGTGGGGACGCCGGTTTTAGCGTTATTCAGGAATGATTTACCGGGTAAGACTGCTAAAAGATGGGGGCCGTGGGGAAACGGCCATACGGTGGTAGAGAAGAGTAGATTGGAAGATATAGGAGTAGAAGAAGTGATTGAGGCGATTAATAAGTATAATAACGTATAATGAAAAAGGATAGGAAGAATTTTCTTCTTGAAGCAGTAGCTAATTTTTTTACAGGCCTTCCTAAGGGCAGGGTATTGGATTTGGGTTGCGGAAACGGAGATTACGCAAAAAGATTAAAAGATTTAGGCTTTGATGTTACCGCCGGCGATATTGATATAGCCAGGTTTAGATACAGGAATGAAATTGTATTTAAACGTTGCGACATAACAAAAGAAATCCCTTTTCCTGCCGGTTACTTTGATTATGTATTGCTAATGGAGGTTGTGGAACACCTGGGAAACCCTTATGCGGTTATGCCGGAAATAAACCGTATTATTAAAACTAACGGCTCTCTTATTATATCCACCCCTAATATATTAAATCTTAAGTCAAGATTGCGCTTTTTGTTTGAGGGAGTTTATGAGTATTTCAGGGAGCCACCGTTAGACCAGATAAAAAATCCCAAAGAAATTATTTTTAATTTACACATTGTTCCTTACAGGTACCAGGAGCTGGAATATTTGTTATTTAGGACGGGCTTTAAGGTTAAAAATATATTTGCCAGCTTATATGAGGGATATTGGCTGTGGTTTTTATTGCCGGTTATCAAATTCCAATCCTGGCAAAAGGAAAGACGGACAAAGAGTAAAGGCGGGAATATAGATTATAAGAGAATACACAAAATTCTAACATCAAAGGAATTACTGTTCGGTAGGAATCTGATTATCCAGGCAGTAAAAGCATAACCATTATTAGAGGAGTTTAAGGGATGACCTACGCGATTATTTTAGCCGGCGGGGTGGGCAGCAGGTTCTGGCCGTTTTCACGCGAGCTAGAGCCCAAGCAGTTTATGCGCCTGATCGGCCAGGAGAGCTTTCTAGAATCAACTATCCGGCGTTTAAAGGGCGTTGTCGAGCCGGCGCGTACTTTTATCATTACGAATAATATTTATTTTTATGAAGTTAAGGAGCAGGTCGCTAAATTTCGTATTCCGGATAAAAATATAATTTTAGAGCCGCAAGGTAAGAATACCGCCCCGGCTATCGGGTTGTGCGCGAAATTAATCGGCGGGCTGGATAAAGAAGCGGTTTTAGTGGTTTTGCCGGCGGACCATTACATCAAAAACGCCCCTAATTTCAGAAGAACGCTAAAGGGCGCGCTTGCGGTGGCAAAAGAAAATTTCCTGGTGACCATCGGGGTTAAGCCGGATAAGCCTTCCACGGCTTACGGGTATATAAAGACAGGAAATAAGAAGGCGCAGGCAAAGAAAAGTGCAAAATATTTTAAAGCAGAAAAATTCCTGGAGAAACCAAGCCTGGAAAAGGCAAAGGAATACTTTAAGAGTAAAGATTATTACTGGAACAGCGGGATGTTTGTTTGGAAGGCGGGTATATTTTTAGAGGAAATGCGGAAATATTTACCGGGATTATCCAGGCAATTAAATTCTATCCGGCTAATTCAAGATGTTGGGAAAATATGGCCGAAAATTAAACCTATTTCCGTTGACTATGGCATAATGGAGCATTCTCAGAGGATTGCGCTAATCCCGGCGAATTTTTTCTGGACGGATTTAGGAAGCTGGGACGCTTTGTCGGAAATATTCCCCAAAGATAAAAAGAACAACACCATTAACGCCGATGTGTTGAACCTGGATAGCCGGGGGGTATGTGTGTTTTCCAGGAGTAACCGGTTGGTCTCTACCATCGGGGTCAACAATATGGTTATCGCGGATACTCCGGATGCTTTGTTAGTCTGTGATAGGAACAGGACTCAGGATGTAAGGCAGCTGGTTGAGAGGCTAAAGAAGCTTAGGCGTAAAGAGCATAAGGCGCATTTAACTCAAGCGCGGCCCTGGGGTTCGTTTACGGTTTTGCAGGAAGGCGCGGGTTTTAAAATCAAGATCATTGAGATCTCCGCGCGTAAGCGCTTAAGCCTGCAGCGGCATAAGAATCGCGCCGAGCACTGGGTAGTTGTTTCAGGCGTGGCTAAAGTTACCAGCGGAGATCAGGTTTCTTTGGTGCGCAGCAATGAGAGTATCTACATATCAAAAGGGAGGAAACACCGCCTAGAAAATACCTTAAGCCAGCCGCTCAGGATCGTGGAAGTGCAGACCGGGAATTACCTCGGCGAAGATGACATAGAAAGATTTGAAGATGATTTTAAAAAAGAATGCCGGCCAGTCTCCTAAAAGATTCTTAATAATAAATCCATTTGGTATCGGAGATATTTTATTTACCACTCCGTTGATCAAGGCCTTAAAAGAGGAGTATCCGGATTGTTTTATCGGGTATTGGTGTAATCGTAGGGTCCGGCCTTTATTGGAGGCTAACCCCAGGGTCAACCAGCTTTTTGATTTAAGCCGGGGTGATCTCAAGAAAATATACCGCGATTCGTTTTTTAACGGCCTCCGGGAAACTTTAAAACTTAGGCGGGATATTAAAAAAGGCAACTTCAACATTTGTTTTGACTTTTCCCTGGACTATCGTTATAGTTTATTTGCGAAAATTATAGGTATACCTAGAAGAATTGGTTTTAATTATAAAAATAGGGGCAGGTTTCTCACGGATAAGATAGATATAACCGGATATCACGACAAACACGCGGTAGAGCATTACCTGGATTTGTTACGTTTTTTAAATATAGAAGCAAAAGATAAATCTTTGGAATTATGCGTGCCCGAACCCGCGGGGATAGAGGCGCGGAATATCCTTGGCTCCAGGGGTATTCAGGCTAATGATTTACTGGTCGGTATTGCCCCCGGAGCCGGTGGGAGCTGGGGGAAAGACGCTGCCTATAAGCACTGGCCGGCATTAAAATTCGCGCAGGTAGCCGATAAACTGGCCAATGAATTTAAGGCAAAAATAATAATCCTGGGAGATGAAACTGAAAAGCCGATCTCCGAAACAATCATTAACGCTATGCTCCATAAACCGGTAGATTTGACCGGTAAGATCAAGTTAGAGTTACTTCCGGCAGTAATGCAGAACCTCAATCTTTTAATATCCAACGATGGCGGCCCGATGCATATAGCCTCTGCTTTGGGGGTAAAGAGCGTTTCCATCTTTGGCCCGGTGAGTGAATTAGTTTACGGCCCGTATCCGGATACAAGGAACCATCCGGTGTTAAAATGGGATATGGAGTGCCGGCCGTGCTATAAGAATTTCAGGCTGCCGGTTTGCGGCAAAGACAGGGAATGCTTAAGAGCGGTTAATGTTGAAGATGTATTTACGGCAGCTAAAGCGTTGTTAAGCTAAGAGGGATCATATGAAAATACCGGCTTTAGACTTAAGAAAACAGATAGCCCCCCTTAGGGGGGAATTGGATTCAGCGATAAAAGAGGTGATCGACCAGGCCAGCTTTATTCTCGGAGAGTATGTGGAGAGGTTTGAGCAACATGTTTGCGAATACTGCCGGGTAAAATATGCGCTAGGCGTATCCAACGGGACAGACGCACTAAGTTTATCTTTGTTAGCGTTGGGGATTAAAAGCGGAGACGGAGTAATTTGCCCGGCGTTTACTTACTACGCAACTGCGGGTGCCCCGGCCAGTATCGGAGCGGTCCCGGTCTTTGCCGATATTGACCAGGACACCTATAATATTTCGGTTGAGAGTATGGAGAAGATTTTAGCAAAAAAAAATAAGGTTAAGGTAAAAGCGGTCATTCCGGTGCATCTTTACGGCCAATGCGCGGATATGAATGAAATAATGCAGTTGGCGGCTAAATATAAATTAAAGGTAATAGAAGATGCTGCTCAGGCCTTTGGCGCGGAATTCCAGGGGAAGAAGGCCGGCACAATAGGTGATTGCGGGGGAGTTAGTTTCTATCCCGGAAAAAATTTGGGGGCATTTGGAGACGCCGGAGCCATCCTTACTAATAATAAAACTTTAGCTGAAAAACTGCTAATCTGGCGTAACCAGGGAAATGAGAATAAATATTACCATTCAGTTTTAGGCCGCAATAACCGTCTGGACGCGATACAGGCGGTTGTGTTAGATGTCAAGTTAAGGTATCTGGATGAGTGGAACCGCAAGAGGCAGGAGGTGGCCCGGTACTATAATGAAAAGCTGGCGGGCCTGGCGCTAAAGACTCCGTTTGTGCCCCGTTATACCACGCATATTTATCATCAATATACGCTAAGAACATCTAAATCTAACAAGAAATTTATGGATTATTTACAGGGAAAGGGGATCGATTCGCGCGTATTTTATCCGGTGCCGTTGCATTTGCAGAAGTGTTTTAAGTATTTAGGATACAAAAGAGGGGATTTTCCGGAAGCCGAGAAAGCGGCAAAACAGGCCTTTACTTTGCCTATTTATCCGGATTTAACCAGGGAAGAACAAGATTATATTATTCAGTCAGTCAGGGAGGGAGTATATTGATGGGAAAAATCAATTTAACGGTAGTGACCTTGACCAAGAACAGCGAAGGGATTATCGAGGATTGTTTAAAGAGCGTCTGTGATTGGGCGGGAGAAATAGTAGTTGTTGATGATTTAAGTTCGGATAAGACGCTGGAGATCGTTAAAAAATATACGGATAAGGTTTATATTAAAAAATGGGAGAGGGAAGGCAGCCACAGGAATTATGCGTATTCTCTGGCTAAATTCGATTATATTTTAAGCCTTGATTCTGATGAACGGGTTACGCCGGAATTAAGGGATGAGATCATTAAGATATTCCAGGAAGGCCCGAAATTTTCCGGCTACAATATACCGCACAGAAATTTTATCGGCGGTTATTGGATTAAGTACGGAGGCTGGTATCCTAACGCTAAGCTTAAGATGTACGCCAGGAAAGAATTTCATTATGAGGAAGAGGCAGAGTACCACCCCAGGGCGTTTTTAAACGGCCCGACCTATACTTTAAAATCAGATATAATCCATTACGCTTACCGGGATTTCCGGAACCTCTTTTCCAAGCTTAACCATCAGACCGATTTTGAGGCTAGAAAATGGTTCAGGGATAAGCGCAAGATGAGTTTCGGGTTGGCCATGGTCAAGGCAATTTCGCGGTATATTAAGTTTTATTACGTAAAAAAAGGGAGAAAAGACGGGTTTATCGGTTTTATGATGGCTCTTGCTTCCAGCGCCTATCAGTTAATGACATACGCTAAATACTGGGAGATGAAAAACAAAAAGGATTAATGTGCCGCAAAAAATAATATTTTTAGACAGGGATGGAGTAATCAATAAATATCCTGGGGATAAGTTCTACGTCACTTCGTTAAAGAAATTTTATTTTTTGCCCGGAGCAAAAGAGGCAATCGCTCAATTAAGTCTGGCGGGCTTTAAGGTATTCATTGCTTCTAACCAGGCGGGGGTAGGCAGGGGGATATATGAGCGCCGGACGCTGGAAGCGATTACCCGCAAGATGCTTTTAGAAATAGAAAAAGCTAAGGGAAAAATCGGCAAGGTATATTATTGCCTGCACCGCAGGGATGCGGGTTGTTCCTGCCGTAAACCCAGGCCCGGCCTGCTTAAGAAAGCCGCTAAAGAATTTAAATTTAATTTAAAAAATGCCTGTTTTATAGGTGATACCATCCGGGACGTAATTACTGCCAGGCGCGCCGGCTGTAAGTCCGTCCTGGTCCTTTGCGGTAAAGAAAAACTGGCAAACAGAAAGAACTGGGAGGCGGCTCCGGATTTTGTGTTCAAAAACCTCAAAGCAGCCGCAGATTTCCTTATAAAACAGCACTAAAAGAAGATGAAATTACTGATAACTTACGCTTCAGCCGGGGCAGGGCACCGCCGGGTAGCCGAAGCAGTATATAATTATTTTAAAGAGCAGCGGCCGGAAGTCAGCCTGGAGATGGTGGATATACTGGCTAAAACCAACGCCTTGTTTAGGTTTAGTTACGCCAAAGGTTATTCTTTTCTCGTGCACTACGCGGTTGAACTCTGGCATTTTGCGTTTTGGCTTACTGAATTTAAGGGTTTACGGCCATTGACCCGCTTTTTCGCTGCCTTAAGCAACCGGATTAATACCCAAGGTTTTGCCGCCTATTTAATCCGCAAGGACCCCGATTACATTATTTCCACGCATTTCCTGCCTTCGGAGATAGCCGCGCATTTAAAAATAAAGAAAAAGATAAGTTCTACGGTTATTACTATAATTACTGATTTTGGCGTGCATCCGTTTTGGATCAGCCGGGGCACGGATTTTTATATCGTCGCTTCGGATTTTACCAAAGACAAGCTTATCGCCGAAGGGATAGCGCGGGAAAAAATAAAAGTATTCGGCCTTCCCTCTGATATAAAATTCCTGCGGGAGTTTGACCGGGCTAGCTTGTCCGGTAAACTTGGGATTAGGCCGGATAAATTTACGGTTTTGCTTATGACCGGATCTCTTGGTATCGGGCCGCTGGAAGAACTTGCCGCGTTGTTGTGCCGGGATGTGCAGGTTCTGGTTGTCTGCGCCGCTAATAAAAAGTTATACGATAGGCTGAATAAAAGAAACCTGCCCAATGTCAAAGTTTTCGGCTTTGTGAATAATACGGAAGAGCTAATGGCGGCTTGCGATATCATTGTGACTAAGCCCGGAGGTTCGACCATCGCCGAGGTGATCAATATGGGGTTAGTCCCGATATTCATCTCTGTTATCCCCGGCCAGGAAGAGGGTAACGTGGAGGCGCTGGAAGAATTTGGCGTAAGTTTAACCCCGAAAACAGTTGATGCGATAAAAGACATGGTCCTGGGATTTAAAAATAATCCCGAAAAGCTTCAGGAGATGCAATCAAGGGTACAAAAGTTAAAAAAGCCTTTTAGCTGCCAGGAGTTAGCCGGTGTTATACGCTAAAATAGTCGTGGGGCTGCCGGTCAGCGGCACGTTTGATTATGTTGTGCCGGAAGCTTTTGTAAAAACGATAAAACCCGGTTCGAGGGTCTGGATTAATTTCGGGACCCGGCGCATCGTTGGGTATGTGGTGGCCCTGGCTAAAAAGAGCCAGGTTAAGGATCTCAAGCCCGTCTTAGAGCTTATCGATAAGTATCCATTATTGGATAAGAAAATTCTATTACTTACCGGAAAAATCGCGGATTATTATTGTTGTTCCCGGGGTGAAGCTATCGAGACAGCCCTGCCCGAGGCCTTAAGGAAAGGGAAAAAAATTGGTTGAGCTAATCCATGATTTGGACGGCCGGCTACGCTGGGATAGCTATTTTTTAGAGATAAGAAATGCCCTGAATGACAAGTCGTCGGTAATAATTCTATTGCCGGATATTCCGGATGCCTTAAAAGTACGCGCT
>Ga0172380_10000715_pt1 | contig 61509 bp, 81 predicted proteins | sample Leawe162metaG_FD_119747 | JGI IMG/M metagenome (GOLD analysis project Ga0172380, IMG submission 119747) | Leachate microbial communities from a municipal landfill in Southern Ontario, Canada - Leachate well 162 metaG | ecosystem: Engineered > Solid waste > Landfill > Unclassified | place... | reverse complement strand
TAACCAGCAGAGTACGCTGCACTTACCTCAAATGCAGAAAACTCTTTTTCTTCAATTAATTTTTTAATCTCTTCCTTTTCCATTTCCGTTCATCTCCTTTTTAAATGCTACTTGTTTAATATCCTTGACATAAGTGTCACCATATTCCCAAGAACCTAGCGTCATTGGACTCTTGACTGCACAGAACCATCTAGCATAAGGATTCTTGGCCTCATTCTCAGGCGTCTGATATTTCTTTAGAACTCTCCATTCCCAGGATTCGTCTTGGGTAGTCCAGATTTCATAGGGGTTATCCACCTTTCTCATTTTACTACAAGTGTTCATATTTTCAACCTCCTTTAATTTCTGTATGTATCGGAACAGTATAACGCATTCTTTCCCTCCCCTACTCCAGGCCCGAGTAGGGCCGGGGAGGGAAAGGATTGTTTTATTGTTTCAATACTATACTATTATTACTCTCCTCTCTATATACTGTATTATATATTTATCTGTTTATTTATTTTTTTATTTGTCTTTTTGTTTGCTTGTTTTTTTATCCCTCCCCTCCCTTTTTAATTTCCGGGGAGGGGGTTATGGGGGAGGGGGCGACGCCCCAAAAAATAATATTATTTGTCGAAATATTACGAACACTTGTTCGATATATTAATATAAACTTTCGGGGCTAAATAATCGAACACCTGTTCGTATATTTAAAATATACTTATGACACCCAAATCAATTTGTCTTTTTAAGTTTTTAATATCTGCAATCACCTTCTCCCTTATAACAGTATTAGCTCCAAACTTATGAACACAATCTCTTTCAAGTTCTCTAACTCTAATAGTGAGATGAACTAATCCCTGTTCAACATTCTCAATTCTTTTCAATACTTCAGCAACTTTTTGTTTCTTCTGTTCTTCTACTTTAACACCAGAAATAATATGTTTATATACTATTTGTGGAGCATTTAAATATTTAAAGATTACAGATGCACAAGTATCTATATTATGAAAGTTAAAAGGTTTATTCTTTTGCTTTCTTTTCTCATTTCCTAATTTTGCAAGAGTAGAATAATAATCATGCTCATTATATATTCTTCCCTGAAGACAATATGGACAACTTAATTTATTTTCTCTTCTTTCATAATCACCATGACAAGCCGGGCATTTTTTATTAAATTTTTTCTTCATCTTTCATCTCTCCCCATCTTTCTCCTATTTTTATATCACATAACCACGGAACAGATAACTTGAACGGAAGACTTTTTGGAACTTCAATCTCCGCTAAGTTCTTTAATACTTTTATTGCCTCCTTTACTTTGTTATTTGGAACTTCATACATGATTGAGTCATGCACTTCATTTACAATCTTATAATACCCTGAAGTTTTGTTTACAGTCACCAATACAATGTCACTTGCCAAACTCTGAATCGGATGATTTATCGCCTGTCTTTTCCATCCCTCCTTATAATCATCAAAATCCGCACCTGAGAACCTCCTAATCCTGCCCATCTGTGACACACAGAATCCATTTCTAACACACGCATCGAGTACGGAGGTAATCCAGTACATTACACCCGGATACGATGCGAAAAATGTGTCAATATACTGTTGAGCATCTTCCAAAGATACTTCTAATTCCTCAGAAACCCTGTGTGCTGTGATTCCATACATTACACCAAAATTAATTGACTTTGCTACCCTCCTCATATCTTTTGTTATTTCTATATCACCAAAGATTTTCTTGGCAGTATTCATGTGCATATCTATCTTGCCTTCTCGAAATATTTTTAAAAGGTTGGCGTCCTGAGATTCATGTGCCAAGATTCTCAACTCTGCTTGTGCAATATCAAGTTCTATTAACTTGTGTCCTGGTATTGCACTAAATATATTTCTAATAACTGGCGCTCCATCAACTATACTTAATATTGTTTCCTTGGCTGATATATTTTGCAGGTTAGGAGCAGAAGAACTTAACCTACCTGTCTTGGTCGTTCCTAAATTATAAGTGCTATGAACTCTACCATCTCTGCCTTTCCATCCCTCAATCGGTGCTAATATTTTTGAATTTATTGATATAAACTCTTTCATAGTCTTGATAAATGATAACACTTCTTTTATTTCTTCAGTTGGACTGGCAGATATACAGTAGTTTATTGCTTCCATATCAGTAGAAGGCAATCCGGTTAACTTGGAAGTTGTTACTACAGGTATCTTTAGCATACCATACAATAAATATTGTAGCATCTTTGGTGAACTAACATTAAATGCAGTTCCGTATGATGCTTTGAAGTTGTGTATTAATTTATGACTGTATAATATATGTTCCATATCTTTTATTATCTTATCAACTTTTGCTTTAATATCTCTAGCATAGTTTAAGTCAATGTTCATTCCTGTTTTTTCAATGATATGAAAAGTAAGAAGACTCTGCTCTAGTAATCCATATGGTACCATTTCCTTACCATCTCTTAACTCTGGATACAATTTATTAAATACTTTCAATGTCAAGTCAGCATCATGGCAGTTGTAATCAGCTATAACATCAAAAGGTATTGTCCTATAGTCGCTATTCTTCAGGTATTTATGAATCTCCTGTTCATAATTTCCTTCTTGAGGAAACATTTGTCTGACAATATCTTTCAACTTGTGCGACAATCTCTCATCATATAAGTAATGAAGTAACATGGTGTCATATATATGGTTAGGATAAGGGTTAATACCAAGCAAATGATTACAAGCCAACTCAAACTTAGCATTGTGCATAATCCATTTCTTATGTTGTAGTATATCGGTTAATATTTTGGAAGCATATTGATTAAGTTCTGGATTATCATTATTTAATCTTAAACAGAACGCTTCATTTTCTTTTCCTGTCACACCACAACATATAATCTCGTTGTCTTTATATATTTCTTCATCTTTACATTCATAATCACTACTTATATATTCAAAGTTTGATTCCTTAAAATAACCAGCACAATCTCTTAATGAACTTTTATCATCACATATATAATAGTTTTTACTAACCGACTTCTCACCATTACCTATTGCTATTTCCTCTGCAAGAAGTATATCTTGCTTTATAGTTTCAATGATACTGAAGTCATTGTTGATTGCATACTCATAAGGATTATATGTGGGTAGAATATTATACCCATGAGAAGTATGAACAACTCCTCTTGTATTTTTAATACCTTCTCTTGTTCCGATTAATGCCTTAGTAATTTTCGACCCAAATGTAACTATAATTTTTGGGTCAAGTTCTATTATTCTATCTACAACTTGACTCATACTTTTCTTTAGAGATTTATTATCGTTAATCTCAGGAACAAAATCAAGAGCAAACAATACACAATAAGAAACATCAAGACATTCAAGTATTCCACTAACAATACTTCCAATACTATCTGTAAGTAATTTTCCGCTATAGTAATCAGCAGGAGAAGGATGGTCAAACACAAATATAATCTCTGGTTTCCCACTGTAATTTATACTTAACATAATATTCTCCTTAAAGTCCTTTAGGTGTCGGGCATTATAGAAAGCAAGAGAGAAAGGAGAAGCTCTTGACTAACATCTATTTAAGCACCGACACCTAAAGGATGTTTGAGATTTACTTTACTGTGTATTTTCCACGAGATAGCTTTTCTATCTGTGGTTCCATGTTTAAGGCATTGAACACAGCCGCTTTCTTAGAGGCGGGGTCTGTCCCTGGAACATTGTCCGGTTTCAATCCAGTTATAATCTCATCAAGGGTTGCCCCACCATCAGGGAAATTGTTGGCTGCAAGTACCTCTTTGCGTTTCATCATAAACGCAAGGACTCTACGCCGAAGAGAACTATCTGGGTTTGTTGCTGTAGTATCAATCACCTTTGCAGTTCTTAAAGTTGGTGGAGAAACTGCCGCAGGTTGAGAGAGATTGAATAACATTTCCTTGATTGGCTTGAAATATTCAATCAAGCCAAGAGATGCTTCGTCAATTTTCTTTGACAACTTTTCATTCTCCCGTGATATATACTCAATCAGTGATTCTTTCAGGTTATCTAGTTCCTGATTAAGATTTTCGAGTTCATCCGTTGAACCAGAAGGAACAACTGATTCGAGATTGAACTCAAATTCTTCAGGATTCTCTTCACCTGCTTCTTCTGTCGTCGGGAATGGTTCTTCCTTTGGTGGTTCTGCCTCTTTTTCCTTTTTGATAAAGCGTTTCATTTTTGCTGTTGACGCTTCATCAATTACCTTTTTCTCAGATGCATCCCTTTTTGTAATCTTAATTGCCATTTTTAATTTCCTCCTTTAATTAAATACTAATAGTCATAACTTAAACCATAATTAGAAATATTTACGTCACCATTTGCATTTTCTTCCTCATAACCCCCCTCATTTATTTCATTTAACTGGTCATCAATCCTCGATTCATACCTGTAGTCTACCTGTTCCTCAATCATTTCTAAGTATCTATCAGCCTTTTCCCTCCTTTCTATTTCATCTGCTTCATCAACCATGTGATTGCCACTTGTCATTTTATATCATCTCCTTTACTCACAATCACACATTTCTGAGGCATACATTGGATTCATAATACTTCCACAATTAAAGTCATTCCATTGTCCCCCAACATGCTTTTGTCCTCCCCGTGTTTTTACTATATCAGCACCTAATTCAATCAGAGTATCCATGAAATATCCGTGTCCATGCCAACAGGCAGAGCAAGTTCTTCGTCCCGAAAATCCTCTCTTTGCAAACTTACCTTTGGAATCTTTTACTCTAATTGTGCAACGAATCCAGTTCTTACTTACTCTTTCTGGTTCTCTATTAAATCTGAGATTACTTCCTCCTACCTTTTTATTTGTTAATTCAAGACATTCCCATACTTGACTTCTTGTCAACCCCTTGATATACATTTCATTTCACCCCTCTAATATTTTCTGCGCAATTTCAAGAATCTTTTCCTTGCATTGTTTTTCAGTTTCTTCCTCTACAGTCTGAAATACAAAACCATATCTACTTTTAACTATACCAAGATAAGTATATTTTGGTTTTTCTCTCTTGTTCTCCACATTACTACATACTGGAATAATTTGAACTCCAAGAATCTTTTTCACGTTTTTTCCTCCTTATTTTATAGTCACACCGCACATATATGCACATAAAGCATATATTATTCCACTTATTATAATAGCAGTGCAAAGTTTTGAGTTATACTTCCGTACTTGTTCACATAAACCCCCAAATAAAAAACCACTAATAAAAATTGCTATAATTGATAATGTTTTCATAATTATTTTCCTTTCTAAATTGCAGTAATAAATATTTTATCTAAGTCAAAAGATTCCATACCTAAATTTTTACGAATCATAGTTCCAAGTTCTGTCATTTTACATCTTATACAGGTTTCAAATTCCTTGTTTTGTGCGATCTTAAACTCTTCATAGGCTTTATTATCATTCCAGTTATTTTGAAAATTAAGCATAGTTGTTATTGATATTGGACTAAACATATTCCATAATGCTCTTCCAACTTTTTCTCTTTCTTCCTCCGGCATCACTAAAAATTTGTGCATAAATTCTTCTACTTTCATTTTACTTTTCTCCTTTCTGATATTTATTTTCTATTATTCCTGTTATTATATGAACTAACTTTCTTTCTAATATTGGAAATGGAGGTAATAATTTAATAATGGTTATTTCCTTTTTGAGTTTCCATAATTTTTGTTTCATATTACCACCGCATTTTTAAGCTTCTTTTATATTTTTACTCCTAATATTTATTAAGTAACACTTTTAGTTCATCTCCTGTAATCTTGGCACTCCACTTTATTTTATCTTTCAATATGTCGTCAATCAAATCATCCGTTGTACCTTTTATTTTCAGTACAATTATATTTGGATGCTTTGATTGTCCTATTCTATCACCCCTTTCAATACTCTGAATCCAATTCACTTTCTTGAAATCCCTACTCATATATATAAATGTTGAACAGTTACTCAGGTCTATACTTTCCTTGGCATATGATATGCTTGCCAATAGAACTCGACAAGTATCATCATTTTGAAAAGCATATTTCTCTTCTTCATTTACTTTATTATTTTGTCCTCCATATATAAGTGCATTACCTATTCGACACTTATTTAATTTCTCCTGCATGATTTTTAACATATCAATATAATAACTCCAGAAGACGATCTTACCCGGATAATCTTCAAGCAAATCCATAGCCGCATCAATCTTTGGATTATATCCAATATGATTATCGGGCATATTCACCAACATATTTAATCTATTAACTAACGAAAGAGGATTGCTATTCTCTTTCTTTAACTTATCATATATATCTCTGAGTTTCTTGTCCATTTCTATATCTATATCAATATATATTTTAGAAGGTAAGTCTAAACATTCAGACTTCAATCTTCTAATACTAAACCTATCAATTTCTTCTTTCAATCTATCGAGATGAATATACCCACCAGTAATAGGGTTAATATATTCATCTCTAAATTCTGCCATAGTAATCTTGTCGTCGGTCATTATATTTAAAAGACCAACAGCATCTTCAGGTCTGTCGGCAATAGGTGTCCCATCCGTCACCCATATTCTATCAACTACATTCTTTAATACTGATATATCTTTATATGCTTTTGTATTAGTATTTTTAACTCTGTGAACTTCATCAAGACATAGAATAACTTTTTCATTCAATGCCCTATTATATATAGTTGTCATAAATTTGACAACCTGTTCGTAGTTATATATTAATATATTAGTATAATCTGCTGTAGTATTTATGGTGTATGTCAAAGTCGGAACAAACTTTTTTATCTGCCTTTCCCAAACTGATATTGCATTTTTAGGACATACTACAATAAGTATATAACCTTGTTGTAGTAATTCGTAGGCTTTTAATATCTGTAATGTTTTTCCAGCACCGGGTTCATCAAAAATTCCAATATTGAAGGGATAACTAGCAAGAAGAAATACTCCCTGTCGTTGATGATAATATAATTCCTGTTGATTATATGATGGCATAAGAGTCGTATTTGCTAGACTCTTAAACAATCTATATTTACTTTCAAATTTCTCATGAAGTTCATTCAATCCTTTATCATCAGGAAATGCCTTGAGAAGTTTAATAACCTCCTTTCTTGTTAGAGAATAAGACTTCAGTGAGTTTACATCAAAGACTTTATTCCCTGTTATTACAAATCTCTTTGCCATTTTACCTCCTATTCTCTCTTAAATAATATATATTTATAATCATTATTAATATCAATATTAACTTCTCAATATAATTTAAAGGTAACTGAGAATTTTTTACCATAAGTATTAGCAATAAAATATTTAATATTAAGACTATATACATAATATTTTATATAACCTTCTTAAAAGAAATTCAGTATTATTCTGCCCACTACAATACTAAGAATTATCAGCATTATTATATTATTCATGTTATTTACCTCTGTTTATCTTAGAACCTATGCCTATTAATTCTTTTACGCTTATTGCTCCTGCTTTTTTTTACTCTTTTTATCATTATCTGTTCCACCCCAACAAGACAGACATATTTTACTTCCATGATAGTTAGATACTGCCTTATTCTCGTCACACCAATTACACTTTCCTATTCCATCGTTTGACCATATCCGTTTGGGTTCATCATCCTTATCAGTGTTTATGTCTAGTATCTTTTCTTTTTCTTCTGAAGTTTTACTATTCCAATTTTTCCATCTCTCGTCGTCGTTTTCGTATCCTTTCCAACTCCAATTACTGACGGCATAAGTTTTTGTAGTTGCTTTCTCTTTTAGTTTATTAACAATTTCCTCTTTATATTTTTTGCCATATACGGGGTATAGTATCATTAATTTTCCTACCGTAATTATATATCTTCCGCATTCTGTGGTTCTCTTTACTGTAACATAACTTTCTCCCTTTTTGTTAATTACAAGAGAAACGATATACCCATTTCTATTTTCAACATCTGTTCCGCTATGGAATGTTGACATATCCACATGAGAATGTATGAAACAATTTCCCCCCAAGTCCTCCTTTGCTTCACAAGAAACACCCGATACTTCCTGTTCTGGAATCCTCAGTTGTTCCCCTAATTCTATGGTCTTTGTGATCTCATTATAATTGCAGGTCACTAACCATTCATTAGACATTTCTTTCGCCATAGTTAACAGAAGGTTCCAATCTTCTGCCTTAATATACACCTGAGGTTCTCCAGACAAGACTCCACATGATTTGCATTCACTCCTCATTTGCATTGGCTGTTGTGTTATCCCTTCCATAATTTGCCTCCCATTCTGTAATAAATTCCCGTATTTTTCTTTTACTTCTTGGAGTCATATTTATCAAAGATTTTAGCAATGTCATTGCCAAATCTGTCCTGGATTTGTTGTCTTCTGCATAAAATATATTATTAAAAGCTCCATCCTTTATACCGTCTATAGTTGGCCTTTTACACTGAATACAACATCCATAATTATTGTATTCCATATTTCTTATTTTCTTCAATAAATCTTGCTGAGTGTAATAAGGATCCACTTTTGTGCACTCAGTACACTTATCACAATATTGGCAATTTCTATAATCGGGAATCTTTTTATTATCAATTTGTTTTAAGAGATAATTGCGATAATGCTCTTCTTTATCACATGGAATTTTCTTATGGGAGATTTGACTCATTTCCCCAAGAAATTCAACCCTTTTCTCAGGATTTAACTCATACGCATTGAGAACCGCAATAGCTCCTGTTAATGCTGACGGAATAATCCATGAAGGAATAATTGTATATCCTTCTTTTGGTTCTCCTATTCTCATTGGTATCGTATCCGATACCGAGATATATTTCCCATCATAAGCGCACCGACAAAATTCAAAGTTTGCATAGTGCTGTAATGAAAATAATACGTCATCTACGATGTGTTTATCTGCACATGAGAAAACATGAGTTCCCCTTATAAGTCCCGGAGCATTTTCAGGAGTAAGATACTCTTGAATTGGAATAACATTACATTCTGGTCTTACTCTCTTAATGAACTCCATCAAAGCAATAGCCTTATTTTTACCAATATCCTCTGAAGTATAGGGTAAGCGATTCAGGTTTGTGACTTCTAAAGTATCTGCATCAATCAGGAAAATCTCACTACATCCTGACATAGCCAGATATAATCCTACCCAAAATCCTATTCCTCCACATCCCACTATTGTAGCGGTATTTATCTTCTTCATTTCAAGATTTTTCTGTCGGTCATATAACACATTCATATTATTCCAACTCCTTTTCAAGTTCATAGATATGCATTACTTCATTATCAATCATTGTTATCGTTTTATCAATTCTTTCTTTGTTATTTTTTCTCTTTATGGGATCTTTTATTATATAACATAAATCCAAAATTTCCTGTAATGGAGTCCCAAATTCTATAAATTTAGGACTCATTGAATCTGTATTTATCTCCTCAAACAACTTTTTGAAATCTTTTATAATTAAGGATAATCGCTTATTATAATCCATTTTGTATGTTCCTAAGCAGAACGTTGTCTCTAAGTGATGAAATGAGGGAAAATTGGGGCCGGGTCGAACTACTTGTAATTTACTTTTATCAAACTGAAACCAGAGGGTAGATTTTATCTTTATAGGGACATTGATACTATACAATAACCCTTTAGTCTGGCACGATATTGTTTTAAGAGTATATTCAAACGGGAGACTATATATATTTGAGGTTATCAATGTAAACCCCAAAGAAATGTCACTGAGAATTTGCGGCGGTATTATAAACTGTTGTAATCCAGCAACTTTTTGATTTAACATATATATATAACTAGATATCATAGTGTTAATTCCATATATATCTACTATTCCGTATCGTTCTCTCGTTTTTCTCCTAATGCTATCCGCTATATCTTGAAATGTAGTTTCATTTATCTCCATCTTATATCCTCCTAAAGAAATGTAAGGGGGGATAAGGTGTAGAAAGGATTAGACACCTTATCCCCCACTTTACCTACGCCCCCTTCACATCACGTTCTACAGTGATTGCCGCGAATGTTGCGGGAATGTCTTCGACCGCTGAATAAGAAATGCCATCAACGGTCAATCGGAATGTATCAATCCCCCGATAAGTGAGGTTATCAAAAACCTCCTTTAACGCCTTGACTTTCGTCGTAAAAGGAGATTCCCATGTCTCACCACAAATGGAGAAATTGACCTTTCCTGAAGAGTTGCTGAGTTCGTTCGTGTTCATAATTCACCTCCTTTCCTTCTGTATTTGCATTAATCACTTCCTCCCCATTAACATTTCTTGAAAGGGAGAAAGACTGTTTTAGCGGTAAGAGCGCAGACCTAATCTTAAATTTAATTAAGCACTCTTACCATGTAAAATAATGAGAATTTCATTTTCTCTTTCCTATTTAAAGGATGGACTAAGAGGAAGCACTTGCACTTGAGTCGTTCGTGATGTTGGCATACAACAGAGCATTACTTGAGGCGTCGGCGTTGACTTACTTCTGTACTTGAATAGCCCGAACCTCCCTCACAATGAACAGGCTATAGAGAATATGATTATACAGAAATGTGCTTCTATGGCTATGGCCTCCACACATGGTATTTCTGTATAATCATCAGTTACTAGGCTGACCACCTTTTTAAACTAACCGGTATTACTACCGGTAGTGGTCACTTACGGCTGTTGGTGTAAGTTTTCGCAACAGCGCCTATATTATTAATTGCCATAACCAGAACCATAACCAGAACCAGAACCAGAACCATCACCAGAACCATAACCAGAACCATCACCATAACCAGAACCAGAACCATAACCATCACCATAACCATCACCAGAACCAGAACCATCACCATAACCAGAACCATAACCAGAACCATCACCATAACCAGAACCAGAACCATAACCATCACCATAACCATCACCATAACCAGAACCAGAACCAGAACCAGAACCATCACTTAATTTCGCCATGCTTGCACCTTCTTAATGCTTATTCTGGCTTTCTCAGTGCAAGATATTACCTCTATTACACCTAAGATTGTAATATCGGTAGAAATTTCTTGGGGAAATTTACAATTTTGAGGTTTAGAAACACCCTCCATAGCTAATTGAGAAAGGGTAGCGGCCCCATCCCAATAATATATTCTTCGTGCTTGAAGTAATACTACCTCGTCCTTATTTCGGTTTTTTAAATACCCCGCAAAAACTCCTGCCTCTTTCGCCCGGATTATCACATAGTTCATTCCCTCCATCGTTTTGGCTAAATCTTCTTTCGGGACGTATTCTTTTCCCCTAATAACTACTGAACCTATTTCTGGATCCATTATTACACCTCTTTCTTTATTGTTTATATTTAGTAGGATGGAATACCTATTCTTAAATAGTTATATCTCATCTATTCTTAAAAGTTATGGGAGCATAGACTCAGCAACACCCTTTACAACAAATCAAGTGTGGCGGTGTTTGGCTATAACTCCCAATTATAATCGCGCCGGGCAGGTATTTAATCTACCCGGTGTTGCTCCCAAATATAAGATACTCTATGCAACATTCGGGCAACCGGGAATATTACAATCGGCTTTTCATTTTCGGTAGCTACTAGACTCCAGACTTGAAGGGGAAACCTTCATCTGGTTCTACCTAGCCGAGTATAATCTTCGTAATTTTAGAACTTATAACCAATCCAATATGTTCCTTCCGTATCCTCAAGAACACGAACAGGAATCATATTCAAATCTTGAATTGCATTTGCCAAGTCCTGCATAAAGTGGGACTCACAATCAATAAGAACATACCCTTTAAGCTTGAAATCTATCGTGCAGAATTGGGCAATAGAGGCTAAGTTCAATGCCCTTGCCCATGATTCATCAGGAGAAGGAATCTCAAAGAATGTAAGTAGTCTTTTAATCTCTGCTTTATCATCTTCATTAAGTTCAATGAATCCAAGTCGTTTCTGTTTATCAGTTAATTCATTTAGTGTTAAGTTCAATATTGGCATTTACTTTAACCTCCCTTGCATTTAATATCGCGTGCGCTATCTCGGCGTCGAATTGTCCTCCTGCTAATCGTGTGATACTACCTTTCGGCTTGCCAAGCCGTTTTCCGCCCGTTTTCGCCACCTATGGAATACCTATATTAATATTGTATTTGAATATTAATATTTAAAGACATATCTATATTTTGAAAATACAATAGGCAGGAAATATATGGACAATAATATCTATATTTAAGGTATTACATGATCTAATATATTAGTATTATCCGGCATATCTTATCTAAAATATTACTATTTAACCAATAATATGACACTAATTATACTAATATTTAACCTATAATACTAATATATTATACTAATATTAAGAGTATATATCAATATTTATAATCTAGTTGTATTTATATTTAATATTACTATTTTGCCTATAATATAGATATACGAATATATTGATATTGAATTTCTGCTTTAGTGCTAAATATAGAGGTTGAATAATATTATCGCTGAAATATCATAACCAACATTCTAAAAGATTATTGGATATAAATTTTTTCCCTGCCTTGAATTGCAGAAGAATTGCCGAAAACACAAAAACCCCGAAGAACCGCATGAATAGCCGAAAGGTAGTATCACACGATTAGCAGGAGGATGAAAAGCCTTTGTGATAAACACGAAAGGAGGTTATCTTAAAACGAAAGGAGGTGAAAATACTTTGGCAACAAGAATAACTTCACCACAAGCAGAGAAGGTTCAGATTGAAGAAACTAACACGGGTGTAACCCTGAAAATAACATACGGTTCAGGGAGACAGCCTAAGCCAGACGCTCAAGGGAAGGTTTCAACAAACTTGGTTTATGGAACCTCTCACGGTTGGATGAGCCTTCCAAGTGGTAAACGGCTCTCCTTCAATATCATAGGTTGAAGCTTGGAGGACAAAAAAATCCCCGCGAAGACAAAACATTCGCGGGGATTTTTTTTGTCCTTTTTCAATATTAAATTATTATGAACCCTTTTTGAATATCCTCCTCTTTAACGATAGGAAAAACCGCATCGGAAGAGGAAAAGATGATAAACGAAGAACAATAAGCCTTTACTAACCGCATCAAAGCTTTCCTCTTGTTGTCATTCGTTAAATAATCACTTCCTTTTTTTAGGAATCCGTGCAAACATTCATGTCTTAAACCATTTTCATCACACCATTTATGCAAGGATTCAAGCGAAGTTTCGCGAATACCCTGACCCTCTTTAGGCATACAGGATTTTATCATTCTCAATTCGTGGTGTTCGTAGTCGCTTAATGCCCTTTCACTTGCAGGAATATAGGATTGAAGTCTGTTGCAGTATTCTTCTTGGTCATCCTCCAAGTATTCCGGGAGAGGTTGAAATACCAGTGGAGAGGTCACTGTTACGACTCTTTTTCTCCTCTCCTTCTGATTGAAATAATACTTCTTTGTTTTCTCCTCTATGTTCTGTGCCTTTTCTTGTAGTGTATTCATGTTCTTTTCTTCCTTTCTTTCGTTTATTGATGCCTGTTATCCAGTGTTTTTACTCTCCTTTCCTTTCGTCTTCTTGGGCTTCAATCCTCGCTCTGGGTGATGTCCCTGGTTATTCGACATCTTTTTAAATTTTCCTTCTTTTTCATGTGCAAATTGTAAAAATTTTTTTTTATATATCAATATACTAATATATCAGTATAATCTTTTTCATTCATACTTCACTGCCTGGTGGTGATTATACCAATATAGTAATATATCCATATAGTAATATTTCCTGTAATATAATACTAGGGGGTATGAGCCTCAGTCGGCATTAAAGTGTCTATGTTTGGCTTGGTTCTACATATACTGTATTATCGGCACAGAGGAGGAATGATTTTGAAAGGGGGAGCAAATGCTTTCCTACCACATATAATATATTGTATATGTAAACAAATAAGAATGAATGATGTAAGTTATCATACAGTAATACTTATCATCTATGCTCTCTACATATACATTATTACACGCTTGGAATCTGAGGGAATCTATTCTATATAACATTATATTAATATATCTATAAAGACATGGGGGTATATATTAGTATTAACACTTTCTACCGATATATAGATATTTGACTTTGAAATTTAAAATACTGATATTAGAAGATTTATATTAGTATTGAAGAATTATATCAATATAATTCTCTTTGAATTAATTCTTATGCCACTCTTATCAATTATTTTGGTTTTGACTGATAGTTGACAGAACAGATGTTCGAGTGATATACTCTTTGTGAGGTGTATTTTTATTTCTTGGGATGTGACCCTTATATAAAGGAAGGAAAAAATGATGGGAAGAACGTGGAGGAGAGAACGGATGAACGATGCTGATGATGATATTGGAAGTCCATCTTCATATAAGGTAAGTGCTGATGAGGAAGAAAGAAGAAAGAGTAGGGGGAAGAAAGATTATTGTTTATCTGGAATTTTGTCAGATGACTATAAGCCGACTTATATCACAACTATTGGAAACCTTGAAGAAAAAAAGGAGGAAGTAGATGCCAACTCTAGCAACTTGCACAAATAGTCCTTATATGATTTGTCCTTTTCTTAACTGCGGGAAAATATATGGGGATAGGTGTAGAACTCCCAAGAGGCATAAGTATTCATGTTGCTTAAAGATAAGCCAGATTGCTGCTTCATGTCCTTGGAATATTCCTGCGAAGTTGGCTGTGGCTCCTGTGATTGACCTTCCTTTGCTTCCGGCGGGTGGAAGCACAACAGGAGGAACACTTGTAACAATAGATGGCTTTTATTTTATTACAGGATGCACTGTTACCTTTGGGGGAACCCCTGCAACAGGTGTGACTTTTGTGAGTGCCAGTAGGATTACTGCACTTGCCCCGGCTCATACCGCTGGAAGTGTAGATGTCGTTGTAATAAATCCTGATACTCAGACTGGCACTGCAGTTAATGCTTATATATATATTTAAAATATCAAGGGGGATATATAAATGAAGAACGCAATTAGCAAAAAGAAAGCCAAGAGTATATTGGTTAAGGAAAAGAAAAGGCTGAAGATAATCCCTGACCTTAATGAAAAGATTTCACCTAAACTGAGAAGTCTTGTCACCGGAATCACTTACGAAAATTATGAGGAAGAGCAGGATATATTACGGGTTCTTGACCCTATCCTGGCCGCAAACAAGGAATTAGAACGAGCATCCCTGAATGCAGTTCTTGTGTTGGAAGAGATACTTATGGGATATGGTAAGGCCGAAAATAGACTGGCCGCTGCCCGAGAAATATTGAGTAAAAAGATTCCAACAATTAAGATTACTGACCTGAAGACTGACAAACCTTTAAGTATTGAGTTCATATCCAATATGCCTTCTAAAGAGGAGTAGTGTGGGTAATATAATCACACCAGAAAGAAAACTCAAGATTATCTCTTATACTCCTCATGCAAAACAAGCAGAGGCTCATAAGTTATGTAGATTGGATGATGCCGATGCAGTTATGTATTCAGGAGCACCAGGAAGTGCAAAGACAACATGGTTATGTTGGGAAGTATTATGGAACTGTTTCAAATATCCAGGTAGTAAATGGGCCATATGCCGTAAAACATTCAGGGAATTAGAGGATACAACCAAGGAAACTTTAAGGGTTGATGTCCTTAATAAATATAATATACCATATAATGAGAAAAAAGAAGAAAATATATTTGAATTGCCGGGAGGGTCAAAACTTCTATTCAGGTCTTTGGATGAGTTAGATAAATTTGGTTCATTGGAAATAACAGGATTTGCATTTGATGAGGCTCAGGAAACACAACAAAAATTTTGTGATACATTATTGGATAGAAGGAGATTCAATATAGGTCATCCTCTGGCTCTATTTGCTGCAAACTCACCATCTAAAGACCATTGGTTATATGATTTATTCATTAACCCTGAGACGAGAAGAGAGGGTTATTACTATGTTATTGCCAGTATATATGATAACAAAGTTAATTTGCCTGAAATATATATTAAGAACATGGAAAAAGCCTACAAGGATTTGCCAGCATTGGCAAGACAGAAGTTGCATGGTGAGTTTGGCGTCGCCCTCAGAGGAACTCCAATATATAAGAGGTCATTCCGCAGAGAAATTCATGTTAAAAGCACTGTTGGTTACAATAAATTCACACCAGTTCTACGCTCCTGGGACTTTGGATTTGTGCATCCCGCAGTAGTTTATGCCCAAGATATTGATGGTAAGTGTCATACTCTCAAGGTTACAATGGAAAAAGAGATAAACCTTGATATGTTTGCTAAGAAAATCATCAAGGAAAGCGGGAAACTCTTTCCCGAGAATGCAGGTTTCATAGATTACTGCGACCCGGCAGGAGCACAAAGGAGTGATAAAGGTGAATCCTCCATTAGTATATTAAAGAAGAATGGTATCCGGGCCAAGTTCAAATACACTTCTGTGTCCTATGGTATATCATTGACAGAAACAATGTTGAATACTTTGAGAGATGGCACTCCATGTCTTCTATTCAGTGATGAAGATTGTGAACTTTTGATTGAGGGATTTGAATTGGGTTATGTTTATGACCAAGAGGAAATACAAAAGGGTGATGATGATCTTAGTCCTAAGAAGGATGGATATTATGAACACCCTATGGATGCTTTGAGGTATCTTCTTATAAATCATTTTGACAGATATTATAAAAACAAACAGGGCAAAAAAAATGGGGGTCGAAAGCACAAGGCAAAGATTCCTTATTACAATTATATGCAGAAGAATAGAGGTTGTAAATAATGGATAATAGATTGATGACTGGAATGCCAACTGAACCCCCAACTGCATCTTTCTCCCAACCGGGGATTGTTATTAATCCTGAATTGGCATCAATGTTCACGGATACCATGCCGGGAGATGAGGAAAATCAAAATGCAAATATTTATGAGAAACCTTTTGAAGAACCAGCAATAAATTATTACAAAGATGAGTTTAGTGAAGAGGATTTAATAAGTCAGTTCAATATTATTTTTACTGAAGCAGATGATGCCAAGAAAAACTTTGCAGATATTTGGCAGGAAATAGTCTCCATGTATAATAATGAAGACGACTTTTCCAGAAAGGCAGACTGGCAGAGCAAAGAAGTTATCCCGAGAACATTTACAATGACTGAGAATGTTACCTCTATGTTTCAGAGAGCCTTGATGACTATTCCTGATTGGTTCTCAATTACGAAAACATTCAGGAATGACGATGTAGTATTAGAGGCAAAGATAAATCTTGTCACCAAAATGGTGAAATATTTCCTTGAAAAGAACGAGTATCCTTTTCTATTTGGGAAAACAGTAAAGGCGGGACTACTTTCATATCTTCTTATTAATAAAGTTACCTGGTCATATGAGGGAGACCTGTTAAGTGACACTAATGGATTTTCAAATGGCGGTTGCATTATTGAATTAATTTCTCCATTTGATTTTTGGCTTGACCCTACAGGTAGGGGAAAATATACAATACAGAAAACAGTTATTGATTACGGTGATTTCATGGAAGCCGCAGATAATGGAGTATTTATAAATGCGGATAAGTTAGAGTCAGATTACAGAGATATGGAAGAAGAAAGTGAAGAGAATGAAAGAAAGGAAATGCCCTCTTCCATTACTGCTTCTCGTAAAGAAGTTGTTTTACATGAATATTGGGGTAATGTATATCATAAAGATGGCAGATTAGTATATAAGAACTGTATGTTTATAGTTGCAAATAAGAAATATATTGTTAAAGCACCGATAGAAAATCCAAATAAAAATAAGAAAAGCCCATATGTAATAACAGGAAGTATTGATACACCATTTGGCGTTTACCATAAATCACTTCTTGGTGTTAACATTGGATTATTTAAACTCATAACTGAACTAGCTAACCAAGCTATTGATAGCAACAATTTCTCGATACTAAAGAACTTTCAAATTGACAAAGAAGCTCTTGAAGACCCATCTGATATTGATGATGGTATATTTCCGGGTAAGGTATGGGCTACAAATTATGACACACAGAATCCCCAACCAATTAGGGTGCTTGAGTTTGGACAACCACCACAATCTATATTTACTTTGGCACAATTAATTGATAGAGAGATACAATCTTCGGGAGTTACAGAATATGTGACGGGTCTTCCAAGAATGAAAGGAAGACCAACAGCAACAGAAGTGACACAGAAATTGGCACAAAGTAATAGTTTGTTCGATACTCTGGCAAGAAATGTTGAATACCATTTTCTAACTCCATTAGTAAAATTAGTTTATGAAACCATCGTGCAAAATATAGAGTATTTCCTTTTAGACGAAGAATTTGTTAAAGCAGTTCCAGAAGCAAGAAGTCTTAGGGGAGTACCACCCGAACTCAGGTATAAGGAACTTGCGGGCGACTTTGCAATAACTGTATCAGGATTATCTATTGTGCTTAACAGGCAGGCAGAATTAGAAAAAGTAAATGCCTTTATGAATATGTTAGGAAATAACCAACAGTTAGCTTCTCAAATGGATTGGAATAAATTAGGAAACAAAGTTCTTGAAGGTCTTAATTGGACTTCTGCTGATATACTTCTTGATCCAGTCAAGGCCGCAGAACAACAGAAACAAATGATTATGCAACAGATGGCTGCTGCTGGTCAGTTAAATAACCAGGTTATTCCTGGTCAACCTTCACAAGAACTACAAAGTGGTCAGGTGATTCCCGGACAACCTCCACAATCAGTACCACCTCCAGTTATGAATCCTCAGATTCAGCAACAGATGTTTGGTGGACAACAGGGACAACCTGACCCGAGACAAATAATACAACAGTTACAACAACAAATGCAGAGAGGTGGTAGAAGATAATGACTATGTGTTACCTGATACTTGCATCCAATACGGAAATGTGTTATTATACTATTAAAGAATATTACGAAAAGTGGTTAATAATAAAGTCAAAGGAGGTGAATTAAATGTCTATTACTCAAAGTCGTGATGGTAAACTGGTTACTATCGGTGGTGGTAAGAAGGGAGGAAAGAAAGGAAAGTAGGAAGAATGTTCAAGTCAGCGAAAAGTAGTGACCTTGATGAAATTATGGTTACTATGGCAGAATCAAGAGGGGCCAAATCTTTTGACCTGTTTTTTAGAGACAGGTTAAAACCTCATTTAGTGGACAAATTTATCAATCAGATAAAGTCCGCAACTGATGAGAAACGGCTTTTTATGATTCAAGCAAAACTCCAACTCCTTGATGACATTGAAAAATTCTTAACAGAACAATCAAGTCGTCAGGATAAAGTTGAGAGAATTTAAGGAGGAAGTATAAATGGAAAACGAAAATACGGATAATGAAGGATTCGTTAATGACGAGCAATCCGACACCCCGGAAATTACTGAGCAACCTGATTATCTTCTACCTAAGTTTAGGACAATAGAAGATCAGGCTAAGGCGTATTCTGAAGCTGAAAGAAAGATGACACAAGCAACTGAAGAAGCAAAACAGTATAAAGAACTGGTTGCACTTTATAATCAGAATCTTCCTCAGCAGGTTCCTAATCAAAATCAGGAACCAAGAGTCACAACCAATTTCTATGAAGACCCTGAAAAGTGGGCCAAGGAACAGAGGCAAATGATTATGCAAGAGGTGGGAGTCGCTATCAATCAAGCTGCTCAAACGATTGAATATCGTGTGGGTAATAACTTGGTTATAGAAGATTTTCTTATGAAGAACCCTGAGTTTCAACCAGACGAAAATCAGGCATTACTTGCTCATTACGCCAAAGTTGTTGACCCAAATTTTCAGATGACTTCAAGAAAGAGATTGGAAGAGGCGGCTAAGAAGACTCGTGAATATCTCGGTGGTGTAAAAGAAGAGGCAAGGTCAACAAGAGTATCTCCTAGAGGTAGTGGTATTCCGGCGTCCAAAACGGGGCCGGGAACTTCTAATCATACACCTAATACTCCCAAGATTTCTGATGAAGAGGATTGGATAAAGTTTAGGGCGCAATACCAACAGAACAGACAGAGAGTTGACAGCCTCCCAATAAAAAAATAAAAGGAGGAAATAACCAATGCCTACTATTCAAAATTGGACAACTTCTGCAGACGGGGGTTTTCTTTCAAACCCCGTCCTCAGTAAACAACTGAGAATGGTTGCAGCCCCTCAATGTAAATTTCGTCAGTTCGTGAGACCCGTTCCTGACTTTGGAAAACAGAAAGGTGACACTGTTCCTTTCGACAAAGTTGGGAAGGTGCTGACTTCTGGAAGTACACTTTCAGAACTCGTGCCTATCCCCAAGACCAAAATCCCGATTTATCGGGATACCTTGGTCGTTACTGAATATGGTAATTCAGTTGACTACACTGGAAAACTCGAAGCACTTTCTGAATTTGACCCCAATAATATTATCCAACAGGCTCTTCGGGATGATATGGCTACTGTTCTTGACATTGCTGCCGCCACTCAGTTCCGGACTACAGATATTATCTACACGCCTTCTGGAACTTCGGCGGCCCCAACAGGAACATGGGCCTATGACGGAACCTGTATTACTGCAGCTACCCGTAATGGTCAGGTTGCTGATATAAAGAACATCATTGATAAGATGATGACTCTCAATGTTCCTGCTTATGATGGTGAAGACTATATGTGTGTAGCTTCAATCCAGTGGCTTCGTGGTATCATGGATGACCCTGAATGGCAGGATGCTATGCACTATGGAGACCCAACTAGAATCTTCTCGGGTGAAGTTGGAAGGATGTATAAATGCCGTTTCGTTCGGGAAACCAATACTCTTTCCAATGCAATGACCGCAAATTGCGGTGAAGCAATCTTCTTCGGTGCTGATCCTGTTGTTGAAGGTATTGCGGTTCCTGAAGAAATTCGGGCCAAAATCCCCACTGATTATGGCCGGGATAAAGGTGTTGCTTGGTATTCAATCCTTGGGTTCAAACTAACATGGGATTACTCAGTTGAGGGTGAAACCCACGTTGTAAGAGTATTCTCAACCTAAACTAAGAAATTTGGGAGAGGGGTGTATGAGACTCCTCTCCCAAATTCAATTCTATAAACAAAGGAGGAAGTTAAATGTCTCAGAAACCAACCGCATCATATTCAAGTGCTCTATTTGCGGATGCCAATATTCCATTCCTTGTTCCTATCGTTGTTGATATGGAAGGTACTACTGCAACATCAGAGACTCTTCAGTTTCCCTATGCAGTAACTATTACAGGTCTTGGTCTTCTTTGCAGTAAGATATTCAGTTCTACCGGAGATGCAGTTCTGACTCTACTTACTGCCGCAGATGTAGAGAAGATGTTCCTGAATGTTCCTACGGGAACTGCAGTTGGGCAAATAGTTAGTAGTCTGAAGGATAATAGTTCTACCACTATTGACGCCAATGCAACTGCACCTTTCTATCAGGTAGCGGCTGATACTGCATTCAAACTAAAAACGAAGACTGCCGCTACATCCACAGGACAGGGTTATGCTATTCTCTATATTCGTCCAACCGTAGAATAAAGGAGGGAATAATATGTCTCAAAAACCAACGGCTCCTTATTCCGATCCTCTATTTCAGGATGCGAATATACCAGTCCCTATAATGATAGAGACAGATTTGACCTCTTTAACGTCAACTACATTGTCTTTATTGCAGTTGCCGGAAGGGACAATAATTACGGGGATGGGAATACTTATCTCAACTCAGACAAATGGTGCTTCAACTCTTTCGTTATTGGATAGTTCTAATAATGAGTTGATGTTGTTGACAGTTCCAACCGCACAGACAGTAGGTACTATGATTAATAGTCTGAAGGATAATAGTACTACTACTGTTACAGTAGGAGCAGATTCACCATTTGTTGTGCTTGGGCCTACCACAACTTTCAAGTTGAAAGTAAAGACTGTTGCTGCTACGGCTGGTAAAGGATATGCCATCCTTTATATCAGGCCAGCAGTAAAGTAATGTATTTGTAGGGAGGGAAGAAAAATAGCCAAATCCACTATATATTTATTCTTTCCCTCCCTACAATAATTTTAATAAGGAGGATAGTATGAAGACCATAATGTCATTCGATGAGCGTTCAAGAGAGGAACATCCACATAAAGAGATACTTGCTTGTGCGGAAGTCGTTGCCTATGGAAAGTCCAAGTTGATTTTCAATCCAAGAACATTCAAGTTCTATACAGGTAGTGTTGTTGAAAAATACATGAGAAATGGCGAACCTCTTGTTGAATTGAAATTCCCACTATCTGATGAGGATAGAAACTCTCATGCTCTTCCAGACAACTATGATGAGATTGTAAAAGCTTTTCATGCACAGAAACAACAGAAATTTGATATTGAACTTCCAGAAGAAAAAGAAGAAGAGAAACCAAAAGAAGAAAAGGCAGAACGGAAGGTATCTAAGAGGTTGACTTTAAAAAAGAAGTCCAAGTAATTGAGGTAACAATATGGATTTAAGTGGAATCTTAAATGAAATATATTTTAAGTCAGGTCGTAATATATCCACAATAAAAACTACTATTATTGGATGGATAAATGCACAACAAAAAAGTTTCTGTAAAGAATATCCATATTGGTTTCTTACTAAAATTCCCCAACCTTTACCAGCAATTCCTGTAATTAGTGGTTTCAATGCAAGTGGTGGTAGTTCTGCCGGATATTGGCTTTTGACTGCAGTTGGTCAGGAGGTATATCCTTTTAGCGCGGTATTGACAACGCAACGAATATCCCAATTAAAATGGGTTAAGATGTTCGATAAGGATACTGGAGAGTTTGTCAATGATATTATTATTAAACCATATCAGGAAACAATAAGATATAATGGAGCAATACAGGGAGCATTAGCAACAACCAATAATATAACCGGAGAACCAAGTGCAGTTTCACTAATTGATTATACTACCACAGGACAAACTTCTGGGGATTCTTGTGACGCATTAATATTATCTCCAACACCAGGTGATTCGTATTTATACGGAGTAAGTATATCAGTTGATAATCTAGAAGATTTGGTTAATGATGATGATGTAAATTTCTTAACTATTAATTATCCTGATTTACTTGTATGGTTAACATTAAAGGATGTTGGTATAGATATAGGAGAGGATAATCTTGTTGCATTAGCAGAAGCCAAATCTGCAGATATAATTAAACGAATCAAAAGAGATGATAAAAAAAGACAGATAAGAACCAAATGTATATATCCAAGAATGTGTCCTCCACATAGATTATTAAAGAGGTGAAATAGTATGGCACATGAATGGTACGATGCCACAACTCCGGCTGATACTGATAACGCTGGTGATGGGGCAGAGGAGATACGGGAGTTAAAAACCGGACTTAATACTTTATTTGCAAAGGAACATTATTTTACTCATCCTGTTACTCCTGCCCCTGCTACTCCGGCTGACGGAATCCATGTACCTAAATCAGCAAGAATATATCCTGTTGCTACTAGAACTTCAGTAGCGGCGGCTGATAAATATACTGGTCTTCTAATTTGGGAGACCGGGCCTTCTACATTTGCTTATTGGAATGGAACTACTTGGGTAACTATAAATTCTGGTTCTGGAGATTATACTATTGAAATTAATGCAGACCAAACTGTTGAGATAAATCATGGTTATATAACTGATAAACCAGTATCAAGATTGGAACTTCTACTACCAACAACTGCGGTTGTCGGTCAGTCTTTTAAAGTTTATGGAAAAGGAAGTACAGGGTGGAGGATAACCCAAAACACAGACCAACTGATTCATTTTGCAAATCAAGCAACAACAACTGGTACTTCAGGTTTTATACAAAATACCGGACAGTATGATGCTATTTCTTTAGTATGTATAGTAACCGATACTGAATGGGAAATATATAACTCAGTTGGAAATATATTCTTAGTATAGGGGGATAACATGAATATTCAATGGACAGAACTACTCCCTAGTGGTGTTCCAGATATAGGTGGATCAGTAGCATCAAATCTTAATATGACTGCTTTATTTGTATGCACTCGTGTTGGAGGAGTTGGCAGATTATATATTTCTACTGATAGTGGCGCTACTTGGACTGAGGTACAACCAGTAGGTGATTTTGACCAAAACTGGCATGATTTAATAATAAGTAAATATCTTGTTGGGGGCTTTTATAAATTGGTCGCTTATAACAGCACCGATAATAAAATATATACTTCTGCAGATAGTGGAGCAACTTGGACTTCTTATTTGGCAAGTACCTACCGAGCAGTTACCGACCACTTGAATACGATATTAATAAGTATTGGCGGAAATATTTATAAGTCAATAGATTATGGTTCTTCTTGGACAACATTATTAACGGATGGTACTAGTTATGATGGCGGTTCTTGTAACTTTGATGCTTCAATAATATTAGCAGTTGGTTCAGTTTATCCTTATGGGAAAACAATGCGTTCAATAAATAGCGGAGTAACTTGGACAGAGTGTTTACCATTGGGATATTCATATGCTTTTTACACTGCTATGGATCATTCTGGTACAAAAATGTTTTTGTTGAGTGACACGTTATCCGCACTATATATTTCTACTGACAGTGGTGCAACATGGACTAGAAACACGAGTATTGATTTAGCAACGACCGATCACGACTGGCGTACAATAGATGTAAATGCAGACGGGTCAGTTATTGTTGTTACGAATGCATTTCCAGAATTGATTGTTTCTATAGATGGTGGCACAACTTGGACTAATTGTGGTACCTATCCATCTTTGGGTTTATACACTGACACCGTGCTTACTAGTGCGGACGGACATAAATTCCTTGGGGGTAGTCAACACGCTACAACTAACTTAATATTCGGATTGGAACTGCCAACTTTTACTCCTACTCATGGCCCGATTGGACAGAGTATAACTGTTAATGGCCCAAATTATGATGCTGGTGATACGATTACTGGAGTTACTGTTGGTGGAACGCCTGCCAGTCATACTCTTACAGTTGATGGCAGTGGTGTTCTCTCGGGTACAATAACCTGTCCAGTCATATCATCGGGTTTAACTGATATAATTATAGCAGCAAGTGTAACTGGAACTTTGACTTATACCGATGCCTTTACAGTGGATTCACCTGTTACTGCATTTTCTCCCGATTACGGAGTGGTGGGTAGTTCAATAACAGTATCAGGAATCGGTTGGCCTATTAGCGACACAATTACTGGAGTTACTGTTGGTGGAGTATCCGCTAGTCATACTCTTACAGTTGACGGAAGTGGAATTATTTCTGGAACTATAACCTGTCCTGCAGTTGCACATGGTTCACATAGTATAGTTATTACTGGAACTATCGCCGGAGCAATTACACTTTCTAGTAGTTTTCTATGTGGAATACTGCAAAACTCTTTAAATAATGAAATAACCCTTATAGATACTGTAACGGGATTACCCTATAGAATTGAATGTGCCAGCGGGATTATAGTAGCAACGGGGATTTAATTATGGGAACAACATTAAAAGCATATGCAGTAAATGATTTTATGGGTGGTCTGGTATCTGATTTCGATGAAACACAGATACCAGATAACACTGCATTTGACTGTCTTAATGTAATTTCCAAATACGGAGTATTGCAAAAACGTGTGGGATATGGAAACAGACTTGGTGACCGTGCTAATGATCCAATATTATTACTTGATGTGTTTGTTGATTTTAATACTATGGATAAGACTTTATTGAGAATGACTAAAAGAGTCATTGAATCATATGATCCGGGAACAGGTTACTGGACTTCTTTGTTAGCCACACCCGGTTCATTAACTGCAACTGATGATGATAAATGTACCGGAATTAACTGGCTATCAACGCATTGGTATTTATTTACAAACGGTGTTGACAAAATATTAGCATATAACGGAACTGGGTTCTTTACAACTCCTATTAGTCACCTTGCTAAATATATGTGTCTTTGTTCTCAGCATCTTGTGACTGCCAATGTAACCATAGGTGGTACAGCTTATCCCTCGGGTGTATACTGTAGTGATATTAACGATCCTTTTAATTGGACTATAGACCCAGCAAGTGACGCTTATTTGAATTTTCTTGACGATACTCCTGACGAAATAACTGGTTGTATAAACCTTGGTCAGATAACAGTTATAACAAAAAAAGAAGCAATATATGAAATGGAATATATAGGTGGTAATTATAAATATAATATAACTAAAAGAAATGAACCTGTTGGTTGTATAGCACCAAGTTCTCTAGTTTCAACTGGTAAACAGATATTCTTCATGGGAAACGACACTGACTTTTATACATTCGATGGAGTTAATGTTGTCTCAATCAGCACTCCATATGTAAGAAATATAATTGATAAATACTTCAAATGGACTTATGTTAATACTATAGTTGGAATGATTAAACCTGATATAAATGAAGTATGGTTTAGTCTTAATGATGGAACTTATAATTGTCCAGTGTTAGCGTATAGTTATATCAAAGGAACTTGGACAAAGCATAATTATCCTAGGATTGCTCTCAATTCAGCTTTATATAGTTTTGGTCTTCAACTGGATAATTCTTGGTTATCACTTAATAGTTGGTGGATGAGCTATTCTGTTCCCTGGAATAGATTAGGAGGAAATATTCCCCATGTATTGCATGGAACATCACATGGTGGAGTATTCAATGAGACACTTCTTTATCGAGATGACCCAAAGGATGATCCAACAGACGGGTCCTACTCAATATATTCTATGTGGACTTCAAAATTATTTGATTTTGGTTCCCCACATTTAAAGGAATTAAAAAGAGTTCAGTTAATATTTGAAACTTCGGATTTATACGCAGATAGTAGAATAACTGCTACTATTGGAACTTCTTATGATGGTGACAGTGAAAGTATTATATGGGGAGATACCAAATATAGTATTCAGGCAACTTCAGTTAATGACTATCATAATGCCACATATCTTGATTTACCAAGATTTGACGTTGATAGTTTGGGTAATCCAACTATGTCATATACTAATAGATACTTCTGTATAAAACTCGAACATGACATGATAGATGAAAACTTTAAATTAAAAAAATTGGTGTTTTGGTATAAAGACAGGGGAGTAGTATAAATGTTATTAATTCATAGATTTAGAGTAAAAGAGGATATACCAAAACCAACAGTTACAGTTGGCGAGTTGGATTGGGAAGCAACACAAAAATATATGCTTGAGTTTATTCGAGAGTTAAATAAATTCTCAAGTTCAGTATATAATGCTTTTGCTAATAGTATACCCTGTAGATGGCGGGGTAATCTTGCTGATGCTCCTGCAACTGATTTAGAATATGGTGATACATATTATAATACCGTTACAGGCAAAACATATACATATACAAACGCGAGTTGGAAAAGTCTTATTAATTGGCTAGGTAATCAATCTACTGTTCCAACTACAGGTATTGAATACGGTGATACATACTATAATACTACTGTAGGTAAAATATATACATATACATATGCAGGATGGAAAAATACTACTAACTGGTTAGGTAATTTAAATTACGTTCCAACTACAGGTATAAACGATGGTGATGTATATTATAATACGGTTACAGCTAAAACCTATATATATACATATGCAGGATGGAAAAGCACTACTAACTGGAGAGGTAATCTAGCCAGTGCTCCAACTGTTAGTTTAGAATACGGTGATATATATTATAATACAGTTACGTCTAAAGTATATATAAATACAAATGCAGGTTGGATAGCATTAAATTAATGGAGGTGATTTATGCCAGATTTTAGTAATCCAGAAACAATAAAAGCAATAGGGGATTTGGGAATTGCATTTTCAGTTGTTCTTCTTGTAGTATTCTTTGAACTTTGCACATGGAAGAATAGAGAACAGGCACAAAGAAATGAGAAAGAAGTTCTCATAAAAGCACTACAGGATGTGGCAACAGCCTTGGCTTTATCTGTGGAAAGTAGCAAACAGACAAGAGAATTACTCATGGCTTATTTGGGGAGGAGTGAGAAAAATGGCACAAACAAAAACTAAGCGGCATTTTTTATTTGATAATATTTCCCAATTACTAGAGGATTATAGGAGAGAAACTGAGGCTTTATTGGAAGTTTTTAAAAGTACCAAAGCCAAATGTCCAGATTGCAATTCTTATTTAAATCGAGACTTCTCATGTTCTGACTGCGGATTTGTTCTGCCAATGAATAAGGAGAAGAAATAAATGAAAAATCCAAGACACGCAACAGTAGAAGATTTGTTGTGGATGGCTGACTTGTGTTGTTTCTATGATGAGGAAGTCAGTAGAAAAAATGTTCTTGAATCCTTTCATACTTTGTTTGGTACCAGACCTTTTCTTATATGGGATAACATTGGCTTTGTAATCTTTCATATCGAGAAAGATATATTATTTCTTGACGGTATTGCAGTTGTTCCAAAGAAATTAAACTCAGTATCAGCAGGTAGAATATATTATTATATAAAGAGTGTAGCCAAAGTAAATAACTGCAAATATATCCAGGGTATTGTCATGGAGAAAAATATATGCTCCAAAAGGTTGCTAGATAGGGGAAAATATGATACTATAGGATATGTGGTACAGAGGGAGGTAACTTAAATATGGAAGCAGCAATAGGAGCGGTAGGATCCGCTGTTGGTGGAGCATTAAGTGGCAGTAATTCTAGTAGTGGTGTTAAACCTCAGTCTTTAAGTTCCAATCAAATATATGGGCAAAATGCGGGTATTGATACTTTACTTAGAACTATAAATAATAACCCGAATGCCGCCATGATTTCTCCTTATCAGGGTCAACTTACCACACCAGTTAATTCTCTTCTATCCGGTGTATCGGAACAGTTGCAAGGTGTTACCAGTAACTACGCAAATACTTTAAATAATATTATAAATCAGGCGAATAGTGGACAACCTCAATATTATCAACCGGATGGTACTGCAATACCTCAACAGAATATTACTGCCGGGTATAACTATCAGATGCCAACAACTGCAATTCCTCAGTTGTCTTTGAATGGCGGACAATATGCAGCAGGGTCAGTTCCTTATGTTAATTATAATAATCAACAGTATAATGCACAAACAAATAATGCTGCGGTTAACACACAGACATATAATCCACAGGCATTTCAATATAATTATAATACAAATGCGTTTAATCCGACAGCAAATACAGTTAATTATAATACCCAACAATATAATGCTGATCCTTACAGCACTCAATATGATACTTCAAGATATAATGCAACTCCGGTAACAATGGATTATAATACTCAACTATATAATCCAACAGCGAATACTATGGATTATAATATGCAGTCATATAATCCTTCACAATATAATTATAATCTTGATACTCAACAATATACGGCTACACCGAATACTGTATCATTAAATGCCAATACCTTTAATCCTACTGCAAATAATGTTAACTTGAATAGTTCTACTTATTCAATGCCAACTACGGGTTATAATGCCACTGATACAAGCACATATAATAACTTTCAAATGCAGGACTACAATAATTATATAAGACAGAATGGACAGTACCAGGTTCCACAGGCATTGTCTAATCTTGAGGCAGCGCAACAGGCACAATTCGACGCGCAGTTGGGAGTTATTAAGAATAACCTGCAGCAACAGGGAGCTTCTGCAGGAATGTCACCAATGGCTTCACCTCTTCTTCAAGCCATATCATCGGGACAGAGTAATGCAACACAGGCATTTAACACGAGTAAGTTGGCTACTGAATACCAAGATTACCAGAACTATATGAATCAGATAAACCAGAATTATAGTATGGCAAATCAAATGGGATACAATCAGTCAGTAGCCCAGGCAGAAAGAACACGACAAGATTTCTTAAATAACTATACCAATAACACAAATGCTTTAAATGCTTCCAGGCAGAATGACGTAAATCAGTTTAATCAATCTCTGGGAATACAGAACCAACAGGCTTTATATAACGCCCAACAAGCAGATGCCATGCAAAATATTAGACTGGCACAGTTCAATCAGGCACAAGGTGTCCAGAATCAAGAGGCCCTATATAATGCTCAGGCTGCCGATGTTGCCCAGAATATTAATGTTGACCAGTTCAATCAGGCAAGAAACATCAGGAATCAACAACAACAGTTGCAGGCAGAACAATTTACTAATGCTCAGAATATAGGAGTAGGTCAACAGAATCTCCAGAATCAATATGGATTTAACCAAGCACAATATAATGCGGGAGCTTATGATACTGCTCAAAATATTGCTGTTGGTCAACAAAATCTTCTAAATCAATATGGATACGGACAAGGACAATTTAATGCACAAGCAGGACAGACTGCAGCAGGATTAAATGCCAATGCTTATGAACAGGCAAGGCAGGCATACAATGCTCAACAGACACAAAACCTTGCTGAACAAAATACTGCTAGAAATATTAATGTTGACCAGTTCAATCAGGCAAGAGGTATATATAACCAACAGCAACAATATAATGCTGGAGCACAAGATACTGCTCAGAATATTGCTGTAGCACAATATAATAGGGGGCAGGATACTTATAATAACGCGCAGTATCAGAACACTCAACAGCAAATTGCACAGCAACAGTTGGCTATTGACCAATATAATAGGGCACAAGAAGCATGGAACGCTAATCAACAATATAACGCAAATCAGGCAAATGTTGCACAAGCATTGAACTCAGCAAATTATAATAATTCTCAAGGTATATATAATCAACAACAACAATATAATTCAAATCTTGCAGCGGCGGCTGAGACTGCAAGATATAATGAATTTGTCAGACAGAATACTTTGCAGAATCAAGCGGCGCAAACTAACTATAATGCTGCTCTTGCAAATTATAATCTCGGTGGTCAATATAACTATTCTGATTACCTATCTAATATGGGTATCTTACAAAATAATCAACAGGTAAATCAGAACAGAACATTCGACCAATATACAGCCAACCAGACAAATAGAAGAGCAGATTGGCAGGCACAACAGAATCTACAGTCTAGTGTTGCTTCAAGTCTTGTTCCTCAACTGATGCAGATTGCTGGTAATATGGGTATCAACTTACAGAATATAAGTCAACAAGACTTGACTAATCTTTATAATGAATTTACCCGGCAACAGACTGCAGGTATGCAAGCCGCTACAGGATTAATGGGACAGAATGTGGATTACACATACCCATTATATAATCAAAATACAGGATTAGGTAATGTAGTAAGTGGAATTAGTAATTATATGGGTCAGATAATGGGAAATGGAAATAGTAATGCGGGAAATAATAATTATGGTCAACTTGCACCATTAGTAAATTCTTACTTATATGGTTAAGGAGGAATAAGACATGGGATTAGTTCAAGGAAACTTTGAAGGATATGGCCCCGCGCCCCAAAATGTTTTGGGTTACATGAGTAATATTTGGGATGCGCTTAAAGCGGAAGAAGAACGAAAGAGAAAGATTGAAGCAGACCGTCTTGCCAATAAACTTATGCAGGCCCAAACAGCAAATACTTGGAATACTATTGGTGTGAATAATGCACAGGTTGCTAATCAAAGACAGACAAATCAAATTAATGCTATGAATTTAGACCCTGTGTTAAGGAAGGCCATTGGTTTGCCCGATGTTGCTACCTCAAAACAAAAATTTGATACTAATTTTTTTGATATAGCAAGGACTGGTTTAAATGATGTATCTTTGCGTAATACTGCTTATGGGGATTATACTCCGGAGCAACAGACAACTAGGGGTTTTGTTGATGCAGCAGTTGCTTCAGCAACTCAAAATATGGCAGGAACAGCAAGTCAAGGAGTAAAAACTAAAAATGAGTATAATGCTCCTACATTTGATGCACTTTCTACTATTGGAAAACTAAAAGACTCTATAGCAACCGTTATGAGTAGTGATACTATTTCATTACCAAATAAGATAGAATATATTATGAGTGTTCAACCAGCACTTACTCGTTTAAATGAAATAGCTAAAGTTCAATCAACACCTATAAAATTATCAGGTGATTTATCTTCCGCAGAAAAATATAAAAAGGATATAATTGATATTCAAAAAGGTAACTTGAAAGTTGACCAAGATAAATTACGGATAGAGGGATTTAAGGCGGCTATATTGAAAGAAGCTACTGCAAGTGAAAAATTAAGAAACGATAGAATGGGAAGGGCCGCATTAATTAGTGCAAATGCCGACCAAACTAAAGCGACGACTATGGCTGAAGAAACAAAGCTATATAAAGATGATATGGCAGCAATGAAGATTATTAAAGATAGATATAATAGTGCACTAAAAATGTCTCTTGACTTTATGGGAAAACCAGATCCATCCCTTTTAGAAAAAAACTATGATAGAATAGCAAATATGACGGGGGCATTTAAAAGAGATAGTATAGTAGCAAATGATATACTGAAGCGCAGAACTGGTGAATTATCTACTGGTAACTCCCCCGTAGATACAGAACTACTTAATCAATTAAAGGGGTTGTATCAACCATAATGAAAAACTACGGATTAAGACAAGAAGTGAATAAGCAACTCATTAAATTAAACGCTCTTTTCAGAAAGCAGTTTAAGAAGGATATTCCTATTACTGAAGGATATAGGAGTGATGAAGACCAGAAGTATTTATATGACCAAGCAGTAAAACAATATGGCCCGATAGAAGCGGGGATATGGGTTGCACCTCCAGGAACTTCAAGACACAGACACGGAACTGAAATTGATTTGAGTATGGATGCAATGACTGATGAGGAGAAGAGATGGATAAGTCATAATGCACAGACATTGGGATTCAAGAATCGTTATTCCTGGGAACCTTGGCATTATGGAATGGATGTTAATAATCCCCAACCATTAACTCCCCCTTCTCCTATTGTGGCACAAACACCTGTTGCCCTTCCAATAGAACAATCAAAGGCGCAAATGACTCAAGTTCCAAAGTTTGATTTTGATTCATTGAAAAATCCATTCCGGTCTTATATTGATGAAGAAAATACTGAGGAAACATTGCCGGGGATGCTTCCTTCTCCTTCACCAATAGCCAAGTATCCTGTACCTTATAACACCAATCCTAATAATATATTACTCGATGCAATAAGGGGGATTGTGTAAATTGGACAGTTTGATTGAACTCCGAAATGCACTAATGAGTATGTCGGATGACGAAAAGCGTAATGCTATTGCTATTCTAAAAAGTCCTGCAACCAAGGAACAGAAGATAGCAGGACTCCAACATATAGCGCAAGTCAGTCAAACTAAAATGACATATGGAGAACCAAACAGATTATATACAGGACATTTTGAAAATCCTTATGATCCAAGTCAACCCTTCGACCCAAGACAGATAGGGCCAAAGGCTATGCCTTATCATACTGCTGCTGTAACATTGGAAGAAAACGCATTAACAAAAGCAGGAATCAATCCTCATCCTGTGCCTTTAGAACAAACTTATAGACCTGCAAATGTTCTTCGTTCTGCGACATCTGGGCAATCAATCGAGTCTATGAACGATTTTATAGCAAGTGGAGTTGCAAAACGAAAACAGTTACAGGATGAATATAATAAGGCAAAAGGATTATATAACACAAAAGCATTGTCACCTATGGGATTCTTGACTACTAAACCAGAAGAAGTAGAAAGATTAAAAGTAGAAAAGAACAGGGCCAAAGAAGCATTACTTAATTTCAACCAGAATATAGGGCAACAAATACCTTCACCTGTTGGAAACTTTGTTAGAGAAAATGTAGTAAATCCTGCTACTCTGGGTCAGTATGATGTTCTTACAGGTGCGGATGTAACCGCACCAATACAAACCAATTATGGTGCGCCAGGTATTCTTGGGTTTTTAAAAGAAGGCGGAAGGGATTTATTAAAAGAGGTAATTAAAATGGGAGTAGTTCCGGGAATAAATAAAGTTGGAGGAATACCCGGAATATTGAAAGAAGGATTGTCACCTTACGGAATGGCCTTTGCTCCTTTTCAAGCTGCATTAGGCCCCACACTTAATACTGCTGAAAAATTTGTAGGTAAAATAGTTGCAGGTAATACTATTAAAAATGCAGCAAGTAGAACAGTTGCAAATGATGTAATCAAGAAAGCAATTACTCATAATGAAATAGAAGGCTTATCAGAAAAATTATTGTTAAGACAAAAGAAACTTGAGATGATTGCTAAACCAGCAAAAGGTTTTCTTGTTGGTTCTGCCGCCGGTTCTGCTACTGGTCTCGCTGATGTTCTGGAAGGTAATGTAGAAGATAAAGAAGATTTTAGAAGACATATTATTAACTCTGGTTTAGGCATGGGTGTTATTGGCGGAGCAATGATGCTTCCTGTATCAGCAGGAGAAGGATTTGCTTTAAAAACTTACAGGAATAATCTGCAGGTAAAAGCAACAGGTATGCCCAAAGAAGTAGTAACAGAAATGCTGAAACTTCCTGATGCAACTCTTAATGACAGAAATTTAAATACACCAAAAGAAATATTATTAAAAGTTCCTGACTTAAAACCTCATACTGAAGCGATCAATAAGTTGGGGCCAGCAGATATAGTTGCAATAAATAAAATGAAACAACAACATATTGAGGATGCAGCTGGTGAAGTATTTAAAATAGCAGAAGGTATTCCTGATTACAAAGTAACATCAAACTTCAGTTTTCTGGAGAGTGGAGAACATGGTGCAAGAGCTTTAAATATATTGGGGAAATTATCTAATGTATTAAAAAAGAATCCTGCTACAAAATATCTTGGAGAGAATATAAAAGATAATGCTGTTGATATTCGAGATGCGGTAGTTAGAAAAGCAGGAGAGATTGAAAAGGAATATGAATTAACAAAACCTCTTATACCCCAAAACGCAGACCCAACGGCAAGACACACTTATATTGCTGAAACAAATAAGAGTGAAGGGTTGAAACAAGCGTCACAGGAACTTTCCATGAATGATGGTTTGTCTCCAACTGCAAGAACTGAATTAGTAAAACCAATACATAGTGCCGTTGGTAATGTTGACAACAAACTACAGAAGTTAACTACTGATACTATAACTAATAATCAATATTATGATACTTATAAAGTATTATACGATGAATACCAAAAAGCAAAGATGGAATTACAGGAAGCAAAGAAAACAAATGACGAAGTAACCGATAGACATAATCTAACTATTATCAAGGAAGATCCAAATACTAAGTTGGCCGCAATTCGTGAATCCTTACCAGTTGAATATCAGAAAAAGATTAATGATGCTAAAATAAATATAGCCGAAGCAAGAGATAGAGTTGCTGTAACAGAAACTTGGGTAGAAAGGGCACAAGTTAAAGTAGAAGATTTACAGGAAAAATTAAATGATTATAAAACTACGTTTACAGGAAATAATAGTAGTCGTAAGGTAGCGATTGATGCACAAGAATCTATTCCAAAAGTTCTTCAACCATTGCATGAACTCAAGACTGAGATAGAAATTGAACTTGGAAAACAACAGGGATTTCATGATGCCTTAACTACTTTTGAGAATGACTATGCTCCTGTTAAAGTGGATGCTGGAGAACCAAGAACATTAGCAGAAGTAGAAAGTGACCGGAAAATATTAAAAGATTTATATAAACCTAAAAGTGAAAAAAGACTACAGGATGTCAGGAATAAGATTCAAAATGTAATGGATTATTCAAATTACTTTACTGATAAACAAGTTGAAGATATAACACAGAAATTAAAATTTCTACGAAATGGAAAAGCAACACCAGAAGTTACTGAACAAATGTATAAAACTCTGTTAAAAACAGTTGATGATGGTTTAGTAAAACAACGAGAAGATTTTGAACGAATAAATAATCTTCCTAAAACTATTGAGAGTTTAAGAGAACTACAGAGTACGGCAACAGGTGATAATGCTTTTCAAATTCAAAAGATTATTGATGATTGCCAGACTTTGTTTGATACTAGAGAAGGAGAGGTAACAGCAAGAAGGGATGCTTCCGAGAAATTAAAAGATGATGCACAAATAATTGATAATCTGAAAACACAAGAAGGTTTGGATTTAGGTCAAAGTGTTGGTTTATTAAGAGATGCAATCAAGGCTTCAGATAGATTGAACAATAGAACTCAGGGTATAAGTGATGGTATTATTTCTGCTGATCCAACTATGGATGTGGCTAAAATAATAATAGAAGCAAACGATACTCGTGAGATAGCACATAATTTTGCACTGACAGAATTAACAAATGAGACAAGATCACCTTCAGGAGTTGACCCTGTTGCATTTGCAAATGAAAGAATGGCAAATACCATACAGGCTATTGACCAAAGACTGAGTAATATCCCACAGCAAACTGCATCTGCCAATAGACAACGGGCAGAAATAGAAACAGAAATTAAAAGAAAGAATGATATATTAAATAATACAGAGGGATTAACTCAAGATATGATTGCTGAGTCAAGAACTCAGATTATTGAATTACAAAATAGATTACAGTCAATACCAGAAGTAAGAGAAGAGGATATTACAAACCTGACAAGACTACGGGAAGACTTGAAACAAAGACTGGAAGTTGCAAATTCTCTTGGAGTATCTCCAAAATTTAATGATATATTAGATAAGTTTGCAGGTGAACGCGGAACTGAAAAACTGAATCAGGAACTTCAGGGACAAATATATCCTGAAGGAAGACCCAATAAAACAGTAACAGGAGAAGGTTTTATCGCATCTGAAAAACCACTACATGAAGTTGGGTATCCACCAAGAGACGCGGCTACTGAATTACAGATTGAATTACAGGGAAGAAAGTATTTTGGTAATGAAAGTCAATACACTCCTAAAGAACAGGTAGTGATACAAGAGGGAGAAAAAGGATTTAGTATTGCACGAGAAATACCAAAGACCCCCGCTGAATTACGTGCAGAGAAAATGAGTCAAAGACCTAAAACACAGGAAGAAGCAAAACCATTACCTGAAAAACTTATGAGTCAGGAATCAACGCCAATATCTAAAAAGTCATTCAAAGAGTTATCAAAACAATATAATGATTTAATGGATAAGTATGATGCCGCTTCTGACCCCATCTTGAAACAGAATATTGAAAGAGAAATGAAAATAACCCGAAGTCTTATGTTGAAAGCATCAGAGACACATACACCTGAAGCAAAATCAGAATTTCTAAAAACAACAGAAAAGAAACCTATTGGTTCTGTTCAGAAACCCTTGACTGATCCTGTGCTTGAGAGGATGCTTCAAACTGAGAAACAAAGGTATGTTGATGCAGGAATGGATGCCAATGTTGCAGGAAGATTGGTTGATAATGTATGGGATAACTTAACCAAAGAACAACAGCAGAAAGCAAGAGAGGCATTAAAGTTAAAAGAAGGAGAAAGTGTTGATGCAAGAGGTGTTGCCCTAACTGAATTGGATAGCGATGGAATATTACATGGAACTATCCTTATTGCCAAAGGAGAAAATGTAGATGTTGCTCACCATGAAATAACACATGGTTTTACAAAGTCATTGGCATCAAGGAATCCTGCATTATATAGAAGGTTATATACTGAAGCCAATAAAGGTCAGACAGATTATACAGAAATGAAAGATATGGAACGACTTACAGATTACTTGGCTACGACAAGAACCAAACCAACAGGTGTATTGGGTGAAGTAATGCAGGGACTTAAAGACTTCTTGAAAAAGATATTCAAGGGTGTCTATCCTAGTAATGCAAAAGGTTCAACTCAATGGCTTTTGGATAGATATAGGAGAGGAGATTATAAAACTCTATTTGAATTGTCAGAAGAATATAGTAAGATGACTCCTGAGAATCACAAAGGATTATCTGATATTACCATTGAGAATCCTAAAGTGTTAAGTGGAATCAATGATATGGTATCAGGATTCATTGGAGAAAATCAGAAATATAACTCTGATACAACACCCAACTTTATGATTGCTGATACCAAGACAAAAGCATTGGAAGCAACCAAACCGGGATTGGTAACTGCCTTGAAGAACCTTTATGTGGATCTGCTTTCAAAACCCAAATGGATAAATTTCATGGAAGACCTGACTATTCGTCATCAAGGTATATTGAATGATTCCAAATATGTTGCAGGAAATATATATAAAGATATTTCAAAGGGATTGACTAAGGATGACTTGAGGATATTGGCTGATGCAATAGAAACTCCAAGTAAACGAGCAGCCTTAACTGTTGCTCAGGAGAAAGGATATACTGCATACAGATATTGGCAGGCAGTAGTAGAACAGTTTATCAAGGATAATGGTCTAGGCAAACTGATGGATTCAGATATATATTTGACCCACATATTCCCGGGCATGGAAGCCATAAGTCACTTCATGGTTCCCCGAGGGTCAGAAGGTAAGGGGGGTAAACCTGCATATACTTTCAACAATCTCCCAAGAGCAAGAAATATGTGGGGAGACCCCTATATGTTCAAAGATGCGGAAGTACAGTACACAAAAGGTCTAAAGAAATTGGCTGAGGTTAATGAAAAATATGGGAAGAACATGACCAAGTATGATGTGTTCAAGACCACCAAAGAAAATCTTGAAGCATTAGGATTTGAACCATCAGAAGTAATTGGTCTTGCTCTTGGTAATCCAATTAAAGACCCTGCTGTTATTCTTGCCATTCATTATGAGAAAGCCTTGAATACATTTTCAGCAAGAAAGTTCCTTGCTTCAATTGCTGATTATAAAATGCAGGATGCGTCAGGTATGGATGCACCTGTGCTTATAAGAATTGATAAGAATGGTAGTGTTCCTGTTGGCTATAAGAAGATGGACGATGTTCCTGGCCTACCCAAATATATTAGAAATATACAGAATGTAGGATTGGAACCCGGAGAGTATGCTGTCAGGGGAGAAGTCCATGATTACCTACAGAAATATATGAGTAGAAATGCTACTACAAATCCATTTGGAAAACTATGGAATGCAGGATTATCTCTGACAAGACAACTTATATTTATCAACCAAGCCATCCACTTACCAAATATTGTAGCTGAAGCACATGGTTTAACTTCAATGTTACCCACAGGATTACTACGAATACCAAGTATATATTTTAGAGGAAAGAGTTTACTTCAAAATCGTTCAGAAATATTACACAGAATATATAGTTCAGGTGGTAGCACTCATAGTCTTCAAGCATCTGTCAGACCTGTATATGATGGATTAAAACAGGCAATGAAAAGTGAGTTAACAAAAGCGAGTCAACCTTCATTTGAAATGAATGCAAAGCAGACATGGCTTGATATGTTGGCTGAGAAGAATCCTTCTCTCAGTCCTTTTGTAAACCTGTGGGAGAATGTTGATAACCTATATGTTGGTACTTGGGAGATAAAAAGAGCACAGTTAGAAAAGACATTGATGCCCAAGTTGAAAGAGAAATATGAAAATATGTCCGAGAAAGATTTGTCCTTTGAATTGGACAAGGCTACTTCTCAACAACTGAATGACTTCATGGGATATATTCCTGAATATTATTTGAGCGGAAATTCAAGAGCAATACTGAATAATTTCCTACTTGCACCTGCTTGGAACATCGGCAACTTTAGAGAACTTGCTACAATATTAATGCCTGATAGGATGCTTAGGGGAATGTTACCCGAGATAAGAGATAGACTGAGGGTTGAATATGCAAAGACATTGACAAGTCAATTTATATCTTTGGGTGTAGCTGCCAATATCGCTAACATGATATTATCTCCAAGACATAATACTATTGTTCAGGATTATCTTGAAGGTAATCGTCCTGCAAAAAGATTGTTTGATATTCATGTAGGAAAGGATAGTGCTAATAGAGACACCTACCTAAAGACACCATTCTATAGAGTTGTGCATGATATGGTTGGATTGGTAGAAGCTGCCGGAGATTTTAGATATGGCCCAGGACAGGGTTTTGATACCATGTGGAATTTTATTTCAAATAAAATTCATCCGCAGGTAACTAATGCTCTTGAGACAGCAATGGGATTCAGAAATATAAGGGGGCCACAGAAATGGCAACCTATCATAACTCCTGGTGCAACACCACAAAAAGCATTGGGAGAAGTGGCAGGTAAGGCAATACAGAATACTTTTATCCCAACTTATATTCCTGAAGTGTCAGTCTTAAATAAAAAACAAGACCCATTTGGTTCTCCTTTAGGGAGTAAAGTCAAAACATGGATGCCCTGGGCAGCTTTCTATGAGGCGCATGATAGAGCAGGCGGCCCTTATGTTGAAAAATATATGGAACAACGTACAAAGTTTGACAGCGAAAGGTCTGATAAGACTGCGGCTTTTGAGAAGGCAGTTAAAATAGCCATAAGAACAGGGGTGGAAGAATCATATGACAAAGGCAAACAGGAATTGGATGATGCAATAAAACAGGCTATATATAAAGATGGAGTATCTGTTGATACTGTCAAAGATAAACTTATGAAGATTGGTATGCCGTCTAAATTGATGAGACCAAGAAGAACTGATTATATCAATTCCTCAGTTCCACCCTCAAAGTTGAAGGAAAACATGACAAGATATGAAGAAGATATGAAGGCATACCAAAAACAATTTGAATTGGAGTGGCAAAGTCCCATAGCCAAGTTCCTATTAAGGAGTTCACCCGGATTCAGAGAAGAGGTATTAAGAGTTAATGAATAAAATATACTTGCGTTGAAGCCCTGGAAGGTGTATAATAAAGTAAAAATATTAGGGGAGGAGTTAAAATGCCACTAAAATCAGGTAAGTCTTCAAAGGTCAGGGATGAAAATATAGAGGAACTGTTGCGGAAATATAAGAATACAGGCAAGATTGGTAATACCAAGCCAAAAAGTATGGCAGATGCACGGAGGATAGCAGTTGCAATCTCCTACAGTAAACAAAAGAAAAGCAAATAAGATGATTAATCCTATACCTGGAACCATTCGGGGTAAGAATAATGGTGGATACAAAGAGGATACTGGATTAGATATATTAGTTCCAGTAGGAACCAAGGTTATATGTCCTGCCGATGGATTTATTATATATAGTGAGAAAGGACATACACCTTGGAATAAACCACCAGATACACCTTATTCAGTTCTTATAAAACTGAAGGAACCTTTTATATATAATAAGATTAGTTACAACTATATATGGTTCACACATCTGAGTAAATTAGAGAAGGTGATTAAAGACAACTATTATGGAAGTCATCAACTCAATCCAATAAAACAAGGAGATGCGATAGGAAGAACTGGTACGGGTAATAGGATTCCACATCTCCATTTTGGAATAGTTCAGGACAGAGCACAGACTGTCTACATGAACTTTAATGATATAGCAGATATAATTTGGGGAAAGAAGGAGGTGAAATTATAATGTTAAAAGATTTTCTGTTATTGGTATATACTCTACTGGCTCTTATCCTGGGCAATGAGATCCCTGGTAATGGGGCGGATAAGAGGGCGGCTGTTCTGGCACAGGTAAAGAAACTGATGGAAGAGGGAAAGGTTAAACTTCCGTTCTTTTTGATTCCTGTTCAGGACTACTTCCTCGGGTTTCTGACTGATATGCTGGTAGCAAATTTAAACAACCATCTTAATAAAGCTTTGGATTTATCCAAAGTGGAGATTAAGAAGTAAAAGGAGTGAAGAATAACATGAATAAGTTAACCCGTTTTTTTCTTATGATTGGGGTAATCATTATCTGCGGTGTTCCAACATTTGCAGGTAATGAGGCGAATATCTATCGAAACCAGATTAATCAGATGGTGGGTGTAACCAACGACGGAAACCTTTACACCACACTTATCAGGGTTGATCCTTCCAGTAAAGCTCTATTGACACAGGGAACTGTCACTGGTGCTATTACTGCTGACCTTATCAAAATTAATGGTTCTGTAATCTCTGCAACTAATGGCTTATATGTTCTACCAACTACGGCAGCATCATGGAAGACTGATTTTGTGAATGTTGCAGGAACGGCCATGTCAGCTACTAATGGTGTATATGTCCTTCCTACTACTGCTGCAGTATTTGCTACTGCATCTGATATTACTAAGGTGGGTGGTTCTGCTATCTCGAACACCAATGGTGTTTATGTTCTTCCCACTACCGCCGCTACTTGGAAACTTGCTTCCAATACCGGTGTTGATATTGGTGATGTTGATGTCCTTTCCCTTCCTGCTATCACAGGCACGGTTACTGCAAATGCTGGAACTGACCTGAATACTTCTCTGCTCGCTCTTGAAACGGGTGGGAATCTTGCAACTATTGCAGGTATGGTTTCAGGAACTCATGGACAAGTTGACGTACTTGCGTCGGCTCTACCAACAGGGGCGGCAACTGATACTCTACAGACATCAGGAAATGCAAGTCTGACAACTCTTGCTGGAACTGTTGCAGGTACAGAAATTCAAGTTGATATTCTATCATCTACTCTACCTTCTGGTGCTGCCACTGATGCATCTTTAACTGCTATGAGTGCAAAACTTCCTGCAACTCTTGGTAATAGTAATATGGCGGGTAGTATATCTACTTCTATTGCTTCAGATGATACTCTTACAGTAGCCATCAAAACTGCTGTTGAAACTATTGATAATGCAATTGCTGGTTCTGAAATGCAGGTTGATGTTATTTCTTCTGCACTTCCCTCTGATGCTGCAACCGAAACTACTCTATCTGCAATGAACACCAAGTTCACGACTGGAACTGATATTGGTGATGTAACTATCAATAACGTAGCTGGTTCACCAGTATATGTTGACCTTGGAACTGGAGCTAATTTTGCCAAGGAAACCGAAGGCAATCTAGCAACTCTAGTTACACGTCAACCTGCACTTGGAACAAGCACAATGGTTGGGTCAAGTCCTGTAACCATTGCTACAGATGATACTATGATAGTTGCACTTGACACAGCAGTTGACTCAGTTGTAACTAATACTGGTAATATTTCCAGTGATACATCCAGTCTTAACCTAAAGATTCACTCTGGATCAGGAACTATGGCTGATTCTGTTCCCGTAACTATCTCTACAGATGATACCATGATAACTGCTACCAATGCTTCTTTGGCTACTATCGCAGGATTTACCTGTAATACCGGAGCAATAGCGGGTTCAGTTACCGCTAATGCAGGAACCAACTTGAATACTTCCGCTTTAGCTCTTGAATCGGGTGGAAATTTGGAAGCTGCTGCAAATAATGCAGCATTAACTGCTGGTAGTGCAAATAATATTGACGGAAAACTTCCAAATCTTGGTAATGCTGCAATGACTGCTGCTATTCCAGTTACTATTGCCTCTGACGACACATTAACATCCGCTGCTAATTCTAGTCTTACTACCATTGCCGGAGCAGTTGACTCAGCACATATGCAGGCCGATATTGCTGGTGCTCTTCCATCCGGAACTAATACTATTGGTAAGGTTGGTGGTGGTGCAAATGTAGTTATAGTTGGTGGGGCATCCCCTCTTACTGTTCTGGCAGCTCATGCTACTGGTAAATATACATTCTGGAGATTAACTGTTACCGCTGATTCTGCTGGACTTGTAACTCTTTCCGACGGATTAGGAACTCTTTATATGGGAGCAAACTCTCAAGTTACTATTGACCTGAATCCAGTTGGAAAAGAACAGACTACAGCAGCAACAGCTATCACTGCTACTAATGCGGGTGGTGGTAATCTCTCGGTAATCGCTGTCTATCATGCAACTCCTTAACCTATGACGAGTAAATTGAAAGGTTGATGATATGAAAAAACAAAATATACTTATGAGTATAGCACTTAGTTTATTCATCGTTGCTATTGTAATCAGTAGTCTTGTCCCTGCCCTTGGAGATATATATATAGTGGTGACAGGATACTAAACCAAGTGCGATTTGTGACAGGTGGAACTGTTCCGGGAGTGGCTTTGTTAACTGATAGAACTCCCGGAACAGGGAAATACCTATCAGCAAGTGGGGCAGTAAAAAGTTCATCGGGTGGTGTATGGGCTTTTACTGTCAATCCTATTGCTAGTCAGTCGTGGTCATTGTATCTATACGACAACACTTCAGGATCGGGAACTGTTATATATCAAATATCAGGTATATCAGGAACCACTACCGAACCTGTGTCAGTATCCTTTTCAACTAAGTTGAAAGCAACTACTGGAATTTATGCTACTCTCACCCAGGCTACTGCCTCGTTTATATTTGAATAGAAGATAGTTCCTACACATAAAGTCATCCCTCCCGGTGTTTCGTCGCCGGGATGCAGAGTCTCTCACAAGGAGACTCTCGCTTTTTATTGTGTCCCAAGAGTGAGTAATATTATAAAGACCACACCGCATAACATCCCAATTACAAATGAAAATATATCCATTAGTTCCTCCCTAATTCCAACATGGCTTTTCAAAGTAATCCCCAATGACATCTATTATATTACTATCCTCAGTGAATAGTGCGAGATGAGTTCCTACTTCCGGTTTACATTCATTAAAGTAATCAAGGTCTATGTCTATTGTAGTTTCTCTAAATATTCTTCCATTTATATTTAACATTTTAATTCTCCTCATTTGGTTTAAATATTGAATTAACTTTTTTATTTCTTCTATTTCCTTTTCCATTATAATTCTCCTTTAAAATTCTATTGTATTATTAAATAACTGTTTGACTTTCTCATCGTGACTTATCACTAATATCTGATAGTCACCATACCTAGTATATAATAATTCCATTATCTTTTCAATACCATTGAAAGCCAATGAGTCAAACACTTCATCAATAAACAATACCTTTAATGGATTGCCTATCTTTATCCTTACCAATTCCTGTAATGTCAATACGATTGATATATTTATTAACTTCTTCTCACCTCCGCTGAACATCTTATATTTCTGTTCATGTAATCCTTTGAAGAATCGAATATTGAAATTATCCAATACCTTTTCCTTCTTGGTCAATTGTTCAGTATCCGATGTTGCTGACACTCCTTTCAATACTACATTGAGATTCAGGTTTAAAATTCTGTTGAAGTCAGTCAATATACCATCAAGAAGTAATGACCTAATTCCTTTAGGGCCAAAACCTTCAATCCAAAACTTTACCTTGATTATTACTAATTCAAGTTCAGTATGAGTTTTTTCTAATAAATGCAATTCTTTTGCTTTATCATGTATCTTACTTAGCATTGTTTTCAATGTAGTCTTTACTCTTGTTGTTATATCCTTTATATATTCTTTTAATTTTTTTATTTCTATATCAGTAGTATCTCGTTTAAATTTTAATTCATTTAACTCATTTAATTCAATTAACAAAGTATCTCTCTTTTCTAATAACTCATTTCTTTTGGAGATACATTGTTTAATCTTTTTCTTTTCTTCATTATATAAATTGTCATACTTTTCTTTACTTATCTTATGTCCGCAATTAGAACATACCAATCCAACCTCAGTTAACTTACTCAAAATTATATTACTATTATTATATTCATTATTTAATATAGATATATTATGTTTCAAAAGTTCCAATGCTTGATAAGATACATCAGATGATTTACTATTATTTATATATTTTGTTATATCTTCAGTTATACTATTATATTTTCTTCTCAAGCCCTGCAACTCTTTTATATATTTAGAAGCATCTTCCTTCTCTCTAATTCTATATTCATCATTTAAAGTTTTTATTTCTGCAATTAATATATCTATTTGTCGTTCTATTGAGTCATACATCTTTTCGTGTCTAACTAATAATTCTTTTGTTCTTTTATAATATTTATCCAACTTGGTAGCACCAGATACCTGTTCAATTATATTCTTTCGTCCTTCGTCATTGGCATCCATGAAATTTATTGAAGTTCCCTGAGTATAATATGCCGTATTGATAAATGATTCGTAGGAACCAATCAATCTATTATATATATATTTCTGTGCCTGTTCATCTTTTAAGTCAACATTGTTGGCAGTTACAATTAACTTGGAACTTTTACCTCTTGTCTTCTCCCGGCTTATGACAGTTCCATCATTCAATGTCATTGTTACAATGCAGTAGTCCTCACCATGAGTAATTAACTCATCTCCATATTTATCTTTACTATACTTCTCAGTAAGTAACCAACATATTGATTCAAATACAGAAGTCTTTCCATGACCAACATCACCTGTGAATAATATTAATGGAGTATTCTCATTGAACTCAAGATTAGTATTGGCATGACAAGTTATATTTATAAGTCTTAATGATTTAATCATCTTCTACTCCTGAACTTTCATCTACTTCTTTTACTATCCTTGTTCCATAGGCACCCATTTCTTTTGTTTCACCTTTATATTTAACATAGTCTAGGGTCATCTGTGTAACAGGGAACTCACTTTCTATTCTGATTCTTTCCTTAGTTAATTCTCTTGGCAATATATCTACTCTTACATTGAACAAACGTCTTAACTCATCCAACTCCTTATCAGATAACACCCCGTCCCTTACCTTTAACCAATAGTAATTGTAATCATCAAGAGTTATATCTGTGTCACTCTCATACATAAGATGAGTTATGAACTTGGGTGCATTGACTTTTATATTCGTGAATTTGTTATTCTCGGGGTCATATTCATATATATATTTTTCTATTGTCTCACCCTCACCAAAGACATTCTGCATTGGACTCCCAAGATAAAATATCTTTGATGATAGTTGTTGACTTCTGTGAATGTGTCCCAATATAATAGTATTGTACCAACTTGGGAAATCATTGACTGTTAATTCATTGTCCAATATATAATCCATTGGGCCAATGATAGAACCTTTCAGACCTATATGGGAAAATAATATTATATTTGAATTATAATAATGTGGCTTCTCAAAACTACTTATCGCAGCTTTGTATTCTTTGTGATTATAATACGGGATGAAGTCATGGTAATATGAACTGCCAGGCATTTCGATTCTTCTTGGTTCCATTATAACTACAGTCATGGGGTCTTGCTGTAGTAACTCAAGAACACAATGACCATTGAATAATATTTTGTCATGGTTTCCGGGTAATATATATTTTCTTATATCAGGATATTGTTTTAATATATTTGTAGTCTCCATAATCACTTGAGTTGGAAGTCTGTCAAAAAAGTGAAAGGTATCACCAAGTAAATATATTGTATCTATATTTCTGTCCTGTGCTGTATCTAATATATATTTAAGAACATCAAGACCCATAAGTAACCTGCTGTTTATATTACTATTATTATATACTACTATATTGGCAAACTCCTGCCAATCAAATATATGTAAGTCTGATGCTATAATTATATTACTATTTGTCATTGCAATAACCTCCTATATACATCAACAGGTCTAGGATGATCTCCGGGTTCAAGGGATTCATAACACTCAACAACTTGTTTACCTGCATTTAAAATAGTATTATATATTTTCCTCTGTGGTTCTCTCGCATCAGGGTCAAGCCAGATAATATATTTCTCAAATCTCGTGAGTAATATATTTAATTGGGCCTTAGTGAGTGAACTGCCTAATATTGCACAGGGAATATATCGAACATCTGTTCGTAATATATCAGGGAGAACATCGAATGGGCCTTCAACAAGCACACATATATTATCTGCGGAATATATATCGGGTAAGTTATATATTGTTGCCTCTCGACTACCAACAACATAGAACTTCTTATGATATATATTTCTTGCAATATATATATTTTTAGCAGGGATGATAAGGTATCCCTCGTAATTGTCTTTTTCATACGAAATTCCGACGCCAAACTGCTCGATGGTACCTAATGACACCCCACGCCCTGCGAGAAATGAAATAATGTCAGGATTGCTTGTACAAGGGTATTCTCCGGTGGGTAATCTGCTATACTTTTTCATCCGGGGTTTTGGTTCTTGAGATGTTCTTACGAACATATGTTCGGTTAGGTTCAGTTTTCTTCTGGTTTCATACCAATTAAAGGTTTGCCATCCGCACTTCCAACAGATAGCTACGCCTTTATCCAGGTCAATCCATAAGTGATTCTTATTACTCGTTGAACATCCAGGAACAATACACTTGATGGTATAGGAGTTTCCTTCAGTTCTTCCCTCTGGATATTTGGATTGTAATGTATATAATATATTATTTAGCATGGTATTAATTCAGGCCGAGAAGAGGGGTTGAGACACCTCTCGGCCTGAATTTTATCATCTCGTTTCTTTTAGGATTATAGTTTGAACGAAGAGACCTTCTTCATCTTGATAACCTTCTTGGCCGGGATTACAAGACTCTCTCCCGTTTTTGGATTCCGTCCTTTCCTTGACTTGCAAGATTTAATTTCAGCCTTGAACAAACCATAGACCAGAACTGGTTTGTTCTTCTTGACTACATCAATAATGGTATTGATGAAACAGTCAATGATTGCCTTGGTTGGGGCAATGGGATAGTCCAACTTTTTTGCAACCATGTCGGTCAGTTCCAGTTTCCCAACAGTTCCGGGAACCCGACCCCTCTTATTTTCTTCATCGGATTTTGGTGCTGCCTTCTTAGCAACTTCTTTCTTTACTGCCACCTTGGCCACTTTTACTTCGGGTTTCTTTTTCTCTGTCATTTTCTTCTTCTCCTTTTGTAATAATTGTGCAGTAACCAAATACTTTTTGAGAACGTGAATCCTTGTGACATTAATAATTCAATCTGTCTATATATTATCACCTCCATTTTATCCAAGTTATCCACCCTCCTAATAAAGTTTGTCTCCTATTTTTCTTTCCTTCTTTATTACTTTATCCAATCCCCTTTCTCCTGTCTCGATACGAAGTTTCTTCAGGTGAGTATCATCGGGCTTCGGTGAGATTTCCCCATAGGTATCTTCCAAAGTTCCCAGATGAGTTGCCCCACTCTTGGCATGAAGTTCTCCGTCTGCGTCCCTGTGTCTGTGACCCTTCATCCCTTTAGCATCCAAAGGACATGAATCTGCAACCCCTGTGCATTTCTCTCGTGGAAAGATGTTTGGTAGATTGTCACCCTTAATTGTTGTCATTTTTCTTTACCTCCTTTTTCTTTTCTATTCGACATAAGTTTCTAAACTCCTTCTTTCACCTCCAATTCTTTTTTGTAATTTTTGATATAGTCATAAATCAAGGCCGCCCTATCTGATGCGGATTCTGGTAGAGGTATATCAGCTTTATCACCTCCCATTATAACTATCTTCTTGCCAAGTTTCTTCATGTTCTGCCAATGCTTTGCTTCCAGTTGTTTTAAATATATTAATCCTTCGGAGGTCATCAGGAATTTCTCCATATCCCTGCCCCTTTTCATAATCTGCTTCTGACAATTCTCTGCCGTTTCATTAATATAAAATACAAGGTCGGGTATTCTTGGTGTAAATATTTTGAATAGGGTCAAGTATGAATCCCATTCTTCAGGACATATCTTCTTATCCTCAAATAACATCTCAGCAAAAGTGAACCTGTCGCTGAGTATTGTTCTCTCAACAATGAAGTCCTCTCCTCCCAAAGAGTTCATAAAAAGAAGTTCAAGTAACTTACCTCGTAATAACAGAAAGTTTAATTGACAGGCAAAGGCCCAACGCTCTGGGTCTTTGTAGAATAATGGAAGAACTTTATTCAATTTGTATGGTTCTAACTTTACTTCTATATCCTCATAACTTTTTTTGAGATGATAGAGTATTGTTGACTTGCCTGCTCCTATTGATGCTTCTATTGATGTTATCATTTATTTCTACTTCCTTTCCTCCTAATATTAACATACTCATAGACCAAGTCATGTAGATAGATTCAAATAATGATGATGCGGGATAAAATATATTAAAATGTTGAATAAAAATCTTTGGTAGTATAAATAATTTTTGTAACCATGATCTTCTTCTTAATTTAACACATAATACCCACGATCTTTTTTTAATATATTCTATATTTGATTCATAGTTTGATATAATCATTCTGTTAACTTACCAACCTTGTGATATTCTTTGAGTATTTTGCCATTTCTTCCTTTCCATTTCATATTCATACATACATTTTCTTCTGAATTCGGTAAATGATATTACATCCAAGTTCATCATACATTCTTTTGCTCCGTACATTCTATTACAATTTCCGCATAGAAATACATAACCTCCATGTTTATCGGCATATAATTTTGTATTCTCATTCTTGCATATATGACAGGTGGTGTCTATGGCTTGAGCACTCTTCCATTGTTTATATAAAAATATCTTTACCATTGACGGAATTACTTTAACCCATAGATTAATATACCATACCTCTATTCTTTTTATAACCTTCCTTCTTTTAACATACCACCTTCTTTTAAATTCCCACCACAAATTATAATGCCATCTGCTCATCCCGTTTCTTCCTCCATTCTTCAAACTTTTTATTCCATTCTTCAAGCGGAATAAATTCTTCCTCTTCTTCCCCAAAAATTAATGAGTATCTGCAATAACCCATAGTTTCATCTAACTATCCTCCTTATTCTTACTTTAATCAATCCCGGTAATCCTCTGCTATTCAAGGATTTTATTCTCCATCTCTGATTAGTGAGAACACACATTACTCCAAAAGGTAAATCAGCTATTCTTCCAAGTTCTGTAAATCCTCCCCTATCTGTCACCTTACATTTGACTTTAATACCATTACTGATATTCTCTACCTCCACCCATGAATTAAGGGGAATAGTATTACTTGCTATAGTATTGATTGAACATGGATCAAACCTCTCTCCATTTGCAGTATAGTTTCCTGATCCGCCATTTAAACCATACCATGAAGCTATACCTATCTGCGCGAATAGAAGAATTTTATATATTGTTTTTGTCATATTATACCACCTAACCTATCTTTTATACTATCTCCTTATAATGGCATAAAGGAGATGTCCCGCTCAGTATAGCATTGCCACAAGTTATACGCCCCATATCTTCATACTCCGAAGCTATAAATACCAGGACATCATACCCCGCAGCCTTTAACCTTTCTTCCACTTCCCGGTAGGGTGCAAAAGTGGTATAATCCCCTTTCGTTAAAATAGCATTAATGATTGCCTGTGTTGTCTTATGCATGGGTGTAATCTTAATAATATAGTTGTCGGGGTCAAAATATTTTAAAAGTTTTACTGGATCAATTTCATATCCAGCAAGAGCAAAGTTTAATGTTATTTTACGTCCGGCGGGAATGATGTCTTCCATAATCTTTGCTATTCCTTCAAGCGTATGACAGTTACCATTAAACATTTCTGCACGTTCAACCTCATTGGTGGAGTTAACAGAAATCTGTAATCCAGCCTCACCTTGAAGAAGACGATTTTTCATCCTCATCCACGTATGTACAAACGTCTTCAACCATTCGTTATGTTTTGGCATCATAGTTGAAACAACGGGGTGTATCTTATACTCAGGATCTATGTGTGTTTTAAACCACTTCGTTGTATCGAGCACATTTGGGTTCCAAGTTGGTTCTCCCATCCGGGCAAAATGAATATTCAATCGCTTTGTTCTCTGAATTTCAGAGTGCAATTTTATTCCAGTTAACACTTGTTTTATTAGGTCATTAAAGGTAGCATTTATTCCAGGGCCAACCTTTGGAACATCACAAAATTTACATCCCATAGAACAACCATACTGAGTACTAATTGTCAGTACCCACTTTTCTGTAAGTGGCAGAAGATCACAATGGCTAACTTTTTCAATCTCTCTTGTTAAACCCATACAGTCGCACTTTACATTTACATTCTTTCCATAATCTCCAAGGGAAAGCATTTCTAATTTTCCAAATTCACCCTCAACCACAAGAATATTTCCAGTAGGTACACTTAAATTACGAATAATTTTCATTACTTTCCCCTTTCTCCGCCACGGTGGGCGGCAGTCCTGCCTTCGCTTTATTCTAATCCTCTTCTTTTCAATAGTGCCTCTAATTGTTTTCCAACTCGTTTCATTCTCTCGACATTATGCTTAAAGCACCAATACGGACTCCACCATGTTCCTGCCGGTTCGTCGCACCATAACTCAGGCACTATAAGTATGTCCTCAAATCCAAGAGCCGCGAGTGCTTCCCCAAGGATCGGATGCTCATAACAGGCGTAACCCCCTGTCTCATTATTCCAACGACCGAACCGCATAATTATATCCCTGAGAATTTTCTTCAGACGCCCATTCTCTTGCTTGAGGTCGTTTATCTTGCCTTGCTGTAATAACTCATCTTCGACAGCAATACTTATAATTTGATTTACAGTAATAACTAAAGACCTATATACTGCTCCGTCCAGTGGTATTCTTGTATAATCCTGAATCCACTCAACCAGAAAAGTTTCACATCTTTCGTCCATCACTCTTCCCCCACTTTCTCTTTTATCTCCGCACCTAGCCCGGCTTTCATCCCCATTGTTCTGCCATTGCTTGTGCAATTCCTGAATATGTCTTACTCCGCTCCTTTGCTCTATAAGGGCTGGGCGACATTCTATGTATCCGATGTTCCCGGCCATCAACTATTTTAGTTGGCTTTAGGCAGGGGACACCTTTCAGCCACAGGCAAGTTGCTTTTGTCTCTGGGTGCCCAAATTGCCAAGGTTGAATAATCTGGTCAGGCTTCCGAAAAATTGTTGACATTATCCCCACCGGATTTTCAATAACAATCTTTGGACAATCTGAATTTGCAAACACCATAAAAAAATCAATAGCCTCTTTTTGCTCTTTTGCCTTGAGCTTGAACCATCTAGCGCCGGAGGAACAAAGATGAGTACATGGTGGAAATGCAATTATCATATCCCACCCGGCCAAGTGATTTCTGACATCATCTTGGATGTGCCACTCAGGATGCCCGCCACTACAGGGCAGAACGTCGCACGAGAAAGCCCTGTGTCCCTTTTGCCTGAAAGCGCAACACACAGCTTGACTTTCTTCACACGCTATAAGTATTCTCATTCTGCCGCCCTTGGCCCGGATTCTGGCTGTGCGTTCTCCGTTGGCATGGGGTGCCACATCCCGCATTTCTTACAGAAATATTTTTCTGGCCCTTCTCCTGGAGAATTAAAGCATCTCAAAAAACGTTGCCCTTCTGGCCGTTCCCCCTCCGCCATGATGGTGGCGGGAGGAGACAGTAGCCGTAATTCCGCCTTCAGTTGATCCACCTCAGACCTGAGACTATAAATCAGAGTCGTTGCGGTTTTTAAAACTTCCACATAACTGCTCGTCGCTATCGCTAGATCACTGGATTTCCCGTAAATTGCACGCAAGAAATCTTTTACGGCTCTCGTTCTTTCAAGTAAGGGCAGTTGTTCCATCACGCGACCTCCTCTCCTCCTCTACTGATATTATTTTTATTCCCATCTTCTCTGCAACTTTACTGCAATTATTACATGGTTTTATTGGACAAAGATTTCCAGTTTTGTTCGTCCTGCATATAACAATAGTCTTAATCAAAGTCTTGTATCTTCTTATCAATACCATCTCCGCATGAATACTACCTCCCGTCTTTGACAAGAATTGTTTGTTACATGACACTCCAAGTATATCTCCTTTGTCATCAAAGGCAATAGCTCCAACTTTATATCTGCATTTAGACTGTTGCGCTTTTGTTATTATACTTTTAGTTATTGTATTCATTCTAACCTGATGTCATCTAATTTCTTATATAGCTTTGTAATTTCCTCGCGTATAGTAGCCTTTGCCGCTAATATTTTTCCTGCACTTTCCATTCTCTCTTCTAATAAAATTTTATTTAAGTTACAAAGAAATGCTTCCATTTGCTCTACGAGTATATCAACTATTCTATCTTCCCACATTGGTTGTTGAAAATTAAATGCTTGTTTAGACCTGCAATTTTTACAATCATATACAACATCAAATGCACCCGCATTTTCCCACATAAAATTGGCAATAAAATGTTTTATAAATTCCCTTAATTTTGACTTATTAATATTTAATAATTTATGAATATCTGATTCTGTCATTAAAATATTTTCGTCCATTTATTTTTCTCCTCTCTATTTTTGGTGCGGGAAGGGGGAGTCGAACCCCCAAGCCCTTACGGGCGTTGACTCTTGAGGCCAATGCGTTTACCAATTTCGCCATTCCCACACATTTGTAAATTAATAAGTTGTAGTTATTACTAACCTACCATTCACTCTTTCGATTGTTACCGTTTCTAATTGTTTGCCACTTGCATCTTCGAATTCAATCACCATATTATATGTGGTAATCTCCCAACTCTTTAAATATAATTGTTCAGTTGAAATTGGAGACGCAGGTTGCAATATATTTATTTTTGTTCCTGTATAAATTGGTATCGCAAGTATACTCGCGAATGAACCAACAACCAAAAGAACTGTTATAATTATAATAATATACTTCATTGTTTTATCATCCTTTCTAATAGTAATATTTTATTTATCATTACTCCGGTTAATGCAGTTATGTATTGTGCATCCCATATTTCTGTCTTATGTAATAACTTTCTTGCTGAACATTCACCAGGGCCAAACTCTTTTATCTTTGCCTCTTCCTCCTTGGTGCATGGACGTTTTCCAAATGATCTTTCAAAAAATTCATCATATTTCATTTTATTCCTCTGTCTTCAAACAATGCTAATCTTGCAAGGCAATAAGCGTCACACTCATCATTGTTATCGAACTCCATTCCCCATTTCTTATACGCAAATAATTTCATATCTTCTTTCTTTGTTCCTTCTCCTGCCCCCCTTCCAATTACAAACTTCTTCAATACTGTTGGTGGGATTACTTTGTAATTGCAATTATGTCTATATAATATTAATTTTACAACTCCACCCAATTCTCCAATATCAAATACTCTTCCCTTTGCTCCCATTGCATAACCTTCAATATATATTAACATTGAATTTAGGTTGCGAAAACAATCAAAACAATTTCTCATTTCAGTTGTTATATAATCAAGTCTTTCTTCTCCTCGTCTTTCCTTTGCATTGATTGACTCTATCATATATAAAGTTCCAGTTCTTGTTATTACACTTAATCCTGTATTAGTCAATGACAAATCCAATCCAACATATAAATTGTGTTTCATTTTATACACCTACCTTCATCATTTTTCCTTTTAATATTTGAGTTGAAGTTTGTTGTTCATACTCAGCAGATAATGACCTGCCTTCATCGCAAGTAATGTAGTCGAGATTATATTTTATTTTCATTGGTAGTTCAATCCCACTCATGGTATTTCTTGCTTTGGCTACAAAGAATCTCATTTGATTCAATGGTTTCTCATCAGGAGTTTGACATAAAGCAACAATGAAATTGGCTACTCTTGCTTTCTCAATACTATCTGCTATATGTTCCATCGTAATTACTTTCCTGCTTAATGCTAATCGTGTAGCCTGAGTAGCACTCCAGATAGGCACATCATATTTCAATGCCAATCCTTTTATCCTTCTGAAAATCCATCCCTGTTCTTCATAACCATTTGCAAACTTCCCAAATCCTTTCAACAAATCTCCGTAGTCAATGATTATATATTTGGGTTTATTATATTTTGCTATCACTTTCTTTAAATGTGTTTCTAAGTCAGCTATTGTAGCCTCACCTGTTGGTAGATATTTTGCTACAAATAATTCCTTGTCCAATTTCTTCAATCTATTCTTGACACTTCCAACCAAGTTCGTTATCTTGTCACCCAACTGCCAATAATCAATCATGCTTATTGCGGAATCAACTCGTCTTAATATCTCCTCCTCCAACATTTCGAGTGAATAATATATACCAAAGTTATTTAATATAATATTATTTACTGCTATGGTATTGAGTGTAATGCTTTTGCCCATACCTGGTGCGCCTAGCACAATCCCGAGTTCCCCATCACCTAATCCTCCACGCATCACCCTATCAAGAGAGGGGAATCCTGTTGGTTGTCTCTGCATATAGTCGGGCTTCTTGTATGACTCTGCCCGACCTTCTAATGTTTCAATGAATCCTGTTCCCAAGTTGTCATCCATGATTGTTGAACTCAAAATAGTATCCATTTTAAGTTTCAACTCTTCAAGTTTACCATCGTTGAGAAGTAGATTACCCTCACCCAACATCAATGATTGCATAGCTCTCTTCTTGTAAAACTCATTGAATGTTGTGTGTAGATATTCCTCCTCTAAATCTCCGTTGAATATAGTACTAATGCAGAAAAATATTTCTTCAATATATTTGTGATATTCTTCTATTACAAACGGGTCGTCATTAGTTTTTATTCCCTCACCTACTACATAAGACAACTCTTCCTCAGTTATTTCCCTCTCTGTTCTTGCCAATTCCTTATATTTAGACAGGATAAAATCAATATAAGGATTGCCAATCAAGTTGTCATAGTATTCTATATCTTCAAAGTTAATAATTACATTAGCGGCCATCAAACACAGGAAGTTTTCTGCACCTGTTAATGTTTGTTTCATCTTAACTTTCCTTTTGCTTTAAATTTTGTAATCTTTAATATGTCTGGATTTATTCCTATATCAATGTTAGGTATGTATCCACCCTTAGAAATTTTGTCAATCAACTCCTTTCGTAATTCTTCTTTATTTGTTACATCAAACCCACAAGCCTCAACTGCTTTATCAAATCTTGTATTTATATCATTAGTAATATAATCAGGTAGTTGATTATTAGTATTGTCCACGTTAAAGTCTCCCATCTATTCTATTATATATTTCAAAACAACTATTGGTAAAGGATTGTTTTATGCCTGGGTCATTCTTTAAGAGTTCAGCCAAGTCAGGCAATCTATATTTCTTCTCATTGTATTCAGCCCAACCTCCACTATAGGGAACTACTTTCTGCTTCACAAGAAATTCAAGTATGGACATCTCGTCGTCTATGCCTGTGTTGAACATGATATTGAACTCAGCAGTTCTGAATGGCATTGAGACACAGTTCTTGATAACCTTTGCGGTACAGCAAACTCCCAATGGATGAGAACTCTTCTCGGGAATAGTATCAGTTGTATCCAACTTGATTCTCACAGAAGCATAATACCTTACTGCCATACCTGCGGCTGATACCATTTTGGGCGGCCCCCATTTCACTTTGACGAAGGAGAATCTTAGTTGGTTGATATATATTAGATATATATTCTTCCTTGCAACCTTTCTTATTATCCTTCGTCTTAGTTGTTCACCTAGTATTTTACTGATTCCACCTGGGTGAGAAGTGTGTTGGTCTTCATCCTGATCTTCAGAATCACTTCCCGTAGCGGCTACACTATCCCATAGTATAACATAAGGCTTATCAAATTGTCCAACGGTACTTATAAATTCTTCCTGTATATCGAACGCTTGTTCGACTGTATTGCATTGAGCATAGATAGTTTTGTCACCAATATGAATACCCAAATCCTTTCCATGAGTAGGGGAATACTTGTTTTCAGTATCCAAGATTAGACCTCCACCCCCGAGTAATTCAGCTTGTGCAATAGCAGCCAGACCCAGGAAGGACTTACCCCTTGCTTCTTCACTGACTATCTCAATGATTCTTGAAGACGGATAGCCATATCCCATAGCCATATCAAGCATGAAAGAACTTGAGGGCAGGAAATAATCTATAGATGAGGCTACATTAGTTTCATCTATAGACACACTAATATCATTGTGGATTCCGGCTATCCTTGCTTGTAATGCGGGAAGAAACTTTGGGTCATCCGGCACAGTTATTATTGGTTTCTCTTCTTTCTTTCCCCATTTTTTCTTTGCTAATTTCTTCAAGATACAACTCCTTATCCAAAGAATTTAGTTTCGGGTATAAACTCATCGGGACAATGCCATACCATTACATTTCCATTTTGTAGTCTATATCTACGCGGAGCTATTGCTTCCAATTTAATTATATGACCCATAAGTTCATTATTTAAGCCAACTAGAGCAACAACACAGTCTTCTGCCGTGCCACCTGCATCCATAATTTGTGTAACAATTGAATTAGAGAAACGCAAATCATTAAAAGCTGAACCGGTAAGACTCATTGCACTTCCTCCCATTTCTTATCCTTCAACTTGCAGGTCATATACTGTTGCAAGAGAAATTTTTACAATGTTCTTCAACTGTTCATAGGTCTTGACCTTCTTCAATCCCAACTTGGAAAGGTTAGGCTGGCTGTTTACAACATCATCAATAGCTTTCTGTGTTGAGAACAATGGGCTTCTGTTATCCGCTACTGTCACTTCAATATGGCGATTGTTAGGATTCCTGGAGAAGATTAAGTCCCTTCCCTTCTGTAAATCACAGGCGTTCTCGTCCATCTTTAGCAAGTCTCTGAGTTTATTTTGTGCTCCGATACTGTTTATATCAAGCACAACACTCTTCTCACCTATCTCTCCAGTAAGTTCTCTCACCACAGTATTTATACACCATGACCAATTCACTTGAATATCCTGAGCTACAGTAAGGATGTCCTCATCATCTGACTCTGCCAAGTTCTCAACAATCTCGCATACACTACAGGGCTTTTCATATGTCTGAAGACATCTCTCTGCCTTCTTGGCAATATCTTCCGTAATCTCTCCAGTGAAGTTATCTTTGTTTTTCACTTTCAATGGGATGAAATGGGTTCCCTTGATTACAATATTGTCCGGATTCTTCTCGGCATTATCAGGAAGGAACCTGCAAGTTACACTTCCATATGTATCAATCAGGTCATTGAGTCTTTTGAATATAAGTTTCGTTGAGTTTACATACACCCTTTTCTTTTCCAGATTCTTTTCAAGTTTCTGCATATTAGCCATTTGATTTACCTCCCTATTCTTGATAATATTTCATTTAAGGCCCATCCTTCAGGATTAAATAATGCTGTTACTGCTGTTGGCAGACCCACAAAAAAAGAGATAGTAACAAATATTATAATAAATATACAACATATGCCTTTTAATATCAGAAATGCTGTGTCAAACTCACTATTAAAATAATTCTTCTCTTGTTTTTTCCATTTTTCATAACTCTTAAGCCAACTACGAGAAAGAATAGTTATGAATATAATGAGGATTGGGTAAATATAACAGAAGAACATCCATTCTATCTTTGCTTGAACTAACAGAACTTTCCATAGATATTCAACAGTCACACCCAACTTAGTTGATAAGTCTTGCAGCAATTTAAATGTCTGTGCCTCCATGTTTATCCTCCTTACAATTTATAATATCTGCTATTTTTTCTAAGTCAATATGAACTTTCTCAAGAACTTTCTTCACATCCTCCCATGAATTTAATTCTGATGACTTTAAATATTCATCAGGAAGAGACTTCATTAATCTTTCAAGTGAACCATAGTGTAATATTCCAGCATTGGTCAATGTTAATGTCCAACCATAAGTATCCTTTGTGATATAGCCTTTTCTGATATGTAATTTACTAAGTGCTTTCTTACTCCTTCCTTCTTGTAATTTTTGTTTGTGTTCTTCAGACATTACACGTTTCTTTCTCACACTAATCACCCTCTTGTTCCAAGATTTCTTTCCTGATGATAGTCTCTACTTGCTTCAAGTAAATCATACAATTGGGTAACAACAACCTCATGTAGGTCTGCTAACTCCTCTTCTGTTCCACTGGCTTCAGCACCAATTCGCAGTTTAACAGATTCGTAATTGCCCATGTTTAGTGTCGTCTCTTGTTCAACCTTTATTTTCTCTACTTCCATATCCTATTCTCCTTTCCTTCTATCAAATATACTTCTGATATTAAATCCCTTTTCTTTCAGAGATTCGTATTTATATATAGCAAGTGATAGTTGATAGCGTAACTCAATGAGTTTTTCCTGTTGGTTTAAGAGTGTCTCGTCTAAATCCATCATAGCTTCAATTTCTTTTTCTGTTACTTTATCCTCCTTCTTCTTTGATTTTAAATCAAGAAACAGATACCTTTTGTCAGCTTTTAGTTGAAGTTCAGCTAAAGCAATCTCCCTTTCCTTATAAGCTACAATCTGTCCATGATAGAATAAAGCTGATGCGCTGTTCTCAATCTCATAATCAATATTTGTGGGATCAATTCTTAAATCATCCTTTACCTCTACCTCTTTCTCTTTTTTGTTGCTTGTTTTTACTACCTTCATTTTCCTTTACCTCCTTATTTTTTCTCCACCATTTTCTTTTCCTTCTTTTTATTTTATTTCTTTTCTTTTCATATATTACTTTGTTTAACTCAGTTGTATCAGGTTTATCTAATCTATCCCCAATGTTTCTTAGTGGCCCAAGACGTGTAGATTTACTTGGCTTAGTAGAAAAAAACTTTCTAAAACTAGGACATGGTTTTGGTATAATACCCTGAATATTACCCTTACCTATATAACCCATTGATATATCCTCTAGATTCCAACTTATTGCTGTTATTCGTTTGAACTCTCGTTCAAAACTTCTTTCATAAAGCATGATTTTTTCCTCTTCATCTTCTTCTATTCGACATAAGTTTTAAAAATCCTGCTTGCGTAAAAAATATTTTTTTGATATAATTTCTACATGGCAAACTTTGATTCACTTACAACTGAAGAGTTATTCAAACGAGTAAACATTTCGTTTCGTGTCAGGGAACTTCGTAAGTTATCTGGTATTAGTGCAGATACTTTGGAAGTATCATGTGGAATCAATGACAATAGAATGAGAGTGATAGATGCTGGTATCAAGATACCTTCTTTGCGTGAATTACTCTTGATCTCTTTAGCCTTGGGGTGCAAGATTTCTGATTTAATTCGCGAATAAAGATGTTCTCTAGGTAGGCCAAGCATCTGATTGTTTCAAAGTATGACTTGATTGCATCCTTCCTTTCGTCAAATCCTTCTGCTGGTTTTATATAACTACCCATCAATCTCTTTTGTCTTTTACCTGTGATATTATCAAACAGTTCAACATAACCTACCCATTTTAAATCAGTATATCTTACTCCTGTTGTTTTATCTGCTGTAGTAATTGGCAGTTTTTTGATAGTCAACCTGTATGTTAGGTTCTTGTAAGAAATATGGACAATGTTATTTTTATTATCAAAATTTCCATCATATTTTAGTGTGTGCATATCCAACATCCTTTGCAAATTTTTCTGTCTCTTCTACAAGGCATATCACGTTGCTCTTTCATAAACTCTGCACATTTTAATCCCTTGTCATATCCAGTTTTTAGAAGTGAAAAGAGTAAGGATTCAGATATAGGTGCCAAATCTATTTCATCTGCTAGTAAGTGTATTCCTTCAATCATTCCCTGACTAAATATAGTTGCCATCTCTATTTTAGAGAACTCCTTGATTGCAAATTGATTTTTAAACTCGTCCATTTTCATTCATCTCCTATTATTTTAATAATTTCTTTTCCTTCTATTTCAAGAAATTTTACAAATTCTAATCCCTTTTTAAGTCCTAACTGATTAAAATAACTTCTAAGATGCTCAGGTATATCTCCCATATCCCAAAAATTTGTAACCAATTCAATACCATCAGTGTAACCAGCAGAGTACGCTGCACTTACCTCAAATGCAGAAAACTCTTTTTCTTCAATTAATTTTTTAATCTCTTCCTTTTCCATTTCCGTTCATCTCCTTTTTAAATGCTACTTGTTTAATATC
>Ga0172380_10000714_pt1 | contig 61530 bp, 58 predicted proteins | sample Leawe162metaG_FD_119747 | JGI IMG/M metagenome (GOLD analysis project Ga0172380, IMG submission 119747) | Leachate microbial communities from a municipal landfill in Southern Ontario, Canada - Leachate well 162 metaG | ecosystem: Engineered > Solid waste > Landfill > Unclassified | place... | reverse complement strand
GGCGGTCTCCTCGGCGTCGGCGGGGGAATCGCGGTGGTGGACGGCGACATCGAACCCCGAGCGCGCGGCCTGGACGGCCAGAACCCGGCCGATGCGCCGCGCCGCGCCGGTTATGACTGCCGCGCCGCCCAAGGCGGGATCAGTCGATCCGGCCGAATTCGAAGACGTTGATGCCGGCCAGAATGACGATGAACAGGGCGATGACGCCGATGGCGAGCATGTCGCGGCTCCGGTTGAAAGACCGCACGGCTTTAGCCCCCGCTCTCGCGCGCGGCAAGCACGCCTTCTCCCTTCCTCCTCGATGGAGGAAGGGCCGGGGATGGTGGTGTGGCAATGGTGGCGCGGGAAGAGCGCTGATCGGCGCGGGCGCCTTGCCGAGCCTTTCGCCCAGATTCAGCGGCCACACCACCACCCCACCTCCTCCATCGAGGAGGAGGGCTTCGGGTGGGCGTTTCGCGGCGCTCTCGCGCGCGGCAAGGCGCCGATCTAGGCTGGCGCGATGTCACGCTGGAAACGCTTCCTCGAACCGCACCTTCGGCCCATCTACCAGACGGCCATGCGCCAGGCGCGCGGCCTGACGCTCGGCGTGCGGGGCCTGGTCACCGATGGCGAGGGCCGGATCCTGCTGGTGGAGCACACCTACATCCACGGCTGGTTTCTGCCGGGCGGCGGCGTCGAGAAGCGCGAGACGGCCGAGATGGCGTTGACGCGGGAACTGGTCGAGGAGGCGGGCGTCAGGCTGACCGCCCCGGCCCGGCTGCTCTCGGTCCATTCCAACGAACGCCGTTACCGGGGCGATCATGTGCTGATCTACCACTGCCCGACGTGGGAGCCCTGTCGGCCGACGTCGCGGGGCGAGATTCGCCAGCGGGACTGGTTCGCGCCCGACGATCTGCCGGAAGGCGCCTCGGCCGGAACCCGTCGCCGCATCACCGAGATGCTGGACGGACGCCCGCCCGACCTGTTCTGGTAGCGCCAACCAGAAAAACAGGGAGGTGCGCATGCCCGATTGGATGAAGCCCGAAGACTTCCACAAGATCGCCGTCGGCATCGACCGGCCCGAAGACGTGGTGGTCGGCAAGGACGGCCGGGTGTTCGCCTCCGACCACCAATGCGCCGTCGCCGAGATTCATCCGGATGGCTCATTCACCCGCATGGGTCCCAGGGGCGGCGCGCCGAACGGCATCAACATGGACCTGCGGGGCCGGGTGCTGATCGCCAACTTCGGCATCTACGACCGCGAGGAAGGGCCGCTGCAGCGGTTCGATCCGGCGACGGGCAAGCACGAGACGCTGGTGGCGGAGGTGGACGGCAAGCGGCTGACCAGCGCCAACTATCCGGTGCTCGACCGGGCCGGCAACATCTGGTGCGCCAATTCCACCCACGCCGAGACCTGGCCCCAGGCCCTGGACGGCCGGGCCGACGGCTTCATCTTCGTCCTGCGGCCCGACGGTTCGACCAGCATCGAGGCGCAGGGGCTGAAGTTTCCCAACGGCATGGCGCTGTCGGCCGACGACCGCTGGCTCTACTGCGCCCAGACCAGCGGGGCGGACGTGATGCGCTTTCCGGTCCTGAAGGGCGGCAAGCTGGCCGCGGGCGAGCGTTACGGCCCCGTGCTGGGCCGGCTGATGGCGCCGGACGACGCCGAGGCGGCGGCCGCCGCCGAGCATCATCCGGAGGATCTTGGCTATACCGACGGGGTCGGCATGGACGCGGAGGGCAACCTGTGGGTCTGCCTGCCGGCGGCCAACAAGGTGGTGGCCATCACCCCGTCCGGCGTGGTCGAGACCGTGGTTCACGACCCCGCCGGCGAGATCGTCAACCACCCGACCAACGTCACCTGGGGCGGCCCGGACCTGAAGGACCTCTACATCGGCTCGATCCGCGCCGGTTACGTCCTCAAGGCCCGCAGCCCGGTCGCCGGACAGCCCCATGTGCATCAACTTTGACGTCGGGTCTTTCCGAGGTGATCGGTGGTAACTAAACTAGCGTTTGAAGAGGCCGCTCGGCGGTCCGCCAGGGAGAGACGGTGATGCGCGACTACACGAAATTCTACATCGACGGTAAGTGGGTCGAGCCGACCGGCGTCACGACGCTGGACGTCATCAACCCGGCCACCGAAGAGGTTTGCGGCAAGATCTCGATGGGCACGGCCGACCATGTCGACCAGGCCGCCAAGGCCGCCCGCAAGGCGTTCGAGACCTTCTCCCTGACCACCGTCGATGAGCGCGTCGATCTGCTCGAGCGGATCATCGTCGAGTACCAGAAGCGCTACGGCGACATGGCCGACGCCATCACCGAGGAAATGGGCGCCCCCGCCTCGCTGGCCCAGCGGGCCCAGGCGGCCATGGGCGTGGCCCACCTGCAGACCGCCGTCGGCGTGCTGAAGAGCTTCAAATTCGTCGAGGATCGCGGCCCGACCCGGCTGGTCAAGGAGCCGATCGGCGTCTGCGGCATGATCACCCCCTGGAACTGGCCGGTGAACCAGATCGCCTGCAAGGTCGCCCCGGCGCTGGCCGTGGGCTGCACCATGGTGCTCAAGCCGTCCGAAATCGCGCCCTTCTCGGCCTATGTCTGGACCGAGATCCTGCATGCCGCCGGCGTGCCGGCCGGGGTGTTCAACCTGGTCAACGGCGACGGTCCGACCGTCGGCGCGGCCATCTCCAGCCATCCCGAGATCGACATGGTCTCCTTCACCGGCTCGACCCGCGCCGGCATCGAGGTGGCCAGGAACGCCGCCCCGACCGTCAAGCGCGTGGCCCAGGAACTGGGCGGCAAGAGCCCGAACATCATTCTCGACGACGCGGACTTCAAGACGGCCGTCACCGGCGGCGTGCGCTCGGTGATGATGAACTCAGGCCAATCCTGCAACGCCCCGACCCGCATGCTGGTGCCCGGCAAGCGCATGGACGAGGTCATCGCCATCGCCAAGGCCGCTGCCGACTCCACGACCGTCGGCGACCCCAGGGGCAACGCCCAGATGGGTCCGGTGGTCTCCGAGATCCAGTTCAACAAGATCCAGGGCCTGATCCAGAAGGGCATCGACGAGGGCGCGACGCTGGTCAGCGGCGGCGTCGGCCGTCCGGACGGGATCGAGAAGGGCTATTTCGTCAAGCCGACGATCTTCGCCAACGTGACCAACGACATGACCATCGCCAAGGAAGAGATCTTCGGCCCGGTCGTCTCGATCATCGGCTACAACACGGTCGATGAGGCCGTGAAGGTCGGCAACGACACCGAGTATGGCCTGGCGGCCTACGTCTCGGGCACCGACGTGACCCAGCTGCACGCCGTGGCCAGCAAGCTGCGCGCCGGTCAGGTCAGCATCAACGGCGGCGGCGGGGACCTGATGGCCCCCTTCGGCGGCTACAAGATGAGCGGCAACGGCCGCGAGTGGGGCGACTACGGCTTCCACGAGTTCCTGGAGACCAAGGCCATGCTGGGCTTCAACCCGGCCCAGGCCGCGGAGTAGGCGTTGCGTGGTTCGAGACGCGATCCTGAGGGATCGCTCCTCACCATGACGATCAGAGGTGCGGCCCACCCCTCTTCGTCATCCTGAGGAGCGAGCTTCAGGCGAGCGTCTCGAAGGACGCTGGATAGTACTGCCAGTCAAAGGGTCGCCGGATTGCTCCGGCGACCCTTTTTCTTTGCGCCGTCGTTGTGCATCCTAGCCCGGCCAGCGCCCGACAGAGGCCGCGGCGGCCAGAGGAAACCGCATGACCGTTCTCGCCGAAATCCGTTCCGTCGCCGATGCGATCCGCGTCCAGGCCCGCCTGCGCCCGGACGCCGAGGCCGTCTGGTTCGAGGGCCGGGTCACCACCTTCGGCGAGCTGGACCGGGCCTCGAACCAGTGCGCCCAGGCGCTGCTGGCCCAGGGGCTCCAGCCCGGCGACCGGGTCGGGGTGCTGGCCAGGAATATCGACGACTTCTTCGTGCTGTGGTTCGGCTGTCTCAAGGCGCGGGTGACGTTGGCGCCGGTCAACTGGCGCCTCGCCCCGCCGGAGATCGCCTTCATCCTCAAGGACGCGGCCGCGAAGCTGCTGGTGATCGGCCAGGACTTTACCGACGTGGTCGATATGATCGTCGGCGATCTGCCGGACATCAAAGGCCTGGTGCAGTTCGAGCCCGGCCACCCGCGCTGGCCGGCGTTCCGCGACTGGATCGGCGCGCACCCCGCCATGGACCCCCACCTGCCGGCCGACCCGGACGACGACGTCATCCAGCTTTACACCAGCGGCACCACGGGCCTGCCCAAGGGCGTGCAACTGACCCAGGCCAACTTCCTCAGCCTGTTCGAACTGGCGCTGGAGGCCGGCTGGGCCAGGTACGAGGCGGGAAAGACCAACCTCGTGGTCATGCCGCTGTTCCATGTGGCCGGGACTAACTGCGGCCTGCTGGCCCTGTTGCAGGGGGTGCGCAACGTCCTGACCCGCGAGGTCAACGCCGCCGAGATCATCGACCGGCTGCAGGACAAGCAGGTCGCCTACGCCTTCCTGGCCCCGACGATCATCAACATGCTGTTGCAGACGCCGGGCGTGGAGCAGGCGGACTTCAGCAAGCTGGAGCGCATCTTCTACGGCGCCTCGCCGATCTCGGAGGCCGTGCTGCGCGAGGCGCAGGAGCGGTTCGCCTGCGACTTCACCCAGCTGTACGGCCTGACCGAAACGATCGGCGCCGCCACCTATCTGCCGCCCGAGGACCACACGCCCGAGCGGGACAAGCTGCGCTCCTGCGGCAAGCCCTGGCCGGGGTTCGAGGTGCGGGTCATGACTCCCACCGGCGAGGCCGGCAAACCCGGCGAGGTCGGCGAGATCCAGATCCGCGCCAGGGGCGTGATGAAGGGCTACTGGAACCGGCCGGAAGCCACGGCCGAGGCGGTCTGCCCGCAGGGCTGGTTCTCCAGCGGTGACGCCGGCTATTTCGACGACGAAGGCTACCTCTACATCTACGACCGGGTGAAGGACATGATCGTCAGCGGCGGCGAGAACGTCTATCCGGCCGAGGTCGAGAACGCCCTGTTCAGCCACCCCGCCGTGGCCGACGCCGCCGTCATCGGCGTGCCGGACGAGCGCTGGGGCGAGGCGGTCAAGGGCCTGGTCGTCCTCAAGCCCGGCGCGACCGCGACGCCGGAAGAGATCATCGCCCACACCCGCGCGCGGATCGCCGGGTTCAAGGCCCCCAAGAGCATCGACTTCATCGACGCCCTGCCGAGGAACCCATCCGGCAAGGTGCTGCGGCGCGAGCTGAGGAAGCCGTTCTGGGAAGGGCGCGAGAGGCTGGTGGGGTAGGTCTCACTCCGGCCGCCGCCCGCCGTGGCGGACTTCGAGGATTCTGACGCTGTCGGCCATCACGCGGTAACGGATCAGGTATGGTGTCACGTGGGTCAGTTCGCGTCGTCCACCGCCAATTGGTCGCCCCCGGCTGGGCAACAAAGCCAGCGAGTCCGACGCCGCGACGAGCTTCAAAAACGTTCGCCGGGCCGCGTAAGGGTTCTCGGCGGCGATATGAGCTCTGACCGCCTGCAGTTGCTGGAGCGCCCGTTGACTCCAGACTACCTCAACCACGACTTGGGCATCGAGTATTCATCCAGCGTGCCCACGGCCATCAGCCACTTCCTGACCTCCGAATGCGGCACGACCCTGCCTGCCGCGACATCGGCGTCGGCCGCAGCCGAATGCTCGTCGTAGTCCGCATCGAACTCGACGGGCGCTTCTTCGAAGCCGGGGGGCCGGGGATTGCTCATGCATTCAGGCTAGCATGCCCGTGCGGATTTTCAAGTGTACACTTTCGGTGCGCAACTAGGAGGGGTGTTTCTGTTGCCGCCCCTTGCTTGCCGCCACGTCGTCCATGATCGTCTCGGGACAACCGGGGAAACGCCATGCCCAACTTCGTCTCCATCCCGACCAACGGGATCAAGCTGCGCGCCGTGGTCGAGGGCGCCGGGCCGCTGGTCGTGCTCGTGCATGGCTTCCCCGAGAGCTGGTACAGCTGGCGTCACCAGATCGCGCCGATCGCGACGGCGGGGTTCACCGTCTGCGCCATCGACGTGCGCGGCTATGGCGGGTCGGACAAGCCGGGCCGGGTCGAGGACTACAGCCTCGAACAGATCACCACCGATGTCGCCGGGGTCATCGAGCACCTGTCGCCGAACGAGAAGGCCGTGCTGATCGGCCACGACTGGGGCGCGCCGATCGTCTGGAACACGGCCCTGACGCGGCCGGACCGGGTGCGGGCGGTGGCGGGCCTGTCGGTGCCCTGGACCGGCGTGCCGGCCGTGCAGTTCATGGACGTGATCAAGGCCGCCTTCACCGACCGGGGCCGGTTCTTCTACCAGGTCTATTTCCAGGACGTCGGCCCGGCCGAGGCGGAGCTGGGCAGCGACCCGCGCGCGGCGATTCGCCGGTTCTACTACGCCATCAGCGGCGACGCGCCGGACGGGACCTGGCCGATCGACAAGCCGCACGGCGAGCGCCTGCTCGACCGGCTGCCGGACCCCGATCCGTTCCCGGCCTGGCTGACCAGGGCCGACGAGGACTATTTCACCGCCGAGTTTCACCGTTCGGGCTTCTTCGGGCCGCTCAGCCGCTATCGCAATCACCAGCGCGACTTCGACTGGCTGCAACAGTTCAAGGACCGCAGGATCGAGCAGCCGGCCTTCTTCATCGGCGGCGAGCGCGACCTGGTGCTGAAGATGATCCCGGGCGTGAACCCGCTGGATTTCATGAAGCCGCACCTGCCGAACCTGCGGGGCGCCCATGTGCTGCCCGGCGTCGGCCACTGGACCCAGCAGGAAGCGCCGGAAGAGGTGACGCGGTTGCTGCTGGGGTGGCTGAAGGGGCTGTGAGTGCGTGCGTGGTTCGAGACGCGCTTCGCGCTCCTCACCATGACGAACACTTTTGCGGCCCACCCCTCTACGTCATCCTGAGGAGCGAGCCTCAAGCGAGCGTCTCGAAGGACGCACCTCCCCAACACCTGTTTGACTCCCCTAGGGGCAGCGATAGTCTCAACGGAACAACGATAACAAACGCTCCAGGAAACGCTCATGACCCCCGCTGACGGTGCGGCTCCGACCGCGGCGACGCCGGCGAAACCGGCCTTCAAGCCGCTGCCGCAGAAGGGACCGGACGTGTCGGTCGAGCGGCGCGCGGACGGGTCCATCCTGATCTGGTCCAACCACGCGCCGGGCGAGGGGCCGCGCTCGATCGCCCATCTGATCAAGGAGAAGGCCCAGGCCCATCCGGACCGGCCCTGGATGAAGCAGCGCCAGCCGGGCCACGGCCCCTGGCGCCAGGTCACCTACGGCGAGGCCCTGCGCGCGGCCGAGGGTGTCGCCCAATGGCTGCTCGACCACGGCCTGACCAGCGCGGACAGTGTGATGGTGCTGTCGGCCAATTCGATCGAACACGCGCTGGTCACGCTCGGCTGCTACACGGCCGGCGTGCCGGTGGCGCCGATCAGCCCGGCCTACAGCCTGATCTCCAGCGACCACGGCAAGCTTAAGCATTGCGCCTCGGTGGTGAAGCCGAAGGTCGTCTTCGCCCAGTCGGGGACGATGTTCCAGAACGCCTTCAACACCCTCAAGGCGACCAATCCTGGCCTGGTCTTCATCACCGCCGACGGGACGGGCGAGGGCGCCATCCCCCTGTCCGAGCTGACCGCAACCCAACCCACGGCGGCTGTCGATGCGGCCCGCGAGACGCTGGGCCATGCGACCGTGGCCAAGTTCCTGTTCACCTCCGGCTCGACCGGCATGCCCAAGGGCGTGCCGCAGACCTTTGGCATGATGGCCGCGACCATCGCCGGCGGCGAGGGCCTGCGCGCCGAGGAGGTCGATCCCGACCTGGTCCCCCAGAGCCTGGAATGGATGCCCTGGAGCCATATCAGCGCCGGCAACATCGGCTTCAACGCCGTGCTGTGGTCGGGCGGGACCGTGCATCTGGACGAGGGCAAGCCGATCCCCGGCCTGTTCGAAACCACGATCAAGAACCTCTACGAGGTCTCGCCCATCGTGTTCGGCTCCGCGCCGATCGCCTTTGGCATGCTGGCCGAGGCCATGGAGCGGGACCCGGTGCTGCGCGCCTCGTTCTTCAAGAACCTGCGCTACATGGGCTATGGCGGGGCGACGCTGTCGAACGACGTCAACGACCGGCTGCAGGCCCTGGCCGTGGCCGAGACGGGCCAGCGTATTCCCCTGACCACCATGTACGGCGCGACCGAGACGCAAGGGGTCACCGTCACCCACTGGGCCACGGAGACGGTCGGGTTGGTCGGCCTGCCCGTGCCCGGCGTGACGATCAAGCTCGTGCCCAACGGGACCAAGCTGGAGGTGCGGGTCAAGGGCCCGACCGTCACCAGCGGCTATCACAACGACCCGGAGAAGACGGCCGCCGCCTTCGACGAGGAAGGCTTTTACAAGCTCGGCGACGCGGCGAAGTTCGTCGACGACAGCGATCCCTCGCAGGGGTTGGTATTCGACGGCCGGGTGACCGAGGATTTCAAGCTCGACAGCGGCACCTGGGTCAGCGTCGGCACGCTGCGGCCCGACCTGGTCGCCGCCTGCAGCCCCTGGGTCATGGACGCGGTGATCGCCGGCCAGGACAGGCCGTTCATCGGCGCGCTGGTCTGGCCCTCGATGGCCGGGATGCAGGCGCTGGCCGCCGATCCGGGGCCCGGCTCGCCGATCGACAAACTGGCGGCGACCCTCAAGGACCGGCAGGCCGCCTTCAACGCCACCGCCGGCGGCTCCTCGCGCCGCATCGGCCGGTTCGTGATCATGACCGAGCCGCCGTCGATCGACGCAGGCGAAATCACTGACAAGGGCTACGTCAACCAGCGCGCCACGCTGGAGCGCCGCGACGCCCTGGTCAAAGCCCTCTACGCCACGCCGGCCGGCGACGGCGTCATCTCTGTTCAGGACTGATCCGATGCTCGACAAAGCCTTCCGCGCCATGCTCGACGCCGCCGCGGCCATCGAAATGCCGCCCCTCGCCCAGCTGCCGGCGGAGATGGTCCGCGCCGGCTATGTCGCCCAACGGGCCGGCCACGACGCTGGCGCGCCAAAGGATCTGGACGTCCGCGACATTGAGGTCGCCGGCGCCGCGGGGCCGTTGAAGGCGCGGCTGTATGCGCCCAAGGACGCGCCCGCGACGACGCCGGGCCTGGTCTATTTCCACGGCGGCGGCTTCGTCATCGGCAACCTCGACACGCACGACGACTTCCTGCGCCGGCTGTGCAAGGCCTCGGGCGTGCGGGTGCTGTCGATCGACTATCGCCTGGCGCCCGAGCATCCGTTCCCGGCGGCCCACGACGACGCCCTGGCGGCGACCCGCTGGGCCTTCGACCATGCCGCCGAGATCGGCTTCGATCCGGCGCGCATCGCGGTCGGGGGCGACTCGGCGGGCGGCAACCTGTCGGCCTGCCTGGGGCTGGAGATGCGCGACGATCCCGCCCGCAAGCTGGCCTTCCAGCTGCTGCTCTATCCGGCCACGGCGATGATCCAGGACACGCCTTCGCGCCGCGCCCTGGCCACCGGCTATGTGCTGACCGCCGAGGTGATGGAGTGGTTCGGGGCGCACTATGGCGCGGGCGCCCATCCGCAGGCCAAGCGCGCCGAGCCGGTGCACGCGGCCGACCTGTCCGGCCTGCCGCCCGCCCTGGTCGTCACGGCCGGGTTCGATCCGCTGAAGGACGAGGGAGCGGCCTACGCCGCCGCGCTGAACAAGGCCGGCGTGAAGGCGGGGCACGTCGAATACCCGAGCTTCGTCCACGACTTCTTCACCCTGTCGGCCATCAGCCCGGCGGTGATCCCGGCGATCGAGGAAACGGCGGCGGCGCTGAAGGCCGGGCTGGGGTGACAGATTGCGTGGTTCTAGACGCGGGCCCGAGGGCCCGCTCCTCACCATGACGAACAGACGTGCCGTCCACCTCTGTTCGTCATCCTGAGGAGCGGCGAAGCCGCGTCTCGAAGGACGCGCCCAAGTCCTGCGGCCAAAGAAAAAGGGCGGCCCGGTTCCCCGGGCCGCCCTTCGCTTTTCAGCTGACCTCGCGAGGCTAGAACTTGCCGCGCAGGGTCAGGCCCACCGTCCGGGGCGCGCCCAGGAAGGTGTCGTAGGTGCTGACGTTGGCGTCGGCCGTGGCGCTGTAGGGGTTGGACGTATCGACCTGGAACGGGCCGTTGAAGGCCACCTGCAGGTAGTCCTCGTCGAACAGGTTGTTCGACCACAGCTCCACCGACCAGCGCTCGTCCGTCGAGCCGATGCCGATGCGGGCGTTGACCAGGGCGAAGCCGTCCTGGTCCTTGACCGGGTGCAGATCCGAACCGGTGTTGTAGCGCGAGGAGTATTTGGCCGAGATGTTGGTCCGCAGGACCAGCGAGTCGGTCAGGTCGCGCTCGTAGGTGGCCGACACCGACGACGACCAGCGCGGGGCGAACGACACCTGCGAACCGGGCAGGCGGAACACGCCGTTGAAGCGGGCCGGATCGCTCAGGTCGGCGGCGGTGAACTCGCCGAACTGCGTCTCGGCATAGGTGACGCCGCCCTGCAGGCTGAGGCCATCGACCGGGGTGAACCAGACGAAGTCGGCATCGACGCCCTTGGAGGTCACCTCGGGGATCGACTCGACGATGAAGGCCGTGCCGATGAAGGTGTTCAGCTGGAAGTCGGTGTACTCCTGATAGAAGAGCGTCGCGTTGAGCAGCAGCGAGTTGTTGAACCACTTGCTCTTCACGCCGATTTCGTAGGAGTCCGCGAACTCGGCGGCGAAGCTGGTGTCGGAGACCACGGCGAAGTCCAGGCAGCCGCTCGCCACGGCGCAGTTGACGCCGGGGTTGAAGGGCAGGGGCGAGCCGAGCGGCGTGATCCGGGCGCGGCTGGAGCGGTCGAGGTTGAAGCCGCCCGACTTGTAGCCCCGCGCGTAGGACGCATAGGTCATGATGTCGTCGGTGACCTTGTAGGTCAGCTTCACCGTGCCGGTGACTTCTTCCTCGCCCGCGTTCTGCTGGAAGGCGCCCAGGGCGTCGAAGTCGTTGTTCTGGCCGTTGAGGCACAGGCCGCCGACGATGGCGCGGGCGGTCGGCACGCCGGCCAGACCGGCGAGCGGCCCGTACAGGGCTTCGCCCTGGTCGCAGGAGGCGCCGGTGGTCGAGTAGCGGGTGGTCAGCGTCTTTTCGCTGTTGCTGTAGCGCAGGCCGACCGTCAGCTTCAGGGCGTCGGTGATCGCGAAGGTGTCGTCGGTGAACAGGGCGAAGGTCGTGTCGGTCTGGCTGTAACGGTCATCCGAACCGTTGCCGGCCTGGTGGATGGTCCCGGGGACCAGGCCGAGCAGGGCCGGAACGTTGCCCAGAACGCGCTGGTCGAAGTAGGCGTAGAAGTCCGAGCCGTAGCTCAGCACCGAGCGGGAATCGAGTTCTTCCTTGGCGTAGAAGACGCCGACCAGCCAGTCGAGGCGGTCGGTGGCGCCGGCCAGCCGGATTTCTTGCGAAACCTGGCCGAACTCGGTGAAGTTCGTGCCGTCGTTGGGGCGATAGGACAGGTCGGCGGCCGTGAAGTCGGTGTCCTGACCGGTTTCGGCGCGCCAGTTCCGCCAGGCGGTGATCGAGGTCAGGGTGACCGCGTCATTGATCTCCCAGTCGGCCTGCACGGAGAAACCGGTATCGACGATGTACTGGCCGGTGTCGCGGTTGGCGTAGGCCGTGCGGCCGAACGGCGTCTCGCTGGTGTCGATCGAGCCAGGCCGGACCGCGTTGATCAGGTTGGCGCGGGAATTGGCCGCGTCGCCGACCACCAGCTGGGTGGCCAGGCAGCAGCTTTCATCGCGCTCGGTGTAGTCGCCGATGATCCGCACCGTCAGGGTATCGGTCGGCACGTAGAGCAGTTGGCCGCGGGCGGTCCAGAAGTCCTGGTTCACGTCGTCCTTCTGGGTGCGCGGGCCGGCCGCGCCGGTGACCACGTCCAGGTAGCCGTCGCGCTGGCGCGTGGCGAAGAACAGGCGGCCGGCAAGCGTGTCGTCCGCCGTCAGCGGGCCGGTGATCGAGCCCGAAGCGCCACGGGCGCCGTAGTCGCCGACGGTGATCTCGCCCTGGGCGCCGAAGTTGAACGACGGGGCGACCGACAGGATGTTGATGACGCCGGCCGAAGTGTTCTTGCCGAACAGCGTGCCCTGCGGGCCCTTCAGCACTTCGACGCGCTGCAGTTCGCCCAGGTCGCCGAACGAGACGCCGTTGCGCGGGCGGTAGACGCCGTCGATCACCACGCCGACCGAGGATTCCAGGCCGGGGTTGTCGCCGACCGTGCCGACGCCGCGGATGCGGGCGGTGGTGACGGTTTCGTTCGTGGTCGAGGTGACGGTCAGGCCGGGGGTCAGGATCGTCAGATCCTTGATGTCCTTCACGCCGGCGTCCTGCATCAGCTGGCCGCTGACGGCGGTCACCACGACCGGGACGTCCTGCAGGCTCTGCTCGCGCTTGGTGGCGGTGACGATGATCGTATCGACGGTCGAGGCTTCGCCGGTGTCCTGAGCATGGGCGGCGCCAGAGATGACCGCCGAGAGCACGACGGCCGAGGCCGACGCGCGTAGCAATTGTGAAAGGCGCATTTCCTGTCCTGATGTTTCTAGCGCGGTGGGAGGAGCCGCGCGGTTGGCAGACATTGAGGGCTTGACACCCTCGTCAAAGCTGACGGCGATCACCTACGGTGCGCCGGAAAACCTGCGCAAGCGTCAATCCCTTGTGGGCAAAGGAAAACGGGCGTTTCGTGGCGGTTATGTAACAGCGCGGGCGTCAAAAATCGCCGTTCGCCTGCTTTGGCACGGGTGGCTGGGCGATTCTCAGGGTCACGACCCCCGCCAGGATCGACAGAACGGAGCCGGCGACAACCCCCAACTGCACCTGGGCGGCGCCGCCGTCGTGGAAAGCCAGTCCGCCGATGAACAGGCTCATGGTGAAGCCCACGCCGCACAGCATCGAGATACCGAACAGCTGCAGCCAGGTCGCGCCGCTGGGCCGGCGGCCAAGCTTCAGCCAACAGGCCAGGGCCGTGGCGCCGAACACGCCCAGCGGCTTGCCGATCACCATCCCCGCCACGATACCCAGAGGCAACGGCGCCAGCAGCCCCCCGGCCGGAAAGGCGTCGAAGGCGAAGCCGGCGGCGACGAAGGCGAAGAACGGCAGGACGCCGTAGGCCACGTAGGGGTGCAGGGCCTCCATGTAGCGTTTGAGCGGGCCATGCCTGCCCGGCCGGCCGCCGGCGACAGGGACGGTCAGGGCCGCGGCCACGCCCGCCAGCGAGGTGTTGACGCCGGACTGGAGGGTGAAGGCCCAGACGGCCAGGAACACCAGGGCGAACAGCAGGATCGGATCGCCCTTCCACCGGCCGATCCAGGCCAGCACTCCCAGCCCCAAGGCCGCGCAGGCCAGGGCGGCCAGGTCGATATGGGCGCTGAACAACACGGCGATCAGGGCCACCGCGCCGAGGTCGTCGGCGATGGCCAGGGTCAGCAGGAAGAGGCGCAGGGACGCCGGCAGGCGCGGCGCCGCCATGGCCAGAACGGCCAGGGCGAAGGCGATGTCGGTGGCCGTCGGGATCGGCCAGCCGCGCGGCGATCCGTCCGCGCCCAGATTGAAGGCCAGGAACACCAGCGCCGGAACGACCATGCCGCCCAGCGCCGCCAGCACCGGCGTGGCCAGTTTGCGCGGATTGGACAGCTCGCCCTTGAGGATCTCGTATTTGATCTCCAGCCCGACGACGAAGAAGAACACGGCCATCAGGCCGTCCTTGGTCCATTTGAGGACCGACTTGGTCTCCTCCCAGCCGCCGAACTGCAGGGTGAGGGGCGCCTTGACGAAGCCGAAGTAGGCCTCGCGCAGCGGCGAGTTGGCCAGGATGATCGCCGTCAGCGCCGCCAGGGCGAGCACAAGGCCGGCGGCGGCCTCCGTCTTGAGGAAATCGAGCGTGAGCCTGCGGATCATGGCCTTGAGCTATCATGGGGCGAGAGCGCGCCCAACCAAAACCGGGCTTGCGCCGGGCGTCATCGGCGATCATCTGCGAGGCATGCCGGTCTCGCCTGACTACCGCCCCGATCCGAGATTCATGACGCTGGGCCCGGAGTTCTCCGATCCGGTGACGGCGGCCGATTTTCCACAGGCGATCCTGCGTCACCGCAACCAGCGGGCGGCGGAGACCGTTGGGCTGGGCGCGCTGAGCGAGGCGGAATGGACCCGCCACTTCGGCCGGTTCGCGCCGTTGCCCGATAACCAGCCCGGGCCGCTGGCGATGCGCTATCACGGCCACCAGTTCCGCGGCTACAACCCCGACCTCGGCGACGGTCGCGGCTTCCTGTTCGCCCAGTTGAGGGAAGCGGGGCGTGATCGGCTGCTCGATCTGGCCACCAAGGGGTCGGGCCAGACGCCCTGGTCGCGGCGCGGCGATGGCCGCCTGACGCTGAAGGGCGGCATGCGCGAAGTGCTGGCGGCGGCGATGCTGGAAGCGCTGGGTGTCCCGACCAGCCGCGCCTTCTCGCTGATCGAGACGGGCGAACAGCTACAGCGCAACGACGAGCCCAGCCCGACCCGGTCGGCCGTGCTGGTGCGCTTGTCGCACAGCCACATCCGCTTCGGGACCTTTCAGCGGCAGGCGTATTTCGAATGGGGCGACAACGTCGGCAAGCTCATCGACCATTGCATCGACGCCTACTTCCCCGAGCTAACGGAAGCGCCGGACCGCCCCGTCGCCCTGATGGAGACGGTCGTGGCCCGCACGGCCGGGCTGGTCGCCCGCTGGATGGCCGCCGGCTTTGTCCACGGGGTGCTCAATACCGACAACATGGTGGTGACGGGCGAGAGCTTCGACTACGGCCCCTGGCGGTTCCTGCCGCGCAACGATCCCAACTTCACCGCCGCCTATTTCGACGAAACCGGCCTCTACAGCTTCGGCCGCCAGCCGGAGGCGATTTTCTGGAACCTGCAACAGCTGGCCGGCTGCCTGACGCTGGTGGCGGAACCGGAAGCGCTGACCGCCGCCCTGAACGGATTCGCGCCCGCCTACCGCCAGGCCCTGAGCCAGGCGATGCTGGCCAGGCTGGGGCTCCGGGGCCAGGGCGACGAGGCGGACATCGCGCTGGTCAACGCCGCCTTCCGGGCTCTGGCCGGCGGGGGCGAGCGGCTACGCTGGGAGCCGTTCTTCTTCGACTGGTTCTGCGGACGCGAGGACCGGGCCCTGGCCGGCCCGCGCGCGGACCTCTACGCCGGCGAAGCCTTCGCCGACTTCCGCGCCCGCATGGCCGGCGCCGAGGCCGACCGCCCCGAGCGGCTCGAACACCCGTATTTCGCCGGCGCCGAGCCCGAAGAGATGCTGGTCGATGAAGTCGAGGCGCTGTGGACCGCCATCGCCGAGCGCGACGACTGGGCGCCGTTCCAGGCCAAGCTCGACCGGATCGAGGCGGCGCGGGTTGGGTGGGGACTGCGTTAGCTGTCCCTTGGGACTGCTTACGCTGGCCCGCGACTGGACTGGACATCAAGTCCCAAGGGACATGAAGTCCAGTCCTCACCCGAAGGTGTCTGTCCCGGGTCAGCGCGAGACTGGCGGCTGGGACGGCGTTAGCTGTCCCTTGGGACTGCTTGCGCCGCCCCGCGACCGGACTGGGCATCAAGTCCCAAGGGACATGATGTCCAGTCCCCGGCTCATCCCTTGAACGGCGCCCGTCGATCCGCCCACGGCCGCGTCGCCTCGAGCTGTCCGGCCAGGCGCAGCAGGGTCGCCTCGTCGCCGGGGCGGCCCATGAACTGGATGCCGATCGGCAGGCCCGCGCGGCTCCAGGCCAGCGGCACGCTCATCGCCGGCTGGCCCGTGACGTTGGCCAGCTGGGTGTTGGTCATGAAGGCGAACAGGCGGTCGGCATAGCCGGGCAGGTCCAGCGGTTCGCCGCGCAGCGAGCCCTTGAGGATCGGCGGCGAGCCGAGGGTGGAGCACAGCAGCACGTCGAACCGGCCCAGCGTCCGGGCCATCGCCCGCCCGGCGGCGTGGGCGGTCTGCATCGCCTGGACATAGACGGCGCCCGAGACCCGCTGGCCGCGCGCGTACATCGCGCGGGTCACGCGATCGACCTCGCCGTCCTCGACGGGCCGGCCGCGTCGGGCGGTCTCGGCGTCGAGGGTGGCCGTGATGCTGGCGGCGATGACCGCGCCGGCCGCTTCGCGCATGGCCGGGAAGTCGACCTCCAGCCGGACCTCCTCGACCTCCTCGACCTCGTGGCCGAGGCCCGCGCAGAGTTTGGCCACGTCGGCGACGGCGGCGGCGCATTCGGGATCGATGGTCTCGCCGGCGACGCCGCCCTTGATGAACCCGACGCGCAGCCGGCCCGGGTCGCGGCCGACCTCGCCGGCGAAGGGCGTCGCGGGCGGGGCCAGCCAGTAGGGATCGCCGTCCACCGGCGCGCACACCGCGTCGAGCAGGGCGGCGCTGTCGCGCACCGTGCGGGTCACCGCGTGCTGGATCGAGAAGCCGCCCCAGCCCTCGTCGGCCGGGGCGAACGAAACCCGTCCCCGCGACGGCTTCAGGCCGAACAGGCCGCAGCAGGAGGCCGGGGTGCGGATCGAGCCGCCGCCATCGCTGGCGTGGGCCGCCGGCACGATGCCCGCCGCGACGGCCGCCGCCGCCCCGCCCGACGAGCCGCCCGGCGTGTGGTCGAGGCTCCAGGGGTTGAGCGCCGGACCGAACAGCTCCGGCTCGGTGACCGGCTCCAGGCCGAATTCGGGCGTGTTGGTCTTGCCGAAGATCACCAGCCCCGCCTTGCGGTAGGCCGCGACGATGGCGCTGTCGGCCGGCGCGACGGCGTCCTTCAGCAGGCGCGAGCCGGCCGTGGTCGGCGTGCCGGCCAGCTGGGCGCCGATGTCCTTGATCAGCCAGGGCACGCCGCCCAGTGGCCCGTCGGGCGTCCCGCCGGCCACATGGGCCCGGGCCTCGACCTCCAGCGACAGGATGATGGCGTTCAGCGTGGGATTGACCGCTTCGGCCCGGGCCAGGGCCGCCTCCAGCACCTCGGCCGCGCTGACCTGCCTGGTCGCGATCAGGGCGGCCAGCCCGGTGGCGTCCTGCGCCCGATAGTCGTCCTGGTTCATCGCCGTCTCCCCGCAGTCATGTTCAGGCGATCCGATCACAGACCGCGCGCGCCGCCAATGGTCCCCGGCGCGATGAGAGTGATCGCTGATCACTTTAATCGGAGACAAACGCCTGTTTGACCGGCACAATGCCGCCGGGGATTGAGACGCAATTTCAGGACAGGCGCGACATGACGACCGAGCATTTCGACGTGGTGATCGTGGGCGCCGGCATCTCCGGCGTCGGCGCGGGCTACCACCTGCAGGACAAGTCGCCGGACCGGACCTACGTCATCCTCGAGGGCCGCGACACCATGGGCGGCACCTGGGACCTGTTCCGCTATCCGGGCATCCGCTCGGACTCGGACATGTACACCCTGGGCTATAGCTTCCGGCCCTGGACCGAGGCCAAGGCCATCGCCGACGGCCCGTCGATCCTGAAATACGTCAAGGACACCGCGGCCCACTACGGCATCGACAAGCACATCCGCTACGGCTGCATGGTCAGGCGCGCCAGCTGGTCGACCGAGACCGCGACCTGGACCGTCGAGGTCGAAAAGGCCGGCCAGGCGCTCGAATTCACGTGCAACTTCCTGTTCCTGTGCGGCGGCTACTACAGCTACGTCGAGGGCTACACCCCCGACTGGGCCGGCATGGAGACGTTCAAGGGGGCCATCGCCCATCCGCAGAAATGGCCGGAAGACCTCGACTACAGCGGCAAGAAGGTGGTGGTCATCGGCAGCGGCGCGACGGCCGTCACCCTGGTGCCGGAGATGGCCCGGGACGCCGGCCATGTAACCATGCTGCAGCGCTCGCCGACCTATGTGGTCTCGCGGCCCGCCGAGGACTCCATCGCCAACTGGCTGCGCGGCAAGCTGCCGGCCATGACCGCCTATGGCCTCACCCGCTGGAAGAACGTGCTGCTCAGCATGCTCTTCTACAACATGGCGCGGAAGAACCCGGAGAAGACCAAGGCGCGGATCATCGACATGGTCCGCCAGCAGCTGGGTCCCGACTACGACGTCGCCACCCACTTCACCCCGACCTACAATCCCTGGGACCAGCGGCTGTGCCTGGTGCCCGACGCCGACCTGTTCGACGCCATCAAGGCGGGCAAGGCCTCGGTCGTCACCGACCATATCGAGCGCTTCACGCCCAGGGGCCTGAAGCTGAAGTCCGGCGCCGAGCTGGAGGCCGACGTCATCGTCACGGCCACCGGCCTGAACCTGCAGGTGTTCAACGGCCTGGAGCTGGTCGTCGATGGCCAGGTCGTCGAGCCGGCCCAGACCATGAGCTACAAGGGCATGATGTACAGCGACGTGCCCAACATGGCCTCGTCGTTCGGCTACACCAACGCGTCCTGGACGCTGAAGTGCGACCTGACCTGCGAATACGTCACCCGGCTGCTCAACCACATGAGCCGCACCGGCCAGCGTCAGGCGACGCCGCGCCGCACCGATCCGACGATCCAGGAGGAGCCGTGGCTCGACTTCTCGTCGGGCTATGTCCAGCGCTCGATTGGCCGCTTCCCCAGGCAGGGCTCGAAGACCCCCTGGAAGCTGCACCAGAACTACGCCCGCGACCTGATGGCGCTGAAGTTCGGCTCGGTGACGGACGGCGTGATGGAATTCTCCAACCCCGCGCCGAAGGCCGCCGTGAAAGCCGCGGCCTGACGACGGCGGCGGCTTTCCCGGCGCCGGCAATCCTGTCACAAGGCTGGGCGAGGATCGGGGTGGTGGTTCGCCCCGTTGCGAGAGTTTCCGGCCCCATGTCCGACGCCCCCCGCAGGCCAATTCTGAGCCTGAAGTTTCCGCCGCCTCCCAAGGCGCCGCCCCCGCCCGTCGCGGCGGAGTCGCGCTGGAAATGCAAGCCCTGCGGCGCGACCGTCATCCTCACGGGTCGCGAGCCCGAGGACCAGGAGATCCGCTGTCCGGCCTGCAACGCCAAGCTCGGCCTGGCCGGCCAGTTCCTCAGCGACCCGCCCAGCCCGAAGATCCGCGCGCGGCGTTAGGGAAGTCGGTGAATTCGGTGACAGTTTACGAATTCGCGATCAGATCGTTGAGTCGCCAGCCGCGCCGGGCGAATTCGTAAACTGTCACCGAATTCCGCTGATCACGCCGCGTCCTCGATCTTCAGGCTCTCGCGCAGCTCGCGCTTGACGAACTTGCCGTTGGCGTTGCGCGGCAGGGACTCCGCGAGCAGCCAGACGTAGCGCGGCGCCTTGTGGCGGGCGACCAGGGCGACGCAATGTTCGCGGATGGCGTCGGCCGACAGGGTTTCGCCGGGCCGCAGGACGATCGCCGCCCCGACCTCCTCGCCCAACCGCGCGTCCGGCACGCCGAACACGCAGCATTCGGCCACGGCCGGATGCTGGTGGATCGTCGCCTCGACCTCGGCGCAATAGATGTTCTCGCCGCCGCGCAGGACCATGTCCTTCTTGCGATCGACGAGGAAGATGAAGCCCTCCTCGTCGATCTTCGCCACATCGCCGGTGTGCAGCCAGCCGTCGGTGATGGAGTCCGCCGTGGCGTCGGGCCGGTTAATGTAGCCCTTGATCACCGACGAGCCCTTGACCCACAGCTCGCCGGGCTCGCCGGACGGCAGGTCGCGCCCCTCGTCATCGACCACCCTGGCCTCGAAGGCGGGCATGGCGCGGCCGCAGCTGGCCGGCTTGTCGATGAAGAAGTCGCCGGCGATCGAGGTGATGATGCCGCAGGTCTCGGTCATGCCGTATCCGGTGTTCGGCCGGGCCGTGGCGATGGTCTGGTCGATCTTGGCCACCAGGTCCGGCTGTAGCTGGGCGCCGCCGCCGCCGACGGTGAGCAGGGTGGAGGTGTCGTACTTGTCGAAGTCGGGATGGGTGATCAGCTCGCGCGACATCACCGGCACGCCGCTGGTCGAGGTGACCCCTTCGCGCTGGATCAGCTCAAGCGCGGTCGTGGCGTCCCAGCGGTACATCAGCACCAGCTTGCCGCCCGCCGCGGTGGTGGCGTAGGCGCCGCAGTTGTTGGCCGTCACATGGAACAGCGGCGTGGTGATCAGCGTGACCGGGATCGGCGCGGGCGCGTCCGGATCGACCGCCAGGCCGGTCGCGCGCGCCGTGGCCAGACCCGAGGCCTGGCCCGCGAACATCATGTTGAACAGGTTGCTGACGCAGCCCCGGTGGGTCAGCTGCGCGCCCTTGGGAAAGCCGGTCGTGCCCGAGGTGTAGAAGATGCAGGCGTCGGCGTCGGGATCGACCCGCACGTCGGGCAGGTCGCCGCCCGTGGCCAGCACGTCGGACCAGGGAATCGCGCCGGCGGGCGGATCGGTGCGCACGGCGACCAGCGTCGCCTCGCCCAGCATGCCAGGCTGTTCCTCGATGCGGGCGATCCGCTCGGCGTCGGCGAACACCACCTTCGGCTCGGAGTCGGTGAGGCCGAAGGCCATCTCCGGCGCGGTCCACCAGGCGTTCATGCCCACCACCGCCACGCCGATGCAGCAGGCGGCCCAGTAGATCAGCATCCATTCGGGATAGTTGCGCATGGCGATGGCCACGCGGTCGCCGGGCTTCACGCCATTGGCCATCATCCAGTTGGCGATCGCGGCCACCTGGCGGTGGGCCTGGCCATAGGTGATGCGCTCGTTCTCGTAGACCAGATAGTCGCGCCCGGCGAAGGGCAGGGTGGACAGCCACACCTCGCGGACGCTGGGCGGGGCGTTCCTGAACGACCGGATGCGCGCGCCGCGGACCTCGATCTCGGCGATCTCGAAGGGCGCGCCCGGCGCGGTCAGTTCGGCCCAGGCCGCGTTCAGTTCAGCGTAGTGCATCTTGTCTCCATCCCGGTGAGTCGCGTCGGCGTCTGGCGGCCGGCTGCGGGTGCGTCATAGCGCCGGACGGTCGGGTCCGGCGAGAAATCTCGTCAGGTCGCCGCGCGGCTGGCCGCCTCGACCTTGGCGCGGTCGACCAGCTGCAGGGTCGAGCTGGCCTTGGCCAGCACCTTGCCGGCCGGATCGAGCAGGCGGCCCTCGAAGAAGCAGGTGGTGCGTCCGCGCCGCTCGACCCAGGCCTCGGCGATGACCCGGCCCGGCCGGGCCGGGGCGAAGAAGCTGACCTTCAGCTCCAGCGACATCGGCACGACGCCGGGACCGGTCATGGCGATCGCCGCGTGGGCCATGGCCGCGTCGATCCAGCCGGTCACGAAGCCGCCCTGGACCACCCCGCCGGAGTGGCACATGTGCAGGCCGGCCTCGTATTCGATGCTGGCCCGTCCCTCCGGGTTCATCTCGATACGGCGGACCATGCCCAGGGTGCGGTTCAGATCCTCGACGCCGGTTGGCGTGTCGTCAGCCATGGGACCTCCAGTTGCTTCGATGACCGCCTATAGCCGCTTGCCCCTACGGCGCCTCAATCGGCTGTTTTGTCGCCGGGGCGCCAGAGCCCGGAATTCTTCGGCGGCTCGGGGCTCGTCGCCATGTCCTGGCGCGGTTCCGGGCGCTGAGCTTCGCCCGTTCACCGGCCGTCGGCGCCTTCGGCACGGACGCGCGGGGACAATCAATCGGCGGTGGCGCCACCGGAATCTGCCGCTGTGACGTTTGATCCTTGTCATGGCCGGCCGTGCTGGATGGGCGATGAAGAGACATGGCCAACATCCTGATCATCAACGGACATCCCGACGCCGACCCGCGGCGCCTGTGCGCCGGCCTGGCGAGAGCCTGCGCCGAGGGCGCGAAGGCCGGCGGCCACGCGATTCGCGTCCTGGAGCTGGGGCGGCTCGACTTCCCGCTGATCGAGAGCCGTCAGGACTTCGAACACACGCCCCCGCCGCCGGTGATCGCCGAGGCCCAGGAGTCGATCCTCTGGGCCAACCACCTGATCCTGATCTTCCCGATCTGGATGGGTGGGACGCCGGCGCTGGTCAGGGCCTTTCTCGAACAGACCTTCCGCTATGGCTTCGCCCTGGCCGAGCCGGGGTCGGACAAGTCCGGCGGACTGTTGAGGGGACGGTCCGCGCGCCTGTTCGTCACCATGGGCATGCCCGCGGTCGTTTACCGCCTCGCCTTCGGCGCGTTCGGCGTGCGGGCGATCGAGCGGGGAATCCTGCGCCTGGCCGGCATCGCGCCGATCCACAGGACCCTCATGGGCGGTGTCGAGGCGGCCACGGACGCCACCCGCGCCGGCTGGCTGGAGACCGCCCGGCGGCTGGCCGGGACCGCCAGCTGACGGCGCCTACGTAGTTTTCCCTAAGCGTCCGACCCGAATTTCGGCGGCCCGCGCTTCGGCCTACCCCTTCACTCACGCCGCAAGGGGAATTGTCATGATCGCCTCGACCACCTTCATCGCGTCTCGTGTTCCGGGCCACAACGCGTCGTGGGATGCCGGTTCCTCCGCGGCGCTGGACGCCATCGACCAGCTGGGCTCCCGCGAGACCTTCGGCAAGGACGAGGAAATCTACGGCCAGGCCGAGCCGGTCGAGCGCATCTACCGCGTCGTCAGCGGCGCGGTGCGCACGACCCGCCTGCTCAGCGACGGACGCCGCCAGGTCGGTGAATTCTATTTCCCGGGCGATGTGTTCGGTCTGGAGACGGGCCCCGATCACCGCTATTCGGCCGAGGCGCTGTGCGAGTGTGTCGTCCTGTCGGTGAAGCGTTCGGCCCTGCGCGCCAGCGACGCCGCCGCCGAGTTCGACCGCATGATCTGGCAGGCGACCGTTCGTGAACTTGAGCGCGCCCAGGACCACGTCCTGATGCTCGGCCGCAAGACCGCCTCGGAGCGCGTGGCCAGCTTCCTGCGTGGCGTGGTCGATCGGACCGGCGGTCTGGGCGATCTGCCAATGAGCCGCCAGGACATGGCCGATTACCTGGGTCTGACCATCGAGACGGTGTCGCGCATGCTCAGCCAGCTTCAATCGAGCGCCGTCGTCGAATTCGACGCGCTGCGTCACTTCAAGGTGCGCAATCCGCAGGCTCTTGAGCGCCTGGCCGCCTGAGACAAATTGCACGCCTCGACCGACATGCCTGGATGGGTATAGTCGGTCGGGGCGACCATGACCTATCCGACCAAATCCAGCGATGACGGCGAAGCGGTAACGCCGGAAGAGGCGCTCCAGGCCCTTCGCGAGCGCGAGGCGCACCTGCGGTCGATTCTCGACACCGTGCCCGACGCGATGATCGTCATCGATATCCACGGCGTCATGCAGTCGTTCAGCACGACCGCCGAGCGGCTGTTCGGCTGGACCGCCGCCGAGGCTGTCGGCCGTAATGTTAGCATGCTGATGCCGCAGCCCTATCATGACGCGCATGACAGCTATCTTGAGCGCTACGTCGCGACCGGGGAGCGGCGGATCATCGGCATCGGCCGCGTTGTCGTGGGCGAGCGCCACGACGGATCGACCTTCCCCATGGAGTTGGCCGTCGGCGAGATGAAGTCGGCCGACCGCCGCTATTTCACCGGCTTCGTACGCGACCTGACCGAACGGCAGGAGACCGAGCGCCGTCTGCAGGATCTGCAGTCGGAACTGGTTCACGTCTCGCGGCTTACAGCGATGGGCGAGATGGCTTCTGCGCTGGCCCACGAACTGAACCAGCCGCTGTCGGCCGCGGCCAACTATCTGAAGGGGTCGCGCCGGTTGCTGGAGTCCGATACGCCCGACCTGCCGCGACTGCGCGAGGCCATGGAGAAGGCGGCCGACCAGACCCTGCGCGCCGGCCAGATCATTCGCCGCCTGCGGGACTTCGTGGCCCGCGGCGAATCGGAGCCGCGCATCGAGAACCTGCCCAAAGCCATCGAGGAGGCTGGGGTGCTGGCCCTGATCGGGGCGGCCGAGCGGGGCGTGCGCGTCCGCTATCGCATCGACAAGAGCGTCGATCTGGTGCTGGCCGACAAGGTCCAGATCCAGCAGGTGCTGGTCAATCTGATGCGCAACGCCATCGAGGCGATGCAGGACTCCGACCGCCGGGAGTTGACCGTGGGGGCGTCGCCAGCGCGGGACGGCATGATCGAGATCGCCGTCGCCGACACCGGCCCCGGAATTGGCCCCGACGTATCCGAGAGGTTGTTTCAACCGTTCTTTACTACCAAAACCCAGGGCATGGGCGTAGGCCTGTCGATATCCCGCACGATCGTCGAGGCGCACGGCGGCCGGATCTGGGTGGAGACCAACGACAGGGGTGGCGCGACCTTCCGTTTCACCCTGAGGGCCGTGCGGCCGGAGGATCTGGGCGACGATGACTGACCGGCTCGTGCACATCATCGACGACGACGAGGCCATACGGGATTCGCTGGTCTTTCTGCTGGACACGGCGGGCTTCGCCGTGGAGGCCAGCCCCTCGGCGACGGCCTTCCTGAGGACGGTCCCCGACCCGCGACTGGGCTGTATCGTCACCGACATCCGCATGCCCGACATGACCGGCCTGGAGCTGATCCGGGTCCTCAGGGCCGACGGCCACGACTATCCGGTGATCGTCATCACCGGCCACGGCGACGTGCCGCTGGCGGTCGAGGCGATGAAGGCCGGGGTCATCGACTTCCTCGAAAAGCCGTTTGACGACGAGACGCTGCTGGGCGCGATCAGTATCGCCCTGCGCCCGCGAACCGATTCGCCCGGGACCAGTCCCGAGCGCCTGGCCATCGTCGATCGCCTGAACGAACTGTCGCCTCGTGAACGCGACGTCCTGGCCGGGGTCGTGGCGGGCAAGCCGAACAAGGTGATCGCTCACGAGCTCGGCATCAGCCCCCGCACGGTGGAGGTCTATCGGGCCAATCTGATGACCAAGATGGCGGCCACCAGCCTGTCCGAACTGGTCCGCATGGCGCTGATCGCGGGCTATTGATCCTGTCATTGAGGCAGATCAATGCGCGCCATGTCGGGCCGGACGCATGGTTTTTCCATGTGTCCAGACAGCGGAACCGGGTCCGTCGCCCGACCTACAGTGGTCGTGGTCGATGACGACGAACATCTCCTGAACGCCCTCAGGTTTTCCCTGGAGCTGGACGGGCTGCGCGTCATCACCCACCGCTCGGCGGAGTCGGTCGCGCTGGACTCGCTGCCCACGAGCAACGGCTGCCTGGTGCTGGACTACCGCCTGCCGGCCGCGAACGGACTGGATCTGCTGGGCCGCCTTCGCGCCGGTGGCGTGATGCTGCCCGCCATTCTGATCACCAGCCACGCCAGCCCGCAGGTGCGGACGCTCGCCCGGGCCGAGGGCGCGGTGCTGATCGAGAAGCCGCTGCTGGGCGACACCCTGGCGACCGCCATCCACGACGTGCTGGCCGCGAGCGCCGCCCCGCCAAAATGATCTAGGTCAATGATGCGATCCCTCCGGAGCGTCCTACTTGGGCTCTATTCTGGAGGAACACAGCAATGCTTGAGACCTTGGCGGCTCTGCCGCCCGCCCATCAGGCCTACCTCGCGATGGTCATCGTTGGCTTCTGCGCCTTTGGCCTGACGCTCGGGGTCGTATCGACGCTGGCCAGCCCGAAGAACTGAGGCCTGACGCCGGCTGGCTCCGCCGCCGGCGTTTTTCACATTCTAAAAATGACGCCCCCGTCATCTTTGTGACCGGCGCAAAAATGGGAGACAGGAAATGCTGAAAGTCAAACTGGTCGATGGGCCCCCCCAGGAGGTCCGGGAGTTCAACGACGAACTGACCCACAAGCTCACGGCCGACGACGTTGAGGTCATCCGCGAGATTTTCCGCACGCCGCTGACCGGGTCCTACAACTGGGACTATCAGGACGCCAACGCCCGGATCCGCAAGCTGTACGAGCTGGGCAAGCGGTTCAACTGGGACGCCCAGATGGACGTCGATTGGGAGGCGCCGTTCTCGCGCGACGAGATGCCCAACGACCCGACGATGAACGCCTTCGCCGGCCACCCCAAGTACGAGGCCCTGACGCCGGAGCAGAAGCTCGACTTCGCCTGGCGCAGCCACGCCCAGACCCTGTCGCAGTTTCTCCATGGCGAGCAGGGGGCGATGCTGGTCGCCAGCCAGCTGGTCAGTTGCGCCCCGACCTATGACGCCAAGCTCTACGCCTCGTCCCAGACCTTCGACGAGGCCCGGCATGTCGAGGTGTTCCACAAGTACCTGACCGAGCGCTGCAAGATCGTCTACCCGATCAACCCCAACCTGAAGCTGCTGCTGGACAAGGTGCTCACCGACGAGCGCTGGGACCTGAAGTTCATCGGCATGCAGGTGCTGATCGAGGGTCTGGCCCTGGCGGCCTTCCAGTCGATGACCCAGAGCACCCGCGATCCGCTGCTGAAGCAGATCCTCGAGCTGGTCCAGCGCGATGAGGGGCGGCACGTGGCCTTCGGCGTCAACTATCTCGAAGACTGGATCCGGGCCCTGCCGGAAAACGAGATCGAGGAGCGCGCCCAGTTCGCCTACGAGGCCTGCGTGATCATGCGCGAGCGCCTGTTCAGCGTGGATGTGCCGCAGGAGTACGGCTTCACCCTTGAGGAAGCCCGCGAGATCAACCACCAGGCCCAGGCCGGCGGCGCGTTCCGCGACTTCCTGTTCGCCAGGATGATCCCGAACCTCAAGCGCATTGGCCTGCTGACCGAAACCGTCCGGCCGAAGTTCGAGGCGCTGGGCGTGCTGCGGTTCGAGGACGAGGTCCACGACGGCCTGATCGACTGGGCGACGCTCGAAAAGCCGCTGCCCGTGACCATCCGGCAGATGGCCGCCGAGTAGCGCCGTCCCGCATTCGCGCCTCCAACTCAAGGCCCCCGGCTCCTCCGGCCCGGGGGCCTTTTTTTGTCCGGAAAGAAGACGGCGGGACATGGCGTCAAGTGATCGTGGCGCGGGGGGCGAGAATTGATCCACGTCAGGGCCCGGGTTGCCGGATCCGATATTGATGATCTGTCCGAAGCGATAACAGCCTCGGCCTGAAATCAAGGGGATATGAAGATGAAAACCAAGATCGCCACTGCGGTCGTCGCCGCCGTCCTGGCGGCGGGCGGGGCCGCCTCGGCCCAGGACTTCCAGCCCAAGACCGCGGGGACCCTGCTGGTCGATTTCCGCGCCACGTCGGTGGCTCCCGACGAGTCGGGCGCGATCTTCACCGCCGGCGGCGTCGATACTGGACTGGATGTCGAGGTCGATAGCGACACCATTCCGAGCCTCGGGATTTCCTACTTCCTCACCGACAAGGTCGCGGTTGAGCTGATCCTCGGCACGTCGAAGCACACGGTCTCGGCTACCACCGCCCCAACCGCAACCGCGGTTCATGACACCTGGGTGCTGCCGCCGGTTCTGTCGGTGCAGTACCACCCGCTGCCGGCCGCCCGGGTCAGCCCCTATGTCGGCGCCGGCGTGAACTACATGCTGTTCTACAGCGGCGAAGACCGGAACGGTTTCAGCGTCGATCTGGACAACGGCTTTGGCTACTCGCTGCAGGCGGGCGTGGACATCGCCATCAAGGGCCCCTGGTCGGTGAACGTCGATGTCAAGAAGGTCTTCTTCGACACCGACGCCAACATCAACAGCGGCACGCTGCGCTCGGACGTCACGCTCGACCCGCTGGTCGTGTCGGTCGGCCTGGGACGCAAGTTCTAGGCGTCGCCGTCCCCGGCATCGAGACCGGCCAGCTCGGAAAGCTCGGCCGGCTTCTCGATGCTGAGGCTGTGCAGGGACAGCAGCCGGATCACGCCGCGGGTCTTCAGCCGTGACGTGACCCGGCTGACCGTCTCGGTGGTCAATCCCAGATAGTCGGCGATCTCGGCCCGGGTCATGGGCAGCTGGATGACGCGGCCGGGCCCGCCCGCCCGCCTGTCCCGCGCCGCCAGATCCGCCAGGAAAGACGCCAGCCGCTCGACGGCGGTCTTGCGGCCCAGCAGAAGCATCTGATTGTGGGCCGCCTGCAGCTCGTGAGAGGCGCGGTCCAGCAGGGCCGCCTCCAGGTCCGGCTGCTCGGCCAGCATGCGCCGGTAGGTCTTCTTGAGGAATCGGCAGGCCGACCCGCCCGTCAGGGCCTCGGCGGAGAAGGCGTAGCGGTCGCCGGTGGCCAGGCCGAGGAAGTCCCCCGGAAACAGAAAGCCGACGATCTGCCGCCGTCCGTCGGGCAGCAGCTTGTAGACCCGCACCGAGCCGGCCGTGATGTTGAACAGGTTGGTCGCCGGATCGCCTTCCCGCACCAGGATTTCCCCGGCCGTGAAAATTTGGTGGTCGGAGATCGCCGACAGCCGGCGCAGACCGTCATCGGCCAGAACGCTGCAGACGCTCAGATGCCGCGCGGAGCAGAGGCCGCACGGGTCCAGCCGCCCGTCGATGGCGCAGGCGAGGGCTTCTGTCTTTGCGGTCATGGCGCGGAATTCCCCTAGGATTCGCAAGCTTGACGCAGATCAACGATCCGAACGGTCGGGGCTGCGAGCGTCATCCTTGGCATGGACAAGCGTTTGAACAAGGTGGTGGTGACCCGGCTGTCGGCCGACGAGGTCGATGAAGCGTTCGGCCTCGCGAGGCTGGCGTTTCCGGACCTCACGCCCGGGCGCTGGCGGGCGACCGCGCGTCGCTGGACGGCCCACCCGGCGGGAACGACCGGCGCGCTGGTGGCGCGCGACGGGGCGGGCCGGCTCAACGGCCTGGCGCCCTTTACCGTGCAGACCAACCTGCAGGCGGGCCGCAGCCTCTGGGTCGAGCGGGTGGCGTCCTTCTCGCTGCTCGACGCGCGCCCGATCATCGAAGCGCTGGCCGACGGCCTGCGCGAGGTCGCCCGGTCCCTGGGCTGTCGCGGCATGACTGTGCAGATCGAGACCGGCGACCGCGCGTTGCTCGAGGCGCTCGGTCGCGGTCGCGCGAGCGCCAGGTCCACGCTGGTCCGCGCCACGGTCTAGGCGCGCCCGGGGCCGCGGGTGGCCAGGGTCACGAGGCCCACCAGCGCGACCACCGTCAACGCCGCGGCCGGCAGACACAGCGGGCAATGTCCGAACAGGAACTGCGAATCGTCGCCGCAGAGCTGGCCGTAGATCGTCAACTGCGGCCATTCGCGGATCACCACGCCGAGCCACAACGCCAGCGCGCCGAGCGTGCTGTGCAGGGTGATCAGCTCAAGCTGGGCCGTATTTTTGAGCGCGCGGACTCGCATCTTCGTCTCCCGATGTTGCACCGCATTCTTTTCCCCGAGCGGGGGTCGAAGGCCTTGATGCAGATCAACGCGGGGCCACCCCCACGGCCCTAGCTGGACCTCAAGACATATTGGGGCCTTCACATATGAAACAGGTATCGAAACCGGGCGGCGGATCCCTGGACGGACCCGTCCTCCTGACGTTCACCATTCTTGGGGGGCTGCTGTTCGCGGTGGCGGCGGCGATGACGGACGATCCGTTGTTCCGCTTCCAGGCTTACATTTTCATCGCCGCGGCCGTGGCCGGCGGCTTTGCGCTCAACGCCGCGATCAGCGGCGGGCTGCTGAACAACGACCAGACCAAATACATGGACGGCGTGGTTCGCGCCGGCGTCATCGCGACGATGTTCTGGGGCGCGGTGGGCATGCTGGTGGGGGTGGTCATCGCCGCCCAGCTATCATGGCCCAACCTGCTCTATTTTCCTGACTTCGGCTGGCTGAACTTCGGCCGGCTGCGACCATTGCATACGTCCGGGGTGATCTTCGCCTTCGGCGGCAACGCCCTGATCTGCACCTCGTTCTATGTCGTGCAGCGGACCTGCAGGGCGCGCCTGTTCGGCGGCGTCATGCCGTGGTTCGTCTTCTGGGGCTACCAGCTGTTCATCGTTCTGGCGGCCACCGGCTATCTGACCGGCATCACCCAGAGCAAGGAATACGCCGAGCCCGAATGGCTGGTGGACCTGTGGCTGACCGTCGTCTGGGTCGCCTATCTGCTGACCTTCCTCGGGACGATCTGGAAGCGCAAGGAACCCCATATCTATGTGGCCAACTGGTTCTACCTCGCCTTCATCGTCACCATCGCCGTGCTGCACATCGTCAACAACCTGGCCCTGCCGGTCAGCCTGCTGAACCACCGCAGCTACAGCCTGTTCTCCGGCGTCCAGGACGCCCTGACCCAGTGGTGGTACGGCCACAACGCGGTGGGCTTCTTCCTGACCGCCGGCTTCCTGGCCATGATGTACTACTTCGTGCCCAAGCGGATCGGGCGGCCGATCTACAGCTACCGGCTGTCGATCGTGCACTTCTGGGCCCTGATCTTCATCTACATCTGGGCCGGGCCGCACCACCTGCACTACACGGCGCTGCCGCAGTGGGCGCAGACCCTGGGGATGACCTTCTCGATCATGCTGTGGATGCCCAGCTGGGGCGGCATGATCAACGGCCTGATGACCCTCTCGGGGGCCTGGGACAAGCTGCGCACCGACCCGGTCGTGCGGATGATGGTCGTGGCCATCGCCTTCTACGGCATGTCGACCTTCGAAGGTCCGGTCATGTCGATCCGGGCGGTCAACGCGCTCAGCCACTACACCGACTGGACCATCGGCCACGTGCACTCCGGCGCGCTGGGCTGGGTCGGCTTCATCACCTTCGGGGCGATGTACTGCCTGGTGCCCTGGCTGTGGAAGAAGGAGCGCCTGTTCTCCGACAAGCTGGTCGAGTGGCACTTCTGGATCGCGACCACCGGCATCCTTCTCTACATCTGCGCGATGTGGGTCTCCGGCATCATGGAAGGCCTGATGTGGCGGGAATACACCCCGCAGGGCTTCCTCGCCTGGAGCTTCATCGAGACCGTCTCGGCCAAGCACGTCGCGAACATCATCCGCACCGTCGGTGGCCTGATGTTCCTCAGTGGCACGCTCATCATGATCTACAATCTGTGGCGCACGGTCCGGCTGCCGTCCGTCGAAACCAGCGACGCGCTGTCCGCGCCGCTCCCGGCAGCCGCTTGAGGACCGCGCCATGAGCATGTGGAAACATCACGGAAAACTGGAGCGCCACTCGCTGCTTCTGGTCATCGGCATCGTCGTCGTGGTCTCGATCGGCGGTCTGGTGGAAATCGCCCCGCTGTTCTGGATCAAGAACACCATCGAGAAGGTCGACGGGGTCCGCCCCTACACGCCGCTCGAACTGGCGGGCCGGGACATCTACATCCGCGAGGGCTGCTACCTCTGCCATTCGCAGATGATCCGCCCGCTGCGGGACGAGGTCGAACGCTACGGCCACTACAGCCTCGCCGCGGAGAGCATGTACGATCACCCCTTCCAGTGGGGCTCCAAGCGCACCGGGCCTGACCTGGCGCGCGTGGGCGCCAAGTACTCCGACAGCTGGCACCGCGATCACCTGATCAATCCGCGGTCGGTGGTGCCCGAATCGGTGATGCCGCCCTACGCCTTCCTGGCCACCAAGGACCTGCAAACGCGGGACCTGCAGGCCAAGCTGCGGACCATGACCGCGGTGGGCGTGCCCTATACCCAGGAGCAGATCGATCAGACCATGACCGACCTGCGGGCCCAGGCCGACCCCTTCTCGTCCGACGCGCCGGCTCTCCGGGCCCGCTACGGCGCCAAGGTGGTCAACCGCGACTTCGACGGCGACCCCGAGCGTCTGACCGAAATGGACGCCCTGATCGCCTATCTGCAGATGCTCGGCACGCTCGTCGACTTCAGCACCTACCAGGCCTCCGCGCCTGCCAACGAACGTTAGGGAGCGCCGACGATGACCTACGAAACCGTCGCGCGCATCGCCCAGCAGGGAGGGCTGATCTACTTCGGCCTGCTCTTCCTGGGCGGCTGCGCCTACGCCCTCTGGCCCAAGAACCGTGATGCGTTCGTCCGCGCCGCGCGCCTGCCCCTCGAGGAGGAAGACCTATGACGGGTGACGCCCGCGAAAAGGACGCCCACAGCGGCGTCGAGACGACCGGCCACGAGTGGGACGGCATCCGCGAACTGGACAATCCGCTGCCCCGCTGGTGGCTGTGGGTGTTCTACGCCTGTGTCGCCTTCTCGATCGGCTACTGGGTGCTGATGCCGGCCTGGCCCGGTCTCAACGGCTACACCCAGGGCTTGCTCGGCAAGTCCGACCGGCGCGACGTCGCCCAGGCGCTCAAGGCCTTGGACGTCACGCGCGGCGCCGGCGCCGAGAAGCTCAAGTCGGCCACCCTGGCGCAGATCGAGAGCGATCCGGAGCTGCAGGCCTATGCGCTGCAGGTCGGTCAATCGATCTTCGGCGACAACTGCGCCACCTGCCACGGCGCCGGCGGCGCCGGCGGCAAGGGTTACGCCAACCTGCGCGACGACGTCTGGCTCTGGGGCGGCACGCTGGAGGACATCCAGCGCACCATCACCTACGGGATCCGCTCCACCGACCCCGAGGCCCGCCAGTCGCAGATGCCGGCCTTCGGTCGCGACGGGATGCTGCCGGCCGCCCAGGTCACCGATCTGACGGAATATGTGGTGTCGCTGTCGGGCCGTCCGGCCAACGCCGCGGCCGTGGCGCGCGCCACACCGGTCTTCGCCGAACAATGCGTCGCCTGCCACGGTCCCGCCGGCAAGGGCGACATGGCCCTCGGCGCGCCGGACCTGACGGACGGCGACTGGCTCTACGGCTCCGACCGGGCGTCCATCTCCGGCCAGATCCACAATGGCCGGGGCGGCGTCATGCCGGCCTGGGGCCACCGCTTCAGCCCCGAGACCATCAAGGCTCTCGCGGTCTACATCCACGCCAACTCAGGTCAGTAAGTTACCGCCATGACCGTTGTAATTGACCGGACCACGCCCCCCAGCGCGGCCAAAAGCCCGGGTCCGGTCAGTGCCGCCGCTCTGGCCCGCCGCAAGGCGGATCAGGGCGGCGGTCTCTACAAGAAACGCGTTCCGATCTATCCCAAGCTCGTCCACGGCAAGTGGCGGACGATCAAGTGGGCGATGCTGATCGCCACTCTGGCCGTCTACTATATCGTGCCGTGGATCCGCTGGGAGCGCCCCGGCGCCCTGCCGGACCAGGCCGTGCTGGTCGATTTCACCGGCCGCCGGTTCTACTTCTTCTTCATCCAGCTGTGGCCGCAGGAGGTCTATTTCATCACCGGCCTGCTGGTGATGGGCGCCCTGGCTCTGTTCCTGATCACGGCCCTGTTTGGCCGGCTGTGGTGCGGCTACACCTGTCCGCAGACCGTCTGGACCGACCTGTTCATCGCCGTCGAGCGCCTGTTCGAGGGCGACCGCAACGCCCGGATGAAACTCGACGGCTCGCCGATGTCGTTCAACAAGCTCTGGCGCAAGATCGGCAAGCATGCCGTCTGGCTGGGCATCGGCTTCTCCACCGGCGGCGCGTGGATCTTCTACTTCCATGACGCGCCGACCCTGATCCGGACCTTCTGGCTGGGTACGGCGCCGCTGACCGCCTACATCTCCTGCGCCCTGCTGACGGCCATGACCTACGCCCTGGCCGGGACCATGCGCGAGCAGGTCTGCACCTACATGTGCCCGTGGCCCCGCATCCAGGGCGCCATGCTCGACGAGCATTCGCTGCAGGTGACCTATCTGAAGGACCGCGGCGAGCCTCGCGCGCCGCACAAGAAGGGCCAGTCGTGGGAAGGCCGCGGCGACTGCGTCGACTGCAACCAGTGCGTCGTCGTCTGCCCGATGGGCATCGATATCCGCGACGGCTCGCAGCTGGAATGCATCAACTGCGGCCTGTGCGTCGATGCCTGCGACGAGATCATGGTCAAGATGGGCCGGCCCAAGGGGCTGATCGCCTACGACACCGACTACGCGGTCGTCAGTCGGGTGCAGGGGGCCAAGCCGACCTATCACCCCGTGCGCGCCCGCACGATCTACTACACCGTGGCGCTGGCGTTGATCAGCGGCCTGATGCTGTGGGGTTTCCTGCAGCGCTCGCCCGTCGATCTCCATGTGCTGCGGGACCGCAACCCGACCTTCGTGCGGCTGCATGACGGATCGATCCGCAACGCCTATACCCTGAAGATCACCAACCGCGGTTTCGAGCCCGAGACCTTCACGGTCGGCTTCACCGGCGTGAAGGACGTGACTCTCAAGACGCCTGGCGAGACGGCGTCCCAAGGCCTCCTGACCGTGACCGTCAAACCCGACGAGGTCCGCGCCGTGCGGGTCTTCGTCACCGCGCCCGCCAAGGCCCTTCCGGCCGAGAACCTGCCGGTGGCCTTCACCCTCAGGTCGAACATCGGATCGACCGAGACGCGTACGGTATTCCTGTCCGGAGAGGCAAACGCGCGATGACCGACCTGGCCCCGACTCCCCGATTCACGATCAAGGGCTGGCATGTCCTGGCGGGTCTGATCCTGTTCTTCGGCATCGTCATCGTCATCGACAGCGTGTTCATCACCCTGGCCTACCGCACCTTCTCGGGCGAGGCCGCGGCCAATCCCTACGAGACGGGCCTGCTCTACAACCGCACCCTGGCCCAGCGTCGGAAGGAAGCCGCGCTCGGCTGGTCGGCGACCATCGAGGAGGGCCAGGGCGACACCGTGCTGGTCCGCGTGGCCGATCGCGCCGGCAAGCCGCTCGAAGGCCTCACGGTCAACGGCGCGCTGGAACGGCCGGCCACCACCCGGGGCCAGCGGACCGTGCGGTTCGCCGCGGTCGAGCCGGGCGTCTACCGCACCGATGCCGCGCCGCTCGACGGCGCCTGGGACCTGCATGTGACCATCAGAGGCGCCGGCGGGGCATTGTTCGAAGCCGACCGACGGCTCGTGCGACCGTGACCATCGCCCTGGCCCCTCGCGATCTGTCCGCCTTCGTCACGCACGACGAGACCGATCAGGGACGGGTCGAGCTGCTGGTCACCGGCGCCCGCTGCGCCGCCTGCATGGCGAAGATCGAGCGGGTGGCCGGGGCAGTTCCGGGCGTGGCCGCCGCCCGCTTCAACCTGACGACGGGCAAGCTGGCCGTACGGTTCCTCGGCCACGACGGCGACCCGGGCGCGATCATCGAGGTCCTGGAAAAGGAAGGCTATCCGGCCACGCCGTTCGATCCGGGCAAGGCCGAGGCGGCGCATGACCGCGAAGGCCGCGCCCTGGCGCTGGCGCTGGGCGTCGCCGGCTTCGGCGCCGGCAACGTCATGATGTTCACCGTGCCCGTCTGGGCCGGTCTGTTCGGTCAGGAGCTCGATTCGGCCACGCGGGAGCTGATGTACTGGTTCGCGGCGGCGATCGCGACGCCCTGCGCCCTGTTCGCCGGCATGCCGTTCTTCCGTTCCGCCTGGCGCTCGCTGCGCAAGGGCAAGGCCAACATGGACGTGCCGATCTCGATCGGCGTGTTGCTGACCCTGGCGGTCAGTTTCTCCGAAACCCTGCAGCACGGCGCCCACGCCTACTTCGACGCCGCCATCATGCTGCTGTTCCTGCTGCTGATCGGCCGCTACCTCGATCACAAGCTGCGCGCGCGGGCCCGCGGCGCGGCCCGCGACCTGCTGGCGCTGCAGACCCCGGTGGCGACGCGGCTCGAGGCCGATGGTCTCGAGCGGGCCATTCCCGTCGGCGAGGTCGAGGTGGGCGACGCCCTGGTCGTCGTCCCGGGCGACCGGATCCCGGTCAACGCCGTGGTCGAGTCGGGCGGGTCGGATCTCGACAACGCGCTGATCACCGGCGAGACGGCCAGCGTGGTCGTGGCGCCCGGCGCGGTGGTCAACGCCGGCGCGCTGAACCTGTCCGGCCGACTTGTGCTGCGCGTGCTGGCCCGCTCCGAAGACTCCGCCATCGCCGCCATCGCGCGGCTGATGGAGGCCGGCGCCCAGAGCCGGTCGAACTATGTGCAGCTGGCTGACAAGGCCGCCGCCCTCTACGTGCCAGTGGTCCACACCCTGGCGGCCGTGACGTTCGCCGGCGGCTGGGCGCTGGGCCTGGGGCCGCGCGAGGCGCTGCTGCGCGCTGCGGCCGTGCTGATCGTCACCTGTCCCTGCGCCCTGGGCCTGGCCGTGCCGGCCGTGCAGATCGTGGCTTCCGGCCGGTTGTTCCGGAAGGGCGTCCTGGTCAAGACCGGCGCGGCGCTGGAGCGGCTGGCCGAGGTCGATCATGTGGTGTTCGACAAGACCGGCGTCCTGACCGAGGGCCGCCCGATGCTGCTCGACGGCCCGCCGCAGGTGTTGGCCATGGCCGCGCCGCTGGCGCGCGCCTCCCGCCATCCGCTGGCCCGCGCCCTGGCCGAGGCGGCCGGATGCGGCGACGCGGCCACCGAGGTGGTCGAGGTCGCCGGCATGGGCGTGGAAGGGGTCATCGACGGCCGCCGCGCGCGACTCGGCCGCGCCGCCTTCCTGGGCGTCGGCTCGCGCCAGGCCGACGAGACCGAGCTGTGGTTCGGCTTCGACGGCGACATCCGGGTGCGGTTCACCTTCGAGGATCGCCTGCGCGCCGACGCCGCCGCCACCGTGGCCCAGCTCAAGGCCATGGGCCTGACCGTTGAGGTCCTGTCGGGCGATGTGGCCGGCCCCGTGGCCCGGGCGGCGAACGAGGCGGGCGTTGATCGCTGGAGCGCCGGCCTGACTCCGTTCGACAAGGTCGCGGTGCTGGACCGGCTCAAGCAGGAGGGCCGCAAGGTGCTGATGGTCGGCGACGGCCTGAACGACGCGGCCGCGATCGCCAGGGCCCACGCCTCGATGGCGCCCGGCTCGGCCGTGGACGCCAGCCAGAATGCGGCCGATCTGGTGTTCTCCGGCGGGCTGCTGGACGTGGTGCCGTTCAGCCTGCGCGTGGCGCGGGCGGCCCGCCGCCGGGCCCTGGAGAACTTCGCCTTCTCGGCCCTCTACAACGTGGTGGCGGCTCCGGCGGCCGTCTTCGGCCTCGTCAATCCGCTGCTGGCCGCCGTGGCCATGTCCAGCTCGTCGCTGGTGGTCACCCTCAACGCCCTGCGCATGAACCTGACCGGAGGCCGCCGATGACCATCGTCCTGCTGCTGGCGCCGTTCTCCCTGCTGCTGGCGCTCACGGGCCTGGGCGCCTTCTGGTGGACCGTCCGCTCGGGCCAGTACGAGGATCCAAAGGGCGACGCGGCCCGCATCCTGGATGATCATCTCGTCGATGGTCCCGGCCCCGAAACTTGATGCAGATCACGGTGGCCGTCGAATTGCACGGCAAAGTGCGACCGTGCCCTCAGGACCCTGTCTATGAACTCCGCCGACCCGACCCGTAGCTTCGAGACCAGCCGACAGTTCCTGCTTGAACGATACGACGGCAACGTTCCCCGCTACACCAGCTATCCGACCGCCGTGGAGTTCTCCAATGCGGTCGATGAGGACAAGGCCGCCGAGTGGCTGGGCCAGCTCCCGCTCGAGGAGCGCCTGTCGCTCTACGTCCACATTCCGTTCTGCAAGCGCCTGTGCTGGTACTGCGGCTGCAACACCCGGGCGGTGCGCAACCGCAACCTGATCAGCGACTACATCGCCGTCCTCGGCGAGGAACTGGCGCTGGTCGAAAAGGCTCTGCCGGGCCGGCCCCTGGCGGGCGCCATCCATCTGGGCGGCGGCACGCCCAACATGCTGTCGCGCGACGATCTGGGAAGCCTGTTCCAGGCGCTGCGCCACGTATTCCGGGTGACGCCCGGCGCCGAGATCGCCGCGGAGCTGGATCCCGCGGTCCTGACCAAGGAATGGGTCACGGCGGCGGTCTTCCATGGCCTGACCCGGGCCAGCGTCGGCGTTCAGGACCTGTCGCCGCACGTGCAGGAAGCCGTCAACCGGATCGAGTCCTTCGAGGTCGTCCAGAACGCGGTCGGATGGCTGCGCGAGGCGGGCATCGGCTCGATCAACCTCGACCTGATGTACGGCCTGCCGCGCCAGCGGACCCAGGACATCCTGTCGACGCTCGACCAGATCCTCACCCTGCGCCCCGAGCGCCTGGCGCTGTTCGGCTACGCGCACGTGCCGTGGGTGAAGTCGCACCAGAAGCTGATCGACCAGACCGAACTGCCGGGCGCGGCCCAGCGCCTCGACCAGAGCGAGGCGGCGGCCGCGAAGCTGGAAGGCGAGGGGTACGTCCGGATTGGCCTGGACCACTTCGCCATGCCCGACGACCCGTTGGCCATCGCCCTGCGTGAAGGCCGGTTGCACCGGAACTTCCAGGGTTACACGGCCGATCCGCACATGACGATCATCGGCCTTGGCGCATCCTCGATCAGCAGCCTGCCGCAGGGCTACTACCAGAACGACGCCACCGAGCTCGGCTGGCGCCGCCGCCTGCAGGAGGGCCGCCTGCCGGTTGTCCGGGGCGTGAGCCTGACCGACGAGGATCGCTTCCGCGCGGACATCATCGAGACGCTGATGTGCCGCCACGCCGTCGATCTGGCCTCGGTCATCACCAGCCACGGCCGCGACACCCACGCGCTGGACGCGGAACGCGACGCGCTCAAGGCCATGGCCGCCGACGGCCTGGTCGAACTGGCCGGCGACACGGTCAGCGTCACCTCGGTCGGCAAGCCCTGGCTGCGGTCGGTGGCCCGCGTGTTCGACCGCCGCAGCGGCACGCAGTCGCGGTTCTCCCGCGTTCTCTGACCGCCCGCGCCGGTTGGTCGATCAGCCTTCGAGCCTGTCCAGCGCCGCCTGCAGTTTGCGCCCCACGATCGCGGCCTGGGCCGTGAGCGCGGGGTTGTCGATCGCCTGCATGGAGGCGGCGGGGTCGATGGCGGCGACCTCGACCCGGCCGTCGGCCGCTTCCTGAACGATGACGTTGCAGGGCAGCATCAACCCGACCTTGTCTTCCAGCATCAGGGCTTCGTGGGCCAGTCCGGGGTTGCAGGCGCCGAGGATCAGATAGGGGCGGAACGCCACGCCGATCTTGGTCTTCAGGGTCTGGCGGATGTCGATTTCGCTGATCACGCCGAATCCTTCCTCCGCCAGCGCCGCTTTGGTGCGCAGCACGGCCTCGTCGAAGGGAAGCGCGAGGGTTCTGGAGAAATAGTAGGCCATGGCGCGGCTCCGGTCGGAATGGGGTTCGCCCAGGGGGTCAGGCGGTCGTCACGGGCAGTTTCAGGAAGACGCGGCCGGCGTCCGACGGCGGCGGCAGAGCGCCCGCGCGGATATTGACCTGCAAGGAGGGCAGGATAAGCGCGGGCGGCGCAAGCGTCGCGTCGCGGGCCTGCCGCAACGCCACGAACGCCTCTTCGGAAACGCCGTCGTGGACGTGGATGTTCCGCGCCCGCTGCTCGGCCACCGTGGTCTCCCAAGCATAGGTCGATCGGCCCTCGGGCAGGTAGTCGTGGCCCACGAACAGGCGGGTCCCGGGCGGCAGGTCCAGGATGCGCCGGATCGAGCGGTAGAGGCTCGCCGCGTCGCCGCCGGGAAAATCGGTCCGGGCCGTGCCATAGTCGGGCATGAACAGCGTATCGCCGACATAGGCCCGGTCGCCGATCAGATAGGTGACGCAGGCGGCGGTGTGGCCGGGCGTGTGCATCACGCGGATGGTCGTTTCGCCCAGCGGCAGCGCGTCGCCGTCGGCGACCAGCCGTCCGAAGGCCGAGCCGTCCGGTTTGACGTCATCGGCTTCGAACAGGGCCGCGAAGTGGCTCTGGACCTGGCCGATATGGCTTCCGATGACCACCGTCGCGCCCGTCTTCAGACGCAGGTGTTCGGCCGCCGAAAGGTGATCGGCATGGGCATGGGTCTCGAGCACGTAGCGGATATCGAGCCCGCGGTCGGCGGCGGCCCGCAGGATCGCATCGGCCGAGCCGGTGGAGATGGTGGCCGAAGCCGGCGCATAGTCCAGCGCCGGATCGACGATCGCGGCGACCTTCGAGGCTTCGTCCCAGACCAGGAAGGTCACGGTGGAGGTCGGCTGATGGAAGAACGCCTGATGGTGCACGGACATGGGGATCTCCTTCGAGAGCAAAGATATTCATTGTTGCTAAATTAGCAAGTGGGAATATATTGCGGCCATGACGATGCTCGACCAAAGCGTCCAGGAGCTTGCGGAGAACGCCCGAACGGCGGCCGATCTGCTGCGCGTGCTGGCCAACGAGCACCGTCTGCAGGTGCTTTGCGCCCTGCGTCAGGGTGAACAGGCGGTCGGCCAGCTGGCCGGGCATGTCGGCCTGTCGCAGTCGGCGCTGTCCCAGCACCTGGCCCGCCTGCGCGCCGACCGGGTGGTCGAGACCCGCCGCAAGGGGCAGACGATCTTCTATCGAATCGCCGACGACGAGGTGATGACGGTGCTGGACGCCGTGGCCAGCGTGATGGCCCTGCGGCGACAGAGGGCGGGCCGATGATGGACATCACACTCGCGGGCGCGGGCCTGGCCCTGCTCAGCGGCGCCCTGGTCGGGCTGCTGCTGGCCCTCTTCGGCGGCGGCGGCTCTGTGCTGGCCACGCCGCTGCTGCTGTATGTGGTCGGGATCCGCGATCCCCACGTGGCGATCGGCACGTCCGCCGCGGCCGTGGCGGTCAACGCCCTGATCAACCTGATCGGCCATGGGCGGGGCGGGCGCGTGAAGTGGGCGTGCGCGACGGTGTTCGGCGCCGCTGGCCTGATCGGCTCCTTCCTCGGGTCGAGCCTGGCCAAGCAGGTCGATGGCCAGCGTCTGCTGCTGTTCTTCGCCGTGGCGATGGCGGCCATCGCGCTGTCGATGTTCCTCCGGCCGAAGAGCGAGGGCGATCCCGCGGTGCAGATCACCTGGCGGCTGACCCTCCGCCTCGCGCCGCTGGGCTTTCTGACCGGGCTCGCGGCCGGCTTCTTCGGCATCGGCGGCGGCTTCCTGATCGTGCCGGGCCTGATGGCGGCGACCGGCATGACCCTGGCCAACGCGGCGGCGTCCTCGTTGCTGTCGGTGGCCCTGTTCGGCGCGGCGACCTCCGCCAACTATGCCTTGTCGGGGCTGGTCGACTGGCCGGTGGCCGGGCTGTTCATCCTCGGCGGCTCCGCGGGGGGCGCCTTGGGCCTGAAGGGCGCGGGCCTTCTGGCCGGGCGAGCCCAGCTGGCCCGCCGGCTGTTCGCCGGCCTCGTGCTGCTGGTCGCGGCCTATGTCGCCTGGCGGGCCGTCGCGGGTTAGCGGTAGATCGCGCAGAGGGTGTCGATGACCCGGATCGCGGCGGGATCGGCCAGGCGATAGTAGATGGTCTGGCCTTCGCGGCGGGTGGTGACCACCGATTCCGCCCGCAGCTTCGCCAGGTGCTGCGAGGCCGCCGACTGGGCCAGGCCGACGTAGGCCGCCAAGTCTCCGACCGAGCACTCCCCCTCGACCAGGCGACACAGCAGGATCAGCCGCTGTTCGTTGGACAGCAGCTTCATCAGCCGGGCGGCCGCCGCGGCGCTGGCCTCAAGGTCGGCCAGTTCGGCGGCCGTCGGGGTCTCCGCGGGCGGAAGGGAAGGCGTATGTGTCATGCCGCTAATATAAGGATGGCGGTGGCGGGCCCGCAATCGGGCCTCACGAGGCCGCTCCGTCGCGCCGCCGGATCGTCCCTTCCAGCCGGGTGGCCGCCGCGACCGTGTTCGAGATCGTGCCGTACTTGCGCACGTTGCGATGCAGCAGGTCCAGGCGACCGTCGTCCTCGTCCGTATCGACGATCAGCTCGTAGTCGACGCCGGCGATGAACGGCGGCGAATCCCGGCGTGTCGCGGTCAGGCGAACCTCCACGCCGCGCAGGTCGAACCCGAGCATCGGCGTCACCCGCTCGATGCCCTTGATCATGCAGGCGGCGATGGCGGCGAGGAACAGCTCCGCCGGATTGAAGGCGTCGCGCCGGCCGGCCACGTCGGTGTCCAGCGTCACTTCGGCGTCCTTGGCGCGGGCCAGACTGCCGTGCGCGTCGAGGCGGACCGCCGTGACCTGATAGTCCATCAGCCGCCTCCGTGGACGGGTTCTGCGCCGCCGCCGCCCGCCGCCTTGCCGTCGTCGCGCAGCACCACGTAGATCGCCGGGATCACCAGCACCGTCAGCAGGGTCGAGGACGCCAGGCCGAACAGCAGCGAGATGGCCAGCCCCTGGAAGATCGGGTCGAACAGGATCACCGTCGCCCCGATCATCGCCGCCAGGGCGGTCAGCAGGATCGGCTTGAAGCGGATGGCCCCCGCCTCCAGCAGCACGTCCCTCAGTGGCCGGCCGTCGCCCTGGGAATGGCGGATGAAGTCAACCAGCAGGATCGAATTTCGCACGATGATCCCCGCCAGGGCGATGAAGCCGATCATCGAAGTGGCCGTGAACGGCGCCCGGAACAGGATGTGGCCGAGCACGATGCCCACGAGCGTCAGGGGGATCGGCGTCAGGATCACCAGCGGCAGGCGGAAGCTTTTGAACTGGGCGACCACCAGGACGTAGATGCCCAGGATCGCCACGCCGAACGCCGCGCCCATGTCGCGGAAGGTCACCCAGGTGATCTCCCACTCGCCATCCCACAGCACGGTCGGCCGGCTTTCGTCGGCGGGCTGGCCGTGCAGGCGCACGGTCGGCTCCGGCAGGCCTTTCCAGTCGTGCGACCTGATCGCCTTGTCGACCGCCAGCATGCCGTAGATCGGCGCCTCGTACTGGCCGGCCAGCTCGGCGGTGATCATTTCGGCGTCGCGGCCGTCGCGACGGTAGATCGGCCAGGAGGCCTTCTCGCGCGTGGCTTCGACGACCTCGCCGAGCTCGACCAGACGGGTCCCGCCGCCGGCCTGGGTGGCGGCCACGGGCGTGGACGCCAGCTGCTCGGACCAGCTGCGGTCCGACTGGGGCAGACGCACGGCGATCTCCAGCGGCGTGCGGCCGCCGCCACGCTGGGCGTAGCCGACCGTCTCGCCGGTCATGATGGCCCCGATGGAGTCGTACAGGTCCCGTTCGGCCAGGCCGAAATACTCCAGCTGTTCGCGGTTGGCGGTCAGCCGCAGCTGCGGCCGGGGCTGGCCGTAGCTGTCGTCGATATCGACGATGTAGGGCACCTGCTGGAAGATCGTCTTCAGCTCGGCGGCGACGGCCCGCCGGGTCGCGGCGTCGGGGCCGTAGACCTCGGCCAGCAGCGTCGCCAGCACGGGCGGTCCGGGCGGGGCCTCGACCACCTTCAGCGAGGCGCCGGCCGGCAGGGGCAGCTTCGCCAGCCGCTGGCGCAGGTCCAGGGCCACCGCGTGGCTGGACCGCTTGCGGTCGCCCTTGGGCGCCAGGGAAATCGACAGGTCGCCCATCTCCGGCCGGGCGCGCAGGAAATAGTGCCGCACCAGGCCGTTGAAATTGAACGGCGAGGCCGTGCCGGCATAGGACTCCAGCGAGACCACCTCGGGCAGGGCGCGGGCGACGGCGGCGGCGGCGGCCAGGGTCCGCTCGGTCGTCTCCAGGCTGGCCCCTTCGGGCAGGTCGGCGACCACCTGCAGCTCGGACTTGTTGTCGAACGGCAGCAGTTTCACCGTCACCGTCTTGGTGGCGAACATGGCGCAGGCCAGCAGGGTGGCCACGCCGACGGCGCCCAGGAATATCCACGCGCTGCGGCGGCTGGCGATGATCCGGCCGGCCAGCCGGCGATAGGCCTTGCCCAGCCTGCCTTCGCCGTGGTCCGCGGCATGGCCGCCTTCCAGCGCCTTGCGGGCGAAGCGGATCATCAGCCAGGGCACGATGACCACGGCGACGAAGAACGAGAACACCATGGCCGCCGAGGCGTTGACCGGGATCGGGGCCATGTAGGGGCCCATCAGGCCCGACACGAACAGCATCGGCAGCAGGGCGGCGACGACGGTCAGGGTGGCCACGACCGTGGGATTGCCCACCTCGGCGACCGCCTCGATGGCCGCCTGGGCGCGCGGGCGACCGTCGTTCATCGCCCAGTGCCGGGCGATATTCTCGATCATGACGATGGCGTCATCGACCAGGATGCCGATCGAGAAGATCAGCGCGAACAGGCTGACCCGATTGATGGTGTAGCCCATCAGCTTGGACGCGAAGAGGGTCAGCAGGATGGTGGTCGGGATGACCACCGCCGTCACCGCCGCCTCGCGCCAGCCGATGGCGAAGCCGATCAGGATGACGATCGAGACCGTCGCCAGGCCCAGGTGCATCAGCAGCTCGTTGGCCTTCTCGTTGGCCGATTCGCCGTAGTCGCGGGTCACGGTGACGTCGAGGCCAGCCGGGATCAGGCCGCCTTCCAGCGCCTCGACACGGTGCAGCACGGCCTCGGCCACGACCACGGCGTTGGCGCCCTGGCGCTTGGCGATGGCCAGGCTGACGGCGGGCGTGCGGCTCCAGCCGTCGCCGGCGCGGGCGTAGCGCCAGACGCGCGCCTGGTCCTGGCGGGGCGCCTGGACGATGTCGGCGACGTCGCGCAGGTAGACCGGTTCTCCGGTGACCGACGAGGCGGTCAGCAGGCCGACGTCCCGCGCCGAGGCCAGGGACCGGCCCGCGGCGACGTCCACCGCCTGGCCGCCGTCGCGGATCGCGCCGGCCGGGAAGGCGCGGTTGGCCTGTTTGACGGCCTCGATCACCGAGCCGAGCGGCACGCCGCGCAGGGTCAGGCGCTCGGGATCGGGCTCGATGCGGATCTCGTCCGGCCGGCCGCCGACGATGAAGGTCAGGCCGACGTCATCGACCTTGGCCACCTCGGTGCGCAGCTTGGCGGCGATGTCGTAGAGCGCCTGGTCGGTCCAGCGTCCGGCCGCGCCCGGCTTGGGCGACAGGGTCAGGACCATGGCCGGAACATCGTTGATGCCCCGGACGACGACGCTCGGCTCCGGGATGCCCACCGGGATGCGGTCGATGTTGGCGCGGATCTTCTCGTGCACGCGCACGGCGGCGTCGTCGGGGTCCTCGCCGACCTTGAAGCGGGCGGTGACCATTACCTGGTCGTCGTTGACCTGGGTGTAGACGTGATCGACGGCGTCGATGCTCTTGACGATGGTTTCGAGCGGCTTGGCCACCAGCTCGGCCGCGTCATCGGCGCGCAGGCCCGGGGCCCGCACCATGATATCGACCATCGGCACGCTGATCTGCGGCTCTTCCTCGCGGGCGATCGTGGCCACGGCCAGCAGGCCGACGAGGATGGCGGCGAGCAGGAACAGGGGCGTCAGCGGCGAGGCGATCGTCGCCTGGGCCAGCCGTCCGGAGAGGCCGAGCTTCACGACGACGCCCCCGGGACAACGATGGTGTCGCCGATGGTCAGACCGGACAGAACCTCGACCCGGTCAGGATCAGACGCCGGGGCCAGCTGCACGGCGACGTCGGACGCCTGGCCCGACCGATCGACCAGCCGCACGAAATCGACGCCGAACCGGGTGGACACGAAGCGCCGGGGCAGGGTCACGGCCGGCCGCTCGCCGGCCTTGATGCGCACCCGCACCCGCTGGCCGACCAGGTCGGCGGCCAGGCCCGGTACGGAAATATCGACGGTCACGCGGCCGGCGGTAACCGAGGGATACAGCTGCAGGATGGCGCCGGCCGTCGGCGCGGCGGCGAGGTCCTGGGGATCGAGGGTCACGGTGTCGCCCACCTTCAGCGCGCGGGCCTGGGACTCGGGGATCTCGGCCCGCAGCAGGGCGATCCCGGCGGTGATCGTGGCCAGCGATTGTCCGGGCGTCACGACCGAGCCGGCCGGGACGTCGGCGCGCAGGACGCGTCCCGTCGTGGGGGCCAGGACCGCGCCCTGGGCCCCCACCTCGGCGCTGGCCGCGCGCTGAGCCCGGGCCGCGGCGAGGCCGGCCTGGGCGGCGCGGGCGGCGGCCTCGGCCTGGTCGAGCCGGGCCTGGGCGTAGATGCCCTTGTCGAACAGGACCCGGATCCGCTTCAGGTCGGCCTGGGCCCGCGATGCCTCGGCCGCCGCCGCCGCGACCTGGGCGTCGTAGGCGCTGGTTTCAAAGGTCAGGCGCTGGTCGGCGATGACGGCGATCACCGCGCCCTTGCGCACATAGTCGCCCGCCCGAACGTTGAGCCGCGTGACCGTGCCGCCGATCCGGGCCCGGGCCTCGCCCATGTCGCGGGTCGTGACCGTGGCCGCGACCGGCTTGTAATCGACGACCATCGACGACCGCACGGTCAGCCGTTCGCCGCGCGCGCTGGTCGCCTCGGTCGGCTTGCTCTCGGGAGCGCCGCCGCAGGCGACGAGCAGCAGCGCCACGCCAAGGATCGCGCCGCCGGGCAGAATACGTCTCATCGTCGCCTCGTTCGCTTAACTAGCTACGATCGCGGACAGCGCCGCTTTCGACATCAAGGGAAACCGTCGGCAGGCCCTGGGCTTTCCAGGCCATGATCCCGCCCGCCAGATGGGCGTCGGTCTTGAGGCCGGCCTTCAGGCAGGCCTCGACGGCGGTCGCCGAGCGCTTCCCCGAGCCGCACTGGAAGACGACCGTCTGATCGTGGGACAGGGGCACATTGGCCGGGTCAAAGGTGCTGAGCGGGAAGTTCAGCGCGCCGTGGATGCGCTCAGCCGCGAACTCGCCCGGCTCGCGGACGTCGATCAGGATGATCTCGGACCGATGCAGCATGGCGCTAACCTGGGCGGGCGTGAGGTCGGTGGTTCTGGGTCGTCCAAACATCGGCGTGGTGTCCCTGACAGGCTTGAAGCGGGTTGCATATGGTAATATGCATATATTCGCATATATGAAATAACGAAACCCGTTCAAGCCCGTTCAAGCTAGGCCCGGCATTCCGGCCCAACCTTGATCAGGCTCAAAGCGGGGCCAGAGGAACGATGCAGGATAGTCCTATGAAAAAGCCCATCATCGCAGTGCTGGGAGCTGGCCTCGGCGGGACCGTGGCGGCTTTCGAAATCAAGGCGGCCGTCGGTTCGCGCGCCGATGTCACGGTCGTCAACCAGGGCGACACCTTCCATTTCGTGCCGTCCAATCCGTGGGTCGCGGTCCACTGGCGCAAGCGGGCGGCCATCGAGGTGCATCTGCCCCCCGTGATGAAGAAGAAGGACATCGGCTTCACCCCGGTCGGCGCCAAACGCCTGCATCCGGCCGAGAACCGCATCGAACTGAACGACGGTCAGAGCCTTGCCTACGACTATCTGGTCATCGCCACCGGCCCCGAACTGGCCTTCGACGAGATCGAGGGCCTGGGTCCCAGCGGGTTCACCCAGTCGATCTGCCACGTGGACCACGCCGAGCGGGCCGCCGCCGCCTTCGACGCCTTCGCGGCCAATCCCGGGCCGATCGTCGTGGGCGCCGTTCAGGGCGCGTCCTGCTTTGGGCCGGCCTACGAATTCGCCATGATCCTCGACACCGAGCTGCGCCGCCGCAAGGTCCGCGACCGGGTGCCGATGACCTTCGTCACCTCCGAGCCCTACATCGGTCACCTGGGCCTGGACGGTGTGGGCGACACCAAGGGCCTGCTCGAAAGCGAGATGCGCAACCGCCACATCAAGTGGATCACCAACGCCCGGGTGGCGAAGGTCGAGTCCGGCATGATGCATGTGGAGGAAGTGGCCGAGGACGGAACCGTCAGACAGGCGCACGACCTGCCGTTCGCCTTCTCGATGATGCTGCCGGCGTTCCGCGGCGTCGAGGCCGTGCGCGGCATCGAGGGCCTGACCAATCCGCGCGGCTTCATCGTCGCCGACAAGACCCAGCGCAACCCGGCCTTCCCCAACATCTTCTCGCTCGGCGTCTGCGTCGCCATCGCCCCGACGGGCAAGACGTCGGTGCCGGTGGGCGTGCCCAAGACCGGCTTCATGATCGAGAGCATGGTCACGGCCGTGGCGCAGAACCTGCGCGCGCTGATCGATGGCGCGCCCGCCGACAGGGAAGCGACCTGGAACGCGATCTGCCTGGCCGACTTCGGCGACGGCGGCGTGGCCTTCTTCGCCCAGCCGCAGATTCCGCCGCGCAACATCAACTGGTCGGCCAGCGGCGGCTGGGTCCACCTGGCCAAGGTCGGGTTCGAGAAATACTTCCTGGGCAAGGTCAAGCGCGGCGAGTCCGAGACCTTCTACGAGAAGATGGCGCTGGACCTGATCGGCGCCCACAAGCTGAAGGACTGACCGCCATGGGCCAGTTCGTCTGTCCCGCCTGCGCCGCCGTCAACCGGGCTCCCCATGACCGGGACGCCGGCGCCGCCAAATGCGGCCGTTGCGGCGGCAAGCTGTTCACCGGCGCGCCCGTGGCGGTGACCGGCGCGCAGCTGGCCAGGCACCGCGACGCCACGCAGGACGCCGCCGTGCTGGTCGATGTCTGGGCGCCTTGGTGCGGGCCCTGCCGGACCATGGGCCCGCAGTTCGAGGCGGCCGCGGCCCGGCTCGAGCCGAAGGTCCGGCTGCTCAAGCTGAACGCCGACGAGGAGCAGGCGGCGGCCGCCGAGCTCGGCGTGTCCGGCATCCCGGCGCTGATCCTGTTTCGCGACGGGCGCATCGTCGCCCGCCAGTCCGGCGCCATGCGCGCCGACCAGATCGTCGCCTGGACCACCCAGGCCCTGGCCCAGGCTCCGGCCTGAGCCGATAGGAGGAACCTCGTCATGACCCTGGATCGCGCCGTTTTCGTCTTCGCCGGCATCGTCATCCTGGCCGGCTTGGCCTTGGCCTGGCTCGTCAGCCCCTGGTGGATGCTGCTGCCGGCCTTCGCTGGCCTGAACATGATCCAGGCCGCGTTCACCGGCTTCTGCCCGGCGGCGATGGTGTTCAAGGCCCTGGGCGTGAAGCCCGGCCCCGCCTTTCCCTAGCCGCGCGGCCCCGCGCTCACGCCCCCCGGCGCGTCGCCGGGGTTTCAATCGGAGACTTGCCATGAAAACCAATGAAGGCGGCCTGGACCGCGTGCTGCGCGTCGTCGTCGGCCTGGGCGTGCTGTCGCTGGCGTTCGTCGGCCCGCACACGGCGTGGGGTTACCTGGGCCTGATCCCGCTGGTGACGGGCGTCGTCGGCTTCTGCCCGCTCTACGCCATCCTGGGCGTCAACACCTGCGGCGTCCGCAAGGGCTAGATGCGGGATCCAGCGTCGGCGACCTAATCGCGGGGCTTGAGCCAGTCGTGTTCGAGCGCCCGCAGGCGGGCCGTCACGGCGATCAGGAAGGCCGTCGACCAGGCCACCAGGATCACGCCATTGGCCGCCTCGATGGCGCTCAGCAGCCGCCAGGACGTTCCCAGGACGATGTCGCCATAGCCCAGGGCGACGAAGGTCACGGTTGAGAAATAGAGCGCCGACTCGAGCGACTGCAGCGCGCCCAGCTGCATGTAGAGGATGGCGTAGAGCCAGATCTCCACGGTGTGCAGGCCGACGATGCCGAACACCACCACGATCAGCAGACCGGCCTGGCCGAGCGCGTGATCATGCGCCCCCAGGCGGCGGCCGGTATGGCCCATGATCCGCACAAGGACGACCAGGCCCCAGAAATGGATGAGCACCGTCACGGCCACCATCAGCGTGGCCAGGCCGAGGTTCAGGAACAGCTGGACGAGATTGGTCCCCATGATTCCAACCCTACACGGCGGCGCCTGGGACGGAACCGGTTTTTGGCGCCGTCGGCCGCGCCATGGTCGCCAGGACCGCGGTGGCCGACCGCGCCGGCTCTGGCTTCACGCTGTAAACTAGGACAGGTTGCGGTCCCGCAACGGAGCCGTCGCCATGAACCCGCAAGCTGAATTCGACATCATCGTCTACGGGGCCACGGGCTTTACCGGCCGGCTGGTCGCCGAATATCTGGCCGCCCGCTACGGCGTCGGGGGCGAGGTCCGATGGGCGATGGCTGGCCGTAGCGCCGCCAAGCTGGCCCAGGTCCGCGACGAGATCGGCGCGCCGGCCGAGACCCCGCTGATCGTGGCCGACGCCGCCGACCCGGCCTCGCTCCGCGCCATGGTCGCGCGCGGCAAGGCCGTCCTGACCACCGTCGGCCCCTACCAGCTCTACGGGTCCGACCTGGTGGCGGCCTGCGCGGCGGCCGGGACGGACTATCTGGACCTGTCGGGCGAGCCCAACTGGATGGCCGAGATGATCGCCGCCCACGACGCGGCCGCGAAGGCGTCGGGGGCGCGGATCGTCTTCTCCTGCGGCTTCGATTCCATTCCCTTCGAGCTGGGGGTGATCTTCACCCAGGGCCTGGCGAAGGCGCGGCTGGGCCATCCCGTTCTGCGGATCAAGGGCCGGGTCCGCTCGATGCGCGGGGGTCTCTCGGGCGGCACCGCCGCCAGCGGCGCGGCGACGATGGCCGCGATCCAGAAGAACCCCGCGCTCGCCGGCCTGATGTTCGACCCGTTCGCCCTGACGCCCGGCTTCAAGGGACCGGCCCAGCCGGACGGCATGACGACGCACCTCGATCCCGATCTGGACCAGGAGGTCGGCCCGTTCATGATGGCGACCATCAACACCAAGAACGTGCACCGCTCGAACTTCCTGCAGGGACGCCCCTGGGGCGCGGACTTCGCCTATGACGAGATGGCCGTTGTCGCGCCGGGCGCCGCCACGGCCTTCACCAGCCTGGGCGGCGCCGGCGGGCCGCAGCCGGGGGAGGGGCCCAGCAAGGAAGAGCGCGAGGCCGGCTTCTACGACCTGCTGTTCATCGGCATCGACGCCGACGGCCGCCAGGTGCGGGGCTCGGTCCACGGCGACAGGGATCCCGGCTACGGCTCGACATCCAGGATCATCGCCGAGACGGCGATCTGCCTGGTCAAGGAGGCCGCGGACGTGCCCGGCGGCGTCTGGGTTCCCGGCGCGGCCCTGGGCCAGAAGCTGATCGCCCGGCTGAGCGCCAACGCCGGCCTCGCCTTCAAGGACGAAACGGCCTGAGATTTCCAGGTCGGCCAGGCCGCTCGCCCGGGCGCCACGCGCCTGTCCCGTTCCTGCCTTCGACTCCGCGCGGAACAGTCCCGCTGATGATCGAGGGGAGACCGCAGAAATCCTGCACTCGACTCCCCGTTCCTGTTCATGCCACCCAATTGGCGTGAAGCGCGGGACGCCCGCGCGCCCGCAGCCGCCGAGAACCAGATCGATGACCGATACACCCGCCTATGAACCGCCCAAGGTCTGGACCTGGAACAAGGAGAACGGCGGCCGGTTCGCCGCGATCAACCGCCCGATCGCCGGTCCGACCCACGACAAAGACCTGCCCGTGGGCCGCCACCCGCTGCAGCTCTATTCGCTGGCCACGCCCAACGGGGTGAAGGTCACGGTGATGCTGGAGGAGTTGCTCGCCCTGGGCCACGGCGGGGCCGAATACGACGCCTGGATGATCGTGATCAGCAACGGCGACCAGTTCGGCAGCGGCTTCGTGGCGGCCAATCCGAACTCCAAGATTCCGGCCCTGGTCGATCGCAGCGGGCCCAGGCCGATCCGGGTGTTCGAGTCGGGCGCGATCCTGCTGTACCTGGCCGAGAAGTTCGGCGCCTTCCTGCCGACCGACCCGGCGACGCGGGCCGAATGCCTGTCGTGGCTGATGTGGCAGATGGGCAGCGCGCCCTACCTCGGCGGCGGCTTCGGCCACTTCTACGCCTATGCGCCGACCAAGATGGAATACCCGATCGACCGGTTCGCCATGGAGGTGAAGCGCCAGATGGACGTGCTGGACCGCCGGCTGGCCGAAAGCGAATTCCTGGCGGGCCCGGACTACACCATCGCCGACATGGCCGTCTGGCCCTGGTACGGCGGCCTGGCCAAGGGCCTGCTCTACGAGGCCGGCGAGTTCCTGTCCGTGCAGGACTACAAGCACGTCCAGCGCTGGACCGACCAGATCGCCGGGCGTCCGGCGGTGCAGCGGGGCCGGATGGTCAACCGCGCCTGGGGCGAGCTGTCCAGCCAACTGATCGAGCGGCATGACGCCAGCGACTTCGAGCTGAAAACCCAGGACAAGGTGGCGGCGGCGGGCTGACCGCGGCCGGACGGCGCCGCCTCGCCGGGATCGTGGCCGGGCGGCGTGAGGGAGCGCGTCAGGACCGGCGGCGGCAAGTCGCACTGGACACCGCTGATGGCCGCGGGCGAGAATCCCGCCATGTCCAGGCCGCTTCTGTTCCTCGATCCCGACAGCGATCTCGGTCTGCAGGATCAGGTGCGCCGCAAGCTGGTCGATGCGGCCTGCGCCGGGGCCTTTCCGCCGGGCAAGCGGCTGCCGTCGTCGAGGGCCCTGGCGGCCCAGCTGGGCGTGGCGCGCAACACGGTGACGCTGGCCTATCAGAAGCTGCTCGACGAGGGGCTGTTCGTCAGCCGCGAGCGCAGCGGCATCTATGTCGATCACGACATGCTGCGCGGCCTGACGGCGGTCCAGTCGGTGGCGGGCGGCCGGGAGCCGGCGCCGTCCTCGCGCTGGCGCGGCCGGTTCAAGTCCGGCGAGGGTGACGAGCCGGTCGCGCGGCGGACGCCCAACTGGCGCCAGTACCCCTATCCCTTCATCGACGGCCTGTTCGACGCGTCCCTGTTTCCCGTCGCCGAGTGGCGCGAGGCCAGCCGTCAGGCGCTGTCGGTCGGCGACATCGGCCAGTGGTCGATGGACGGCGGCGACGCGGACGATCCGATGCTGATCGAGGAAATCCGCACCAAGGTCCTGCCCCGGCGAGGCATCCAGGCGCGGCCGGACGAGATCCTCGTCACGGTCGGGGCCCAGCAGGCGCTGTCCCTCGTCAGCCGGATGCTGATCGACCAGACCAGCGTCGTGGCCGTGGAGAACCCGGGCTATCCGGACATGCGCCGGCTGGCCATGGATCGCGGCGCGCGGCTGGTCCACCAGGCCGTCGATGACGAGGGACTGGTCGTCGATCGGCGGCTGGACGACTGCGACCTGGTCTATGTCACGCCGAGCCATCAGTTCCCCACCGGCGTGATGATGACCCAGGCCCGCCGCGAGGCGCTGCTCAGGAAGGCCGCCAGCCGCGACCTGATCATCATCGAGGACGATTTCGCCTGCGAGACCAACTACCTCGACGAGGCCTGCCCGGCCCTGCGCAGCCTGGATCGGGACGACCGGGTGATCTATGTCGCCGGCTTCTCCAAGGTGCTGGGGCCGGGGCTGCGGCTGGGGTTCATGGTCGCTTCGGCCGAGGTGATCGCCGAGGCGCGCCGGCTCCGCCACCTGACCATCCGGCACCCGCCGCTGAACAACCAGCGCGCGGCCGCCCACTTCCTGGCCATGGGCCACTACGACGCGACGATGATGCGGCTGGGGCGGCTGTTCCGGGAGCGACGCACGGCGCTGCGCGACGCCCTGAACCACTATCTGCAACAGTCCGTCGCCATCGCGCCGCTCAGGGGCGGGGCCACCTACTGGGTGCGCGGTCCCGATCACCTCGACGTCGAGACCTTCGCGGCCGAGGCTGAACGCCGGGGCGTGCTGATCGAGCCGGTCGGGCCCTACTACGCCGACAACAGGGGCCCGAGGAACATCTTCCGCCTCGGCGTGACCAGCCTGCCGCTGGACCGGATCCGCCAGGGTGTCGCGGCCCTCGCCGACCTGATGCGGGACCTGCCGGGCACGGCCCGCGCCTTTCCGGAGACGGCCGAGACCCGGCTGTCGGGTGACGCGTTGCAGGCGGCGATGTCCGGCGCCGTGCTGCTGTGCAAGACGGTCTATGGCGATCCCTGCACGATCGAGCTGCTGCCGGACGGCCGGATGGTCGGCCGCGCCGGCTATGCCAACGAGGACTGCGACGAAGGGCGCTGGTGGGTCGAGGGCGACTTCTGGCGGCGCCAGTGGAACCGCTGGTCCTACGGCGAGACCTCCAGCCTGATGACCACCATCGTCGGCGACCGCATCGGCTGGTTCGACGCGGGCGGGCGGCTGATCGACTCGGCCGTCATCCGCCGCGCCGACTCCGCCTGACGCGCTGGAGCCAGATTTCATTCAACGATCATCGTGACGTCAAACTGGCGCCATCGACAGTCCCTGGCTGGCGCTATGTGACAGCGGCCCGCGCGGTCACTCTGATGGCTCATGGCCCCGTGGCCAGTCCCAGAGAGTTCCCATGCGTCCTATTGGCATCGCCGGTCTTCAACTGCAGCTCGACAGGGGCGACAACGGCGACCGCATCGCCGCCGAGGTCGCGGCGGTGAAGGCGCGCCTGCCGTGGATCGACATGGTGGTGCTGGGCGAACTGTGCCTGTTCGGAGCGGCCGTCTCGAACGCCCAGCCCCTGCCGGGCGAGGCCGAGGCCCGCATGTGCGAGGCGGCCCGCGCCGCCGGCGTCTGGCTGGTGCCGGGATCGCTGTTCGAGGCCGATGGCGGCCGGGTCTACAACACCGCGCCGGTGATCGATCCCTCCGGCCAGGTCGTGGCCCGCTATCGCAAGATCTATCCGTTCCTGCCCTATGAGCAGGGGGTGACGGCCGGAGACGAGTTCGTCGTCTTCGACGTTCCCGGCGTCGGCCGGTTCGGCCTGTCGATCTGCTACGACATGTGGTTCCCGGAGACGACCCGCACGCTGACCTGGATGGGCGCGGAGGTCATCCTCCACCCGGGCATGACCAATACCATCGACCGCGAGGCGGAGCTGGCCATCGCCCGCGCCAGCGCGGTGACCAACCAGGTCTTCTTCGTCGATATCAACACCGCCGGCTCCCTCGGAGTCGGGCTGTCGGGCGTGTTCGGGCCAGGCGGCGAAGTCATTCACCAGGCGGGGGCGGGCCATGAGGTCATCGCCGTCGAACTGGATCTGGATCAGGTGACGCGGGTGCGCGAGCGCGGCTGGCACGGGCTGGGACAGCCCCTGAAGAGCCTGCGCGACAACCCGATCGAATTTCCGCCCTATCGGGACGGATTTTCCGCGTCGCCGACCTTCTCGGGACTGGGACCGTTGCAGAAGCCGGGGTCGGAACGGCCGGCGGCGCCCGTGCTGAGAGTGATCAAGACGTAGGCGTGACGCGGGCGCGCGTGTCGCGCGTCCGCCAAGGAACGGCAGCCGGTCTGCCTGAAACGAGGGGGATTGAGATGAACAAGTCGAACCTGAAAGGCGCCATATCGATCGGCGCGTTGATCATGGGCCTGGCCTCTGGCGGCGTCGCCGTGGCGCAGGAGTCCGGCGAGACCACGGTCGGCGAGGTCGTGGTCACGGCCAACCGCCGCGAACAGAGCGTTCTGGAGGTGCCCTACAACATCTCCGCCGTCTCCGGCGATGCGATCGAGGACGGCAAGATGCTCGACGCCGCCGAGCTGATGCGGGGCGTTCCCGGCGTCTCGGTGGTCGATCGCGGCTATCGCAACGGCGGCGTGGTCAACAACGTGCTGATCCGCGGCATCAACGTCGACAGCAACGCCCTGGGCGACTACGCGGTCTCCAGCGTCGCGCCGGTATCGACCTACCAGAACGATACGCCCCTCTTCGCCGGCTTCCTGCTCAAGGATCTGGAGCGGGTGGAGGTGCTGCGCGGACCGCAGGGCACCCTCTATGGCTCGGGCTCCTTGGGCGGCACCGTCCGCTACATCACCCGCGCGCCCCGACTGGGCGAGTTCAGCGGCGCGGCGAACGTCACGGCCAGCAAGGTCGAGGGATCCGACAGCGTCGGCTGGGCCGGCGACCTGACCCTGAACCTGCCGCTCGGCGACATGTTCGCCCTGCGCGCGACCGTCAGCCAGATCGATTATCCGGGCCTGACCGACTACGTGAACCTGTACGTGCTGGACAGCACCGGCGCGCCGGCCGCGCCCAGCGGGATCCTGTCGCCGGACGCCGCCTACACCAGCAAGAAGGACGCCGACACGGTCGAGATCAGCTTCGTCCGCGCGGCGCTGCTGTTCGAGCCGAACGACACGTTCAACGCCACCCTGACCTACAGCCAGCAGTCCGACGAAGTGGGCGGCCGGCGGCAGGTGACGCGCGGTCTGGACGGTTTCGGCAACCGCTACGGCGACTACGAGAACGGTTCGGTGCAGCTGGAGCCGTCGTCGCGCGACGTCAGCCTGACCGCGCTGGAAATGAACATCGACCTGGGTTTCGCCACCCTGACGTCATCGACCTCGGTCTACAGCCACGAGGGCGACAGCGTCAGCGAGAACACCGGCTTCTACGCCCAGGCCGGCTTCCTGAACTTCTATTACAACTATCCCCGGCCGATGGCCTCCGCGGTGCGCGCCTACTCGGACGAGGCGACCATCGAGGAGGTCCGCCTGGTCTCGAAGGCGGGCGGCGACTTCGACTATGTGGTCGGCCTCTACTTCAACGACGACACCCTGGCCGCGACGCAGGAAAGTTACCTGCGCGGGTTCAAGCGCTGGTGGGATATCTGGAGCGGCTTCCCGCCAGCTGTCTCCGGCGACCAGGACTTCGCCTATCGCCGTCACGAGGACTTCACCGAAAAGGCGGTCTACGGCGAGCTGACCTGGCACGCCAGCGACAGCCTGGCGCTGACCGGCGGTGTTCGCTGGTTCGAGAACGAGGCGGTCAACACGACCTTCATCGACGTGCCGCTGTACACCTCGCTCAGCCAGCCGGTCACCGCGCGCTTCACCTCGTCCGAGAGCAAGGCGCTGTTCAAGGGCAACCTGGCCTGGACGTTCAGCGAAGACGGCCTGTTCTACGCCACCGTGTCGCAGGGCTATCGCCGGGGCGGCTCCAACGCCGTGCCGCTGTCCGGCAACTTCGCCGAGGATCCCCGCTGGCAGACCTACAAGTCCGACGCGGTGGTGAACTACGAAGCCGGCGTGAAGGGCCGCATGGGATCGTTCGTCTATGACGCGGCGGTCTTCTATGTCGACTGGGACGACATCCAGCTGAACACGGCCACGCCGAACTGGGGCTTCTATGTCGTGCAGAACGGCGGCAAGGCGCGCACCTACGGCCTGGAGACCTCGATCGACGTCCGGCCGTCCGACGCGCTGCACTACTCGCTGGGCTACACCTATACCAACGCCCGCCTCGTCGAGGACGTGGTCAGCCCGCTCGGGACGGTGCTCGGAACGGACGGGTCCACGCTGCCCGGGACGCCGGAACACGCCATCACCCTGGCGGCGGACTACAGCTGGTCCCTCGCTGGCGACATGACCCTGGTGGCGCGCGGCGGCGGCTACTACCAGTCCTCGACCCGCAACGCGATTGGCGGGCCCAGATTCAATACCGAACTCTCGGGCTTCACCATCTGGAACACGTCGGCCACCCTGTCGAAAGGCCCCTGGGCGGCGACGGTCTTCGTCAAGAACATCTTCAACGAGGACGGGGTGACGGGCGAGTTCACCGAGGCCTACATGGGCACGCGGCCCAGCGTCGGCTACTACGGCAACGGGTCCAAGGAGTTCATCTCGCTCCCGCGCACCCTCGGCCTGTCGATCGACTACAGCTTCTAGAAACGGGATGGCCAGCCTGGCGATCAGGGACGACGTGATGGATGAGCTGGGCGGCGTTGCTCCGCTCATCCGTGACGGTCGCATCGGCGACGCCCTCGCCCGGCTGGCCTCCCTTGAGGCGCGGGCGGGCGACGACGCCCGGCTGCTGCAGCATCTGGGCGAGCACTTCACCCACTGCGCCAGGTCGACCGACGCGGCGCGCTGCTACCGCCGCGCGGCCGCCCTGACGCCGGACGATCCGCGGTGCCTTTACAATCTCGCGACGGCGCTGATCGCGCTGGGGCAGACGACCGAGGCGGAGGCCCTGCTGGATCGGGTCATCCAGCTCGACCCCGATGATCATGACGCCTGGCAGAACCGATCGACGCTCCGCCGTCAGACCCCCGGGTCGAACCACACCGCGGCGTTGTTTCAGGCCACGCGCCAGCGCCTCACCGGTCCGGGCGAGGTGGCGCTCTGTTATGCCCTGGGCAAGGAGCTGGAAGATCTGGGCGAACACGAGACGAGCTTCGCCTGGCTCAAGCGGGGCGCCGATCGACGCCGTAGCCTGCTGAGCTACCGGGTCGAGGCCGATGTCGCGGCCATGGCGCAGATCGGGCGCGTGTTCGACGCCGGGTTCTTCGACCGGGCGGATGCGGGTTGTCCGGAGGCCGGTCCCATCTTCGTGCTCGGTCTCCCGCGCAGCGGCACGACCCTCGTGGATCGCATCATCAGTTCCCACACCGCTGTCGAGAGCCTCGGCGAGATCAACGATTTCGCCCTGGCGCTGATGCGCTCCGCCGGCCCGACCGGTGGCAAGGGCGACCTGATCCGGCGTTCGGCGGACCTCGATCCGGCGGCGCTGGGGCGCGCCTATCTCGACAGCGTCGCCGGCTACGGCCGGTCGGCGCCGCTGTTCATCGACAAGACGCCGGTCAACTTCCTCTACATCGGCCTGATCGCCCGGGCCCTGCCGAACGCCCGGATCATCCATCTGCGGCGTCACCCGATGGACAGCGGCTACGCGCTCTACAAGACGCTGTTCCGGATGGGCTGCCCCTATTCCTATGACCTCGCCGATATCGCCGCCTATCAGCTGGCGCATCGGCGGCTGATGGATCACTGGCGCGCGGTGCTGCCCGGCCGCGTCCTCGACGTGGACTACGAGGCGCTGGTCGCCGATCAGGAGACCGTCAGCCGGCGGATCATCGACCATTGCGGACTGGACTGGCAGGACGCCTGCCTGCGCTTCCACGAGAACAGCAGTCCCGCGGCCACGGCCAGCGCGGCCCAGGTGCGCCAGCCGATCCACGCCAACTCGGTCGGCCTGTGGCGGCGTTATGCCGACCAGCTTGAGCCGCTGAGGGTGGCGCTGGTCGCGGGCGGCCTAGACTCCCGCGAGTTGCTCTGATGCGTCCGCCTTTCCTCGGGGCCGCCGTGCTGGCGGCGATGCTCTGCGTCTGCGCGCCGGCCAAGGCCGCTCCCATCCTTGTCGATGATTTCCAGGACGGCGTGGCCGACGGCTGGGGCGCCACCGGGGCCGGCGACGTGCGCCTGACGACCTATGGCGACAACATCTCGCTGCGCGTGACGGGCGGCGCGACCGCCATGACGGCGGTGTCCACGCGCGGCTTCGTCCAGGTGTCGGTCGCCGGATCGCTGGCCGCGATGTCGCTGGGCCGGGCCGACGCCTGTCTGATCGAGACCTCGGCCGACGCCGGCGCGACCTGGCGCGAGGTCGTCGCGGTCCGCGACGGCGCCGACGATGGCGTGACCCTGACACGGGCGGCGCTCGCGTTGCCGGGCGCGGACAACAACCCGCGCCTGCTGATCCGGGTCCGGGCCGTGGGCGGCAAGCGCGTGTCCTGCTGGGCCGACGCGGTGACCGTGACCGGCGAGCGTTCCGCTGGCGCCACGGACGGTCCGCAGACCGACCTGACCTTCGATGACCTTCAGACCGGGCCGGCTCTGACGGAACCGGTGCCGCTGTCGGCCTTCACGCCCCCCGCCGACGCGGAGGCGGCGGCCGGACGGTTCATGGCCCGGCTGACGCTGGATGTTTCAGCCGCGACCCTGGCCATGAAGGTGCTCCACGACGCCACCGGCGACACGCCCGCCGAGCTGGCGGCGCGGCCGACCCTGCCGCCGCTCGACCTGGCCTTCGTGCAGGACGGCGCCGATCTGGTCCCGGTCCGCCGTGGCGTGGTCGTCGGCGATCATCCGGCCTGGGACTGGGTGGTCGAGCCGGGGCGGGTATGGTGGGAAGAGGGCGACCGGGGGTGGCTGCGGGCCGCGGTTCCGTTCGCGCTGCAGGAGCGCAACGCCAACTGCCTGCACAACGGCGTTCTGACCTTCCTGTTCAAGCCCGATGGATCGGTTTCCCGCGTGGCGCTGGAGATCGCCTCGGAGACCTGCGCCTATCTGAAGTTCGACGCCTGGGCCACGGTTCCGGCGCGCCTGGCGCCGACCGCGATCCCGGACGCCGACGCCGTCGTCGCGGCCTGGCGGGACGAGGTCGCCGCGCGGCTGCCGGTCCGCCCCCTCGCGGACCTGGCCCGGCTGCGCCCGGACCTGAACCTCGCCGCCTTCGCCCTGGGCGCGCCGACGGACGGCGACCCGCCGACCGCCTTCGGTCTGGTCATCGACGGCGTGCACTATGCCGGCGCCTGCCAGACCCGGCATGGCGACTATCCATTTTGCGACGTGCTCGACCTGCCGTCCTATTCCACGGCCAAGTCGATCGTCGGCGGCGTGGGCCTGATGCGGCTCGAGGCGCTGCATCCGGGCAGCGCCCTGGCCCTGATCGCCGACCACGTCCCGGCCTGCGCCGACGACGACTGGACCGGCGTGACCCTGGGCCACGCCCTGGACATGGCCACCGGCCTCTATGGCTCGACGGCCTTCGAGGCGGACGAGAACGCCCCGGCCGGCCGGGTGTTCTTCGATGTCGAGGACCACGCCGCCAAGGCGGCCTACGCCTGCGGCCAGTTCCGCCGCCGCGCCACGCCCGGAACGACCTTCGTCTACCGCACGGCCGACACCTACCTACTGGGGACTGCCATGTCCGATATCCTCCGGCCGGCCGGCGAGGGCGATCTCTACGACGACCTGGTCGCGCCGCTGTGGCGCTCGCTGCGGCTCAGCCCGACGGTCCTGGGAACCCGCCGCACCTATGACGCGGCCCGCCAGCCCTTTACCGGCTGGGGCCTCACCTATCATCGTGACGACATCCTGCGCATCGCCGGCTGGCTTAAGGGCGGGGCCCTGATCGACGGCCGGCCGATGCTCGACCAGGGCCTGCTCGCAGCGGCGCTGCAGCAGGATCCGGCCCACCCGGGCCTGCCGGCGGGCGGCCCGGCCTGGCGCTACAAGGCCGGCTTCTGGGCGCGGGACATCGGCGGTCCGCTGGGCTGTCCCCGGCCGGTCTGGGCGCCGTTCATGTCGGGGTTCGGCGGCATCTCCGTCGTGCTGCTGCCGGGCGGCGTGACCTTCTACTATTTCGGCGACAGCGGCGTGTTCGACTGGGCGCCGGCCGCGGTCGAGGCGGCCCGGATCAGGGATATGTGCTCATGACCGACGACGCCCTCTCCGCGCCCGCCGCCCGTCGCGGCCTGCCAAAAGTTCCGGAGGACAGCCTGCTGGCCAGCGTCCTGCTGTCCTTCCTGGCCACCGCCGGACTGTTCTATGTGAACATCATGGCCGCCCTGGTCGATGGCCTGATCAGCGGCGCCGGCCTGACCGCCAGACAGGCCGGCCTGGTCGCCTCGGCCAATGTCTACGGCGCGGCCGTGGGCGCCCTGACGGCGGTGTTCATCATCCGCAAACTGCCCTGGCGGCCGACCGCGGTGACGGTGCTGCTCGGCCTGATCACCATCGACCTGGCCTCGACACTGCTGCGGGATCCGCAGGTGTTGATCGCGGTGCGGTTCCTGCACGGGCTCGTCGGGGGCCTGCTGGTCGGGGTGGCCTTCGCGGTCATCGCCCGGACGAAGTCGCCCGACCGCACGTTCGGCATGCTGCTGGTGGTCCAGTTCGGCCTCGGCGGCCTGGGCCTGATGTTTCTGCCCCGGCTCGTCCCGGTGTTCGGCCCGGGCGTGCTGTTCATCGCCCTGGCGACGTTCAGCCTGGCGACCCTGGCCATGACCCCCTTTCTGGGCGCCTACGAAGCCGCTCCGAAGGTCGCGGCGACCGGACCAAAAGCGCCGACCCGCTGGATCCCTCTGGTTCTGGTGTTTGTCGCCATCTTCCTGTTCCAGGCCGCCAACATGGGCCTGGCCGCCTACATCATCGGCCTGGGCAAGGGCGCCGGGCTGGAGCTCGGGTTCATCACCGACACGCTGGGCGCGGCCAACTGGATCGGCGCGCTCGGCTCGGTTCTCGTGGTCGTCATGGGCGCCCGGTTTGGCCGCTTCTGGCCGGTGGCGGCCGGCCTGGCCCTGACGCTCGCCGGCACCTGGGCCTTCCATTTCAGCGAGCTGCCGTGG